>Ga0102590_1003250_pt1 | contig 16695 bp, 15 predicted proteins | sample AraplaMF_Col_mMF_FD_76859 | JGI IMG/M metagenome (GOLD analysis project Ga0102590, IMG submission 76859) | Arabidopsis root microbial communities from the University of North Carolina, USA - plate scrape MF_Col_mMF | ecosystem: Host-associated > Plants > Roots > Endosphere | place: USA...
GCGCTGATCCAGCAGGGCAAGGCGCCGATGCCGCCGAGCGCAACGATGCAGCCGACGGCAAGGCCCGGGGCACCGCCGGTGACGCCGGCCAATGTCGCACCAAATGCAGGACCGGGGGCGGGACCGGGTGCCGTCCCGAATGCTGTCCCTGCCGCGGCGCCGACCGCTGCGCCGCCGACCAGGCTGCCCCAAGCCAACACGCTGCCGGTTCCGGGTGCCCATGGCGGTCCGCCGCCGCCGCCAGCGGGGGCGGGGACTCTGCCGGGCGGTCGGCCCGCGCCGACGGCGAACTTGCCCGGCGCACCACCGCCGCGTCCGGGTGCGCCGACCACTGCGGCGCCCGGCTCGACACCGCCCGGTCGTCCCGGTGTGCCAACGGCTGCCGCTCCGGCGACGGCTGCGCCCACCGTCACAAACCCGGCCGTTGCACCCGGCCAACCGCCGAAGCCGCCGGTCGCACAGACGCCGTCCGGCACAGCGCCCGCGGATCGCGCCAGAGCGGCAACCCGTGAACCGGGCGGCTCAACTCCGCCGGGCGCCGCCGGCACGCCTCCGGGCGCATCCGGAAGACCGGCCACGCCACCGCCGTCCGCTGTGCGCGAGCAGATCAGGCCGCAGACTCAGCCGTCAGCACCGCCTCAGGCGGCGAGACCCGCTGCACCGCCGCCGCGGCCCCAGGCTGTAACGCGGCCCACGCCGCCACCTCCGCCACGCGTGTCGGCGCCTCCGCCGAGGATGGCCGCGCCCCCGCCGCCACGACCAGCCCCCCCGGTGGCCGTCGCGAGGCCGGCGCCGCCGCCAATGGCCCGGCCCGCACCCCCGCCGCCGGTCGCCCGGCCGGCGCCGCCGCCACCGCCCCGGATGGCTGTCGCGCCCCCGCCGCGTCCGGCGCCACCTCCGCCGCGTCCCGCGGCGCCGCCGCCTGCTGCAAAGAAATGCCCGCCCAACCAGCCGAGGTGCTAGCGGAGGGCGGCAATCGTGGAATGGGGCCTTCGGCGGGCGAAAACCGCCCTGAAGGCCCTTATTTCCTTGCTTCTGGCCGAAATGGCGCTATACAGCGCGCCATCTCACACGGAAACATGGCTCACAAGGCCGTCCGGTGGCAGCCGGGGCGAGAACGCTCCGTTTTGCTCACACGTTTCCGGAGGAACCAACCGGAGAATTAGAACGATGGCACTACCCGATTTCACTATGCGTCAGCTGCTCGAAGCTGGCGTGCACTTTGGTCACCAGTCTCACCGCTGGAATCCGAAAATGGCTCCGTTCATTTTCGGCGCTCGCAACAACATCCACATCGTCGACCTCGCGCAGACCGTGCCGCTGCTGCACACCGCCTTGCAGGCGGTGAGCGACACCGTCGCCAAGGGCGGCCGCATCCTGTTCGTCGGCACCAAGCGCCAGGCGCAGGACGGCGTCGCTGACGCTGCCAAGCGCTGCGCGCAGTATTTCGTCAATTCGCGCTGGCTCGGCGGCACGCTGACCAACTGGAAGACGATCTCGGCCTCGATCAAGCGCCTGCGTCATCTCGACGAGGTGCTGGCGGGCGGCGAAGCCAATTCCTACACGAAGAAGGAGCGCCTGACGCTTCAGCGCGAGCGCGACAAGCTCGATCGCTCGCTCGGCGGCATCAAGGACATGGGCGGTCTGCCCGACCTGATCTTCGTGATCGACACCAACAAGGAAGACATCGCGATCCAGGAAGCCCAGCGGCTCAACATCCCGGTCGCTGCGATCGTCGATACCAATTCCGACCCGAAGGGCATCACCTATGTGGTGCCGGGCAATGACGACGCCGGCCGCGCCATCTCGCTGTATTGCGACCTGATCGCCCGTGCGGCGATCGACGGCATCTCGCGCGCCCAGGGCGATTCGGGCATCGACGTCGGTGCCTCGGCCCGTCCGCTCGTCGAAGAGCTCCCGGCGGCCTCCACGAGTGGCTTCCAGGGCCTCGCAGGTCCCCGCGGCACGGCCGACGACCTGAAGAAGCTCCCGGGCGTCTCGGGCGCGATCGAGAAGAAGTTCAACGACCTCGGTATCTTCCACTTCTGGCAGCTCGCCGAGCTCGACCACGATACCGCGCACAAGATCGGCGAAGAAGTCGGTCTGCCGAGCCGCGCGGACGCCTGGGTCGCCAAGGCCAAGGCGCTGACCGCGGAAGCGGAATAGTCAAAAAGAGCGATGGGTTGGCCGGATAAGCTCCGGCCACCATTTCAGTTGACGCGAATTCCTGAGATGGACCGCGGCGGGGCAATTTGATGCCACGCCGCGGCAAACCGGCAGGCAAAAAGGATTTTCAACGATGGCAACGATCACAGCTGCGATGGTCAAGGACCTGCGCGAGTCGACCGGCGCGGGCATGATGGACTGCAAGGCCGCGCTCACGGAGACCGCTGGCGACATGGAAGCGGCGCAGGACTGGCTCCGCAAGAAGGGTCTGTCCAAGGCTGCCAAGAAGTCGGGCCGCGTCGCGGCCGAGGGTCTGATCGGCGCGCTCACCAAGGGCAACAAGGGCGTCGTGGTCGAGGTCAACTCCGAGACCGACTTCGTCGCGCGCAACGGTCAGTTCCAGGGCTTGGTCAAGATGATCGCCCAGGTCGCCTTCGACGTCGGCGCCGATGTCGAGAAGATCAAGGCCGCCAAGGTCGGCGACGTCACGGTGGAAGCCGCGATCAATGATGCGATCGCCACCATCGGCGAGAACATGTCGCTGCGCCGCGCAGCTGCCCTCGAAGTGAGCCAGGGCGTGGTGTCGAGCTACGTCCACGGCGCGGTCGTCGAAGGCGCCGGCAAGATGGGCGTGATCGTCGCGCTGGAATCGCCCGGCAAGGCCGACGAGCTCGCGACGCTCGGCCGCCAGATTGCGATGCATATCGCCGCCACCAACCCGCTCGCGCTCGATCCGACCGGCCTCGATCCGGCGGTCGTGAAGCGCGAGAAGGACGTGCTCGCCGACAAATATCGCCAGCAGGGCAAGCCGGAGAACGTGATCGAGAAGATCGTCGAGTCCGGTCTCAAGACCTACTACAAGGAAGTCTGCCTGCTCGAGCAGGCCTTCATCCACGACACCGGCAAGTCGGTGGCGCAGGCGGTGAAGGAAGCCGAAGGCAAGGTCGGCGGCGCCATCAAGATCGCGGGCTTCGTGCGCTATGCTCTCGGCGAGGGAATCGAGAAGCAGGAAAGCGACTTCGCAGCCGAGGTCGCGGCGGCCAGCGGCAAGAAGTAAGCGCCGGAACGTTCCTTCCGGCGTGCCGCCGGAAGCGGCGCCCGGACGAGGAAAGTGCTCATGACTGATCCGGCTTACCGTCGCGTGGTGATCAAGCTGTCCGGCGAATATCTCGCGGGACAGCAGGGTTTTGGCATCGATCAGCCGACTGTGGACCGGGTTGCGGACGACCTTATCGCCGCCCGCCAACTCGGCACCGAGGTTGCGGTGGTGATCGGCGGCGGCAATATCGTGCGTGGGGTCGAGGTATCGGCCCGCGGCGTGTCGCGTCCGACCGGCGACACCATGGGCATGCTCGCCACCATGATGAACTGCCTCGCGCTGGAATCGGCGATCGAGCGCAAGGGTACGCCGGCGCGCACGCTGTCGGCTTTCGTCATGCCCGAGATTTCCGAGCTGTTCACCCGCGCCGCGGCGCACAAGTACCTCGCCGAGGGGCGGATCGTGCTGCTCGGTGGCGGAACCGGCAATCCGTTCTTCACCACCGATACGACCGCGGTGCTGCGCGCCGCCGAGATCGGCGCCCAGGCGGTGCTGAAGGCGACCAATGTCGACGGCGTCTACTCGGCCGACCCGAAGAAGGATCCGACCGCGACGCGGTTCGACCGGCTGACGCATTCGCAGGCGATCGAGGGCGGCTACAAGGTGATGGATGCGACCGCCTTCGCACTTGCCCGCGAGACGTCGCTGCCTATCATCGTGTTCTCGATCGCGGAGCCGGGCTCGATCGGCACGATTCTGCGTGGCGGCGGCCACGGAACCATCGTCGCCGGCTGACGGCTCATCTGGCGCTCCCAAAGGGGAGGGGCGCGGGAGAGGTCGCCGGGATTTTGAAGGAGAAACGTGATGGCTACGGCTAATTTCGACCTCAACGAAGTGAAGCGCCGCATGCAGGGCGCCGTTCAGTCGCTCAAGCACGAGCTCGGCGGCCTGCGCACGGGGCGCGCGTCCGGCTCGATGCTCGACCCCGTTCAGGTCGAGGCTTACGGCAGCCACATGCCGCTCAACCAGCTCGCCACCGTCAGCGTGCCGGAGCCGCGCATGATCTCGGTGCAGGTCTGGGACAAGTCGATGGTCAAGGCCGTGGAGAAGGCGATCGTCGATTCCAATCTCGGCCTGTCGCCGGCGACCGAAGGCCAGGTGCTGCGCCTGCGCATTCCCGAACTCAACGAGGAGCGTCGCAAGGAACTCGTCAAGGTCGCACACAAATACGCGGAAGCCGCCAAGGTCGCCGCGCGTCACGTCCGCCGCGACGGCCTCGACGTTCTGAAGAAGCTCGAGAAGAACCACGAGATGTCCGAGGACGACCAGAAGCGTCACGCCGACGAGGTGCAGAAGGTGACCGACGGCACCATCACCGAGATCGACCAGTTGCTGGCCGCCAAGGAAAAAGAAATTCTCACCGTCTAAGGCTGCCTCCATGTCCAACGCCGCCGCGCCTGCCACCGAAGGACCCGACCGGTCCGACGCGCCTGCGCATGTCGCCATCATCATGGATGGCAACGGGCGTTGGGCGGCTGCGCGCGGTTTGCCGCGTGCGGAGGGGCATCGCCGCGGCGTCGAGGCGTTGCGCCGCGTGGTGCGGGCCTCGCACGAGCTCGGCATCCGCTACCTCACCATCTTCTCCTTCTCGTCGGAGAACTGGTCGCGCCCGGCGAGCGAGATCGGCGATCTCTTCGGCCTCTTGAAGCGCTTCATCCGCAACGATCTGGCGAGCCTGCATCGCGACGGCGTCAAGGTCCGCATCATCGGCGAGCGCGACGGGCTGGAGGGCGACATCTGCGCGCTCCTCAATGAGGCCGAGGAACTGACGCGCGACAACACGCGTCTCACGCTCGTCGTCGCCTTCAACTACGGCTCGCGGCAGGAGATCGCGAAAGCGGCGCAGAAGCTCGCGCGCGAAGTCGCCGAGGGCAAGCGCGATCCTGCCACGATCGATGCCGAGACTCTTGGGGCCCATCTCGATGCGCCCGACATTCCGGATCCCGATCTCATCATCCGCACCAGCGGCGAGCAGCGCCTGTCCAACTTTCTGATGTGGCAGGCCGCCTATAGCGAACTCGTCTTCGTGCCGATCCACTGGCCCGATTTCGACAAGGCGGCGCTGGAAGGCGCGATCGCCGAATTTGCCAGGCGCGAGCGCCGTTTCGGCGGTCTCGTCGCGAAAACCGCCTCGTGAGCGAACACGACGCGGCACCGGCGGGCTCGCAGCCGGCCCCGAGCAATCTCGTGATGCGGGTCCTCGCAGCCCTGGTGCTTGCGCCGCTGACCATTGCGGTCGCGTATGTCGGTGGATGGCTCTGGGCGCTGCTCGTCACCCTGGTGTCGATCGGGCTGTTCGCGGAATGGCTGATGGTGGTGGGCGCCGGCTCGGCCGCGCTGACCGGGGCAGGGACGATCACCATTGCCATGATGGGGGCCTGCGTCGCCTTCGGCGCGCTCAAGACCGCGATCATCGTTGGCTGCGTCGGCGGCGCGATCGTGATGCTGATCGCGCGCGGCAAGTTTGTCTGGGCCGCGACGGGGTTTGCTTATGCCGCGGCGGCGCTGCTGGCTTCGATCCTGGTGCGGAAGGACCTCGTCAACGGCTTCTCAGCGCTGATGTTCGTCCTGCTCGTGGTGTGGGCGACCGACATCGGCGGCTATTTCGCCGGCCGCAGCATCGGCGGACCGAAACTATGGCCGCGCGTAAGCCCGAAGAAGACCTGGGCCGGCGCGTTCGGCGGTTTCGTGGCGAGCCTTGCGGTGGCCGGCGGCTTTGCGGCCTGCGGGCTCGGGAAGGCGGTTCCACTGCTGCTGGTCAGCGCCATCCTGTCGGTGGTCTCGGCCTTGGGCGACCTGTTCGAATCCGCGGTGAAGCGGCGCTTCGATGTCAAGGATTCCAGTCACTTGATTCCCGGCCACGGCGGTCTCATGGACCGTCTGGACGGTTTTGTCGCCGCCATCCTGATGGCATGGATTATCGGCTTCCTCCGCCATGGTGTGCATAGCGCCGGAAGCGGTCTTATGGTTTGGTGAGGATATGAGCGCGGTCCCATTGCGTAACAACAAGGCTGCGGCGTCTGCCGTCCGCAGCGTCACGGTTCTCGGCGCCACCGGCTCGATCGGCGACAGCACGATGGATCTGCTGCGCGCCTCGCCCGAGCGCTACCGGGTCGAAGCCCTCACGGCGAACGGCAATGTCGAGGCGCTGGCCAAGCTCGCCAGGGAATTTTCCGCGCGTTTCGTCGCGATCGCCGACACCTCCAAGCTCGCCGAGCTGAAGTCTGCACTGGCGGGCACGAGCACCGAATGCGGGGCCGGTGAAAGCGCGGTGATCGAAGCCGGCGCGCGGCCGGCCGACTGGGTGATGGCGGCCGTCAGCGGCGCTGCCGGCCTGAAGCCCGCACTCGCCGCGGTGGATCGCGGCGCGCATGTCGCGCTGGCGAACAAGGAATGCCTCGTTTGCGCCGGCGACTTCTTCATGCAGCGCGCAGCGAAAGCGGGCGCCTGCATCCTGCCGGCCGATTCCGAGCACAATGCGCTGTTCCAGGCGCTCGCCTCGGGCAATCGTGACGAACTCGTTCGCGTCATCATCACGGCATCCGGCGGCCCGTTCCGCACCTGGAAGCCTGCCGACATCGAGCAGGCCACGCTGGCCCAGGCGCTGAAGCATCCGAACTGGAGCATGGGCCAGAAGATCACGATCGATTCCGCCTCGATGATGAACAAGGGCCTCGAAGTGATCGAGGCGTCCTACCTGTTCGCGCTGAGCCCGGACGAGATCGACGTGCTGGTTCATCCGCAGTCGATCATCCACGGCATGGTCGAATTCTCGGATTGTTCGGTCGTGGCCCAGCTCGGCGCCCCTGACATGCGCACGCCGATCGCGCACTGCCTGGGCTGGCCGGACCGGATCAAGGGACCCGCCGCCAAGCTGGATCTCGCCAAGATCGGCCAATTGACCTTCGAGGCGCCGGATTTCGAGCGCTTCCCCGGCCTGCGCCTCGCCTACGATTCGCTCCGGACCGGGAAGGGGGCGACCACCGTCTACAACGCCGCCAACGAGGTCGCGGTCGCAGCCTTCATTGCCGGCAAGATCCGGTTCGGCGCGATCGCGCGGCTGGTCGAGGCGACGCTGGACGACTGGATCCGGGGCGGGAACCAGACCCCGCTGACGTCAGCCGACGATGCAATCTCTGTTGACCATGTTGCGCGAAATAGAGCTGCCGCCCTATTGCCTCAAATTGCCTTAAAGGCATCCTAGATGGTTCGGGGCCAGGGCCTTGCGGCGCTGGATGAGGGAATTCGATGATCGACTTTTTCGTCCATAGTTTCAATACGTTGAGCCATGGGCTCCTCGGCTACGCAGTTCCCTTCCTGTTCGTCCTGACGATCGTCGTGTTCTTCCATGAGCTCGGCCATTTCCTGGTCGCGCGCTGGGCGGGCGTTCGTGTCTTAACCTTTTCGCTCGGTTTCGGACCTGAGCTGGTCGGTTTCAACGATCGCCATGGCACCCGCTGGAAGATCTCGGCGATCCCGCTCGGCGGCTACGTCAAGTTCTTCGGGGACGAGAGCGAGGCCTCGACGCCGTCGTCGCAGACGCTTGCGGCCATGACGGCCGAGGAGCGTGCCGGTAGCTTCCACCACAAGAAGGTCGGCCCACGTGCCGCCATCGTCGCCGCTGGACCGATCGCCAATTTCATCCTGGGCGCCCTGATCTTCGCCGGCATGGCGCTGTATTACGGCAAGCCGAGCACGATCGCGCGCGTCGATGGTGTCGTGGCCGACGGCGCGGCGGCTGCGGCCGGCTTCAAGATCGGCGACGTTGTGGTGCAGATCGACGGCAAGCCGATCGAGAGCTTTGCCGACATGCAGCGAATCGTTGCGATGAATGCCGGTTCGGCGCTTGCTTTCCAGGTCAAGCGGGACGGCACCATCGTGGCGCTGACCGCGACGCCGGCGCTGCTCGAGCGCAAGGATCCCTTCGGCAACAGCCACCGTCTCGGCGTGCTCGGCGTCGAGCACAAGGCTCAGGCCGGCGAGGCCTCGACCACGCCGGTCGGCGTCGGCGAGGCGCTCAAGATCGGGGTCGAGCAGGTCTGGTTCATCATCACCAGCACCTTCAAGTTCCTGGGCTCGCTGTTCGTCGGACAGGGCAATCCCAACGAGGTCAGCGGCGTGCTCGGCATCGCCAAGATGTCGGGGCAGGCGGCCAGCGCCGGGTTCCAGTTCGTGATCAATCTGTGCGCGGTGCTGTCGGTGTCGATCGGCCTGCTGAACCTGTTCCCGATTCCGCTGCTCGACGGCGGTCACCTTATGTTCTATGCGGCCGAGCTGGTCCGCGGCCGCCCCTTGTCCGAGCGGACCCAGGAGATGGGATTCCGGATCGGGCTCGGTCTGGTGCTGATGCTGATGGTGTTCGCCACCTATAACGACATCCTGCGGATGGCGGCGTCCTGATAGGGGCTTTTTTGTGGCGTTGCTGATCAGCAACGTCTTGGAATGAAATTGAAATTACGGTGTCTGCTGCCGTTTGCGGCACCGAGGAAATTGGCTACAAGCGGCTTCGAACTTGGGGAATCTCCCGGACCAGCGTTGGGGTTGGGTCTGGTACTGATAAGGGCGCGTTGCGCAATGAAGTTTGGACTGCGACTCCGGGGTGGCTTGCTCGCAACCCTGATCATGCTCGGCGCGCCGGTGGTTGCCCCGGTTGGGGCTGTTTTTGTGTCTTCGTCTGCGCTCGCTCAGACCGTCCAGTCGATTTCCGTCGAAGGAAATCGCCGTGTCGAGGTGGAGACGATCCGCTCCTATTTCAAGCCGGGCCCGGGTGGCCGCCTGGATCAGGGCGCCATCGATGACGGCCTGAAGGCGTTGATCGAGACCGGCCTGTTCCAGGATGTGCGAATCAACCGCGGCGCCGGAGGCCAGATCATCGTCTCCGTGGTGGAAAACCCGGTGATCGGTCGCGTTGCCTTCGAGGGCAACAAGAAGATCAAGGACGAGCAGCTCACCTCCGAGGTCCAGTCCAAAGCGCGCGGCACGTTCTCCCGCGCCATGGTGCAGTCCGACACGCTGCGAATCGCCGAGATCTATCGCCGGTCCGGCCGCTACGACGTGCGCGTCACGCCCGAAATCATCGAGCAGCCGAATAACCGTGTCGACCTGATCTTCACGGTCGAGGAGGGCGCCAAGACCGGCGTCAAGTCGATCGAGTTCGTCGGCAACAACGCGTTCTCGTCCTACCGCCTGCGCGACGTCATCAGGACCCACGAATCGAACCTGCTGAGCTTCCTCGCCAGCAACGACATCTATGATCCGGATCGCGTCGAATCCGACCGCGACCTGATCCGCCGCTTCTATCTCAAGAACGGTTTTGCCGACGTCCAGGTCGTGGCCGCGCTCACCGAATACGATCCGGAGAAGAAGGGCTTCAACGTCACCTTCAAGATCGAGGAAGGCTCGCAATACCGCGTCGGCACCGTCGACTTCCGCTCCAGCATTGCGAACTTCGACCCGACCTCGATGCGCGCCTATTCGCGCGTCAATGTCGGCGCGCTCTACAACGTCGAATCGGTCGAGAAATCGGTCGAGGAGATGCAGATCGAGGCGTCGCGTCGCGGCTTTGCCTTCGCCGTGGTCCGTCCCGGCGGCGACCGCAACTTCGAGGCGCACACCGTTTCCGTCGTGTTCAACATCGACGAAGGCCCGCGCACTTATATCGAGCGCATCAACATCCGCGGCAACACCCGCACGCGCGACTACGTGATCCGTCGCGAGTTCGACATCTCCGAGGGCGATGCCTACAACCGTGCGCTGGTCGACCGTGCCGAGCGCCGCCTGAAGAACCTCGACTACTTCAAGACCGTGAAGATCACGACCGAGCCCGGCTCATCCAGCGACCGCGTGGTCCTGATCGTCGATCTCGAAGAGAAATCGACCGGCGACTTCTCGGTCTCGGGCGGTTACTCGACGACCGACGGTGCGCTGGCCGAAGTCTCGGTCTCCGAGCGCAACCTGCTCGGCCGCGGCCTGTTCGCCAAGGCGTCGGTGACCTACGGCCAGTATGCCCGCGGCTATTCGCTATCGTTCGTCGAGCCGTACCTGCTCGACTACCGCGTCGCGCTCGGCCTCGACCTCTATCAGCGCCAGCAGCTCTCCAACAGCTACATCTCCTATGGCACCAAGACGCTCGGCTTCTCGCCGCGCCTCGGTTTCTCCTTGCGTGAAGATCTGGCGCTCCAGCTGCGCTACTCGGTCTACCAGCAGGAAATCCAGTTGCCAGGCTACCTGTCGAACTGTAACAACGTCCTCGGTTCGTCGGCCTTCAATCCGAGCCCAGCCTTCGCCGCATCGCAGACGCCGCCGATCGACTTGAGCGCGACCAACGGCCTCGGCTGCTACAGCGACGGTGAAGCCTCGCTGCCGGTGCGCAAGGAGCTTGCCAACGGCAAGACCCTGACTTCGGCGCTCGGCTACACGCTGACCTACAACACGCTGGACAACAACAAGAATCCGACCGACGGTCTGCTCGTCGACTTCCGTCAGGATTTCGCGGGCGTGGGCGGCGACGTCTCCTACCTGAAGACTGTTGTTGATGCGAAGTACTATGCTCCGCTGGTGTCCGACATCGTCGGCCTCGCTCGCCTCCAGGGCGGCATGCTGAACAAGATCGGCAGCCAGGATCTGCGCATGCTCGATCACTTCCAGATGGGCCCGAACCTCGTGCGCGGCTTTGCCCCCAACGGCATCGGCCCGCGCGATATGAACCCCTTCGGTACGCAGGACGCGCTTGGCGGCACCAAATATTGGGGCGCATCGCTCGAATTGCAGATGCCGTTCTGGTTCCTGCCGAAGGAAGTGGGTCTGAAGGGCGCGGTCTATGCCGACGCCGGCGGCCTGTTCGACTATCAGGGCCCGACGACGTGGTCCCTGACCAACGAGATGACCACGACCAAGAACTCGAACTGCACGCCATCCACGGTCAATCCGCCCACGGCTGGAACCTGTACCGGCCTCGTGTATGACAACGGCAATGTCGTCCGGTCGTCGGTGGGTGTGGGTCTGATCTGGCAGTCGCCATTTGGACCGCTGCGCTTCGACTACGCCGTGCCGCTCACCAAGGGTAAGAACGACCGTACGCAGGAGTTCAGGTTCGGCGGCGGCACCTCGTTCTAATTCGATCAGCACGGCACGATCCGGACCAGCGGAGCCGGTTTCCGAAAGGGATCGTGCCACTTCAAGAGATGAGGCATGATGCGGCCTGACCGCTTCATGCCGAAGCCGGACCGCGACGGGGTGGAATGGCGCAGCCGACCTTCTTCAAGAAACCGCCTGCCTCAGCGCTGGCTGACATCGCCGCGCTGACCAAGGCGCAACTGGTCGATCCCGCGAGGGGCGACCACGTCATCACGGGTCTGGCTTCGCTCGACGAGGCCGGCCCGATGCACCTGACGTTCTTCGACAACCTCAAATATGCCGACGATCTGAAGGCGACAAAGGCCGGCGCTTGCCTGGTGAGCCCGCGCTTCGAGGCCCAGGTGCCCGCGCACGTGGCCGTGCTGCGGGTGGCGCAGCCGTTCCGCGCCTTCGTCGGGATCGCACGGCAATGGCACGGCGATACCCTGCGCCCGCAGTCCTGGGTCGGCAATGCCGGCATTGCGCCCTCGGCCATCATCGACCCCTCGGCGCGGCTGGAAGACGACGTCATTGTCGATCCCCTGGCCGTGATCGGCCCGGATGTCGAGATCGGCAGTGGCACCGTGATCGGCGCCGGCGCCGTCATTGGTCCGGGGGTCAAGATCGGCCGGGACTGCAATGTCGGCGCCCGTACGGCCATCCAGTGTGCGCTGATCGGCAATGACGTGCTCATCCACCCCGGCTGCTCGATCGGCCAGGACGGCTATGGCTTCATCTTCTTCGGCCCCGAGGGCCATCTGAAAGTGCCCCAGACCGGCCGCGTGCTGATCCAGAACAATGTGGAAGTCGGCGCCGGCACCACCATCGATCGCGGATCCCTGCGCGACACCGTGATCGGGGAGGGCACCAAAATCGACAATCAGGTCCAGATCGGCCACAATGTGACGATCGGCCGGAATTGCCTGCTTGCGGCCCAGATCGGGCTCGCGGGCAGCCTGACGATCGGCGACAACGTGGCGCTGGGAGCAAAGGTCGGCATCAACAATCACCTCAAGATCGGCGACGGGGCCCAGGTCACCGCGATGAGCGGCGTCAAGGACGACATCCCGCCGAACGGTCGCTGGGGTGGCTTTTTTGCCAAGCCGACCAAGCAGTGGTTCAAGGAAATTATCGCGGTGGAACGCCTGGTACGCGACAGCAAGGCCGATCCGAAGAACGAGGGACGGGAATGACGGCGGAATCACCCATCAAGTTCGAGCTGGTCGATATCAATGCGATCCTCCGGACGTTGCCGCACCGTTTTCCGATGTTGCTGATCGACCGGGTGATCAACATCCGCGCCGACTACAGTGGCATCGGCATCAAGAACGTCACCTTCAACGAGCCGGCCTTCCAGGGGCATTTCCCGGAACGCCCGGTCTATCCCGGCGTGATGATGATCGAGGCGATGGCGCAGACCGCCGGCGTGATCGGCATCACCTCGGTCGAGGGCACGGAGAAGCCGCGCGCGGTGTATTTCCTCACCATCGACAAGTGCAAGTTCCGCAAGCCGGTGCTGCCCGGCGACACCATCGAATATCACATGCGTTCGATCGGCCGCCGCAAGGCGATGTGGTGGTTTCACGGCGACGCCAAGGTCAACGGCCAGGTCGTTGCGGAAGCCGACGTCGGCGCCATGCTCACGGACTGAGACGGCCTCTTACGTCCGGCAGTCGTAGCGGCCGGACACAGCCTCGCGCTTGAGATTCTGGTTGAAGAACCGGCCCATGGACGGAGTGCCCAGCAGGCGCTCGACCGTGTCCGCCGTCACGCCGCAATAGCGGTCATAGGTGGCGCCAACCGCAACGATGAGGTCCTGCTGCGCAGGGTCGTAGCAGACCCGCTGCAGCACCGTGCTGCGGGTGATGTCGCGGCACTCGAATGTCCCGAGATCGACAAGACGGCGTTCGCCGGTCTCGACCGTCTCCGACACGATCGGTGCGGTCGCGAGCTGTGCAAGCAGGATTGCCAGAGCCCTGACCACGATGACTTAAACCTCCACATGAGAGCGTTGAATGGATGCGAAGGCCGGTTCACCCGGCGCCTGAAACACGCCGAGATGATACGCCACTGGACAGATCGGGCATAGTCGCGCTAACCACCGGAAAACCAAGCGACTTCAACACCTAACCAGACCTTCTTGATGAGTCAGATTGCTTGATGAGTAAGATTGATCCCACCGCACGGGTCGCGGACGGCGCCGTCATCGGCGAGGGCACCGAGATCGGGCCCTATTGCATCATCGGCCCGCATGTCGTGGTCGGAAAGAACTGCAAGCTGATCGGACAGGTCACGGTCATCGGCCACACTTCGGTTGGCGACAACTGCGTGATCTCGCCATTCGCGGTGCTCGGCGGTGCGCCCCAGGATCTCAGCTACAAGGGCGAACCGACCACGCTCGAAATCGGTTCCGGCTGCACCATTCGCGAAGGCGCGACGATGAACGTCGGCACCATCAAGGGCGGCGGGCGGACGCGCGTCGGCAATGACGGCTACTTCATGAACAACAGTCACGTCGGTCATGACTGTATGGTCGGCAACAACGTGATCTTCGCGACCTCGGCGACGCTCGGCGGCCACTGCGAGATCGGCGATGCCGTCTATATCGGTGGCTTGTCCGCGGTGCATCAGTTCACGCGGATTGGCCCCTACGTGATGGTCGGCGGGGTCTGCGGCGTGCGCGACGACGTCATCCCGTATGGCCTCGTCAACGGCCAGTATGCGGTGCTGGAGAGCCTCAACCTGATCGGCATGAAGCGGCGCAAGTTCACCAAGCAGCGGCTTGCGACCGTACGCGCGTTCTACCAGAAGCTCTTCCACGGTGCGGGCACGTTCGCCGAGCGGCTGGAGGCGGTGCGGCCGCTCGCCGGCGAGGATCCGGCGATCGCCGAAATCCTCGGCTTCATCGGCAAGGGCAAACGCCCGCTCTGTCTTCCCGCCATCGCAAAGTGAGTCCGGGATGGCCGCGGACGCAACATCGGCGGCTTCTGTTATTTCATCGCCGGTCGGCGTGATTGCCGGCGGCGGTGCGATGCCGTTCGCGGTCGCCGATTCGCTTGCCGCGCACGGCATCACGCCGGTGCTGTTTCCGCTGCGCGGCGCCTGCGATCCGGCGCGGGTGGAGGAATTCCGCCATCGCTGGATCTCGGTCGGCCAGCTCGGCCGCGCCATGCGGCTGTTCCGCGAGGAGGGCTGCCGGGACCTGGTCTTCATCGGCACCCTGGTGCGGCCTTCGCTGACCGAGATCCGGTTCGACGTCACGACGCTACGGCTGCTCGGCAATGTCATCCGCGCCTTCCGCGGCGGCGACGATCATCTGCTGTCCGGCGTCGGCCGCATCCTCGAGCAGGGCGGCTTTCGCATGGTCGGCATCAAGGACGTCGCGCCCGATCTGTTGATGCCGGAGGGCTGCATCAGCCGCGCCTGGCCCAGCGACAACAGCAAGGCGGACATCGAGCGCGGTCGCGCGGTGCTGACCGCGCTCGGCCCGTTCGACATCGGTCAGGCCGCGGTCGTGATCGACGGCCATGTGGTGGCGGTCGAGGACATCGAGGGCACCGACGCGCTGTTGGCGCGCGTGGCGCGACTGCGCGAGGAGGGCCGCATCCGCGCCGCCACCGGACGGGGCGTGCTGGTGAAGGCGCCGAAGAGTGGTCAGGACCTGCGCTTTGACCTGCCGACGATCGGCCCGCGCACGCTCGAAGGCGTCGCCAAGGCCGGCCTTGCCGGAATCGCCGTCGTCGCCGGTTACACCATCGCCGCCGAGCCGCAGGCGATGATCGCGTTCGCCGACGCCAAATATCTCTTCGTCATCGGTCTGCCGGCGTGACGCAGACGCGCGATCCCAAACGGAAGATCTTCCTGATCGCGACGGAGGAATCCGGCGACCGGCTCGGCTCGGCGCTGATGAAGGTGTTGCGCCAGCGCCTCGGCGACGGCGTACAGTTCGTCGGCGTCGGCGGCCGCACCATGGCGCGCGAGGGGCTCGAGACACTGTTTCCGATCGAGGAGCTGTCGATCGTCGGTTTCGCCGCAGTGATCCAGCAACTGCCGAAAATCCTGCGGCTGATCCGCAAGACCGCGGACGCCGTGCTGGAGGCCGCGCCCGACGCGCTCGTCATCATCGACAGCCCCGATTTTACCCATCGCATCGCCCGCCGCGTGCGCGCGACGAATCCCGCGATCCCTGTCGTCGATTACGTCTCGCCCTCGGTCTGGGCCTGGCGGCCGGGCCGGGCGCGCGCCATGCTCGATTATGTCGACCATGTGCTCGGCCTGCTGCCGTTCGAGCCGGCGGAATACCGCAAGCTCGGCGGGCCGCCGTGCAGCTATGTCGGCCATCCCCTGATCGAGCAGCTGCCGTCGCTGCGGCCGAATGCCGAGGAGCAGAAGCGCCGTGATGCCGAGCCGCCGGTGCTGCTGGTGCTGCCCGGCAGCCGACGCAGCGAGATCAGGCATCATCTGGATGTGTTCGGCGCAACGCTCGGTCGGCTGCAGGCGGCAGGCCGCGCATTCGAATTGATGCTGCCGACCATGCCGCACCTCGAAGCCACCATTCGAGAGGGCGTGGCAAACTGGCCGGTCAAGCCGCAGATCGTGGTCGGCGAGACCGAGAAGCGCGCCGCATTCCGGATCGCGCATGCGGCACTGGCGAAATCCGGCACGGTGACGCTGGAGCTCGCCCTGGCAGGCATTCCCATGGTGACGGCCTATCGCGTCAGCGCGATCGAAGCCTTCATCCTGCGCCGTGCGGTCAAGGTCTCCTCCGTGATCCTTGCCAATCTCGTGATCGGCAAGGAGGTCATTCCGGAGTTTCTGCAGGAGGACTGCACGCCGGAGAAGCTCGCACCGGCGCTGTCCGAGGTGCTGACGGATTCCCCGCGACGCCGGCAGCAGGTGGAGGCGTTTGCGCAGCTCGACACGATCATGTCCACCGGAAACAAGCCTCCGAGCGTGCTCGCCGCCGACATCGTGCTCGCGACGATGCGGAAGGGGCGGCGGTAGGAATCATTCGCTGTCGTTGCGAGATGGTGGGCAGCCTGCGCTTCGCGCACCCTTCAATCCCTGCAAACGAAAACGGCGCCATCGCGAGATGGCGCCGCTTGGGAAGCCCTGAGGCTGAACTTACTTCCGGTTTCCGATCGTCACGTAGTCGCGCTTGGTGACGCCGGTGTAGAGCTGGCGCGGACGGCCGATCTTCTGCTGGGGATCCTCGATCATCTCGCTCCACTGGCTGATCCAGCCGACGGTGCGGGCGACCGCGAACAGCACGGTGAACATCGAGACCGGGAAGCCCATCGCCTTCAGCGTGATGC
>Ga0102590_1003251_pt1 | contig 16687 bp, 13 predicted proteins | sample AraplaMF_Col_mMF_FD_76859 | JGI IMG/M metagenome (GOLD analysis project Ga0102590, IMG submission 76859) | Arabidopsis root microbial communities from the University of North Carolina, USA - plate scrape MF_Col_mMF | ecosystem: Host-associated > Plants > Roots > Endosphere | place: USA...
CATTAACAGCAATGTCGTAAATTGGATATCAAATACAAAACCGATAGCTTATGGAATACAGACAATTAGGCGCATCAGGATTGCAGGTACCGGTGATCAGCTTTGGCACCGCTACCTTTGGAGGCGGAAATGATTTCTTTAAAGCCTGGGGCAGCACACAGGCAGCAGAAGCCACCCGGCTGATAGACATCTGCCTGGATGCAGGCGTGAACCTCTTTGACACCGCCGACATTTACTCAGACGGTCTGGCAGAAGAAGTATTAGCAAAAGCCATCAGCGGTAAGCGTGATAAACTGCTTATCTCCACCAAAGCTACTTTTACGTTTGGCCCCCCGCCCAACAACCAGGGCTCTTCCCGCTTTCACCTCATGAAGCAGGTAGAAGGCAGCCTGAAACGACTGAAAACAGACTATATAGACATTTACCACATGCACGGTTTTGACGGCAATACACCCGTTGAAGAAACCCTGCGTACACTGGACGACCTGGTACAAAGCGGTAAGGTACGATACATTGCCGCCTCCAACTTCTCGGGTTGGCATCTGATGAAGTCTCTTGCCGTTTCAGAAAAATACGGCTGGAACCGTTATGTGGCCCACCAGGTATACTACTCGCTGGCCAACCGCGAATATGAATGGGAATTGATGCCCTTGGGAATTGACCAAAAGGTAGGCGCATTGGTATGGTCTCCCCTGGCTGCCGGAAAACTGGGTGGTAAATACCGCCGCGGACAACCCTACCCGCAGGATAGCCGGGTGGCGCAGGGTGGCAGTCCCGTACCAGAAGCAGTAGTGAACGATACCGTGTTCTATAAAACCATTGATGCACTGGACGAAGTAGCCGCTGAAACCGGTAAATCCATTGCCCAGGTGGCCATCAACTGGGTGCTGCAACGCCCTACCGTATCTAGCATCATTGTAGGCGCCCGTAACGAAGAACAGTTAGAACAGAACCTGGGCGCCGTGGGCTGGAACCTGAGCACAGACCAGCTGAAAAAACTGGACGCCGCCAGTGAGGTGCCCACCATCTATCCCTACTGGCACCAGCGTCAGAACCTGACACTGAACCCACCGCCGTCATTTTATTAGAACAGGGGCTTTTACCTTCCTACATACGATCAAAGCCGTATAGCACATCTCCGCTATACGGCTATTTTTATATCTTTGTCCATCGACCAAACCTGTACTTATGGAGGAAAAAGAATCCATCTTTGGACCTGAATTTGATGAAATGGCGCTGCCCAGCAGAAAATCATTGTTGCCATGGTGGGTGAAAATATTTACATGGATCTTTTTGATAATGGGCTTCGGCGTACTCATATCCTTCCTGACCAGTCTCGGAGGCATATCTGTTGATCTTTCCCTGTACGGCTTGAGCTCCAGCACCAGGCCGTTTACCACCATAACACTTATACTGATATTGCTTTACTCACTAAAAGGCGCCACTTCTATCTGCCTGCTGACAGAACAGCCTTGGGCGATAAAATTAGGGATGGTAGATGCTGTAGTTGGCATTCTATGCTGCACATTCGTGATGATCTACCCCCTGGTGAACCATTCGGGCTTTAGCTTCAGGGGAGAATTAATTGTGCTGATCCCTTACCTGCGGTGGCTGATAAAAGTGAAGCCGCTTTGGGAAAGACGATGATCAGCTTTTCTTTTGCAGGCGCCCTGTCACTTTCTTTGTCGCTTCCTCATAAATAGTGATCAGGTGAGTACGGATGGAATCTGCCACAGGGCTCACCTTCGCATCTGTCAATAAAGTAATGCTGCCGGAAGGCAAAGCAGGCATATGGCAGTCAATACAATTTTCCACCAGCGTTGCCGTCGGTAAGGATGTCATCTTACAGAAAGTATGACCCGCGCTGTTATGACATTCCATACAACGCAGGGAAAATACCTGCAGGTTCCCTCGCTCATTACTATGCGGATTATGACAGGAAGAACAATTCATGTCCCTGCTCTGGATGAAACATTTGCTGGCAGTGAACAGTTGATATTGCGTACCATGCACATCCAGCTCTTTTGGCTTCGCAGGACGGAAGAAATCAGGAAAGAAATAATCATTCAAGGCATCACCGGGCCTGAAGTCAAAGGCTGATTTTTGCGGGGTTCTCAGCCCGGAATGACAGAGCGCACACATATCCAGCTGCTGTTGTTTGTTAAGTGTACCGATCGCTTTTATATGCATCGCTTTCCGCTCATCCGGATGTTCCGTATGAAAGGCTACATGCTCCGCCGCCGGACCATGACAGCGTTCGCAGTCTATCCCATATATCAGCTGGTTCTTTTCAAAATCTTCAGCAATGCTGCGGCCTATCATCTGCACATGCTTAATCCCCACCATCGAGCTGTGACAACCAAAACAGGTACTCGGTATCATCCTGTCAAACTTAGGATGCGAAGGAGGAAAACCAGGACTGTTAGCCCAGCTGCCTGCCTGTATAAAATAAGACAAGGGCAATTGGTAATACTTACCATCCATCCAATAGAGATAGGTTTGCGCTTTTTGCCCGGAGCCTACGGTGATATCAAAACGGTGCGCTTCTTTCAATATGCCATTGTGATATTCTGCCTGGAAAAGGCCGCTGTCACGCTCTTCCATGATCACTTTGTTATCACTGCTAAATGCAAAGACATTTTCCGGCGCTGCAAAACTGCCTTTCACCGTTGCTTTGGAAGCAGGAGATGAAGTATGATAATGTGCAGTGCCAATATAATTATCGTAAATGCTCTTATGGCAATTCATGCAGGCTGCAGCTCCGGCAAAATCGGCTCCCCTGGGGTCTTCTGTATGTGGCGCTTTCGTGATACATTGTGAAAGAATAGTGATACAGGAAATGAGAAAACAGGATACGTATAAAAGACGTTTATTCATGACGTGGTTGAATGGCGGCTAATATACAAAATGCCATACAAATATGGATTTTATCATAACTTTTTTAATCTTTACAGCGTTATAATAAAAAGCCCTCCGTTTGTCGGAACGGAGGGCGCCGGATTTAACGATCCCGGTCGTATCGGCTCCATTTAGAACTCTCCTCAAATGTCCAGTTTGAGGGATTTTTGTTACTGTTTACAACAGCAACGGCAAGCAAAGCGATATACTTTGCCTTTGGGATGCCTCTTACGGACGCCGTTTACAGTGATGTAAGGGGTAAATACCCAACCGTCGCGACAGTTGCATGGGCAATAACTACTTGTCATAAGGTAATTGAACTTTGACTTGTCGCCAACTAACAGACCCTGGCGACCTTGGGTTATTGCTAATGATTAGCAAAAAAGTAAAAGCCCAATTGTTGGACGGACAATTGGGCTTTTGATTAAGTGAGTTTCTTTGTTCAATTACACATAATGACATCGCAAATATAAATGCCAGATAAATACCCACCAAATAATTTGCTAAAATTTAGCAACAATAATCTCCCTATTCATTTGTTTTAGCATGAGAATATCAAAATGTAATAATTAACCTTTACTTACCCCCGCTCGCCCTAACAATACCGCCGTTACCACCGCCGTCGCTATCAACAACACCGCTGCCACCATTGCACTAAACCGCATAGATTGTACAAAAGCTTCTCTCGCTGTACTTAACAACATAGTACCTGAACTCCCTGTCACCTGCTTCGCAACCGCCAATGCCCCACCCAGCGTGCCTTTCGCTGCCCTCGTAACATCTTCAGACAAATTGCTAATGACTACTCCCATCTTCCCACGATACACCGCCGTACCTATACTCCCCAATATCGCCACACCCAATGCCGTCCCCAAGGTAGTACTGGTCTCATACAATCCCGCAGCAGCACCTGCACGTTCAGGCGGCGCCGTAGCCACTACCATATCCACTCCCAGTGTAACGGTAATGCCACAACCAAAACTCAATATGATCGAAGCAGATACCAGGTAAGATAATCCCAAGGTAATCTGTATCTGAGACAACATAAACAGCCCCACACTCATCATCGTCATTCCTATCGCCATCATATACCCTCTGCGTATCTTACGCACGGTAGCTGGCGCCAGCATACAACCCACCATACTCACCGCCGCAGCAGGAATCGTCCACAAACCAGCCCTTAAAGGATCCATATCAAGCACCAGCTGCAGATACTGTGCAATAAACAAATACAAACCCGACCAGCAGAACAATGAAACCAGCAAGGCCACCAAGGTAGAGCGGAAAGCCGTGATCTTAAACAGCCGCAGATCAATCAACGGATCAGCCAGGCTTTGCTGCCGCCGTATGAACACACCTGCCAGAACTAACCCTACTATAATCGCTATAATCGATACCATTTCCAGCCTCGCATTTTCTGCTATATGCTTAACACCGTAAATAATAGATAAAATAGCCAGCAAAGAAAGCAATGCGCTAAACAGATCCATACGCGACGCCCCCGGATCTTTAAACTCCGGCAATAACAAGGGCCCGAGTATGATAAAGAGCAGCATCACCGGCGCCCCTATCAGAAACACAGAACCCCACCAGAAATGATCCAGCAATATCCCGCCCAGCAAAGGCCCCAGCATAGTGCCTGCTGCAAAGCAAGTCGTCCAGATGCCGATCGCAAACGTACGCTGCGCAGCATCATGAAACATATTACGGATAATAGAAAGCGTAGAAGGCAACAAAGTAGCGCCCGCTACCCCCAACAACGCACGTGCAGCGATCAACATACCCGGCGTACTTGAAAAAGCGGCAAAGGCTGATGCAATGGCAAAAGCAACAGCGCCTGTTAACAACAGGCGCCGTCTGCCAATACGGTCTCCCAGCGTACCCATAGTAATAAGCAAACCTCCTTCCAGGAAGGTAAAAACATCCGTGATCCACAGCAGCTGCGCGCTGCTGGGTTTCATAGTAGCGCTGAGCGCAGGCAGGGCCAGGTAAGTAACAGTGGCATCCATCGCCACCAGCAAGGTAGGTAATGCCAGTACGGCCAATCCTATCCACTCCTTACGCCCTGCCTTTGCAGGAACGATTTGATGTATAGCAGTTGCAGTTCCCATCCGTGAGCAGTTTGTATACCAAACTTACTACCATCTGGCTGAACTGAAGGCGTGCAAACATGCCAATTTCAGGGGGTATTTATACCAATACAGCGCCGCCGTCTACTACCAGTACCTGGCCGGTGGCAAACTGTTGTTTCATCAAATAAATAAAGCTGAGGGCAATGTCTTCCGCCTCCCCTATCCTTTTCAGCGGCAAGCTGTTCCCAACAGAAGTATACAGCTGCTCACGGTCTGTGGCAGACAGGCTGTTCCAGAGGTTGGTTCTCACTACACCAGGAGCAACCAGGTTCACCCGTATAGGCGCTAATTCAATAGCCATGGCCCTGGTAAATCCTTCCATAGCGGCACATATGCTGGCGGCAATGCCCCAGCCTTTCCCCGGCCGCGGACTGGCAATACCACCGATCAGGTTAATGGAACCACCGGCATTGATGTGGGAGGCTGCATATTTCACTGTTGCCAGCGCCCCCCAGTAGCGAATGTTAAAGAAATTGCGGGCGGTATCTATTGCCGTTTCGCTGATATCCCCCAGGCTGATGTTCTCGCCTGCCGTATATACCAGGTGGTCAAAGTGGCCTGCTGCAGCAAAGAATGCTTTGATCGCTGCTTCATTGCTCAGATCTACCGCATGCCCTTCTGCAGCGTCAGGCAGTTCTTTAAGTGCCTGATCGATCCGCACCCGGTTCCCGGATACGATCGTCACCTGCGCAGCTTCTGCCGCAGCGGCTTTAGCTGTTGCCAATCCAATACCGGAGCTTCCGCCCAGTACGATTACTTTCTTTCCTGTCAATGCCATCATTTCTCTTTGCTTACTCATAACAGATCATTTTAGTAATGCAAAGGTCTATACCTGCTGGCAGGCAACATTTACCATATGGTAAAAAACAAAAGCTTAGCGAAAGTTTTTACGGATCCTGCTGAGCGACTGTGGAGTAATACCCAGGTAAGAGGCAACATCGCTCAGCGAAACCTGCAGGGCAATATCAGGTTGCTGCATCATGAAGAGCTTATACCGGGTAGCAGCCTCCTGTCCCAGGTAAGTATTGCGGATGCGGATCTTGTCCAGCAACCCCTGCTGAATGACCTGGTTAATGAGCGTTTGTACATACGGCAGCTTGTCATACAGCGCCAGCAGGTCTGGCTTTGTAATGGCCAGTACTTCCGCATCACAGGCGGCCTGTATGCTTTCATCCGCTACTGTTTCCGTATTGAAACTGTTGAGGATAGTACAGAACTGGTTTTGCTTCAGGAAGTAATGGGTTACCTCCACGCCTTTATCATTCACCACCACAATGCGCAGCACACCGCTGCAGATAAAGAATAGCTGCCTGCAAACCTGTCCGCCACGTTGCAGGTAATCTCCCTCCTTCAGCGACATCGGCTGGAAGGCTGCGCTGATCAGCTCCTGCTCCGTTGCAGGGATGGTACTGAACAATTGTAAAAAGGAAATAAGTGGCTGCTTCATCAGCACTAAAGTTACGAATAATGGGCTTGCTAGCGGATGATATCCGTGTCCACCGGCGTATACCCCAGCTGCCGGCTGATAGAAAGCATCTGCCCCTTGTGATGGAATTCGTGGGTAATGACATGCGTAAAAACCTCCAGTGCAGTAGTGGTAGTCACTTTATTATCACGGATAGAGCTGAGCACCGCCACAGGCGTATTCACAAAGCGGCGGACAAATTCCTCCACAAGATGGTTGATACTTGCGTAATAATCACGGCATTCCTGCACGCTGGATATCTCCGTATACTCCGGGTACTGCATTTCCCTGCCCTGGGCATGCTCCCCCATCCAATAGCGGTACACATGGCCATTATGCACCAGCAGGTTGCGAATGCTACCGCCCCTGCCAAAGCCGCTTGTTTCCGCAGTAAAATGTTTCGGGAAAAGAGTATCACAATAATCCAGCAGCACCGCCCTGGAACTTTGTACCAGCTCGTATTGCAATGTCCAGCTGTCTTTCATAACCGAATGTTTATTTCATGATAGATCATTTTCTGCCAGGATCTTATCCCTGCTCGATAAGCTTATGAAGAAATGCTAAACCTAAAGGAGAAAGCGTATATCCGGGATCGTGGCTGATGGTCAGGCCGATGTTCTTCAGCTTACGCACATTCAGTTTTAGCCATTCCTTCTCTCTTCCGGTTTTGGCCGCCAGGTCTGCCGCACGCAGTTTGGGGTTATCTCTGATCAGTTCCAGCAGCTGGCGGGTCCAGGCGCCCTGCTTACTGTAGCGGTCCAGCCGCTGTAATCTTTCTTTAAACACGGCAAAGGTCTCATCCGTTAAGGCTAACTGTTCGCGTATAGCAATACGCGGATCCTCCCCCTGATACTGCACCTTTATTTTGAAGATCTTGCCTTCTGTAACGGCGTTCAGCTGGGCCAGCAGCTTTTCGCGGCTGTCAAAGCCCGCCTGTTTTGCGTTGGCCGCAGTGATCTCATCCGCTGTGATCTGCGCTATATCCACTATTTGTATGAGTCCTACCCCCGTCTTTACCAGGCTGCCACTTTTAACAGCAGCCACTTTCCATTTACGGAAAGCCAGTTTGATCTTCCCCGACCTGATACCTTCGAGATGAACCGTTTTAAATAGCATAGGAATACAAAAATATCAATCCTTTGCTATTTTGGCGCCCACCTTCGTTACCACACATATGTGGCCACCGCTCCATTGCCCAGGGAACTGGTCAGCACTTTTCCATTATAACGGATATTAAAGGTCTGCGGCGCTTTCCCGTTATTCACTACGATCAGCACTTTTTTTCCATCCCGTGTTTTAAACGCTACGTTATTCAGTTCAGCAGGAACAGTGGAAGCAATACGCACAGCGCCGGGCCTTACAAACTTGGACGCATGGGCAATTATATAGTAAGCTACATTACGTGTAAACGTATCTCCGTCAATAGTTAAAGCGCCCAGGCAGGTAGTGCATCCACCAATGGTATGGGGCTTGTAAGCCGGATCTGCCGCCAGGTTCCATTCCAGCACATTCCTTGACCAGTTACGCGTAGCCCCGATGACCAGCGTACTTACATGCCATTGCAGATCACTGGGAAATTTGCCGGGGCCGCCCACCCATTGTTCGGTAAAATACACATGCTTATCAGGATAAGCATTATGCACTTCTGACAGTGCTGTGATAGGCCCGCCATACAGGTGAAAAGCAGAGCCATCTACATAGGGTCTTGCCGCTGCATCATTCAGAACGGTAATGGGATAATCAGGCCGGTCTGCATTATGATCATAGATGATGATCTTCGTTTTAATACCTGCCGACCGGAAAGCAGGGCCAAGATGACTGCCAATGAAAGCCGCCTGTTCTGCAGGCTGCATCACCATGCTGGGAACATTGCCTCCATGCAGGGGCTCGTTCTGTGGAGTGATCGCATCTATCACAATTCCTTCCTGCTGCATGGCCTGTACATACTTCACCAGGTATTGTGCATAGGCAGTATAATATGCAGGTTGAAGACTGCCGCCTTTAAAACTGTTGTTGGTCTTCATCCAGGTGGGGGCTGTCCAGGGAGAGCCCAGTATCTTGATAGCGGGGTTCAACGCTACAATCTTTTTCAGTACAGGTATCAGGTCTTTGTATTCTGGCGCTATGCTGAAATGCTGCAGCTGCTCATCGGTTTGCCCGGCAGGCATTTCATCATAGGTAAAAGTAGTATCGCTGAGGTCCGAAGCGCCTATGCTGATGCGGAGGTAACTGATGCCAATATTGGTACCATCAGCCAGGAACAGTTCTTTCAGCAGGGCATCCTGTGTAGCTTCAGGCAATGCGTGGATCAGCGTGGCGCTGCCACCGGTCAGCGCATATCCAAAACCATCTATCTCCTGGAAAGTTTGTGCTTCGTTGATGTCGATAACAGGATAGTCATTCTTTGTTTCTTTTTTGAACAACAGCTTAGCTGCCTGTTTTGCAAACAAAGCTGTTTTATCGGGAGTGGTCAGCCAGCAGGCTACGGATGCTTTTGCAGGCGGATCACCCGGACCAAATGTATGTAGATTGCTTTTAACAGTAGTAGTATACAGCATGCCTGACAGTAACAGCACGGCTGCATGCCTGTTCATCTTTTTTCCCATCGTTATCATCTCCTTAATTCTTTATTTTTCCAGCATTTTGTACACACGTACATAATCTACTTCCATCGCAGCGGGGAAGGCAGATTCGTCGATACCTTTTTGTCCGCCCCAGTCGCCGCCTACAGCAACATTCAGCAACAGGTGAAAGCGCTTATCAAAGGGCCATACCTCAGGTCCTGTTCCTTCATTCCGGAACTCGAATATCAGCTCATCATCAATATAACCGCGGATAGTAGCGGGTGTCCAGTCTACCCGGTAAAGATGGAACTCCGTAGTGGCATTGCTGATCCGCTTGATAGCGGTCTTCTGTGTATTGATCTTGAAGTAATATTTCTTGGTGTGAGTAGTAATATGGATGTTGTTAAGATCATAGCCTACATGCTCCATAATATCGATCTCGCCGGATTCGGGCCAGCCGCCATATGCCCAATCGGTAGACAGCATCCAGATGGCAGGCCAGGTGCCTCTGGCAGCGGGTAGTTTTGCCCTGATCTCAAAACGGCCATACAGGAAATCACCTTTGTTCTTGGTTACCATGCGGGCGGAGGTATAATGCCGGTTTTCTTTCTCCTCTTTACGCGCCGTGATGGAAAGGATACCCTTGGCTACGGATGCGTTGTCTGTACTGTTGGTATAATACTGCAGCTCGTTATTGCCCCAGCCACCGCCGCCAATATCATATCCCCATTTGGTACTGTCGGGCGCGCCGGTGTAATCAAATTCATCGGCCCAAACGGGGGTAGACTCAAACTTCCAGCCTTTGTCTACAGGGGCCTGGGTCTGCGCTTTAGCAGGAAAGGCAGCAGCTATGATCACAGCTATCACTAAGAGGAGCGGAGTAGGTTTACCTGTCTTCATCACATGAAACTTATTTTAATAAAAAACGAGCTGCCGGCCTCATTACCGGCAGCTCGTGCAATATAGCGCTATATTATAAAGCTCAGCATCAATATTTCCTATTTGGTGCCGCCCCACTCCTTGCTCTGCTCGATTTTGGTATTTTCCATTTCCAGCAGCGGAATAGGCAGGATCTCGTGCTTACCAGCTACGAAACCACGGCTGCCCAATACGGTAGCAGCTCTGCCAGAGCGTACGAGGTCAAACCAGCGGTGACCTTCACCAGCCAGCTCCAGGCGCCTTTCAGCAAAGATATTATCCAGTGTGGCGTTGATAGCAGGCAGGCCTACACGGGCGCGCACAGCGTTCAGCAGCTGGTAGGAACGTGTACCTGCAGCGCCGCTTTCGCCAGTCTGCACGCGGGCTTCCGCTTCCATCAGATAAGTATCTGCCAGACGGATCTCATACATATTCTGACCAAAGTTCAGCTCCCAGTTACCACCGGCATCGCTGCGGGTAGATACACGGCCGGCGAATTTCTCCAGGAAGTAACCTGTGTTCATGTTAGCTTTCTGGTAAGAAGCAATGTTATTCTTCTCCATGCTGTCCAGGTTGGCGACAGTATACTTATAACGCGGATCACCGTGGATAGCGTCAAACAGGCTTTGCGTCACCACAAGGAAGCTCCAGCCGGATATGTAATCAGGTGCGGTAGCAGTTTTCGGCGTATATGCCCTGGGGCCAACCATTACACCCAGTACATTACCTTCTGTACAGCTTACACAGTTCCAGTTACCTCCGGAGGTGGAAGTATGCGCAATTTCGAAAATGGATTCGCTGTTGAATTTACTGTTGTTGTCAGATTTCCAGAGATCGCCGAAATTAGCCAACAGGTTGTAGCCGTATTTGGCGCTTACCTGGCCTGGGTTGGCGCCGTTCACTTCCTGGAACTCGGTAACAGCCTGCGCCCATTTCTTCTGATAGAGATATACTTTACCCAATAGAGCATGTGCAGTACCTTTCGTTACACGGCCGCCTTCTGTGGCTTTGGGAACCTGGTCGGGCAGGTTAGGATCGGCAAGGGCTTCGCTGAGGTCTTTTTCGATCTGCGCATATACTTCCTGCGGCGTAGCCTGGGGCACATTGTTCATGTTCTCCAGCGTAAGCGGCTCCATGATCAGCGGAATATTCTTGAAGAAGCGCAGCAGATCAAAATAGAAATACGCGCGCAGCACTTTGGTCTCTGCTGCATATCTTTTCTTCAGGTTCTCGTCCATTGGTACGCCAGGCAGCTTTTGCAGCAATACATTGGCACGGAAAACACCAGAATAGCCCATTCTCCACATTTCTTCCTGCGGTCCCTGTGCGGGCGTAAGGGTATAGTTGGAGAATACCTGCAGTCCACTTACATCGTTGGGACCACCACCACCTGCATAATGATCGTCTGATGCAGCATCGAGCGCACCCACTTTGGTAACGAAACCGCTACCCTGGTAGCCTACGATGTCATACACTGCTACCAGGCCGGTAAAGGCTTCTGTTTGATTGCGATAATAATTACCGTCGATATTGGATCCCTTCGGATTCACTTCAACGAAGCTTCTCTTGCAGGAGCCTGCCAGGGAAATACCGGCAGCCAGCAATACGATATATGAAATTTTGCGTTTGTTCATTGTTGATCAGCTTTAACTTGTTAGAAAGTAACATTCAATCCCAGCATGTAAGAACGCGCCTGCGGATAAATACCGCGGTCAACACCCAGCAGGTCGCCGCCTATCTCCGGATCATAGCCGGTGTACTTGGTGATCGTCACCAGGTTCTCAGCCATGATATAGATGCGTACTTTTTCGATCTTGGCACGTTTGGAAAGTGATGCAGGAATAGTGTATCCCAACTGCAGGTTCCTGATCCTGAAATAATTGCCGCTTTCCAGGTAGAAGTTAGAAGGATTGGTAAAGTTGTGATTTGCATTCGGATCATCCTGCGTCAGCCTGGGGAAATCATTGGAAGTACCCTCACCATGCCACCTGCCCAGCGCTTTTGTCTGCCAGTTAGCGGTCGGGATATCAAGACGGCGGAGACCCTGGAAGATCTTGTTACCACCAGCGCCCTGGCCAAATACGGTCAGGTCAAAACCTTTGTAAGCTGCGTTGATGGTCAGACCATATGTCCAGGTAGGCGTAGGATTGCCGATGAAATCGCGGTCGTTCTCGTTGATCTGACCGTCGCCATTCACATCCACCCAACGGAAGTCGCCGGGAGCTGCATCAGGCTGGATCTTTTTACCTTCTTTATTTACATATGCATCAACATCTGCCTGGTTCTGGAAAATACCATTGGTGCGGAATCCGTAGAATGCGCCGAAAGGTTGTCCCAGTGCAGTACGTGTAAGTGGCCAGCTGGAAGACTGGAAGGTTTGCTGTCCGTCGCTCACATATGTTTTGCCAGGACCAAGATCAGTTACTTCATTCTTGATGTGAGAAACGTTCGCATTGGCAGACAGTGTCCAGTCGCCTACTACTTTACGATAGCCCAGCTCCAGTTCCAGACCGGTGTTCTGCATGTCTGCTACGTTGGCAACAGGCGCATCAACTACACCTACGTAGATAGGTATACGCAGTGGCTGCAGAATGCCGGATGTTACTTTCTTATACCAGTCAAAAGACAGCGTAAAGTCTCTGAGGATGCTGGCTTCAAAACCTACGTTGGTCTGACTGGTCTGTTCCCAGCGCAGATCTTTGTTAGGCAGTGAGTTGGGGCTGTAACCTACCTGGTAGTTCTCACCAGTGCCCAGCTGATAGTTACGGCCACCACCGATGATCGGGGCATAACCAAAGTCGCGGATGTTATCATTACCTACCACACCATATCCACCGCGGATCTTCAGGAAGTCAACCACGTTCTGAGCAGGCCAGAAATTCTCTTTGGAAGTTACCCATCCCAGTGAGAAGGAGGGGAACACACCGTATTTCTTATTAGGACCAAACCTGGTGGAACCATCACGGCGAATAATACCGGTGAAGAGATATTTCTCTTCGTAAGCATAGTTCACGCGGGCAAAGAGAGAGGCCACTTTGTGGTCTATTCCTTCGCTTCCGGTAGCTATCCTGTTAGCGGTAGCAATGTTGAAGTTCATGGAAGCATCCTTGAAATTATCCGCAGGGATATCGTAGTAAGTTACATCGGTACCCTTTAGGCGGTTCTCCAGGTATGCGCCCTGACCTAACAACACGGATACATCATGCGGACCAAAAGCTTTCGTATAGGAGATCGTGTTCTCCAGGTTCCAGTCAAAACGCTGGTTATTGGTCCTGCGGAAAGTAGTACGGGAATTGTTGGTAGAAGAGTTCAGGTAAAACGAAGGCGTAAAGGTTTCTTCGCCGTAGAAGGCGATCTTGGTGCCCAGACTGGACCTGAACCGCAATCCGGGTATGGGCTGGATTTCCAGGTAGGCATTACCTACGATGTTATGCGCCCAGTTGTAATTACCCAGGCGGGTAGTGATATACGCCAGCGGGTTAGTGATCTCCTGACCTACGATGGTAGAGATCCCATAAGGACGTCCTTGTGCATCTCTTCTTACACCGGCCCTGTCGTAAGGCGGCTGTGCGGCAAGGGCAGGATCGGTAACTATCGCAGGTGTGGTGGGGTCCAGGTTCAGGGCGGAACTTAAAGGACCACCAAACTCGTTATTGGTATTACCCAAACCAATGATCTTCTCATAAGAATAGCCAACATTCTGGCCAAAGGTGATATACTGTGATACTTTATGAACTGAGTTCAGGCGCGCATTCACACGCTGATACTTAGAGATGTCTGTGGCTACGATACCCTCCTGGTTAAGATAACCGAAAGAGCTGTAGAAAGTGGATTTATCACTACCACCGCTCACGCTTACTTCATGATTCTGCCTGATGGCGCTGTTATTGAAGATGGTTGACTGCCAGTCAGTACCCTGTCCGAAAGATGCAGGATTTGCAAACGGAGTAGGGTATTTAGTAGGATTGTTCATGTTTTGTGCTGCCTCATTCCTTAAAGTGGCGTATTCGGTAGCGTTCAGCATTTTCAGCTTTTTAGCCGGCTCGGAAACGCCGTAGTAACCGTTATAGTTCACCTTCAGGGTGCCTGCCTTACCTTTTTTGGTGGTAACCAGGATAACGCCGGTGGCCGCACGCGCACCATAGATAGCCTGTGAAGCAGCATCTTTCAGCACTTCTATAGATTCAATGTCATACTGGTTCAGGTAACCAATACCGCCATTGTCTACTACAACGCCATCTACCACCCAGAGCGGGTTGTTGTTACCAAAAGAAGTAATACCTCTCACTCTTACTGCGGAAGCGGAACCGGGTTGGCCAGAGTTGGCTGCGATGGTAACACCGGAGGTGCGGCCCTGCAGCGCCTGTTCAGGACGTGTAACGGGCTGGTTTTCCAGGTCGGCTGCTCTTACACTGGAGATAGAACCGGTTACCACGCTCTTCTTCTGAACACCGTAACCTACCACAACGGTCTCATTCAAAGCCGTTTGTGCCACTTCCAGTTTAACATCCAGGGTGCCGCCTGTTACTGCAACCGTCTTGGGCGCATATCCCAGGAAGTTCACCACCAGTGATCCATTGCGCGGAGCACGGATAGTATAACGGCCATCAGGATCAGTAGCAGTGCCCTTGTTCGTGCCCTGTATACGCACGCTGGCGCCCGGTACGGGCTCTCCCCTTTCATCCACGATACGGCCACTAACGGAGATAGTAGTATCCTCCTGCTGTACCTGGCGGGGCGCCTGCGGCTTTTGTATAATGATACGCATGCCATCCATGCTGTAGATGATCGGCTGGTCTTTCAGGCATTCGTCCAGTACCTCTTTTACGGAGGCGTTCTTAACGGAGATGGTCACCGGGTTGGCGCGGGAGATCAGACCTTCATCGTATACGATGGAAATGCCGGCTTGTCTGGACACTTCTTTCAATACCTTCTTTAAAGGTGCGTTCTTCGCCGATAATGTGATCTGCTGCGATACCGCTTTTGCACTGATCTGCAAGCAGGCTGCGAGCAGCAAAAAGGCAGTCAATTTCATGACGCGGACGATTTTGCAGGCAAAACGAGGTGTTTCATTCAGTATGGCCTCTACCTGACGTGGTTGATGAGCGGATCGCTTACCCGCACGGGAAGCTATACCACTAAAGTTTAATTGCATACTTTTGTAGTGTTTGGGAAATGACGAGATAAATAGTTCTTTAACGGGACTGATGATCTTCGGGAATCCCAGACTTCCTGCCGGGAGTGTTGCGAGCACTTCCGGCTTTTCTTTGGTTCCCCCCTTGTACGCTAGCTTGTTTTTTGAATCATAACGGTGATGTTTATCAGTTTTTTCATGTTTACGTTTTCGGTGTTTACGATATTTTCATTACTGCCCGGACGTGGACACGGGCCAGTAATGAGATCTTGTTGCTGACTAATTGTTTTAGTTCAAATATTTTAGTTTTCTACTGTAACCATCAGCCGGCGGCCCTCCAGGCTAAATTTGGCGCCATTTGCCTCCAGCATATGTAATATCTCTGACAGCGGCAGGTTGCGGCTGATACGCCCGCCAAAAAGCCGGTTGCTGTTATTATTCAGATAGCTGACCTCAACGTCATACCACCTTGACAGCTGCCTCATGATGACAGTGATGGCGGCATTATCAAATTCAAAGAAACCTGTTTTCCAGGCCACCACTTCGTCTACATCCACCGGGCGTACAGACATCAGGCCGCTGGCATAGTCCAATACGGCCTGCTGACCGGGAACAAGCTGGTGCTGGATGGCTCCCTGTTTCATACGAACCGCGCCTTCCAGCAGGGTGGTATTCAGGCTCTTTTCGTCGGCATAGGCCATGACATCGAAACGGGTGCCCAGCACCTGTATTTCCGTTGTATTTACCTTTACAATGAAAGGATGGGCCACATCCTTCTTTATTTCAAAATAGCCCTGGCCCTGCAGTTCCACTAAGCGTTGATTACCGGTGAACGCGGTGGGGAACCGCAGTGTGGAAGCAGCGTTGAGCCATACATGGCTGCCATCCGGCAATACGATATTGAACTGCCCTCCCCTGGGTACGGTAAGGGTATTATATCCGATAGATTCACCCCTGCCTTCGGCAGCATATTGCAGCTGACCGTTACTCTGCTGCACCAGGGTCTTACCCTGCTGGATCACCTGGTTACCGGCGCTATCCAGTGTTACGGTAGATCCATCTGCCAGGGTGAGCACAGCTTTGCTGGTACCAGGAGCTACATCATTATCCTTATTAACGGCAGCAATCCCATTGGCGGGAGAACTTTGTTGAGCGGTAGGGGAAATAGATGCAAACCACCAGAAACCACCAGCCATGACCAGGAGGATCACAGCAGCAGCAGCTACGCGATAGCGGTTAAACAGGGGTCTTATCTTTTTACGGTTGATATCCTGCATCAGGCGGGCTTCTACCCGGTCGCTGAGCGCTGCAGGTACCTGATGGGGCGCTTGCATAACCTGCTCAAACTCCTGCTGCATGGCTGCCAGCAGAGGACGGTGGGCTTCAGATGTGCGAAGCCAGGCATACAGTTCCGCTACCTCTTCAGGCGAACATTGCCCGTCAAGGTACCGCTGCAGCAGTTTTTCGTGGTGGCCATTTGGTTGAGACATACGTTATGCCGGCGCCCTTTCAGGCGGGCGCCTACTATAATATCCCAAAATGAGGATCGAGGGTACCCCCTCTTCAAAAAAAATTT
>Ga0102590_1003253_pt1 | contig 16680 bp, 13 predicted proteins | sample AraplaMF_Col_mMF_FD_76859 | JGI IMG/M metagenome (GOLD analysis project Ga0102590, IMG submission 76859) | Arabidopsis root microbial communities from the University of North Carolina, USA - plate scrape MF_Col_mMF | ecosystem: Host-associated > Plants > Roots > Endosphere | place: USA...
GCGGTACGGCTGCGCCGGTCTTGGTCAGATGGTTGTTCAGTTCGGTGATCTTGGCGATGGCCGTGTTGAACCGCAGGCCTTCCAGGTCCTGACGCACACCGTCGATCGCCTTGTGCAGGGCGCGCAGGGTGTCCTCGTCGGGCTCGGTGTCGACGACGGTGACCTGGCCGGTCGTCTCGTCGACCACGTTGCGCCACAGCCGCTGCAGCAGCCGGAACTGGCCCACCACCGCGCGCGTGTCCCACGGGCGCGACACGTCCAGCGGGCCCATCGCCATCTCGTACAGACGCAGCGTGTCCGCCCCGTACTCGGCGCAGATCTCGTCCGGCGTGACCGCGTTCTTCAGGGACTTGCCCATCTTGCCCAGCAGCCGGCTGACCTTCTCGCCCTGGTAGTAGTACGCGCCGTCGCGCTCCTCCACCTCGGCGGCCGGCACCGCGATACCGCGGCTGTCGCGGTAGACGTAGGCCTGGATCATGCCCTGGTTGAACAGCTTGTGGAACGGCTCGGCGGACGAGACGTGCCCCAGGTCGTACAGGACCTTCGACCAGAAGCGTGCGTACAGCAGGTGCAGCACCGCGTGCTCCGCACCGCCGACGTACAGGTCGACGCCGCCGTGCGGCACTCCCTCGCGCGGCCCCATCCAGTAGCGCTCGATCTCCGGGTCGACCAGCTCGCGGTCGTTGTGCGGGTCCAGGTAGCGCAGCTCGTACCAGCACGAACCGGCCCAGTTGGGCATCGTGTTCGTCTCGCGGCGGTACTTCTTCGGCCCGTCGCCCAGGTCCAGCGTCACGTGGACCCACTCGGCGTTGCGGGACAGCGGGGTCTCGGGCTGGGTGTCGGCGTCGTCCGGGTCGAAGGTGCGCGGCGAGTAGTCCTCGACCTCGGGCAGTTCCAGCGGCAGCATCGACTCGGGCAGCGCGTGCGCGATGCCGTCCTCGTCGTAGACGATCGGGAAGGGCTCGCCCCAGTAGCGCTGACGGCTGAACAGCCAGTCCCTCAGACGGAAGTTGACGGTGCCCTCGCCGATGCCCTTGCGCGCCAGCCACTCGGTGATGCGCGCCTTGGCCTCGACGACGTTCAGGCCGTCCAGCGTGACGGTCTCACCGGAGGAGTTGACGATCGTCGCGTCGTAGGAGACGAAGGCGTCGTCCCACGTGGAGGGGTCGGTGTCGCGGCCGTCGGTCGGCTCGACGACACAGCGGATCGGCAGCTCGAAGGCGCGCGCGAAGGCGAAGTCCCGGCTGTCGTGGGCCGGGACGGCCATGATCGCGCCGGTGCCGTAGCCCATCAGTACGTAGTCGGCGATGAAGACCGGGATCTTGTCCCCGGTGACGGGGTTGATCGCGTACGCGCCCGTGAAGACGCCGGTCTTGTCCTTGGCCTCGGCCTGCCGTTCGACGTCGGACTTGGAGGCGGCCTGGGCACGGTAGGCGGCGACGGCCTCGGCGGGCGTGGCGTGGCCGCCGGTCCACACCTCGTGGGTGCCCTCGGGCCAGGCGCCGGGCGTGAACTTCTCGACCAGGGGGTGCTCGGGGGCCAGCACCATGTAGGTGGCGCCGAACAGCGTGTCCTGACGCGTGGTGAAGATGGTGACGGCCTCACCGTCGATCGGGAAGTCGACGCGGGCACCCTCGGAGCGGCCGATCCAGTTGCGCTGCTGCAGCTTGATGGCCTCGGGCCAGTCCAGCTCCTCCAGGTCCTCCAGCAGCCGGTCCGCGTACGCGGTGATGCGCATGTTCCACTGGCGCAGCTTGGCCTTGAAGACGGGGAAGTTCCCGCGCTCGGAGCGGCCGTCGGCGGTGACCTCCTCGTTCGCCAGGACGGTGCCCAGACCGGGGCACCAGTTCACCGGCGAGTCGGAGGCGTACGCCAGTCGGTACTCGCCCAGGACGTCGGCCCGCTCGGCGGCGCTCAGTTCGTTCCACGCGCGCGTGGTGCCCGGGACCCCGCGCTCACCGGACTCGAACTGGGCGATCAGCTCGGAGATCGGGCGGGCCTTCCGCGACTCCTCGTCGTACCAGGACTCGAAGATCTGCAGGAAGATCCACTGGGTCCACTTGTAGTAGTCCGGGTCGATCGTGGCGAACGACCGGCGCTTGTCGTGGCCCAGGCCCAGCCGGCGCAGCTGGACCTTCATGTTCTCCATGTTGGCCTCGGTGGACACGCGCGGGTGCGTGCCGGTCTGCACCGCGTACTGCTCGGCGGGCAGGCCGAAGGCGTCGAAGCCCAGGGTGTGCAGGACGTTGTGGCCGGTCATGCGCTGGAACCGGGCGAAGACATCGGTGGCGATGTAGCCCAGGGGGTGACCCACGTGCAGACCCGCACCGGAGGGATACGGGAACATGTCCATGATGAACTTCTTGGGCCGGGCGACCTGCGCCGGGTCACCGGCCAGGTCACCCTTGGGGTTCGGCGCCGCGTAGGTGCCGTCGGCGTCCCAGAAGTCCTGCCAGCGTGCCTCGATCTCGGCCGCCATGGCGGCCGTGTAGCGGTGCGGCGCTGCCTCCGCCGAGACAGCGGCGGCAGCGGGGTTCGTCTCGCTCATGATCCTCAAAGCTCCATCGATCGTCTCTGCCTGCGGAAATGAAAAAGCCCCTCGCACAGGAGGGGACGCCGCGCCGATTCCCACCATCCGATTCGCCCGGGTGGTCGGGACTGATCAGCGCGGCTCGCTAAGCAGAAGGCGTACGGCACGCATGGCGTCAGAGTACCGCAGCGCCCGACGGCGCCGCGACGGGCTTCCGGTCGGCACACCAGGAGCCGGTCCGGGTGAACCCGAGAGGGGGCGCAAACGTACTCAGACACCGACGGTCGAGTTGTGAAGGCCTCGAAAAGCTGAACAAGGTTCAAATGTTACTTCGCGTAACGGCAGCTAGTCGGACATCACCACCAACCCGTTGCCCTTTGATAACAACGCAATAACTCAAACCTCGTACTGCTCGGTATGGAGCCCCTTAGAGTGCGGCAGCGGGACCGCCTTCCCGAAACTGTTCGGAGTTGCCCCCATGAACCCTCCACGTAGTAACAGCTCGATTCCCAAGCCCGGCCGCTCGGCCTATGGCGTGGTGTCGGCTGTCGTACTGCTGCTGATACCCGTCGTCGTACTCGCGGGCGGAAACGGAGTCCGGGACTTCCTCAACTTCGGAGCGGGCGTCCTCTCGCTCGTCTCCCTCAGCTGCTCGGTGATCTGGGGTCTCGTCGCCCAGGACCGGATCTTCCTCAACATCCGCCAGCGGATCGTGGCGCAGGCCGTCCACCGGACGACGGCGGTCGCCTCGATCGCCTTCCTCCTGGTGCACGTCACGGTCAAGCTCGCGCTCGACCACACGGTTCTGATCGCCGCGCTGGTCCCGTTCAGCCTCGGCGTGAGCGGCTCGGCGGGACTCATCGGCCTCGGTTCCCTGGCCGCCCTGCTCATGATCTTCGTCGGTGTCACCGGGGCCCTGCGCGGCAACTTCGCCTCCCCCGCGCCGGTCGCGGCCCGCTGGCGGGCGATGCACATGCTCGCCTACCCGTCCTGGTGCGCCGCGCTGATCCACGGCCTGTACGCGGGCCGGGCCGCCAAGCCGTTCTTCACGATCTCCTACGAGCTCTGCCTGCTCGGGGTCATGGCGGCGCTCGCCCTGCGTGCCGCGCCGCGCCCGTTCAAGCGCAAGGTGGCCGACCGGATCTTCGCGATCGTCGGATCCGGCGACCGGTTCGGACGCGACGATCTGGACGCCAGCCGGGCCCGCAACGCGGAGGCCGCGGCCGCCATGGCGGGCTTCGGACCGCGGTCGGCGGACCGCGGCGCCGCCACCGAGGGACTGATCCCCTCCCAGCCCTCCACGTCCCTGTACGACACCCCTCCGGCCCGCACCATGACCCCCGAGTCCGGCAACGGCTTCGCCGCCGCCTACCGGGCCGTCTCGGCCACGCCCCGAGCCCAGGGACCGATGACACCCGACGCCACGCAGCGCATGGACCCCGTGGCCATGCAGCAGACGGGGGCGATGCCGCGCGTCGACGGTCCGGGCAGCACCTCCGGCAGCTGGCCCGTCCCCTCCCCGCCGCCCGTCGGCGAGGCGCCCCCCTCCGCGTACGACCCGCTCCGGGACACCGGATACAACATCCCGACCTACGGCAGCTCCGGATACGACGGGTACGGCGGGGGTGAGATGTACGACACGAGTGAGACGAACAGCCCCTACGGCACGTACAACTCGAACAACACGTACAACAGCGGTCCCGCGACTGACACGGCCCCCGGCGCCTACGGCACCCCGGGTGCCGGCGAACCCTGGAACGCGCCTTCCGGAGGCTTTTAGTGAACGAGGCCCTGCCCGACGTCCCAGAAGTCCGCGTGGTCGGACTTCCGCAGCTCACGTCGGGCTTCGACCTTGTCGAGAGACTCGACCTCCCCATGCACCTCAAGGTGCACGGCCCCCTCGAACCGATGGGCGGCGAACAGCTCGCGCAGCTGGCCGAACAGATCTCCCTGAAGGGGCGTGGCGGCGCGGGCTTCCCCTTCGACAAGAAGCTGCGGTCGGTCGCCGAGTCGGCGATCCGCCGTGGCATCCGGCCGGTGGTCGTCGTCAACGGCAGTGAGGACGAGCCGGCCTGCCGCAAGGACACGGTGCTGATCAACCGCGCCCCGCACCTCATCCTGGACGGCGCCCTGCTGGTCGCCGAGGCCCTCGGCGCGCGGACGCTCGTGATCGGCGTGACCCGGGCCTCCACGGAGCGGTCGATGGAGCAGGCGCTGGCCGAGCGCGGCCTCAGCGACCGGCGTGGCGCGCCCATACGCGCGCGCGTGCAGCGCAACCCGGTGCGCATGGTCACCGGTGCGGCCGCGTCGCTGGTCCGCTCCATCGACGGCGGTCCCGCGATCCCGCCGGGCCGCAAGACGAGCGCATCGCAGAGCGGCGTGGGCGGCGCGCCCACGCTGCTGTCGAACGCCGAAACGTTCGCCCAGCTGGCGATCGCCGCCCGCATCGGCGCCGAGCGCTACTGCAACACCGGTCTGTACGACGAGCCCGGCACGGTCATGCTCACCGTCTCCGGCGCGGTCAGCCGCCCGATGGTGATCGAGGTGCCCACGGGTGTGCCGCTGCGGTACGTGCTCCAGCTGGCGGGCGCGCCGCCGCTCCCGCAGGGCGTGCTGACCGGCGGCTACCACGGCAAGTGGATCGACGCGGCGACGGTCAACGAGGCGATCGTCTCGCGCAACAACCTCGACGCCGTCGGCGGCTCGCTGGGCGCCGGCGCGATCCTGCCCATCAGCCAGGAGACCTGCCCGCTGGGCGAGTCCCTGCAGGTGGCCAAGTGGCTGGCCGAGGAGAGCGCGGGCCAGTGCGGTCCCTGCTACCTCGGCCTGCCCGCCGCGGCCCGCGGTATGGAGGACATCCTCAACGGCGGCGGCCCCGCCGCCCTCGAGGCCCTGAAGCAGGTCGCCAAGGCCGTGAAGAAGCGCGGTGCGTGCTCGCACCCCGACGGCTCGGCGATGTTCCTGGAATCGACCATCAAGGCCTTCACGGACGACCTGGCGGCACACGTCCTCGGCAACGGCTGCGGCAGACCCGTGGAGGGCGTGCTGCCCCTCTTCGCGGGCGGCCGGGCCCCCACGGGCATCCCGGGCGTCGGCCAGGCCGAGCCCGAGGCCGGTGCCAGCCGGCAGAAGATCTTCGTCGACTGGACGCTGTGCCGCGGCCACGGCCTGTGCGCGGACATCCTCCCGGAGGTCTTCGAACTGGGCGCCGACGGTTTCCCCACCGTCGCCCAGGCCCAGGTGCCGAGGTACGCGGAGGCGAAGGCGCTGCGGGCCGTACGCCGGTGCCCCGCGCTCGCGCTGCGGATCGAGGAGGACACCCGTTCCAGTGCGCCGGCGCGCAACAACCTGCCGGTGCTGTCGCAGGGCCGGGGGCGCCGCGCTCTCGGCCGCTGAGCGGACGGATCACGGGCCGCCCCGTCCGGGGTGGCCCGTGCGTCGTCGTCGGCGTTCCCATGGCTCCGGAGACGCCGAAGGCGGTCCATCCGATGGGATGGACCGCCTTCAATTCCTGTGGAGCTAAGGAGAATTGAACTCCTGACCTCCTGCATGCCATGCAGGCGCTCTACCAACTGAGCTATAGCCCCTCGTGGCCACGCGGCCGAGCCGCTTGTGGACCGTGTCGCCCGGGTCTCCCCGGCGGCGACGCCAACATTACACGGTCCCCCGGGTGGAACACCAAATCGTTTCCGTCGTGCGCGGGGACCCTCCCGTGCACGGGGAATCGAGGTCCAAGGCCGGCTTCCGCCCATGTCCACGGCCCGGTCGGAGGTCAGGCCGTGGCGAAGGAGTAGAAGCGTTTGAGCGTGCAGTGGTCGTCCAGGAGACGGCCGTAGATCGGCTCGCCTTCCAGTTCCCGATAGGTCTCGATCGGGTCGCCTTTTATGATCAGCGCCCGTGCGCATTCCTCGCACCAGTACTGGTAGTCGGGGTTGACCGGTTCCATGTCCCGGACGATCGGCGTACCGCTCCCGCACCAGTCGCACTTTCGCCTGTGTGCACCCATCGATCAGCTCCAGCTGTGGCCGCAGGCCGTGCACACGTAGGAGATACCGCCGTTGTCGCCGAGGACCTGGGCCACATGGGACGAGCCACAGGAAGGGCAGTCGAGGAGGGTGGCCTTCCGACGTGGCACCGCCACTGCGAGGAGATCGTGGATCTCCCCGCGGATGCTCGCAGGCATCGCTCTCCCTCCCGTCGGGCCGCGCCCCCTTCCGGCCGTCTGATTCTGCCACGGCCGAGCCGATACGGTCAGCGACGCCTTCGTACCAGTCCGGACACGGCACCCGACGTGCCCGTCGCGGGCCGGCGCGTACATGCACATGGGGAGCGCGTCCGAAGAGGTATACGCCCCAGGGGCCCGAGTGACTCAAGCCCGCCGCAGAAGAATGGCCGAAGACCGCGGGGCCGATCGGCCGGCCGAGCCGGGTGACCGCTGGGGGTGGCCGCCGGCGTCGAGCGGCCTTCTCCGGGCGTACGGCGGCGCGAGCGCGGTTGTGGGGCCCGGAACGGCACGGGACCCGCTCCTGCCCGCACGAGGGCCTCGTACGGCCGCGGACCGCCGCCCGCGCCCCCGGGCAGGAAGCCGGGACCGCGCCGACCGGTCCGCCCCACACCTGGGGGGCGGGAGACGCCGTCACCCGTGCTTCCTCGGTGACATGACGCCGGGTCAGGCCGAGTGCGGACGAAATGGCCCCGGACGCAGAAAATCCCGCCCCTTGAGGGACGGGATTCTGATCACCGATCTCTGACACCTTTGAAGTGTCGATCCGTGGAGCTAAGGAGAATTGAACTCCTGACCTCCTGCATGCCATGCAGGCGCTCTACCAACTGAGCTATAGCCCCGCGCGTTCTTCCCGCTCGGCGGGCGAACAAGAAGAACTTTAGCCTGCGACCTGCCGGAAAGTGAAATCCGTGCCCCGACACCCGGTGAGGAGGTGTCAGTCGTCGTCGCCGAGGACCGGTTCGGGAAGCGTGCCCGCGTTGTGCTCCAGGAGACGCCACCCGCGCACGCCCTCGCCGAGGACGGACCAGGAGCAGTTGGAGAGACCACCGAGGCTCTCCCAGTGGCGGGACTCGAGGCCGAGCAGCCGTCCGATGGTGGTGCGGATCGTGCCACCGTGACTGACCACCACGAGGGTGCCGTTCTCCGGGAGCTTCTCGGCGTGGCGCAGCACCACCGGGGCCGCCCGGTCGGCGACCTCGGTCTCCAGTTCGCCTCCGCCGCGGCGGACGGGCTCACCGCGCTTCCAGGCGGCGTACTCCTCCCCGTGCCGGGCGATGATCTCCTCGTGGGTCAGCCCCTGCCAGACACCCGCGTACGTCTCGCGCAGGGACTCGTCGTGAGTGACCTCCAGACCCGTCAGCACGGCCAGCTCCGCGGCCGTGGAGGCGGCGCGCTTGAGGTCGGAGGCGACGATGGCGTCGGGCTTCAAGGAGGCGAGCAGGCGGGCCGAGCGGCGGGCCTGGCCGACGCCGGTCTCGGTCAGCTCGACGTCCGTGGAGCCCTGGAAGCGGCGTTCCACGTTCCAGGACGTCTGGCCGTGCCGCCACAGGACGAGACGGCGCCCCCGCCCCCTCCTCGAGGTGTCGGCGCCGGAGGCCGTCACCGCAGTTCCCCACCCAGCTCGGCATTCAGTTCGGCGGCGTCCTCGGCGGCCTTCAACCGGGCGTGCTCCGCCGCCTTGCCGCGGGTGGCCTTGGCGTCGGCGGGCAGCTCCAGCTCGGGGCAGTCCTTCCAGAGCCGCTCCAGCGCGTAGAAGACCCGCTCCTCGCTGTGCTGGACGTGCACCACGATGTCGACGTAGTCGAGCAGCACCCAGCGGGCCTCGCGGTCGCCCTCGCGCCGCACCGGCTTGGCGCCGAGTTCCTTGTTCAGTCGCTCCTCGATCTCGTCGACGATCGACTTGACCTGGCGGTCGTTGGGCGCGGACGCCAGCAGGAAGGCGTCCGTGATCGACAGCACGTCGCTGACGTCGTAGGCGATGATGTCGTGCGCGAGCTTGTCGGCGGCCGCCTGGGCGGCGGCGGTGATGAGCTCGAGAGAGCGGTCCGTTGCGGTCACTACGAGGCTTTCCCTAGGCGGTCAGTGATACCCCAAGGGTCTCACGGACCGCGGACGGAACCCCATGTGATTAACGGACCACACCCCGGCACCCGGAGGTGTGGTCCACGTCACGACGACGGCTTGTAGTCCTGGCCGAGCACGACCGAGACATCGGCGCTGTTCGCGATCTTGCCCTTCTGCACGGATCCCGTGGGCAGACCCAGCGTCTTGGCCACCTCGACCGCGTTCTCCTTGTCGCCGTCGTCGGCGTACAGGACCTGGGACGTGCTCTGCGCGGTGCCGCTGCCGGCGTCGATGAAGGTGTAGCCGCCGTTGACCAGTGTGACCCGGGCCTGCTCCGCGGTCGTCTTGGCACCGGTGGCGTTCTTGATCCCGACCCGGACGGCGTCGCCCGCCTCCGGGCTCTTCACGGTGCCGCCGAGGAGGCTCTTCACCACGGTGTCGGTGGCCTTCTCGCTGATGGTGCCGTCGGACTGGACCGGCAGCAGCTCCGTCTTGTACGCCCCCTGCTTGGCGTGATCGGCCAGTTTGGCGAGGAAGCTGCCGAGGTCCTTGTCGGTCAGGGAGGGGTCGAGGATCTGGGCGAGCGTCTGCACGGTGACGGTGGCCGCCTGCGGGTCCGAGGACAACTTGCGCAGCACGCCCACCATGACCTGGCCGAACCGCTCCAGCTGGGCGTCCTGGGACTCGCCGGAGGCGCGGTAGGTGGCGTAGGCGACGGCCATCTTGCCGCTGAGGGTCTGGTCCTCCCCCTTGTGCACGAGGGGGGCGCCCTTCTTCTTGGCGTCGGGGTCGGGCACGTCGGCGTTCGTGGTGACCTCGACGTTGCCCACGAGCTCGACGAGGTTGTTCAGGTAGGGGGTGTCGAGCCGCCAGGTGCCCTCGACCTTGGTGCCGAGGACGGAGTCGATGGCGTCGCCGGTGCCGGAGGAGCCGTCGTCGGCCACCGACTTGGCGAGGGTGGTCGTGGTGCCGTCGTCGGAGGTCAGGGCAAGGGAGTTGGGCAGCAGGACGGTGGCGCCCTGCTTGGTGGTGGTGTTGTCGACGAGCAGCGCGGTCGAGGTGCCGCCGCCCTTGGTGTTGTGCAGATGGACGGCGATCACATCGCGGTTCTGGGCGCCCGCGGCCGTCGCCGTGCCGGACTTGCCGCCGCCGGAGGACGTGCCGGGCAACTTGCCCGCGTACCACAGGTATCCGACACCGCCGACGACCACCAGGGCGAGGACCACGACGAGGGCGACGACCCGGCCGCGCGCGCGGCGCCTGGCCTCCTCACGGCGCTCGGTGCGGTTCTCGGTGAACTGCAGCCAGTCGATGACGTCTTCGGAGTCGCCGTCGGGCTCCTCGACGAAGGCGAACTGGTCGGTGGCGTAGTCGCCGTCACCGCGCGGTTCCCTCTGTGCGGGGACTTCCGTGCGCCCGGGGGCGCGGTCGGGGGTGCCGGGCGGGCGGCCCGGACCGTTCCCGGCGGGGCCCGTCTGCTGCGGGATGTAGGCGGTCTGCTCGGCAACGCGCGGCTGCTGTCCGCTCGTTGCCGTCCGGCCGTACGGGTCGTAGCCGCTGCCGGGAGCATTGCCGTAGGAGGCGTAGGGGTCGTACGGGGGGACGGGCGGCTGCCGGCCGGTGTCGTGGGCCTGCTGCGTGCCGGTCGCGTACGGGTCGTAGCCGTAGCCCTGGGGCTGCTGGGGTTGCTGGTGCTGCTGCGTACCGTAGGGGTCGTAGCCCTGCGGGGTCTGCTGCGCGGGCACCTGCCGGTACACAGGCTGACCGAACTCGTCGTAACCGACGAGTTCGTACTGGTCGCCCCCCGCGTATCCGTCGTATCGGTCGTTCACCGGTGCCCCTCTCGGCTCACTCGCCGCGGTACAGCTGCCGCTTGTCGATGTAGCGCACCACACCATCCGGCACCAGGTACCAGACGGGTTCGCCCATGGCGACTCTCGCACGACAGTCTGTGGACGAGATGGCCAGAGCGGGAACCTCGATCAGCGAGACACCGCCCTCCGGAAGACCCGGGTCGGTCAGGGTGTGACCGGGACGGGTGACGCCGATGAAGTGCGCGAGGGAGAACAACTCGTCCGTATAGCGCCAGGTGAGGATCTGGCCCAGCGCGTCGGCCCCGGTGATGAAGAACAGATCGGTGTCGGGGTTGAGCGCCTTCAGGTCGCGCAGGGTGTCCGTGGTGTAGGTGGGGCCGCCGCGGTCGATGTCGATACGGCTGACCGAGAACTGGGGGTTCTCGGCGGTCGCGATGACCGTCATCAGATAGCGGTCCTCGGCCGGGGCCACCTTGCGATCGGTCTTCTGCCAGGGCTGCCCGGTCGGTACGAACACCACCTCGTCGAGATGGAACTGCGCGGCCACCTCGCTGGCCGCGACGAGGTGCCCGTGGTGAATCGGGTCAAACGTTCCGCCCATGACGCCGAGACGGCGCTTGCCCGGGTTGGACGGCCCGTTTGCGGGGCCGGGTCCCGGGCCCTTCGCCGGACCGGTGGGCATGTGCTGCTCTCCCATGCCTGCAGACACTACCGGCCCGGCCGCCGGACACCGGCCCACAGGCCCCCCGGAACGGCCGGGACCAGGCACTTCCGCGGACTCAGCGGTCCCGGTTGAAGCGCGTGGTGATCCACAGCAGCAGGAGGAGGATGACGAGGGCGCCTCCGCCCGTCATGAACGGGCTGATGCTCGCGTGGCGTTCGCCTTCACCCTCGGCGAGCGTGGCCAACTGTGCAGCGGTGCTGTGGAAGCTCATCTTCGGCAGAACCTATCCGGTGTGGGCGGGACAAAGACGTCGGCTCATCGTAAGCGTGCGGCTGCGCACCGATCACGCCGACTCCGCCGTTCAGTGCTTACCGTCCGTGCGGGCCGGCACGACCGTGCCGGTCACCTGCGCTTGTATCCCCGCAGCAGGAACCAGGCGGTCAGGACGCAGCCGACGACCATCACGATCAGCACGACGCGGAGCAGGTCGCCCGGGCCCTGCCGGGCGGCGGCGGTCGCGGCCTCGGTGAACCAGGCGGCGGAAGTGTGCTCCATGGGATCGCTCCTTACGGTGTGCTGCCCTGCCACCGTATCTCCGCCTAGGCTGGACTCCGCTTCGGGGGCACATCGGGCATCGCGCGTCCACCCTCCGGCGGGGGCCCGATGATCCATCGCACAGTGGCCATGAGACACATGGGGGAACACATGTTCGACGAAAGCCACCAGCAGAACGGGCACGAGCGCGTGCCGAGCAGGCGGCGCAGGCGCTTCGAGGGGATCTCCTCGCGCGCGTACGAACACCCCGCGGACCGGTCGGCCCTGGTGGCCCTGCGCAAGCTCAGCGGCTTCGACACGGTCTTCAAGGCGCTCAGCGGTCTGCTGCCCGAACGCAGCCTGCGACTGCTGTTCCTCTCCGACTCCGTACGGGTCTCGGACGCGCAGTTCGCCCATCTCAACGACATGCTGCGGGACGCCTGTTACATCCTGGACCTGGAGAAGGTCCCCCCGATGTACGTCACCCAGGACCCGCAGCCGAACGCGATGTGCATCGGTCTGGACGAGCCGATCATCGTCGTGACGACCGGTCTGGTGGAACTCCTCGACGAGGAGGAGATGCGGGCGGTCGTCGGCCACGAGGTCGGGCACGCGCTGTCCGGGCACTCGGTCTACCGGACCGTCCTGCTGTTCCTGACCAACCTGGCGCTCCGGGTCGCCTGGATCCCGCTGGGCAACCTCGCGATCATGGCCATCGTGACCGCGTTGCGGGAGTGGTTCCGCAAGTCGGAGCTGTCGGCCGACCGGGCCGGGCTGCTGGTCGGGCAGGATCTGCAGTCCTCGATGCGGGGGCTGATGAAGATAGCCGGCGGGAACCATCTGCACGAGATGAACGTGGACGCGTTCCTGGAGCAGGCGGAGGAGTACGAGGCCGGGGGCGATCTGCGCGACTCGGTGCTGAAGATCCTCAATGTGCTGCCGCGGAGCCACCCCTTCACCACGGTCCGCGCGGCCGAGCTCAAGAAGTGGGCGGCGTCCCGCGACTACCAGCGGATCATGGACGGCCACTATCCGCGACGCACCGAGGACAAGCACACCTCGGTGTCGGACTCCTTCCGGGAGTCGGCGGCCAGCTACGCCAACGAGGTCAAGGAGTCCAAGGACCCGCTGATGAAGCTGGTCGGCGATATCGCGGGCGGAGCGGGCGACCTCGGTGGCCGGGTCCGGCGCGGCTTCTCGGGCTTCGGCGGCGGTGCGTCCAAGGAGGACCCGCGCCGTGAGCCGCGCGACGCCCGGCGGGACGACGAGGACCCCGACGCCGACGCCTGATCGGCGACCGGTCCCGCCCCGGGCGGCCCGGCGCCCGGACAGCGCTCCTGACCGGGCTCGGGGCCGGTGCGCCGCTGTCCTGCGGGCGCCGCCGCGTGGGGGTGGCCTCCTTGGCGGGGCGCTCTGCCCGGCGGGCGGTCTCAGGACCGCCCGAAGCTTCCGTGCGGCGGTGGGGCTTCCCGGCCGGGCGGAGCAGGCCGCTGGCCCGGCCGGGACGGCGGCGCCTGCTGCCCTACGACGGACATCGCTGCGTAGGAGCCCCGCAACAGCGGCTCCCCCTCGGCCCCGGCCAGGCATTAACCGACACCCGGCCCGAGACCGGCGGCACCCGCCGCCCTGAGGGCACCGCCGCAAGGGCCCCCCGACAACGACCCGGCAGGGCGCTCCGGTCGGGCGGAGCAGGCCCCCCGCCACGACGGCTCGTCCCGGCCCGCAGGGAAACCCCCTGGCCGCCTCAGCCGGGCCGCGGCCCGTTTCCGGGGCCGTCCGACCCCTCCGGGCCCAAGGACCCCACAACCGGCCCGGGGACCCTCCAGGGCGGCCGCCCCGCCTTCCGCATCGCGGACGCGGCTGCTCAGGACGGCGTCGAAAGCCCGGGGCCTCCCGGGACAGCACACCTAGACCTTCGGCTGTGCGCTCGTCGACAGGGTGCCGCACAGGGCCGTCGCACTGCCCGTGGCGTAGGGGTCTGTGCCCGCCGGGCCGCCCGCCTTGGCCGTCTGGCCGGCGAGCAGCGGATGCAGATGGTCAGCGGAGTCGTCGGCGCAGGCGAGCGGGCCTGCCTGGACGTACGAGGCGACCAGCTGGGCCTGGTTCATGCGCAAGTCCTCGCGGTCGAAGCGGAAGGTCAGCTCGCGCCGCACGGTGAACAGTGAGGCCTCGGCCTTGACGTCCGCGCCGGTCGGCTTGAGCGCGTACACCATGGTGTGGTCGGAGGTGACCTCCAGAGTGTCGGAGTCGGCCTCCGTCGCCTGGAGCGTGCCCTGGACACGGATGCTGCGGTCGGCCAGCTGGACCCGGGACGGGTCGAAGCGCACCAGCCAGCCGGTGGGAGCGTGCCGTCCGTCGGCGGCCGGGTGGTTGAAGCTCTGATCGAACTGGTCGAGCTGCTGGGGGTCGAGCAGTACGCGGACCGAGCGCACGGCGCCGCCGGTGAGCACGGCCGGATCCAGCGAGGACTCGACGAGGTAGTCCTTCGCGGTGGTCAGCGCGGCGACGACCTGGCTGTCGGAGAAGTGGGCGGTGCGCCGGGTGGCGGGGAACGTGACACCCTTGGCGCCGACGCGGAACTCGGCGGCGGGGCTGTGCGTGTACAGCGCCTCGGGGTCGGTGGAGCCGGGTACGGCGGACTGCGGGGCGAGGGGTATCACCGTCATGCGCAGCGGCTCGACCGGCTGCGTCTCCGGCGCCGGATACGGATGCCGCACTCCCATGTAGATCGCGGTGCCGAAGGCGACGGCTATCAGCAGGACCAGGATGAGCGCCTGCCGCGTCAGCCCCCGGTGCAGCGGGGGGCGCCGGCGCACGGCGGGGGCGTGATCCCCCATGCGTTCGCGCGCCGAGAACTCCTGGAGCCGGGCAGCCCTGACGAACGACTCGTCGAACACGACGGATCGGTACTCGTCCTCACCACCACCGGGAGCGCCCTCGGGTGTCCCCTCCGGTGGGTCTCCAGGCCCGCCCATATCTTCAGAGTAGGTCTCCGGGAGCTCAGGTAAACGCCCTGCTACGCGACAAGTTCTGACAGGTTCTCACCAGACTTTCGAACGGATGTCGAACAAGCCCGTCACAGCCCTCAGGGCGTTCTGGGCACCGCAGAGAACGCCGGTGGCGAATAGTCCGCGGAAGCCGAGGGTCCCGTGCCGGCACCGGTCTCCCGGCCCTGTTCCAGACCGGTGGTCGCGGGGGGCGGGACCTGCTCCTGGCGGCCCGAGGACGCGCCCCGGTACACCGCCGTGAACGCCAGTGCGACCATCCCTATGCCCATCACGAGGGCCAGCATCCAGGCGACCGGGCGGTGCCAGCGGGCGCCCCTGGCATAGGCGCCCGGTGCGCCGTAACGGCCCTCGAGGATCTCCGGGTCGTCGAGGTCGTCCAGATCGCGGCCGGGACCGAACCCTCCGCCGTCGTCGGGGTCGAACCCGTCCTCGTAGCGGTCGTCGTCACCGCGTGCGCCCCGGGCGTGCGCCCGGCGCGCCTCGGCCTCCTGGGCATCCGCGCGGGCCTGGGCGGCAGCGAGGAGTCTCTCGACCGCCGTCGGCTCGTGGACCACGGCGGCACGTACGAAGGCCTCGTCGAAGACCACGGAGGCGAACTCTTCGTCCATACCTCCGCGGTCGCGGTCGTCGTCGGGCTCCCGGCCGTCACCAGACGGCGTGCCCCCCACGTCCTCCGGCACGGCTCCAGAGTAGACCTGGGGGGTCAATTTGGGCAGACGGTAAGGAAATTCATCCGCCCGGCGAGACGGCTTCAAAGCCGCTTGCCGGGGACAACCGGTCGTGCTTGTCCGAGCGGCCGCTCAGCGGCGGATGTGCCCGTCGCCGGTCACGATGTACTTGGTGCTCGTCAGTTCGGGCAGGCCCATGGGGCCCCTGGCGTGCAGCTTCTGCGTGGAGATGCCGATCTCCGCGCCGAAGCCGAACTGGCCGCCGTCCGTGAAGCGCGTCGAGGCGTTCACGGCGACCGTCGTCGAATCGACCAATTGGGTGAAGCGACGGGCCGCCTGCTGCGAGGTGGTGACGATCGCCTCGGTGTGCCCGGAGCTCCACAGCCGGATGTGCTGCACCGCCCGGTCCAGGGAGTCCACGACCGCGGCGGCGATGTCGTAGGAGAGGTACTCGGTGTCCCAGTCCTCGGGCGTGGCCTCCACCACCGTGGCCTTCGAGCCCTTGGCGCAGGCCATCACGCGCTCGTCACCGTGCACGGTGACCCCGGCCGCGGCGAGGGCGTCCAGGGCCCGCGGCAGGAACTCGGGGGCGATGTCCTGGTGGACGAGGAGCGTCTCGGCGGCGTTGCACACGCTCACGCGGTGGGCCTTGGAGTTGATCAGGATGTCGATCGCCATGTCGATGTCGGCCTGCGCGTCGACGTAGACGTGGCAGTTGCCGGTGCCGGTCTCGATCACGGGGACCGTGGACTCCTCCACCACCGTGCGGATCAGCGAGGCACCGCCGCGCGGGATGAGCACGTCGACCAGGCCGCGGGCCCGCATCAGCTCGCGCACGGACTCCCGGCTCTCGCCGGGCACGAGCTGCACGGCGTCGGCGGGCAGCCCGGAACCGCCCACGGCGTCGCGCAGGACCCGGACGAGGGCGGTGTTCGACTCGTGCGCGGAGGACGAGCCGCGCAGCAGCACGGCGTTCCCGGACTTCAGGCACAGCGCGGCGGCGTCGACCGTCACATTGGGCCGGGCCTCGTAGATGATCCCCACCACGCCGAGCGGGACGCGGACCTGGCGCAGGTCGATGCCGTTGGGCAGGGTGGAGCCGCGGACGACCTCGCCGACCGGATCAGGGAGGGCGGCGACGTCCCGGACGTCGGAGGCGATGGCCCGGATCCGCTCCGGCGTGAGCGTGAGCCGGTCGATGATCGCCTCGCTGGTGCCCGCCTCACGGGCCCGGTCGATGTCCTTGGCGTTGGCCTCGACGATCTCGCTCGCGCGGACCTCCAGCGCGTCCGCGACGGCCAGCAGCGCGTCGTCCTTCTCGACCCGCGGCATCGGCGCGAGGTCGTCGGCCGCGGCCTTGGCACGATAGGCGGCCTGCGCGACCGGGGACAT
>Ga0102590_1003254_pt1 | contig 16670 bp, 14 predicted proteins | sample AraplaMF_Col_mMF_FD_76859 | JGI IMG/M metagenome (GOLD analysis project Ga0102590, IMG submission 76859) | Arabidopsis root microbial communities from the University of North Carolina, USA - plate scrape MF_Col_mMF | ecosystem: Host-associated > Plants > Roots > Endosphere | place: USA...
GATTTGCCCCCACCGGGCCCGCCCCGGCCCAAAGCGGCGAACGACGAACCGGGACCCGACGCCGCCGGCCCCACGCCGGCCGAGGACGAGTACACGACCGCAATCCAGGAACTGGAGGACCGCTGGCGGCGCGCACTCGCCGACCTCGACAACCTTCGCAAGCGCCACGCCAGGGAACTGGAGCGCGAACGGGCGGTCGAGCGATCCCGCACGGCGGCCGCCTTCGTGCCCGTCCTCGACAACCTCGAACTCGCCTTGACCCACGCCGGTGCCGATCCGGGCGCGATCGTGGAGGGCATCCGGGCCGTACGCGACCAGGCGGTGAACGTCCTCGAACTGCTCGGCTACCCGCGGCATGCGGAGACCGGCGTCGCCTTCGATCCGGCCCGGCACGAGGTGGTCGGTGTCGTCCAGGACCCCGACGCCCCACCGGGCACAGTCGTCGAGGTGCTGCGCCCCGGCTACGGGGACGGCGAACGGCAGCTCAGGCCCGCCGCCGTGACGGTCGCGAAGCGGGAGTGACCGGTCATGGCACGGGACTTCTACCAGGTGCTGGGCGTGTCACGGACCGCGAGCCAGGACGAGATCCAGCAGGCATATCGCAAACTCGCCCGCAGGTACCACCCAGACGTCAACAAGGACCCCGGGGCGGAGGAGCGATTCAAGGACCTCAACGAGGCATACAGCGTCCTGTCCGATCCCAAGACCCGAGCCCGCTACGACCGCTTCGGCGAGGATTTCCGTAAGATCCCGGAAGACTTCGACGAACGGGTCGCGGCGGGAGCGGGCGGCGGCTTCCGCGGACGGAGGACCGCAGGCGGTGGCGGTCCTCGCGTCCGGTACACCACCGGCTTCGGCGACGACTTCGGCGCGGAGGGCATCGACATCGAGGACCTGCTCGGCTCCATGTTCGGAGCCGGCGCCGCCCGAGGCGGCGTCCCCGGAGCGGACCAGGAGGCGGAACTGCCGCTCACCGTCGAGGAGGCGTACCGAGGCGGCCGTCGCACCGTCACACTCGCCGGTCCCACCGGGCAGCCGCGGCGGTACGAGGTCGAGGTGCCGCCGGGTGTCACCGACGGGCAGAGGATCCGGCTGGCGGGTGAGGGCGGCCGGGGCAACGGTGACGCCGTCGCAGGCGACCTGTACCTGCGGGTGCGTATCCAGCCCCACCCCCGGTTCCGGCTGGACGGCCATGACGTGCACGTCCAGGTCCCGGTCACCCCGTGGGAGGCGGCCCTGGGTGCGACCGTGCCGGTGCCCACGCCCGGCGGCGGCACGGCCAAGGTCACGGTGCCCGCCGGCTCGTCCAGCGGCCGGCGGCTGCGGCTGCGCGGTGAGGGCATGCCGAACCCGCGGGGCGCGAACGGCGACCTGTACGCCGAGCTCCGGATCATGGTGCCGTCCAGGCTCAGCGACCGGGAGCGCGAACTGTTCGAGGAGCTCGCCGCCACTTCCTCGTTCGACCCCAGGAGGACGCGATGAACGACCGACCCGCGGGAGCGGGAGGCATCGGCCGGGCCGGCGTGGGCGCCCGTCCGGTACGAACGGGCGCCGACACCACCGCCTCGACGGCTGTACGGTACGCGCTCGTCCCCGTCCCCAGGCTCTCCCTGGCCGCCGTGGCCCTTCGCTCGGGGCTCCACCCCGAGCTGATCCGCCGGTTCGTCGCTCTCGGCCTGGTCGACGCGGAGCGCGACTCCGCGGGGCGACTGGTGTTCGACGCCACGGCCCCGGTAACTCTCGCCCGTATTCAGCGGCTGCGCACCGGGCTGTGCCTCAACTACGCATCCATAGGCCTGGTGCTCGACCTGCTGGACCGCATCAGCATGCTCGAAGCCGCCCTGCGCCGCGCCGGTACGAGGAGTGAAACACCCCCATGGACATGAACCGTCTCACCCAGAAGTCCCAACAAGCCCTCCAGGAGGCCCAGAGCGCGGCCGTCGAGATGGGGCAGACCGAGGTCGACGGGGAACACCTGCTGCTCGCGCTTCTCGATCAGGAGGACGGTCTGATCCCACGGTTGCTGCGACAGGCCGGCACCGAGCCGAAGGAACTGCGCGCGGCCGTGCGCGAGGAACTCTCCCGCCGCCCGAAGGTCACCGGTCCCGGCGCGGCACCCGGCCAGGTCTTCGTCACCCAGCGCCTGTCCCGCCTGCTCGATGCCGCCGAGCGGGAGGCCAAACGCCTCAAGGACGAGTACGTGTCCGTGGAGCACCTCCTGCTCGCCCTGGCCGAGGAAGGCCCGGCGACCGCCGCCGGACGCCTGCTCAAGGAGCACGGCGTGACCCGGGATTCGTTCCTGAGCGCGCTGACCCAGGTCCGCGGCAACCAGCGCGTCACCTCCGCCAACCCCGAAGTGGCCTATGAGGCTTTGGAGAAGTACGGCCGCGACCTGGTCCTCGAGGCCCGGTCCGGGCGGCTGGACCCGGTCATCGGCCGTGATGCGGAGATCCGCCGCGTCACCCAGATCCTCAGCCGCAAGACCAAGAACAACCCCGTCCTCATCGGCGATCCCGGCGTCGGCAAGACCGCCATCGTGGAGGGCCTGGCACAGCGCATCGTTCGCGGCGACGTCCCCGAGGGCCTGCGCGACAAGACCGTGTTCGCTCTCGACATGGGCTCCCTGGTCGCCGGCGCCAAGTACCGCGGCGAGTTCGAGGAACGCCTCAAGGCCGTGCTCTCCGAGGTGAAGGCCGCCCAGGGGCGCATCCTGCTCTTCGTCGACGAACTCCATACCGTCGTAGGTGCCGGCGCCGCGGAAGGGGCCATGGACGCGGGCAACATGCTCAAGCCGATGCTCGCCCGCGGCGAACTCCACATGATCGGCGCCACCACCCTCGACGAGTACCGCAAGCACATCGAGAAGGACGCCGCCCTCGAACGCCGTTTCCAGCAGGTGCTGGTCGACGAGCCGAGCGTGGAGGACACCATCTCCATCCTGCGCGGACTGCGCGAACGCCTGGAGGTCTTCCACGGCGTGAAGATCCAGGACACCGCGCTGGTCTCCGCGGCCACCCTCAGCCACCGCTACATCACCGACCGGTTCCTGCCCGACAAGGCCATCGACCTCGTCGACGAGGCGTGCGCCCGGCTGCGTACCGAGATCGACTCGATGCCCGCCGAACTCGACGAGCTCACCCGCCGTGTCACCCGCCTGGAGATCGAGGAGGCGGCCCTGTCCAAGGAGAGCGATCCCGCCAGCAAAGCCCGCCTGGAGGAGCTGCGCAGGGAACTGGCCGATCTGCGCGGTCAGGCCGACGCCAAACACGCCCAGTGGGAGGCCGAACGGCAGGCGATCCGCCGCGTGCAGGACCTGCGCCAGGAACTGGAGCAGGTCCGCCACGAGGCGGAGGAGGCCGAACGCGCCTACGACCTCAACCGCGCCGCCGAACTCCGCTACGGCCGCCTCCAGGACCTGGAGCGCCGACTCGCCGCAGAGGAGGAGCAACTGGCTGCCAAACAAGGGCAGAACCGGCTGCTGCGCGAGGTCGTCACCGAGGAGGAGATCGCCGAGATCGTCGCCGCCTGGACCGGCATCCCCGTCGCCCGCCTCCAGGAGGGCGAACGCGAGAAGCTGCTGCGCCTCGACGAGATCCTGCGCGAGCGCGTCATCGGCCAGGACGAGGCCGTCAAACTCGTCGCCGACGCCATCATCCGCGCCCGCTCCGGCGTCCGCGACCCGCGCCGCCCCATCGGCTCGTTCATCTTCCTCGGCCCCACCGGCGTCGGGAAGACCGAGCTGGCCAAGACCCTCGCGGCGGCCCTGTTCGACGCCGAGGAGAACATGGTCCGCCTCGACATGAGTGAGTACCAGGAGCGGCACACCGTCAGCCGGCTCATGGGCGCACCGCCCGGATACATCGGCTACGAGGAAGGCGGCCAGCTCACCGAGGCGGTACGCCGCAAGCCGTACTCGGTTGTGCTGTTCGACGAGATCGAGAAGGCCCACACCGATGTCTTCAACACCCTGCTGCAGATCCTCGATGACGGCCGCATCACCGATGCTCAGGGCCGCACCGTCGACTTCCGCAACACCGTCATCATCATGACGTCCAACATCGGCTCCGAGCACCTCCTCGACGGCGCCACCGCCGAAGGCGAGATCAAGCCCGACGCCCGCGCCCTGGTGATGGGCGAGCTGCGCGGGCACTTCCGCCCGGAGTTCCTCAACCGCGTCGACGACATCGTGCTGTTCAAGCCGCTCGGCGAGCGGCAGATCGAGCGGATCGTGGAGCTGCAGTTCGACGAACTGCGGCAGCGGCTCGCCGAACGCCGCATCACCGTCGAACTCACCGACGCCGCCCGGGAAGTGATCGCCCACCAAGGCTACGACCCGGTGTACGGGGCACGACCGCTACGCCGCTACATCTCCCACGAGGTCGAAACCCTCATCGGACGCGCCCTGCTGCGCGGCGACGTCCAGGACGGCGCCACCGTCCGCGTCGACGCCGAACACGGAGAACTGGTCGTCACCTACGACCAGCCCGAGGACGGGAAGGGAGCGCGGGCGGCATGAGCACGATGCAGGCGCAGACCGTCAGCTGCCCTCACTGCGGGTACACCAACCGCGTGCCCGTGGCCGCAGAGGGCCGCCCCAAATGCGGCCACTGCAAGCAGCCCCTGCCCTGGATCGTCGACGCGGGGGACAACGACTTCACAGACGTGGTCGAGAAGGCCTCCGTGCCCGTCGTGGTCGACCTGTGGGCGACCTGGTGCGGCCCCTGCCGGATGGTCACCCCCGCCCTCGAACAAGTCGCCCGGGAGCTCGCCGGACGGATCAAGCTCGTCAAGGTCGACGTCGACAAGAACCCCCGGGTCAGCGGGCGGTTCCAGGTGCAGGCGGTGCCGACTCTGCTCGTCCTCGACCATGGCGAGTCGGTCGCCCGGCAGACCGGCGCAGCACCCGCGCACGTCCTGCGCTCGTGGGTTGAGCAGGTGGTGGCGGGCCGGCAAACCACTGCAGGAGGATGAACACGATGGGCCAGCCACCTCGGGAGCCCCACGGAACCGCGGTCCCCGAGACTCCGATTTTTTGCTGGGTGTATCCCTGGCTGACGGTCGAGCAGATCCGCCTTTTTCGCCGGTCATGGCCGTCAACAGGCAGTTCACACCGGTCAGATGCTGATCAGCTCCCAGGCCCTCGCCGAGCGCGGCACGCTAGTCGCGAAGATCGAGCGGACCGTGGGGGAGGACGGGCACGGGACGTTGGACGCTTCCGTAAGGCACTGCGCGAGGCGGTCCGCGAATCGCGTGCGCAGAGCCCGCCCGATGACGTCAATGCTCCGCCCGGCCGGTCCGCCGTGCCGGGCGAAGAAGGCCGTATGGCCGCGAACCCACGAGAAGACGGAGGTGATGGGCGATGACCTTGCCCGTCCGGCGCCACCGCGGTGGCGGAACGACGGAGCGGCCCGTCGGGTGGGCCCGCAATCCGCTGATGGAATTCGATGAGCTGCTCAACCAGATGAGCGGATTGCTCGAATCCACGGTGGGCGGCGCCGCGCCCGCGGCCGCGTGGACCCCCCTCGCGGACGTCATGGAGACCGATGACGCCTTCGAGGTCGAGATCGAACTCCCTGGCGTCAAGAGCAAGGACATCGACGTCGAGGCCCACGGACAGGAACTGGTGGTCACCGGAGAGATCAAGGAAAAGGAGCGCAAGGGCGTCCTGCGACGTGGTACCCGCCGGACCGGTGTCTTCGAGTACCGGCTGCGGTTGCCCGGAGAGGTGGACGCCGAAAAGGTCACGGCGGAGATGTCGGGCGGTGTGCTTACGGTCACCGTTCCCAAGGCGGAGGTCGCCAAGCCCCGTCACGTCCAGATCACCGAGAGCGGCGAGCGCGGCGAGAGCGGCGGTCGTTGAGCCGAGGAGCTCGGCGGTGCGGGACCACGGTCCGGCGCCGCCGAGCGCTCCGGGAGCGAAAGGGGCTTTGAGATGACCGAAACGGGATTCTCCTCATTCGACACCATGGTGGATAGGGCTAACCGGCTCCTCAGGGAAATCGAGCAGGCCAACGGATGGCCCAAGGACCGCCGGAAGCAGTCGTACGCCGCACTACGCGCAGTCCTGCACCTGCTACGGGACCGGCTCTCCGTCGACGGGGCTGCGCACTTCGGGGCGCAGCTTCCGACCCTGATCCGCGGCATCTACTACGACGGATGGAGGCCGTCCGAGACTCCAGTGAAACTGAGCGGCGAGGAATTCCTCCAGCGTGTCCGGAACGAATTTCCCTACGCGGTCGACGGTGGTATCGAACGAGTCGTGCACACCGTGCTGGAGGCTCTGGAACGCCACGTCAGCGAAGGCGAGTGGGACCACCTCAAATCCAGTCTGCCGAAATCACTGGCATCCGTACTTCTGTAGCCGCTCGGCAACCGAACCGCCCGGCCAGGAACGGGGGGACGGCACGGTGCGCAAGGCCAGCCAGCACGAACAAAGATACCAAAAATGGCCACACCCGCGGGTATCACACGCCTGTCCAATTACCCGGGCAATGGGACGCCTGGGCCTGGCAGGTTAATTCAGGGAGGCTTATTGGTCCCGACATGCGCATGCGTTCCCGCGCCCCGTCGGCCAGGCTGACTGGGAAGCCCAGGCGCCTGGAGCCAACCCGGCGCCCGCAACCGGAGGTTGCCGTCATGACCGTGATGTCCATCGCCAGGTTCGAAAGATTCTTCCGCGCGGCCGCGGGCCTGGACGTCGACAAGAACGATCTCAAGCGCTATAGCGACTTCGTCGACGCCAAGCTCTACGATCTGCTGACTGTCGCCCAGGCCACTGCCAAGGCCAACGGGCGCGACATCATCCGGACCTGTGACCTACCGATCACGAAAGGCTTGCAGGAGAGCATTCACCACTTCCAGAAGATCGACCAGGAAGTAGAACTCAAGCCGATCCTAGAACAACTCGCCACCCACCCCGCTCTGGACCGGACGCCCGACGAGGAGACCGAGGCGGCCTATCCGGACGTCGTCGGCGGACTCAGCCTGGCCCTTGCCCAGACCTTCAAGATCCTCCACCCCGACCTGAAGAACCCCCAGACCCAGCACTGGGACGAGGCCCGAGCTCTCTTCGACCTGCTGTTGTGAGTGGCAACCGGACCCGGCGGCGCGGGCCACCGCTAAACAGCGTCACCGCTATGCCTCCTCGGCTGCCGCGACGATCCTGCCGGCCTGCTCCAGGACCTCTCCACGTGCAGGGTGCTGCGCGGCCAAAGTTCCACCAGCAGCGCCAGGCGGCCGTTTCTTCGCGGCGGTTGTCACCTGCTTGTCGCCGAGTGCCCGACCGGAATGGCGGGCCGCGCGGGCCGGCGTCTTGCGTCGACCCTGCTCGTCGCCTTCCGTCTTCAGCGATGGCCTGGTCGATGTGCGGTCCACGGCGAGCCACAGCAACCTGTGCGGTGAAGGCTCCGGACGGCGCCTGGTGGACCACCCGCCCACACGTTCCAGCAGGAGAACGGCAACGAGCTGCGCAAGGCCCCCACCCGCGCTGCAGCGGTTGTTCCAGGCTGTGGAATGAGTCAGGCCCGAGCTGAACTCGGGCAGCGGCCTGTCGAGCTCAAGGTCGTCAAAAGGTCGATATCGACCGGTCGCCGGCGCTCGCGCAGCGGTTCCAAGTCGTGGCGGTGCCGACCCTGGTCCTGCTCGGTAGGGGGGTGGGGATGTCCCGCCGGGCGTCCTCGTCCCGGAGCTGAGCCGCTGAGTGGAGGAGACCATCGCGGGCCGCGGCCGAGCGGTCCCGCCTACGGAAGGAGCACCCTCATGGTCACGATTCCCGACCCGCACCTGGCGATGGTGCGCCCAGTGACTCCTCGTACCCCGGAGGGCTGCGAGGAGTGCCTCATGGAGCATTCCCCTTGGGTGCACCTGCGGCTCTGCCTCACCTGCGGCCACGTCGGCTGCTGCGACTCCTCGCCCCTCAAGCACGCCAGGCGGCACGCGGGCAGCGCAGGTCACCCCGTTGTGCAGTCCTTCCAGCCGGGAGAGGACTGGCGCTGGTGCTACGTCCACGAGGCGATGGTCTGATGAGCACGGCCGAGCACAAACATGGTGCGGTCCGCGAGACACCGGACCGGCACGGGGCTTTCCCGCGCTTGGCGCCGGAGCAACTTGAGGACCTGACTGCGCACGGTGAGCGCCGCAGGACCGCCGAGGGCGAGGTGCTGTACCGCGAGGGCGAGCCGTTCCGGGAGTTCCTCGCGATCCTCAGCGGGAGCGTCGAGATCCTCGAAGACCACGGGGGGCCCGACGAGCGCACGGTGGCGGTGCACGGACCTGGCAGGTTCCTGGGTGAACTCGGGCTGCTGGAGGGTCAGGCGGCGTTCGATACCGCCGTGGTGCGCGAGGCGGGCGAGCTCCTGGCCGTACCGGTGGAGCGCCAACGTGCCCTGGTCGGCCGCGACCCCGTCCTCGGCGACCTGATCCTCCGCGCTTACTTGGGCCGCCGGTATCTGCTTATTGGCCTCGGTGTCGGCTTTCGGATTCTGGGGTCGTGTTATTCACCGGACACGCTGCGGCTGCGTGAGTTCGCCGCCCGCAACCGGCTGCCCCACCGTTGGGTGGATCTGGAGAAGGACAAGGAGGCGGAAGCGCTGCTGCGTCGGTTCTCCATCCGTCCTGAGGAGACTCCGGTGGTCATCTGGAAGGGCGAGCGGGTGCTGCGCAATCCGAGCAACGCCGACCTCGCCCGGCTCATCGGGCTGCCCGCCTCCTCGCCGGAGACCGGGCAGTGCGACGTAGTGGTGGTCGGTGCGGGCCCCGCGGGACTGGCCGCCGCCGTGTACGGTGCCTCCGACGGCCTCACCACGGTGACCGTCGACGCTGTGGCCACCGGAGGCCAGGCCGGTACTACGTCTCGCATCGAGAACTACCTCGGCTTCCCGTCGGGTATTTCCGGTGGCGAGCTCATCGAACGCGCGGTCCTCCAGGCCCGCAAGTTCGGTGCCCGAATCATGGTGCCGGCCCAGGTCAACGGGCTCACCCCGCAGGACGATGAGTACGTCGTCACCTTCACGGACGGCTCTCGGACCCGGGCGAGCGCCGTGGTTCTCGCCTCAGGAGTGCGGTACCGCAGGCTCGAGGTACCCGGCATGGACCGCCTGGAGGGCATCAGCGTCTACTACGCGGCGACCGTCCACGAGGCCAGTCTCTGCCAGGCGGATCCAGTCGCCGTGGTCGGCGGCGGAAACTCCGCCGGGCAGGCGGCGCTGTTCCTCGCGAACCACGCGTCCAAAGTCCACCTCCTCGTCCGGGGCGGCGACCTCAACGCGGACATGTCGCGCTACTTGGTCGACCAGGTGGAACGGCACCCGAAGATCGAGGTGCTGCTCCACACCGAAGTACGGGGCCTCTCCGGGGAGGAGAAACTGGAGGCGCTTACGGTCGAGGACAACGCCAGCCATGAGCGCCGGGAGTTGCGGGCTGCGGCGCTGTTCGTGTTCATCGGGGCCCGGCCGCGCACGGAATGGCTCAGGGGCGTGTTGGCCCTGGACGAGAAGGGCTTCGTCCTCACTGGGGCCGACGCCCAGGGCGTGGCCGAGGCGACCCGGTGGGCCGCACTCGGACGTGGTCCGTTGCTGCTGGAGACCACGCTTCCCGGAGTCTTCGCCGCTGGCGACGTCAGGAGCGGCTCGGTAAAGCGGGTGGCCTCAGCGACCGGTGAGGGTGCCATGGCGATCCGCCTCGTGCACGAGCACCGGGAAAAGGCGGGCAACCTGGTCCGCACCACAGGCCCCGACGGGGGTTGGCCGGTGGCGGGCCGGCCCGTGTCCCGGAGCTCACCCTCCCTGTGACGGACCCCGTAGGCGGCCCGGACCACCCACTGCCGTCCCACCTGCGCCCATAGCACGGCCGCCGGTTCCCATGGACGTGGTGAACCGGGCGGAGGCAGAGGTGATAACCGGCATCGGGCTGGTGCCCGATGACCGGGCGCAACGACTCCGGTGCGACCAGGAACGCCCGTTGATATGGACGAGCACGAACAGCGTGGCGTGCAGGCAGCCAATGCCAATGAACAAGGTGATCACGGTGACGAGGTTGAACAGGCGGGCCTGCTGCCGAGCGATCCCGTCGCGCGGACAGTCCCACAGTTCATGGTCTACCAGCCAGCCAGCCAGCCAGCCGTCGCGGAGCGGCACCACGTAAAGGTGACCCGCAAGATGTCGCTGTTGATGGGCCGAACGCTGCGGGGTGACCACGTCGGCGAGCGCTCGGGAGAAGCCGGAGCATGGCAGCCCGGGCCGGTCGACGCGGACCATCCCGCCTAGGTTAGCCGTGCGTTTGGGTCATCGGATCATTGGTCCGGGTGTCCCGTTGGCTGACGCGCAGTGGGCGCGGATCGAGCCGTTATTGCCGGGCCGGACACCGAAGAGGGATGGCTGGTGGCGCGGCGTGCGGTGCGGGCCGGGGTGGCGCGGAGCGAGTGTTCGCGGCGGCGCACGGGACCGTGGCCCGGTGGTGGGAGCAGGCGTCCTGTACGAAGAGGACGAGGAGATCTGGCCGTACCGCCTGTGCCTGCTGGCGGGGGCCAGCGTGTCACGCGGCGTCGTCCTTACCTCGCGGGCATCCTGTGGGCACTTGCGATCGCGGGGGCAGCCGACGAGAAGGAGTCATGCGGGTGTCGTCTCAGGGCGTTACGGTCGTGGCTCTCCTGGCGGATCCGGACGCGCCGACGGAGATCGCGCAGCGCATGGCCCAGACACTTCCTACTCGGCTCGCTGACAAGTCAGGCCAGGGGCGACGGTTCGACGTCGAGGTGATCAGTGAGCCATTCACCGCAGGAACCGAGGACCCGCCCACCTTGATGCGCCGGATCATGGACCGCGGAAGAGCGGAGAACTGGGACATCGTCGTGGCCCTCACCGATCTTCCGCTGCACTCACACGGGCGCAAGCTCGTTGTGGATCTGAGTCACGAACACGGCTTGGCGCTGCTGTCTCTTCCTCCGCTGGGGGGCTTGCGTCTGCAGTCGAGGGCCCGGCGGGCGGTGGAGGAAGCCGTGCTTGGCTTGGCGGGCCCGCGGGCCACTGGGGCTGAAGCACCTCCGCAGAGTCAGCCGCTTCTGAGGCCCTTCGCCAGTCGTCTCGCGCCTATTCACCCGGGCCCGGTCGGTGAGGAGGAGACCGCTGATTTTCGGTACGTCGTCAGCGGGCCGCGCGGTTACCTGAGGGTGCTCTTCGGTATGGTCCGCGCCAACCGGCCGTGGCGATTGGTACCGGGCTTGTCGAAAGCCCTGGCAGCCGCACTCGCCACGGGAGCGGTCGCCACCGTGAACTCCACCATCTGGAGCCTGGCCGAGACCCTGAGCATGCCACGCCTCGTGATCGCCACGGTCGGCTCTATCGGGCTCATGATCGGCTGGCTGATCGTAGACGCGCAGCTATGGCATCGACCAACAGAAATCTCGCGGGAGGCGAGGAAGAGGGCGGGGCTATACAACGCCTCGACCGTACTGACCGTGGGCCTCGGGGTGGTTGTCTGCTACGGCGGTTTGATCGTTATCAACTTGGTGTGGGCTCTGTTCATCATCAACGGCCGAGTGTTCGCTTCTGTGACACGAACCCCGCTGCACGCCACGGAATACTTGACGTTGTCATGGTTCGTCGCTTCGGTCGCCACCGTGGGCGGCGCGCTGGGATCCGGTTTGGAGAGCGATGAGGCGATCCGGGCAGCTGCCTACTCCAAACGCGAACAGGAACGGCGCCACATGCTCCAGAACGGTCAGGGTGACTAGCTGTGACCTGGGCAGGTTGGGCGGTGGTCGTCCGGGTCCGAAGATTCCGGGTCGGTCGGTGCGTGGCCGTTTCGCGTCGGGAGTCGAGGGGGACCCGGAAGGCACGCCGCCGCAGCGCCGAAGCCTCGCCTGGCAGGCCGGCGGCGGCACCACCGTTCCACCTGAACCGGGTGAACGGCCCACAGAGGCATGGCGGAGCCATGGACCCCGTCGCACCAACTTTCGGGAGTCTGGCTCTTTACGCCGTCCCCATCACCGCCGTGCTGCGCTCATGCCGCGGCAACGAAGGAAGCCATCATGAAAGCAGCGGTATACGAAGGCCCGCGAACGGTCACGGTGAAGGACGTACCGGACGCGAAGATCGAACACCCCTGCGACATCATCGTCAAGATCACCACCACCAACATCTGTGGTTCGGACCTGCACATGTACGAGGGCCGCACGTCGTTCGAGTCTGGCCGCACCCTGGGACACGAGAACATGGGCCAGGTCGTCGAGGTCGGCTCGGCCGTCCGCAAGGTCCAGGTCGGCCAGTATGTGGTCCTGCCCTTCAACATCGCCTGCGGCTTCTGCAAGCAGTGTGAGCGGGGTCTGACCAACTACTGCCTGACCATGCAGCCGGAACCGGCCCTCGCTGGAGCCGCCTACGGATTCGCCGACATGGGCCCGTACCAGGGCGGCCAGGCGGAACTGCTGCGCGTGCCCTACGGCGACTTCAACGCGCTGCGACTGGGTGAGGACGCCGCCGAGCGGCAGACCGACTATGTGATGCTCGCCGACATCTTCCCCACCGGCTATCACGCCACCGAGATGGCCCACGTCAAACCGGGTGACCAGACGATCGTCTTCGGGGCCGGTCCCGTTGGGCTGATGGCGACCTACTCCGCCCTCCTCAAGGGCGCCGGCCGGGTCTGGGTGGCCGACCACCAGCCCGACCGGCTGCGCAAGGCGGAGGAGATCGGGGCCATCCCGATCAACACCGCCGAGCAGAACCCGGCGGAGGTCGTCAAGGAGGCCACCATCGGTCTGGGCGCCGACAATGGCTGTGAGTGCGTCGGCTACCAGGCACACGACCCCGAGGGACACGAGGACGCCAGCCTCACGCTCAACGGACTGATCGACTCGGTCAGGTTCACGGGCGACATCGGCGTGGTGGGCGTGTTCCTGCCCGAGGACCCCGGCGGCGCCGAGGCCCAGGGGGAGCTGGAGGCGCAGGGCAAGGTCCCGATCGACTTCGGCTTGATGTGGTTCAAGGGCCAGCACATGGGCACCGGGCAGGCGCCGGTGAAGAAGTACAACCGCGCGCTGCGGGATCTGATCGCCGGCGGGAAGGCAAAGCCGAGCTTCATCGTCTCCCACGAACTGAGCCTGGACGAGGCCCCCATCGCCTACGAGCACTTCGACGCCCGTGACGAGGGCTGGACCAAGGTGGTCCTGCATCCCAACGGACACGGCAACGGCCAGAAACGGTAAGGGACCCGAGGGCCGCCGTCCGCCTGCTCCCCCTCCGGACCGGTCCGGCCGGGACAGACGGGCGGCGATCGCTTGCCTCCCGGTTGGACCTCAACCAGCGCACACGATCGTGGAGTCAACGGAGACGGCCAAGTTGAGGCCCTCGTTGGCGCAGGCCCGGGCCAAACGCCCGTAGTAGAGCCTTGCAAGTTGCCGGATTTCTCGGGCAGGTGCACCCCCGTATCGGTCGGTGGAAGACGCGCCTCAGGCTGAGCAAGGGCAGCGGCAGCGCGATGTGCTCCGGCGCGTGATCATGGCGCTGACGGGACGGGTATTGTCCGGGCAGGGCAGCTCCGACGCCGGGACTGAACAGGCGAAGCTAGGGGTGTGGTCACCCTGTACGCGCGGATGCCGGTTTGTGAGTGCACGTCGGCCCTGGGCCACACGCACGCCGGGCACAGCGCAGCCAAGGAGGCGGCGCGGCCAACGCGACCCGGCAGGGGGTCCCGGCTAGGCTCACACCCGTGACGTGGCTGCGGGCCTTCGCGGAGGTCGCGCGATCCGGGCTCACGATCGAGGAGACGCGGCTGGAGCCCTTGCTCGCGCTGCGCACGGCCGCCGGAGTGGCGATCGTCATCGGGCCGGCGCTGTGGCTGGTCTCCCCTGCATACGCCGCGTCCGCTGCCCTCGGTGCCTACTCCGCTGGTGGGGCCACCTTCCAACGCACCTGGCGTCCACGCAAGGTGATCGCGCTCGGCGCGGGGGCGGGACTGGCGCTCAGCACCCTCGTGGGCTACCTCGCGGCAGGGCGACTCGTGACGTTCCTCCCTCTGCTGGCCGTATGGGCCTTCCTCGCGGGCATGGCGTGGGCCGTGGGATCGACCGCCGGGATCGTCGCAGCGACGACGGTCGGCAGCATGCTCGTGACCATCACCCTGCCCACGAGCGGCGGCGGAGCCCTGGAGCATGCCGGGGTCATCGCGCTCGGAGGCGTGGCGCAGGCCCTGCTGATCTTGCTGTTCCCGATCCGCCGTTGGGGGGCACATCGTGACGCGCTCGCTGACGCCCTGGCCGCTGTGGCGGATTACGCCCGCCGGCTGCGGCACGACCCTACCGCCCCGTTCGACCCGGAGCCGTTGATGACAGCCCGGGACGCGGCCGCCGTGACGCCGTCACAAGCCCGCACCCGTCCCCCCGTCCTCCACGGCCCCCGGGGCCTCGCCGAGCGCATTCGGCCGGTCGTCGCCGCGCTCGCCGACCCGGACGTCGGCGCCCCGGCGGAGGGACCCGGACGGGACCGCGCGCGGGAGCTGCTCAAAGCGGCCGCCGACGTCCTGGACGCGGCCGCCCGTTCGATTCGCCGCGGCACCCCCGCCAGCGTGCCGCCCGAAAGCGCGGACGTTCTGCGCGTGGACGAGGAACACGAGGTACTGGAGGGGCCCGCCCGGCAGGCCGCCGAGCGGCTCGTGGAACTGCTCTGCGAGGCGATGGAGGTCGCCAGGAGCGGCGGTGCCTCCCGGAAGACGCCCCCGCCGCCCGGTCCCGCGACCGCCCAGTTCCTTATGCGCCCGACAATGTTCCGTCTACTCCCAGTCGTCGTCCGGGCGGTGCGACGTGAGCTCCGCCGGGACTCACCCGTGTTCCGGCACGCCGTCCGCCTCGCGGCGGTGGCCACGCTCGGCTATGTGATCGCCGCCCGGCTACCCCTGGGCCACGGCTACTGGGCGCCCATCGCCTCGGTGATGGTGATGCGACCGGACTTCCACCGGACCTACGCGCGTGCGGTGGCCCGTTTCGCCGGGACCCTGGCGGGGGTCGCCCTCGCCACCGGGATCGTGCGGGCCCTGGGCCCGGACGCCCATGTGTTCGGGGCGCTAGCGGTGGTCTCGGCGGGCCTGTCGTACACGCTGGTCCGTACCGGCTACGCCTACTCCCAGTGCTTCACCGCCGCGTACGTCGTCTTCCTGCTCGGCATGGGCGGCCAGGCGTGGGAGCAGACGGTCCCAGAGCGGATGATTCTCACCCTTCTCGGCGGGGCCTTGGCGATGCTGGCGTACGTGGTGTTTCCCGCATGGGAGACGCCGCGGCTGCCGAGCCGACTTGCGGACTGGCTCGCCGCCAACGGCCGCTACGCGGCCGCGGTGCTCCGCAGCTATGCCGAGCCGTCCCGCGAGCATCGTGCCGACATACGCAAGGCCCTGCTGGCGAGCAGGGAGGCACGTGCCGCCTGGCAGGAAGCCTTCGACCGCGCAAGGCAGGAACCGATCCGCCCCAGGGGCCTGACGTCGCGCGAGGCGGAGGAGGCGCAGGAGGCGCTCAAGCGGTTCGGCCGGGCGGCGATGCTCATGGAGAGCCATGTCCCGCGAGCCGACAGCCATTTCGCCCCCAAGGCGGAGCGCTTTGCCGAGGCCCTGGAGGCGGACACCGCGCAGGCGGCAGCCGACGTACGCGAGCACAGGAATCCCGACTGGGGGCGCGTGGAGGAGGCACTCCACGCGTGGGAGGGCGCTGCCGCCGAGGACCGGAGCCCGGTGGTGCGGCGCGAGGCGGAACTGCAGAAGCAGGCCTTGGAGGACCTCGCGACGGCCGTGAGCCGCACACCCCTGGAACAGGACGTCGGCTCTGCTCGCGAGGAGCAACGGGTGCGGGCGGCCGTGGCGGCGGAAGGTCTGAAGGATCAAGACCCACGCACCGGGGAAGGCGACGAAGTCGGCGACGGGGAGCGCCCCGCGTCCTTGAGCGGGAAGTAGTCTCCCGGCCGCGTGGAGCGCCGCCACACGTACACCGCCGTCGCCATCACGAGGATCAGTCCCGCCAGAATGAGCAGTTCGATCCCTTCGACGTTCCACCGGAAGGACTTCTCCGCCTCGGCCGTCACGATGAGCACCTTGCGGATGCCGGCAATCAAGCCGACGACGAGGAACGGCTCCGCGTCGAGGGTCTGGTTCCTGATGGTGAGGCGGACGGTGTGGAGCAGTTCGGCCACGATGAACAGCACAAGGCCGTTGTCCAGGGCGGAGAGAACGACTGTCTCCTCGCGGTACGGCCCCTGGATCGACCTGATGACGTCGCGGACGACCCCGACGCTCAGGAGCCCCGCGAGCAGTACGAGGAACGCCGCGACGACGAGGTGGATGCCGTCCTCGATGAGCTGCAGGAGGCCCTGTACCCGGCCGCCCTCGATCTTCGGGAGAATGGGTCGCACAGTCAGCATGCTAGGGGTGCCCCGGCCCGCAGGCACGGCGTGCTGCCGAACGGGTGGACCAGGGGACCCCACTCTGTGACCGCGCAGGGGCCCGCCCGCCAGCACCAGTGGCACACGCCGACGAAGAGCGCGGCATCCGTACGCTGATCTCCTCGTTCAACGGCCAACTGCGGACCATTCAGGTCCGCGGGCCGCCGCCTCAGACGTCCCTGTCACCGAGAAGGCGACCCGTCCGACCCGGGGCACGTGGCGGCGCCATTCGCGGGGGTGGTGACCCTCGCGGTC
>Ga0102590_1003257_pt1 | contig 16652 bp, 20 predicted proteins | sample AraplaMF_Col_mMF_FD_76859 | JGI IMG/M metagenome (GOLD analysis project Ga0102590, IMG submission 76859) | Arabidopsis root microbial communities from the University of North Carolina, USA - plate scrape MF_Col_mMF | ecosystem: Host-associated > Plants > Roots > Endosphere | place: USA...
CCGGCTGACCGGGCTGCCCGCACACGGTCAGATGGGCGCGATCGCGGCCGTCTTCCAGTTCGTGTACGGCTTCGGCACGATCGAGGGCCGCTTCATCGAACGCTGCGCGGTGGCCGGGCTGAGTCAGGACGACTACTTCCGCCACGCCATGAGCGCGGTGACGCAGAGCCCCGACCTGACCGAGGTCGTGCACCACGCCGCGGACCTCATCGAGGCCCGCGGCGGCGACACGGTGGAGGAGATGCGCGAACGGGACTTCACGTTCGCGCTGGAGACGCTGATCGCGGGGATCGAGGCGATGATCGTACGAGGCTGAGCCCCGCCGGGCGCCCGGGAGCGGTCAGTCCTCCGACGGCACCAGGCGCGCCGGGAAGCCGCCCGTCGCCACCGGACCCCAGCGCACCGGGGTGACCCGGATGATCGACTTGCCCTGCTTGACCATGGCCTCGCGGTACTCGTCCCAGTTCGGGTGCTCGCCCGCGATGTTGCGGTAGTACTCGACGAGCGGTTCGACGGAGTCCGGCGTGTCGATGACCTCGGCCGTGCCGTCGATCTGGACCCACGGCCCGTTCCAGTCGTCACTGAGCACGATGAGGCTGACGCGCTCGTCCCGCTTGGCGTTGCGGGTCTTGGCTCGCTCCGGGTACGTGGAGACCACGATCCGCCCGGAGTCGTCGACCCCGCAGGTCAGCGGCGAGCCCTGGGGGCTGCCGTCGGCGCGCCGCGTCAGCAGGATGGCGCGGTGGCGGGGCCGTACGAAGTCCAGCAGCTCGTCCAGGGTCACGCCGGTGTTCGTCGCGATGTTCGGTGCCATGGGGGCAGCCTAGGGGCAGACCTGCCGGATCAGGGTGATCCTGCTGTGCCTACGCCTGCGGCAGCGAGTCGCCCCGCACCGCCTGGATGTCCAGTTCGACCTTGAGTGTCGTACCGACCAGGGCGACGCCCGCCTGGACCACCTGGTTGAAGTTCATCGCGAAGTCCTCCCGGCGCAGTTCCGTCGTCGCGCGGAAGGCCGCTCGGGTCCCGCCCCACGGGTCGGAGCCGGTGCTGAGGTAGACCAGGTCCAGGTCGACCGGGCGTACGACGCCGCGCAGGGCCAGCTCGCCGTGCACCGTCCAGCGGTCGGAGCCCGCGTCGGTCAGGCCGGTCGAGCGATACACGATCTCCGGGTACGTATCGGTGCCGAGGAAGTCGTCCGACCGCAGGTGGGCGTCGCGCATGCCGTTGCCGGTGGTGATGGACGCGGCGCGGATGACCGCCTCGACCCGGGACTTCGCCACGTCGTCCGGGGCGATCTCGATGCGCCCGGCGAACTCGGTGAAGCGGCCGTGCACGCTGGAGATCCCCAGGTGCTGGGCGACCGCGGCCACGGAGGAGTGCGCCGGGTCGATGGTCCACGGTCCCGGCGGCGGCAGCTCGGTGCCGCCCTGACGGGCCAGCGTCACCGTGCCGACCGCGGCCCGGCCGCCGGCCGTGACGATCGCGCTGGACGCCGCGGGCGCGTACCCGACCGCGGTGACGATCACCGTGTAGGCACCGGGGGCCAGAGCGGTCGCGTCCCGTACGACCCCGTCCTGGTCCGCCTCGGCGCGCACGACCTGGGTACCGGTCATGTCGGTCACGGTGACGACCGCGTGCGAGACGGCCCATCCGTCCCGCGTACGGATCCGTGCGGTCAGTCCCATCGTGTGGTCTCCCTCTAAATCCTTGAATATCCCCGTAGAACGCTCAAAAAAATCCGGCTCGTGGGGGCGCACCTCGTGCTCACGGTGCGCCCCACGAGCCGGTGCCGACTACTCGCCCGGGTGGGCCAGTTCGATGTCGTGGTCGTCGACGCCGCGGCCCTGCACCGTGACCGCCGTCGCCTGCGGCGGGTAGCCCGTCGCGATGACGGTGTACTCGCCGCTGTTCAGGTCGGTGAAGGCGTACGCCCCGTCCGTGCCGGTCATGGCCGTGCCCACCACGTTGCCCGCCGCGTCCACCAGCGTCACTCGGGCGTCGGCGAGGGGTCCGTGCGGGGCCCGTACGACACCCTGCACCTGGGCGCCGGAGTCGAGGTCGATCTCGATCCTGGTGACCCCGGTCGCGCCGACCTCCACGGGCAGTGCCCGCGGCCGGTGCCCCGCGGCGTTCACCGCGAGGGTCACGGAGCCGGGCACGAGTTCGGCCAGGGAGAACTCGCCCTGTTCGCCGGTGGCGGCGGTGGCCAGCAGGTCACCGCGGACGTCCGTGACGATGACCATCGCGTCCTTGACCGGGAGCCCGGTCTCGGCGGCCCGCACGACACCGCTCAGGCCGCTGGTACCGCTGAGCAGGATGTCGAACGACACCGGCTCCTCGTGCACGACGACCGTCGAGGCCTGCGGCTGGAAGCCGTCGGCGGAGGCGATCAGGACGTAGCTGCCGGAGCCCGGCGCGTCCACGGCGTAGGAACCGTCGGCACCTGCGACCGACCGGCCGAGCTGCCGGCCCCCGAGGGAGATCAGCGTGACGGCGGCCCGCGCGACCGGGGCGCTCTCGGCTCCGCGGACGAAGCCGCGGACCGGTACGCCACCGCCCTTGCCGGCGGACGTGGGCGGGGCCAGCGTGGCGACCGCGGACAGCCTCTGTGCGCCATCGGGAGCGGCCTCGGTGCTCGACACCGCCCAGCTCGGGACCGCCTCCTCGACGGGCGCGGCAGCCGCGGCCGCGGCCGCGGGGGCCTCTTCCGCCTCGGCCTCGGCCTCGGCGGCCGCCGCCTGCGCCAGACCGCCCCTGGTCCGCAGCGGGACCTCCTTGATGAACAGGGTGATCACAAGGGCGAGGAACGCCAGGCAGGCGGCGATCAGGAAGACATCGGCGATGGCGTGGCCGTACGCGCTCTCGATGACCGTGCGCAGCGTCTTGGGCAGCTTCCCCAGGTCCGGGATGGCGCCGTCGGAACCCGCCTTGGCAGCGAGTCGTGCGTACTTGGGGCTCAGGTCGTCCAGGCCGTCCCGGACGTAGTCGGTGATCCGGTGGGCCATGATCGCGCCGAGTGCGGAGACGCCCATCGCACCGCCGAGGGAGCGGAAGAAGGTGACCGTGGAACTGGCCGAACCGAGGTCCTGGGGCTCCACCTGGTTCTGGGTGGACAGCACCAGGTTCTGCATCATCATGCCGATGCCGAGGCCCATCAGCGCCATGAACACGGCCATCTTCCAGTACGCCGTGTCGTAGCGGATGGTGCCCAGCAGACCGAGGCCGGCCGTCACGAGCACACCACCGCTGACCAGCCAGGCCTTCCACTTGCCCGTCTTGGTGATGACCTGGCCGGAGACGGTGGAGGAGACGAACAGGCCGCCGATCATCGGGATGGTGAGCACGCCGGACATGGTCGGGGACTTGTCCCGTGCCAGCTGGAAGTACTGGGCGAAGAACACCGTTCCGGTGAACATCGCGACGCCGACGAAGAGCGAGGCGAGCGACGACAGGGTGATGGTGCGGTTGCGGAACAGGCGCAGCGGAATGATCGGCTCCGCGGCCCGGGACTCGACGAGGATGAAGATCAGTCCGAGGACGATCGCGCCGGCCACCATGGTGTAGGTCTGCCACGACACCCAGTCGTACTTGTCACCGGCGAAGGTGACCCAGACCAGCAGCAGGCAGACGGCGGCGGAGATGAAGAACGCGCCGGCCCAGTCGACCTTGACGTCCCGCTTGACCACGGGCAGATGAAGGGTCTTCTGGAGCACGATCAGTGCGATGACCGCGAAGGGGACGCCGACGTAGAAGCACCAGCGCCAGCCGAGCCACGAGGTGTCGGTGATGACACCGCCGATCAGCGGGCCGCCGACGGTCGCGACGGCGAAGGTCGCGCCGAGGTAGCCGGAGTAACGACCGCGCTCGCGCGGGGAGATCATCGCGGCCATGACGATCTGCGCCAGTGCGGACAGACCGCCGACGCCGACGCCCTGGACGACTCGGCAGGCGATGAGCATGCCGGGGTTCTGCGACAGACCCGCGGCCATCGAGCCGAGTACGTAGATGATCAGGGCTATCTGGACGAGCGCCTTCTTGCTGAACAGGTCCGCGAGCTTGCCCCACAGCGGGGTGGTCGCGGTCATGGCCAGCAGGGAGGCCGTGATGACCCAGGTGTAGGCCGACTGGCCTCCGCCGAGGTCGCCGATGATGTGCGGCAGCGCGTTGGAGACGATCGTGGACGACAGGATCGCCACGAACATGCCGAGCAGCAGCCCGGACAGGGCCTCCATGATCTGCCGGTGCGTCATCGGAGTGCCGTCCGGGAGGCCTCCCCCGTGCTTGGCGTGAGCCCGCACACCGGCTGGTGTGGTCGTTGCCATGGGCTTCCTTTTCTTCCGTTCTTTATGCGGGTGTACGGGTGGTCTGGTCTGCAACCGATTGCGTCGCCGGCGCGAGCTGCACCAGCCGGGGGGCTGAGCGGCAGTCGCCGAAGCTGGCCCGCAGCCGCGCCATCAGCTGGATGAGCAGGTCGACGTCGTCCTGCGACCAGTCGCTCAGCCGTTCGGCGAGCAGTTCGGTGGTCCGCCGGGACAACTCGTCGAGCTGGATCCGGCCGGAAACGGTCAGGCGCAGGATGCGGGAGCGTTTGTCCGCGGGATCGGGGGAGCGCTCGATCCAGCCGCGGTCCGCGACCTGCGCGACATGGCGGCTCGTGACGGAGATGTCGACGGCGAGCAACTCCGCGAGCTTGCTCATGCGCATGTCCCCGTAGCGGCCGAGCAGGGTCAGTACGGCGGCGGAGCCGCCCGGGCAGTCGGGCGGCAGGATCCGCCCCATGTCCCGCGTCACGGCACCGATGGCGCCGAGCTGACGCGCCAGCTCTTCGTATTGCGCTCGCTCGGCCATCACCCCTCCCAGTATCGTTGCTTAGGGCAACCATAAATCGGTTGGTTGCCGCAGGCAAACTAAATCGGGAGTCCTGGGCTAAAAACTTGGCAAAGGCAAGTATTGGCGATCGTAAACCCCCAGGTGGATCGCCTGGGCCCGGCCGGCCCTGACAGTGGTCGCACAGTGAGGTCACAGCCCCCTCACCGGGCCGACGGGTGGCAGAAGGGCACCCGCACTTGGGCAGCCTCCGCGTTTTCGCTAGGGTCTCGGGCCATGGCTAACACCCAGGGCCCCCAGGGCAACTACGACCCCTCCGGCAACACGCAGATGTTCCGTGCGTTCGTCGACGAGGCCCCGCAGGACCGGCACCAGGCCGCCGTCTCGTCAGGGCCGCGCGTCGGTCTGATCGTGGGCGTCATCGCCGTCGTGGTGATCGTCGCCGCGGTCGCCTGGCTGGCGCTGAAGTAGCACGAGCAGAGCGGAGCCCTGCTCCGCTCCCACCTTCACTTCCACTGGACGGACACGTCCCGCGTGTCGATGTGCATGCCCGGCGGCACACGCCACGCGTCGACACACACCGTCCAGGTCTTCTTCGTCGACGCACCGGCGGTGATCGGCGACGGCAGCGTGCCCGTGGACTCCACCGTCGCCCAGTCGATCCCGAGCGCGCCGACGATGTGCGTGCCGAAGGCGACCGTGCCCGAACGCACCGCGCTGCCCCCGGTGTTGCGCAGCGAGAGGGTGACCTTCTCGCACCAGCGACGGTCCGTGGGCTCCCGTACGGGTGTGCCCACGCTCAGTGCCGCCGGTCCACCCGGCTCAGCGGGCGGGGCGGTTGCCGTCGGTGTCGGCGAACCCGCCTGTGGGGGTGGGGAGTCGGGGGTGCGGGACGCAGGTGCGGTGCTGTCGGAGGTGCCCTCCGGAGCGAGGGTGGCCGCGGGAGGCGGTTGTGGCGCGACCGAGGCGCCGGCCTCGGCGGGCGGCTGCCGCCGTCCCCTCTCCCGGCGGCTCTCCGCCGCCTTCAGCGGCACCAGCGTGACATCCCCCGTCGGCGCCACCGCGGCACCGGAGACGACCGGGGTACCGCCCGCGGGCCCGACCGCGACGAATCCGTCGTCGCCCGGGCCGCCCGCGCACGCGGCCGGAATGCCCACCAGACACACGGCGGTCGCCGAGGCACCGATCAGGGCCCCTCGGCGACCCCGCCACCACGTCGCTCGAAGCATCGCGCCAGTGTGTCTGACGGTCCGTCAATTAGGAACCCTCGGGCGGACGGGCCGTCCCCGGGCACCGGCCCGGGGCTCCCCGCGGCTCAGTCCGAGATGAGGCCCTCCCGCAGCTGCGCGAGCGTGCGGGTCAGCAGCCGCGAGACGTGCATCTGCGAGATCCCGACCTCCTCGCCGATCTGCGACTGCGTCATGTTCGCGAAGAAACGCAGCATGATGATCCGCCGTTCACGGGGCGGAAGCTTGGCCAGCAGCGGCTTGAGGGACTCGCGGTACTCCACGCCCTCCAGGGCCGAGTCCTCGTAGCCGAGGCGGTCCGCGAGGGAGCCCTCGCCGCCGTCGTCCTCGGGGGCCGGGGAGTCCAGCGAGGACGCCGTGTAGGCGTTGCCCACGGCGAGGCCGTCGACCACGTCCTCCTCCGACACGCCCAGCACGGCGGCGAGTTCGGTGACCGTCGGGGACCGGTCCAGCTTCTGCGAGAGCTCGTCGCTGGCCTTGGTGAGGGCCAGGCGCAGCTCCTGGAGGCGGCGCGGCACACGCACCGACCAGGACGTGTCCCGGAAGAAGCGCTTGATCTCGCCCACGACCGTCGGCATCGCGAAGGTCGGGAACTCCACGCCGCGCTCGCAGTCGAAGCGGTCGATCGCCTTGATCAGCCCGATCGTGCCGACCTGGACGATGTCCTCCATCGGCTCGTTGCGGCTGCGGAAGCGGGCGGCCGCATACCGCACGAGCGGGAGGTTCAGCTCGATGAGCGTGTCCCGGACGTAGGCGCGCTCCGGGCTGTGCTCGCCGAGGGTGGCGAGCCGCAGGAAGAGGGAGCGGGACAGGGTGCGGGTGTCGATGGCCTCGTGGGCGGAGGGGACGTCCTGGGCCTCGGGGACCGGAACGGTCTCGGCGCTCGGGAGGTCCTGAGGGGCCTGAAGGTCCTGAAGCACATCGGGCGCGGAGTCGCTCTGCATGAGCGTGAGCACCTTCGAGCTGCCCTGGTCTGCGGACATGCCACCCCCTTTGGGTCGCGGGACGGTCGCGGCGGACGCTCCCGTCGTCGGGAACGCAGCCTCCACCTGAATACCGGCCACGAGGCTGCGGCAAACGCGCTTGGGGAAGAATGTCACATGTCGGCAACGCGCTGTAGTGACATGTCGACATGCAAGTTGCGAAAGCGCCCTGGTTGAAGGTCTTCTGATGGCTTTTCAGCGGGGATCGGCAGAGAAGGGGGCCTGCGGACGGATTCGCTCTCGCGGGTCAGGCATCGATCCTGTTTGCGGATCTGAGTCGTGCAAAACTCCTGGCGAGGAGTCTTGACACATGCATCTGGGAGACCCCCAGCTCCGCGCTGATCTGTGACTGGGTCAGATTGCTGTAGTAGCGCAGCAGCAGGATCCGCTGCTCCCGCTCGGGCAGCTGTACGAGCAGATGCCGGACGAGGTCGCGATGCTCGACCCCGTCGAGAGCGGGGTCCTCGTAGCCGAGCCGGTCGAGGAGCCCCGGCAGCCCGTCACCCTCCTGGGCGGCCTCCAGCGAGGTCGCGTGGTACGAGCGTCCCGCCTCGATGCAGGACGTCACCTCCTCCTCCGTGATGCGCAGCCGCTCGGCGATCTCCGCGGTGGTGGGGGAGCGCCCGAACGTCGTCGTCAGGTCCTCGGTCGCACTGTTGACCTGCACCCACAGCTCGTGCAGCCGGCGCGGGACGTGGACCGTGCGGACGTTGTCGCGGAAGTAGCGCTTGATCTCGCCCACGACGGTGGGCATCGCGAAGGTCGGGAACTGCACGCCCCGCTCGGGGTCGAAGCGGTCGATGGCGTTGATCAGGCCGATGGTGCCGACCTGGACCACGTCCTCCATCGGCTCGTTGCGGGAGCGGAAGCGCGCGGCGGCGTAGCGCACGAGAGGGAGGTTCGCCTCGATGAGCGCCCCACGCACACGATGGTGTTCCGGCGTGCCCGGTTCCAGGTCCTTGAGCTCGGCGAAGAGCATCTGGGTGAGGGCCCGGGTGTCGGCCCCGCGGCGCTTCTGGTCCGTGGCGGGCGGTGTGGATTCCTCCGGTGTGGTGTCGTCGGTCGTGGTGGATTCCTGGGGCGGGCCGGCAGCGGGGGCCGGAGCCTCGTCCTGGGGCGGCGCGGTACTGGCCGACACGGTCAACGCCACCTCTTCATCCATCCACGCATCCGTCAATTCGCCGTCAAAAGCGGTCATAGCATCACAAGAAATGGACACTGTGTGCAAGCACCGCATAACTCCGTGTTGAGGGAGAGTTGGGGCACATCACGCAGAAAAGCCCCCCGCCGTTTCCGGTGGGGGGCTCTGCGGTGGTGTCGCCCTGAATCAGTGGGCGGTATCGCTCAGATTTCGTAGTCGGCCATCACCCAAGTGGCGAACTCGCGCCAGAGCGCGACGCCCTCCTGGTGTGCGGGGTGCTCCAGGTAGCGGCGCAGCGCGTCCGCGTCGTCGACCGCCGAGTTGATCGCGAAGTCGTAGGCGATGGGCCGGTCGGTGATGTTCCAGGCGCACTCCCAGAAGCGCAGCTCGTCGATCACGTCGCCGAGCCTTTCGAAGGCGCGTACGCCCTCCACGACACGCGGGTCGTCACGCCGTACGCCTTCGTTGAGCTTGAAGAGGACCAGATGCCGGATCACGGGTGCTCCCAGGGTGACGACGGTGGCCGCCCGGGCCCCGGAAGCCTCACTGGGCCCCGTTGGCGATCCATGTCATGAAGTGGCCGATGGCCTTGGCGGCATTCGAAATGCCCTCGAACCCTATCTGGACGTAGTCGGCGGCCCTGGCCGGATTGGTGATGATCACGTAGAGCACGAAGACCACGACCGCGTACAACCCGATCTTCTTTCCCGGTACCGCCACCGAGGCCTCCCCCGTCTCCTCCGCCCCGCGGGGCCCGTTCGCCGGCGGCGAGTCTAACGCGGCCAGGTGTTCGGGTCTCGCAAAAGATCACGCATCCATCAGGTCCTCACGCGGTTCCTCCCCGCCGGGTGCTCCACGGCGCGGTCGCCGGTCTCAGGTGGCGGGCGGTCCGTCGTCGGCCGCCGTGATCCCGGGAGTCCGGTGCGCCGACGAACAGGACTGGTAGCGGGCCAGTGCGCGCCGCAACTCGTTCAGTTCGGCGTCCGGCAGGGTGCCGCCCTGGGCGAACTTCAACACGTCCTCCGCGACGACGCGCAGTTTCGTGTTGGTGCGCTGCGAGACGTCCCGCAGGGCGCGCCACGCCTCCTCGGGAGGGAGCTGCCCCAGGACCACCAGGGCGCCGATGGCCTGGTCGATGACGGCACGCGAGGACAGGGCACGCTGGAGTTGCTCGTTCTCCGCCTGGAGCCGTTCGTGCTCCATGGCGAGGTCGGTGACGGACAGCAGCTCCAGAGGGCGGTGCCTGGAGACCGCGAAGAACGCCATGGGATCACCTGGTCGACGGGGGCAAGGTCTTCCTACTGCTACCCGCCCCGCATGGAAATAGTTGTCATGAGACAACGTTCACTGTGGGGTCGTCGGCGGGCTCATGTGGAAGGGGCCGGCAGCCGGGTTCGATGAGGAGGGCCGCCCTGCGGTGATGCGGCGAAGAAGACCTGAGTCGGCCGGGCGGGCAGCACGGGGCTGCCGTGATGATGGAGCGCTCGATCGGCCGGCCGGGACGGATACCGGGGCCGGGGATGCGCGAAGGGTCCGGCTCGTCGAGCCGGACCCTTCGTCCATCTGCAGTAGCGGAGGGATTTGAACCCTCGGTGACTTGCGCCACACTCGCTTTCGAGGTGTGCTGACGCCTTCCTCGTCGTGGTGATGTTCGCCGCGCCTGTCAGCGGGAGGAAGCAAAAGCATGGGGAGAGGTTGGGTCGTTCGTCCCCCGCCGAGGGACCTTCGACCTGTACCGGCTTGCAGGCTTCTTCGACACGGTGGGTGATGACAGCTGCTTCCACCCCCGCAAATCGGAGGAGGGGACGTCATGGCTGTTCATCACGCGCACTGGCTTCGGTACCGGAACCGGGCTGCCCCTGTGGCCGACCAGCCCCGCGATCTCTCCCGGAGCGGCGGGCTCACGCTTGCTGCGGCCAGGGTGGTGGCGGGGGCCCGGCTGATCATGAGCTTCTTGTTCCTGTGGGCCTTCTTGGACAAGACCTTCGGCTTCGGCTATCTCACGCCGCCGGCCAGAGCATGGATCAACGGTGGCTCACCCACGATGGGCTTCCTCAAGGGCGTCAAAGTCGGTCCCCTGGAGTCGACGTTCCGCGGCTGGGCGGGGGCAGCCTGGGCCGACTGGCTGTTCATGCTGGGACTGCTGGGGATCGGGCTCGCCCTGCTGGCGGGCATCGCGCTCAGGATCACCGCGGTTTGCGGCACGATCATGCTTGCCTTGATGTGGGCTGCGGAATGGCCGCCCGCAAAACACCTCTCCGACGGATCTCCGAGCATGTCCACCAATCCTTGGGTGGACTATCACGTCGTGGAGGCGGTGCTCCTGATCGTGCTCGCCGCGGTGGGCGCCGGAAACACCTGGGGCCTGGGCCGTGCCTGGGCGTCCCTGCCGGTGGTCCGCAACCATCCCTGGCTCCGCTGACACCGGGCCGCGGATCTACACAAAGACACTGGACGGTCGCGGGGATACGCCATGAGCGGCGGCCCCGACTGGCCATGCGATGCGTGACCGGCCGGACGTTCTTGCCGGCGTCCGGCCGGTCTCGCGGCTCGGCCGAGAATCAGTGCAGCTGGTTGAGGGCCTGCTCGAAGGCGGCTGCGTGTTTGGCCTCGTCGGCGGCGGTGTCGCGGAAGTAGCCCGCGGCGGCGGTGTCGCCGACAGCGACGGCTCGCTCGGCGAACCCTGGGTACAAGATGGTCGCTTCGTTGTGCTCCCCAGCGATGGCCTTGCTCAGGTTGTCCTTCGTCGTGCTGACCAGGCCGGCCAGGACCGCCTCGCCGGCGAAGTGTTCATGCAGCTCAACCCTGCCGGTCCCTTCGAACAGCCGGGCCAGCGCGGGGTTGCCGGTCTGCTGGGCGCGGGCGGCGAAGAGCATGTACTTGGCGTGTGCAAGCGCCTCGCCGTGCATGGCGGTGTCGAGGTTGGCCTTTGTGCGGGCGGCCTTCACCTTCGGCAGTCCGGCAGGCACCGACACCATGTCGGCTTTCGGCGGCGCCGGGATGGCGCCCTGGCCGGTGGTCACGACAGCCAGTGCGGCGCGGTAGGCGTCACGGTGGCGTCCCTCGTCCGTGGCGATTTCCGCGAACAGATCGGCGGCCTCGATGTCCCCGTCCTTGCGGGCCTGGTCGGCGAAACCGCGGTACATCACCTGGTGCTCGTAGGTCTCGCCGTTGATAGCCTCGCGCAGATTGTCCGCGTTCGAACCGACCGCACCCGCCAGCGTGGCCGCTTCGTGCAGATGCTCGTTCAGCTCGGTCTGCGCCGTATTGCGGAAGAGCTCGCCGACGGCCGGGTAGGCCTGGCTGTCGGCTTGAGTGCTGAAGAGGTTGTAGACGGCGTGGGCGAACGCCTCCCCTTTCATGGCGGTCATCAGGTCGTCGAGGGTCTGTGAGTGGAGAGTCCGGGTGGTGGCGTACGTGGCCTGGTGGTGATCACCCGGCACGGCAAGTGCCACAGCCGTGGCAGCCTGGGACGCGGCAGTCAGTGTGCACAGGCCGACCACAAGCGTACGTATCGAGTGGCGGAACATGATGCCTCCTTCCGGGGCGCTCCTCTGCGCGGAGGCCCCGTCCCATGCGACCCGCATACGTACACCGTTGCCCTTTCAGGTGACCCTTTTGGGTGAATACGAACGGTAGTCACAGCGCGCAGCGGAGCCGGGATGCGCGCCCGATTGAGCGGAGCGCAGTCGGCGCTTGATAGAGCAGAGAAAGTCGTCCCGCGCTGGGAGACGTGGGCGAGGCACATCGCCCCGGACCGACTACGACGACTGGAAGGAGTTCCTTGATGAAGCGAAAGTCCGTGGCGGACGGTTGCACGACGCCCGGCACACGGCCGCAACGCAGGGGTCTCGCAGGCCGATGTAGTGGGCCAACGTATCCGCCATGAGCAGGCCAAGACGGATTGGGCAACTGAGACGGAAGCCGAACGGGCGTCCGATCCATAAGATCAGACGCCCGTTCTACCTGCGGTAGCGGAGGGATTTGAACCCTCGGTGACTTGCGCCACACTCGCTTTCGAGGCGAGCTCCTTCGGCCGCTCGGACACGCTACCGAGGGAGACCCTACCCCAAGGTGGGCTGTGGTCAGAAATCCATATCCGGCGCATCTGGCGCGGGACTCAGCGGCTTCTGAAGAAGTCCGTGAGCATGCGGGCGCACTCGTCAGCGAGCACGCCGTCGATGACCTCGAGGCGGTGATTGAGACGCCGGTCGCGCACCAGGTCCCACAGCGACCCGGCGGCGCCCGCCTTCTCGTCGCGTGCGCCGTAGACCAGGCGGTCCACCCGGGACTGCTGCACCGCGCCCGCGCACATCGTGCAGGGCTCCAGCGTCACGACCAGCGTGCAGCCGGGCAGCCGCCACTCGCCGAGCGCCGCGGCGGCCCGGCGGAGCGCGAGTATCTCCGCGTGAGCCGACGGATCGCCCGTCGCCTCGCGCTCGTTGTGGCCGCGGGCGATCACCGAGCCGTCCGCGGACAGCACGACGGCGCCGACCGGCACGTCACCGCCCGCGACGGCCAGGCCGGCCTCGTCCAGGGCGAGCCGCATCGCGGCCCGCCAGCGGTCGCGCACCGGATCGGGGGCCGGCGTCCCGTCCTCGGTCACTCGGTGCGCCTAGCGGACGGTCTCCAGGACGTCCGAGGCGCCCAGGGCGTCGGCGATCGAGCTCAGCGCGTCCTCGGCGTCCAGGATGCGCAGCTCCTTCTCGTCGACGCCGAGGTCGTCGAGGATCGCGCTGTCACCCACGGGACCGTGCGGCACAGCGAGGTCCGCGACCGCCGGTTCCTCGTCGTCGGCGTCCTCGGGCTCACCGTCCTCCGTGCCGTCGAGATCGAGGGAGTCCAGGTCGGCGACATCGTCACCGGGCTCCCTTCCGAGCAGCTCGTCGGTGAGCAGGATCTCGCCGTACGAGCTGCGGGCCGCGGCCGCGGCGTCCGAAACGTAGATACGAGGGTCGTCCTCGCCGTCCACGCGGACTACGCCGAACCACGCGTCCTCCTGCTCGATGAGTACGAGCACCGTGTCCTCGTCGACCGAGGCTTCGCGGGCCAGGTCGGTCAGATCCGACAGGGTTTCCACATCGTCGAGCTCTGTGTCGCTCGCTTCCCACCCGTCTTCGGTGCGCGCGAGCAGTGCGGCGAAGTACACCGTGACTCTCCCACTGGTCATAGGCGTGCCGGTTGGGGTTCCCCCCGGCGGAGGTTGCGGGCGGGGAGTGCTGCTCCGAGCCCCGCCCACTCGGAATCGTGGCAGAAACAAGGCGCTCAGGGGACGTCTTCGGCTCCCTGTGTCTGGCCGTTTTGATCGCGGAGCGCTTGTTGAAAGCAGTCCACTCACCAGCGCACTCATTGCCGCCACCTGCGGATCGTACGCGGCTCGGGGCCGTGTGGTCGCACGGCCACCCCCGTGGCGGCCGCGTCACTACCAGCGGAAGGTGCGCATGCGCACGGCGTGACGCAGGCGCGCGACCTTGGCGCGGCGGGGCTGGACGCGGTCGCGCAGCTCGCGTGCCTCGGCGAGTTCTCGCAGGAACCGGGCGCGGCGCCGCATACGTTCGGCATCCGTCCGCCGCGCTTCGCGCACTGCTTCGGACTTCCGGTCGGACATGAACACACCACCCCAGTTGTGTCCCTCTCACTTTCCCTCCGATGGCGGGTTCGATGCCGGCGCGGAAGGGGGGAAGGATCCGAGGTGAGCGGTCCGCCGCCAACGGCGTCGGACAGGGGCGCGGTGGGGGTGGGAGGCCCGGTTACTGTTGGGGACATGCGTCTCCACGTCGTCGACCACCCCCTGGTCGCCCACAAGCTCACCACGCTGCGCGACCAGCGCACCGACTCCGCGACCTTCCGTCGGCTCGCCGACGAGCTCGTCACCCTGCTCGCCTACGAGGCGACCCGTGACGTGCGTACCGAACAGGTCGACATCGAGACCCCGGTCGCCCGGACCACGGGTGTCAAGCTCGCCCGTCCGCGCCCGCTTGTCGTGCCGATCCTGCGCGCCGGCCTCGGCATGCTCGACGGCATGGTGCGGCTGCTGCCGACCGCCGAGGTGGGCTTCCTGGGCATGATCCGGAACGAGGAGACGCTCCAGGCCTCCACGTACGCCTCACGCATGCCGGAGGACCTGTCGGGGCGTCAGGTGTACGTCCTGGACCCGATGCTGGCCACCGGTGGCACGCTCGTGGCGGCGATCCAGGAGCTGATCAAGCGCGGCGCGGACGACGTGACGGCCGTGGTGCTGCTTGCCGCCCCGGAGGGCGTCGCCGTCATGGAGCGCGAACTGGCGGGCACGCCGGTGACGGTGGTGACGGCCGCGGTCGACGAGCGGCTCAACGAGCTCGGTTACATCGTGCCGGGGCTGGGCGACGCGGGAGACCGCCTCTACGGGGCGGCCGAGTAGACGGCGTTCGGGCCGGTGGCGATTTCCGTGCGGAAGCCGCCGACGGCCCGGTACGGCGGCCGCACGGCCGCCTGAGCGTTCCCCGCCGTGCCGGTGCGGGAAGCCTCAGCAGCCCTTCTTGGTGCCGCCCGTGGGCGACGCCGTCGGACTGGTGAGCGCGGTCAGCGCCTTGTCCGCGTCCGGCTTGCTCGTCAGCGCCTTGAACCCGTCGCCCAGGATCAGATCGACGGCGGGGCCGGTGCGGGACGCGTCCGCGCGGCGTTCGGCGGCCGGGAGTTGCACGCCGAGGACGGTCAGCGAGGTGTCGACGGCCGTCTTGGGGCCGAGCAGCAGCGCGACGCCCTTGACCTTCTTGTCGAACTCCTCGGTGGCGTTGCCCACGTCCCCGATGTGGAAGCCGCGCTTCTTCAACTCGTCCGCGGTCTGCTTGGCGAGGCCGCTGCGGGGTGTGGCGTTGAGGACGTTCACCGTGATCTGGGCGGGCGCGGGGAGGGCCTTGAGGGCCGCGGGCGTGGCATCCGCCTTCGCGCAGTGCGCCCTCGCGCCGGACGCCGACGCATTGCCGCCGTTGCCGCTGAAGACGTTGATGAGCTGCAGGGTCCCCCAGCCGATCAGCCCGACGGCGGCCACGGAGGCGACGACGGCGAACACGATCCTGCCGCGGCGCCGGGGACGGCGCATCCGCGGGTACTTGTCCCCCGTGATCCGGTACTGGCCGCCCATGCCAGGGGGAGTCAGCATGCTCATGAGGCGCAGCGTAGTGCGCCCGGGCGGCAATGCCTACTAGATGATCATTCAACGCCGTGCACTCCAACCCGAAAGGGTCAAAGGGAACACACGGACGGCCGGACGCCGCGGAGACGAGCGGGTCTCACAACGGCCGGCGGTGCACGGACGAGGCGAGGACGACGGGACGTCAGTCGAGTTCGAGCACTCTCGCATGCAGGACCTGGCGCTGCTGCAACGCCGCGCGGACCGCGCGGTGCAGGCCGTCCTCCAGGTACAGGTCGCCCTGCCACTTCACGACGTGCGCGAAGAGGTCGCCGTAGAACGTCGAGTCCTCGGCGAGGAGGGTCTCCAGGTCGAGCTGCTGCTTCGTCGTCACGAGCTGATCGAGGCGGACCGGGCGCGGCGCGACGTCCGCCCACTGCCGGGTGCTTTCCCGGCCGTGGTCGGGGTACGGCCGGCCGTTTCCGATGCGCTTGAAGATCACACGGAAAGCCTACCGGTCGAGACGTTCCGGGCGCAGCCATGGCGACGGAGTACGGCACAGGAAAAGACATGGTAAACAGGGGCAAAACGGGAGTGAGGTGAGGGGGGGCCATGGCCGGAGCCTGCCTGGGAGCCACCGCTTCCACGGGGCGGGTGAGTCCTTCCGGGCTCCCGGGTGCGACGTGTGCGGTCCTGGGGTCACGGCTGGTGGGGGGCCACGGGGCGGCTTCGGCCGCATCCGTCGCGCGGCTCCCGCCGGTGGTGATCGCCCTCATGTACAGCGGGCTCCCGAGCTCCGGCCGCCGGCCGGGGCCCGGTGGGGAGGGGGAGCGGCCGCCCGGCCCTGGGGCGGCCGCCGTGCGTGCTACTCGCGGTCCTTCTCGGGCGGGGTGGTGGCCGGGGGCGGCTGCTCCCCGGTCTCGGCTTCCGGTTCGGTCGTGGTCCGGGGTTTCGTGCTGCGCGCCGCCTCGGCACGCAGCAGGGCGTGCAGGACCGCGTACGGGTCGATGAGCATGTCGGTGTCCTTGCGTTGCTTGCAGGTATGACGGTTCCGGAGGGCGGGACCTGTCAGCAGCGCAGGACGACCGTGCGCAGGGCGTGCAGCGTGGGTGAGTGCGCCGCCCCGGGGAGGAGGGGCACCGAGCCCTCGGGGCCGGACGGCCTGGCGCCGCCCGGCGGACCCGGCCGCGAGGAGGCGAGGGCGCGGTGGCCCTGGGGGCTGGCCGGCGTCGGGGTCGCGGCGAGCTGCTCGTACTCCGCGTCGCAGGTCTGAGCCGTGGACGTCGGGAGCGAGTCGGCCGTCACCGCCCCGGTGTGCGCGCCGGCCGTCAGCAGCGCGACCA
>Ga0102590_1003259_pt1 | contig 16650 bp, 11 predicted proteins | sample AraplaMF_Col_mMF_FD_76859 | JGI IMG/M metagenome (GOLD analysis project Ga0102590, IMG submission 76859) | Arabidopsis root microbial communities from the University of North Carolina, USA - plate scrape MF_Col_mMF | ecosystem: Host-associated > Plants > Roots > Endosphere | place: USA...
CCGGTTGCCTCCGTGGGTCGCGGAGCCGGGCGCCGGCCGCCGCGGCGGTACTTGCCCGAGGGGCCGCGGCGACACTTGCGGTACCGCTCGCACCCGGCGGAAGGTCGGTGACCACGGACTGGTCGGGCAGCTCGGCCGACGCGCGATTCGCCCGCGCCATCGCGGTCGCGTACATGTTCGGATGTACGCAAGTGGCGCCCGAGTGCGCAGGCCGGCCAGGCGGCGCGGGAAATTTCGAATGCCGGTGCGAAGGACCGTAGTTGACGTGGTGTCTAACCGAATTTCCCTTGGGCACCGATGTTGTCCAAGTGCCTTGTTGGTCATGAGTGACGTGTGCAAGGGTGAGCCTTCCCAGGCATGGGCAATGGCCGGGTCCGAACCGCTGCTCGTCATTACGGATCGTCGGCGGGCTCAAAAGGCTCACGCTCCGACGGTCGTCGCGCGGCCCTCGCACGCGGCTCTTTCCCGCGCCCGTCAAAAAGGTCCGCACCAATACCGCTCCTTTTTGGCGAACGCAGAACTCCGTGTGCCACCTTGCGCCTTGGAAGGAAACCGCTCAGTGCACACCCCCCACCCGCCTCGTCCGCTTCATCCTCCCCGTCCCGGCATGCCACCCGGGGAATCCGACGAGACCCTGGCCACTCGGCTCAGAGGCCGTCCCGTGGGCGAGGACACCCAGCCCGTCGCGCTGCTGATGGCGCGGCACTGGCAGGCGGCTCACGACTACGCAGCCATCTGCCTCGCCTCCACGTCGGATGCCGCCTCGATGGTCACCGCCACCGCCTTCCACCGCATACTCGGCCATCTCCAGCGCTCCGGTGCCGCGGCCGCGCTGCGTCCCCAACTCCTCGTGGCGGTACGGGACACCGTCCGGGAATGGTCGGCGGAGGACCGGATATCCGGCGTGGTGCCCGCGTTGAGAAAACCCGCGGGGGGCCGCGGGATGCGCACCGCGAAGTCGCTGACACGGGAAAATCGGGCCCTCGCCGAACGCTCTTTCCAATCGCTGCCCGGACTTGCCCGGTGTCTGTTGTGGCACGGGGAGGTCGAGGCCGAGCACATATCCGTGCCGGCCGTCCTGTTGGGCATGGACTCCGAGAGCGCGGCGGCCGCACTGGAACAGGCGCGCGAGCAATTCCGGGCGGCCTGTGTGCGCTCGCACCGTGAACTCGCCCCCACCGACGAATGCCGCCATCACAACCGGCTGCTCGACGTCCCCATGCGCCGCGGCAGCGCCCTGCTTCCGGAAGTCCAACAGCACGTTCTGGAGTGCCGCTACTGTCGTTCCGCCGCCGAGCAACTGAGCCATTTCGAAGGCGGACTCGGTGGACTTCTCGCCGAGGCGATTCTCGGTTGGGGCGCACACCGCTACCTCGACTCCCGTCCCGGACGTGTCTCGTCCTTTCCCCGTGGTGGCGGCGGTTCCGGCCTCGGCGGAAGACGCGCGGGCGGTGGCGGGCGCCACCGACTGCTTCCTGGGGTCCCCACGCGGGTCGGCCGCGGCATTTTGGCGGGGGAGCCCCAGACCCGCGCGCTGCTGACCGGTGCGGGCATCGCCGCGGCCGTCGCGATCGCCACGCTGCTGGCCGGCGGCATCTGGTCGGACGACGGCGGCGCCGACCCCGTGGCCACCAGCGCGAGCGGCGGGCTCACACCCGGCGCGGACCCGGACGCACCGCCCGCCGTGCCCTCGCCGCCCGACTCGGCCGGTCTGTCCACGCAGCCGCAGCAGACCAGGCTGCGTTATGCCGCGGGCGACCTCTGCCTCGACATCCGCGGCACGGTGCAGTCGGGCGCGGGCACCCGGCTCGCGGCTTGCTCCTCGGCATGGACACAGCAGTGGTCGTACGAGAGTGACGGCCTTCTGCGCAGCGTCGCCGACCTGGGGCTGTGCCTGGACTCCCACGCCACCGACGGGGTCGTCACGCTGGCCCGGTGCGACACGGACGAGGCGCGCGCGAACGACGTCCGCTACGACCTCACCGTCCGGGGTGAACTGCTGCCGCGCTGGAGCGAGAGCCTCGCCGTCACCCCCGCGAACGACGAGCCGAACGCAGACGTCGTCGTCAGGAACCGGGACGGCTCCGGCATCCGGCAGTGGGCGACCGACCGGCAGTCGGCGCAGTCCCCGTCCCTGTCGATCGCCGGCACGGGCGGTCCGCCGGCCGCGCAGGCCCCCCGGCCGCCGTCCCGGGCGCAGGGCCTCGGCCTCTGACCACCGCCGGGTGAGCGGGCGGCGTCGGCCGAGTCGGCCCTGAGCCGGCCGGTGGGCGTTTCGCCGCAGGGTGTGGCCGCCGTCGCGGCGACCGGCGTGGCGGCCGACGTGAGAGCAGGGCCGAAAGTTTCGCCACGTTTGCGGTGCTCTGCCGCACCGGTCCGGGACGCGGGGGTGCCGCGAGGAAGGGGACGCGCCGACACGCCCGGCGCGTCCCATGGCGGACGGTCGGTGTTCACGAACGGCGCGCCCCGGCTGACTACGCCCGGCCGCCGCCGAAGTCCTTTGCGCACACGGTCTCTTGACGGGACGGGGAGAGCGGCGGCCCGCTGCCGGAAAGGGCCGTCACCGCCGCGCGGAGCGCTCAGCTGCTCTTCGGGGGCGCGGTGCTCTGGCGTACCACCAGGTGGGTCGCGAGCTCGATGCGCAGCGCGGACTTACCCGTATCGTGCGGGCGCAACAGCATCCGCGCCGCCTCCTCGGCCATCTGCCGCAGCGGCTGGTGGATCGTGGTCAGGGAGGGACTCGACCACTGCGCGAGCGGTACGTCGTCGTAGCCGACCACCGACAGATCGTCCGGCACACTCAGGCCCTTCAGCCGTGCCGCCTCCAGCACACCGAGCGCCTGCAGATCGCTGCCGGCGAAGATGGCGGTCGGCCGGTCCGGGCGCTCGAGCAGGTCCATGGCCTGTTCGAAGCCACCCTGCACATGGAAGTCGCCGAAGCGCACGAGGGCCGGGTCGACCTCCAGGCCCGCCATCGTCATGGCCGAGCGGTAGCCGTCGAGCCGCGCGAGGGAGCACATCATGTCCTCAGGGCCGGTGATGATGGCGATGCGCTCGTGCTGGAAGTCGGTGAGGTGGCGTGTCGCCGCCAGACCGCCGGCCCAGTTGGCGGAGCCGACGGAGGGTACGTCGGGATCGGGATCGCCGGCCGGATCGACGATGACGAACGGGATCGCCCGCGACCGCAGTTGCTTCTTCACCCTGTCCGGGAGCGCGGAGAAGACCAGGACCACACCCAGGGGCCTGCGGCGCAGCACCCCCTCGATCCAGTCGGATCCGGGCGCATGCCGCGTGCCGCTCTCCGTGAGTACGACGCTCGCCTTGTTCTGCTTGGCGACGTTCTCCACCCCCCGGATGAGTTCCATCGCCCAGACGCTCTCCAACTCGTGGAAGACGAGCTCGATGAGCGGGGCCTGGGGCGGGGCCTGGGACCGGCGGCGGTAACCGTGCATGTCGAGGAGATGTTCGACCTTGGTGCGGGTCGCCTCGGAGACATCGGAGCGGCCGTTGAGGACTTTCGAAACCGTCGACAGCGACACACCGGCCTGCTCGGCCACCTCGGCCAGGGTCACTCGGCCGTCCACCTCGTCGTTTTCACGCATGTCCGAAGGATAGGCCACGAGCGGCCGATAACGGTTTGGTCGCGCGTGTGCACCCCCGTTGACCGTATGGGGTGCCTCCCATACTGTCCGACAGCAGCGACTTTCGGCGACGTTGCCGAAACTTTCGAAAGGCAGACGATGAAGATACGCGCACGGTTGCCCCGTCTAGTCGCCGGTGGCGCGACGCTCGCCCTGGCGCTGAGCCTCTCGGCCTGCGGGAGCGGAACCGGCGGGGGCTCGTCGGACGACGGGAAGATCCACGTTCTTGTCTACGGAGACGCCAGCAACAAGGTCGAGAAGCAGATCGTTGCGACGTTCAACAAGACGTCTGACGTCAAGGCCGTCCTCGACACCATCCCCGGCGCCGACTACCAGCAGAAGCTGCAGACGATCATCAACACGCCGCAGGCGCCCGACGTCTTCTTCAACTGGGGCGGCGGCAGCATCCAGCCGTTCGTCAAGGCCGACCTGCTGATGCCGCTGGACGACTTCATCAAGGACGACCCCGCTCTGAAGTCCAACTTCCTGCCGTCGGTCTTCAACAGCGCCGTCGTCGACGGCAAGGCCTACGGCATCCCGATGCGCGGTACCCAGCCCGTCCTGCTCTTCAACAACGGCAAGGTGCTGGACGACGCCGGAGTGCAGCCGCCCAAGACCTGGGACGAGCTGCTGAGCACGGTCAAGACGCTCAAGGGCAAGGGAGTCACCCCGATCGCCCTCGGCGGCGGCGACCAGTGGCCCACGCTGATGTGGTTCGAGTACGTCTACGACCGCGTTGCGGGGCCGGAGCTGTTCGAGAAGGCGCTCGGCGGTGACAAGAGCGCCTGGGAGAGCCCCGAGAGCAAGAAGGCGCTGAGCATGCTCAAGGAGCTGGTGGACGCCGGCGCCTTCGGCACCAACTTCGACTCCGTGAAGTACACGAACGGCGCGTCGCCGGCCCTGGTGGCCAAGGGCAAGGCGGCCTTCGAGCTGATGGGCTCGTGGTACTACGCCCAACAGCAGCAGGACGCCAAGGACTTCGCGGCCAAGGGCCTGGGCTACACCACCTTCCCGGCCGTGTCGGGCGGCAAGGGCGACCAGGCGGACGTCGTCGGCAACACCAACAACTTCTACTCGGTGCTGAAGAAGACGAAGCACCCCGAGGCCGTCGAGAAGTTCCTGAAGCTCATGTACTCCGACGAGTTCGTCAAGGCGCAGATGGCGATCGGCAACCTGCCGACCACCACCAACACGGAGAAGTTCCTCGACACCTCCGCGAGCCCGGCGTACTCGCACTTCCAGTACGACCTGGTCAAGAAGGCACCGTCGTTCCAGCTCTCGTGGGACCAGGCGTACCCGCCGTCGGCCATCACGCCGATCCACCAGGCCGTGCAGCAGTTCTTCAACGGCCAGATCGACGCCGACGGATTCATCAAGGCCATGCAGGCCCTCCCCACTGAATGAACCGCTCATGACCACTGAAACGACGAGCGCTCCTCCTGCCGCCGGGTCCCGTACCCCGGCCCGGCGGCGGTCGGAGGGCTCCTACACCGCCCACGTGGGACGCCCGGGCTTCGCCTGGGCGGTCCCCGCCACCCTCTTCTTCCTGATCTTCGCCATCGCACCGCTCGTCATGGTGGCGGTGCTGTCCTTCATGAGCTGGAACGGCCTCGGGTCGCCCCGGTTCGTCGGCATGGACAACTGGTCCCGGGTGCTGGACGACCCGGTGATGATCAAGAGCATCTGGCTGACTCTGCTGGTCACCGTGCTCGGCGTGGCCATCCAGACACCGTTGAGCATCCTGCTCGGCGTCTGGGCCGCGGGACAGCAGCGCAACCGCGCGGTGCTGTCGGTGATCTACTTCATTCCGCTGCTGCTGTCCTCCACCGCCGTCTCGGTGCTGTGGCGGGCGCTGCTCGACCCGAACTTCGGTATCCCGGCGCAGGCCACCTGGCTGTTCGGCGACGGCAACCTGTTCGGCAAGCAGGCCAGCGCGATAGGTGTGCTCGCGTTCGTGAGCACCTGGCAGTTCACCCCGTTCCACACGCTGATCTACCAGGGTGCCGCCCGCGCGATCCCGCAGGTCCTGTACCAGGCGGCGGAGATCGACGGTGCGGGGCGCTACCGGCAGTTCTTCCACATCACCCTGCCGCAACTGCGCAACTCGGTCGTGACCTCGATGATTCTGATGATCGTCGGCGGACTCACCACGTTCGAGACGGTCCTCATCCTGACCCAGGGCGGGCCCGGGACCGACACCACCATCAGCGCCTACTACATGTACCAAAAGGCCTTCAAGAGCTTCGACTTCGGCGCCGGCGCCGCCATCGCCCTCGTCCTGGTCGTCGCCGCGACGATCATCTCGCTGATCGTCGTGCGCGTGTCCGGCTACGACAAGATGCGCAGTTCCATGGAGGGTCTGTGATGAGGCGACGCCCCAACCATCTGGCCGGCGTGGGCTCGGTGGTCTGGCTGTTCCTGGTCGGCCTGCCGCTCTACGTGATGCTCGTCGCGACGGTGCAGCCCCAGTCCGAGTACACCCGGAACGGTCCGCTGTCCTTCCCGCACAGCTTCACATTCGACAACTACACCGGGGCCTTCGACTCCGGCTTCGGCCAGTACTTCCTCAACACGGTGATCGTCACGGCGTGTGTGGTCGGACTGGTGCTGCTGCTCGTCCCGCCGCTCGCCTACGCGATCGTGCGCAGCCGCAGCAGGGTCACCTCGCAGGTCTTCCGGCTGTTCCTGCTCGGGCTCGCCATCCCGGCGCAGGCCGTGATCGTTCCGATGTTCTACCTGATCAGCAAGGCCGGTCTGTACGACAACCTCCTCGGGGTCATCCTGCCGACCGCCGCCTTCTGCCTGCCGATGTCGGCCCTGATCCTCAGCGGCGCCATGCGCGACATCTCCCCGGAGCTGTTCGAGGCCATGGCCATGGACGGGGCCACTCCGCGGCGCATGTTCTTCCAGCTCGTGGTTCCGCTCTCCGGGGGCGGACTGTCCACGATCGTGGTGTTCTCCGCCCTCCAGGCATGGAACGGCTTCCTGTTCCCCCTCGTCCTGACCCAGTCCGACTCCACCAAGCTGGTCACCCTGGGTCTCTACAACTTCCAAACCGAACACGGCATCAACATCCCCGGGCTGCTGGCAGCCGTGGTGTTGTCCATGGTTCCCGTCCTGCTCGTCTACCTGTTCGCCCGTCGCGCCCTGGTCCAGGGGCTCATGGGCGTCGGAGGAAAGTGACCGCCAACGTGGCAGTTGAGACCACCCCCGAAATCCCCGTCTGGAACGATCCGGCCCGCGACGTCAACACCCGGGTGACGGCCCTGATCGGCGCCATGACCCTCGAGGAGAAGATCGCACAGCTCTACGGTGTGTGGGTCGGCGCGTCCGACGAGGGGGGTGAAGTGGCCCCCCATCAGCACGACATGGAGGAGGCCGTCGACCTCGACGCTCTCCTGCCGAACGGCCTGGGCCAGCTGACCCGGCCCTTCGGCACCGCTCCGGTCGACCCCGCTCTCGGCGCGCTCTCGCTGCTGCGCACGCAGTCGCGCATCACCTCGGCGAACCGTTTCGGCATCCCCGCCGTCGCGCACGAGGAGTGCCTGGCCGGCTTTGCGACCTGGAAGGCCACCGCCTATCCCGTCCCGTTGTCCTGGGGCGCCACCTTCGACCCGGACCTGATCCACCGCATGGCCGCCGCCATCGGCCGCGACATGCGGTCCGTCGGCGTGCACCAGGGCCTCGCCCCGGTGCTCGACGTGGTCCGCGACGCCCGCTGGGGCCGTGTCGAGGAGACCATCGGTGAGGACCCCTACCTGGTGGCAACCGTCGGCACGGCCTATGTACGGGGACTTCAGTCCTCCGGCGTCGTCGCCACGCTCAAGCACTTCGTCGGCTACTCCGCCTCGCGGGCCGGGCGCAACCTCGCCCCGGTCGGCATGGGTTCACGCGAATGCGCCGACATCCTGCTTCCGCCCTTCGAGATGGCGGTCGGCGAGGGCGGAGCCCGGTCCGTCATGAGTGCCTACAACGACACCGACGGTGTGCCCGCGGCGGCCGACGAGAATCTGCTCACCGGGCTGCTGCGCGATGTCTGGGGATTCGACGGCACGGTCGTGGCCGACTACTTCGGCATTGCCTTCCTGCGGACACTGCACGGGATCGCCGGCGACTGGAGCGAGGCGGCCGGCACCGCCCTGCGCGCCGGAGTCGACGTCGAACTGCCCACCGTGAAGACGTTCGGCGCACCGCTCGTCGAGGCCGTGACCGCCGGACGGGTACCGGAGAGCATCGTCGACCGTGCCCTGTACCGGGTGCTTTCCGAGAAGGCCCGGCTGGGACTCCTCGACGCGGACTGGAGCCCGGTGCCTGCCGCCCTCGCCGGCGCCGACCTCGACGACCCGGACGCACTGCGCGGCACGGTGGACCTCGACACGCCCGAGAATCGGGATCTGGCCCGGGAGGTCGCCGAACGGGCGGTGGTGCTGCTCGCCAACGACGGCACACTGCCGCTGGACCGGCCCCGCCGCATCGCGCTGGTCGGCCCCAACGCCCAGGAGCCGACGGCCGTGCTGGGCTGCTACTCCTTCCCCCTGCACGTCGGCGTGCACCACCCCGAGGTCGCGGACGGGATCGCCCTGCCCACCCTGCGCGAGGCCGTGGAGCGCGAGTTCCCCGGCGCGGACGTCACGGTGGCCCACGGGACGGGAGTCGACGACGGCGACACCGCCGGCATCGACGAGGCCGTCCGTGTGGCGCGTGAGGCCGATGTCGTCATCGCGGTACTGGGCGACCGCGCGGGACTCTTCGGCCGCGGCACCAGCGGCGAGGGCTGCGACGCCGAGTCGCTGGCGCTGCCCGGAGCCCAGCAGCAACTGCTCGACGCGCTCCTGGACGCGGGCACCCCGGTGGTGACGGTGCTGCTCGCCGGGCGGCCCTACGCGCTCGGCCGTGCTGTCGACGGCGCCGCCGCGATCGTGCAGTCCTTCTTCCCGGGGGTGGAAGGGACCACCGCCCTTGCCGGCGTGCTCAGCGGCCGTACCGACCCGGGCGGCCGGCTTCCCGTCAGTGTGCCGCGGGGCCCGGGCGCCCAGCCCGCCACCTACCTCGGTGCGCGGCTCGCCCAGTCCAGTGAGGTGTCCAACATCGACCCGACACCGGCCTTCGCGTTCGGGCACGGACTGTCGTACACGGCCTTCGACTGGAGCGACCTCGCGATCGAGGAGAAGGAGACGGGCACGGACGGCGCCTTCCGTCTGGCGTTCACCGTGCGCAACACGGGGGAGCGGGAGGGCACCGAGGTCGTGCAGCTCTATCTGCACGATCCGGTCGCCTCGGTCGTCCAGCCGGTACAGCGGCTCATCGGTTACACCCGGGTGCCGCTGGCGGCCGGCCAGGCGCGGCGGCTGCGGGTGACGATTCCGGCCGACCTCGCCTCCTTCACCGGCCGTGGCGGACGCCGCGTCGTCGAACCGGGGGATCTTGAGCTGCGTCTGGCCGCGTCCAGCGCCGATCCGCGTCTGACGGCGACGGTCACGCTCACCGGCCCGGAGCGGTCCGTGGACCACACCAGGCGGCTCCACGCCGTCTTCGGTCAGGAGGCCGAGACGGCCGAGTGACACGACGGCGGCCCGGACCGTCTCGGACGGTCCGGGCCGCCGCACCGCCCGAGCGCGGTGCCGGTCTCAGGAGACGATGTCCCGCGGCTCCTTGCCGGACAGGAAGTCGGCCGCGTTCTGCACCGCCGCCAGGGCGATCCGTACCAGGGTCTCCCGGGTGACGCCGGCGACGTGCGGGGAGAGCACCACATTCGGCGCCTTGAGCAACCTCAAGGCGGACGTGGGAGGTTCGGGGTCGAAGACATCGATCCCCGCGCCGGCCGGCGTACCCTTCTCCAGCGCGTCCGCGAGCGCGTCCTGGTCGATCAGCGCGCCCCGCGCCGTGTTGATCACGAACGCGGTCGGCTTCATCAGCGCCAGGCGCTCGGCGTCGAGCAGATGCCGGGTCGCGTCGGTGAGCGGCGTGTGCAGCGTCACATAGTCCGAGATGCGCAGCAGTTCGTCGAGCTCGACGTGGCGGGCGCCGAGCCGTGCCTCGATGTCCGCGTCCACGCGCTGGGGGCCCGCGTACACGATGGTCATGTCGAAGGCGACCGCACGGCGTGCGACCTCCTCACCGATATGACCGAGCCCGACGACGCCGAGGGTCTTGCCGGACAGCTCGGTGATCGACCGCTGCAGCCGCGGCAGCGCCCAGTCGGCTTCGACGAGCGCCGTGTGCGCCGGTACGAGCTGCTTGGCGAGGGCGAGCATGAGCGCGAAGGTCTGCTCGGCGACGTTCTGCTTCTCCGCGCCGCTGGAGCCGATGTTGCACACGGGCACGTTGCGGGCGCGGGCCGCTTCCAGGTCGACGTAGTCGAAGCCGTGGCTCGCGCACTGGATGAGCTCCAACTCCGGTGCGGCGGCGATGTGTTCGGCGGTCACGGGGGCCAGCCCCGTGACGATGACATGTGCCGTGCGCAGTGCCGCCGGATCCTCGTCGGGCCGCTCCACCACGGTCACATGGGCCTCGCCGGGGAAGACGGAGGCGAGTCCGGCGCCGGTCGAGCGCCCGCCGACGTGCGGCGAGACCACGGCAAGGACGTTCTTGACGGCGGTCATGCGGATTCCTCGATCAGGTCGTCGATGCCGAGCGTGCCGGGACCGGCGTGCCCGGACAGGGCGAGGGTGAGGTCGAACTCGGCCAGCAGACACCGGATGACGTGCTCGACGCCCGCTTGTCCGTCGAGCCCGAGCCCGTAGGCGTAGGGCCGTCCCACAAGTACCGCCCGCGCGCCCAGCGCGAGGGCCTTGAACATGTCGTCGCCGGTGCGGACGCCGCTGTCGAACAGCACGGCGAGCCGGTCCCCGACGGCCTCCACCACCCGCGGCAGGGCGTCCGCGGCCGCGACGGAACCGGCCACCTGCCGGCCGCCGTGGTTGGAGACCACCACGCCGTCCATCCCCGCGTCGACGGCCCGGAGGGCGTCGTCCGGGTGCAGGATGCCCTTCAGCACGATCGGGCCGTCCCAGTTCTCCCGCAGGAACGCCAGGTCGGGCCAGGTCTTGCCGGGATCCGCGAACATGCCGACGAAGTGCATCACGGCCGCGTCGGGGTCCTCGTGCACCGGTTTCGCCAGGCCCGCCCGGAAGGCCGGGTCCGAGAAGTAGTTGGCGGTGCCGACACCGTGCAGGAACGGCAGATACGCCTGGTCGAGGTCCCGGGGCCGCCAGGCCAGCAGCGGCGTGTCGAGCGTGACGAGCAGCGCGGTGAACCCGGCCGACTTCGCCCGGGTCAGGAAGCTGCGCGTGACCTCGCGGTCCTTGGCCCAGTACAGCTGGAACCAGCGCTCTCCGTCGCCCGAGGCCTCTGCCACCTGCTCCATCGGAGTGCTGGAGGCCGAGGACAGGACGAACGGCACACCCTGCGCGGCCGCGGCCCGCGCCGCCGCGGGCTCGGCGTCCGGATGCATGATCGACAGGACGCCGATCGGCGCCAGGGCGAGCGGAGCGGGCAGCGAACGTCCCAGCACCTCGACCGACAGATCGCGTTCGTGCACGTCCCGCAGCATCCGCGGCACGATCCGGCGCCGCTCCAGCGCGGCCCGGTTCGCCCGCGCCGTGCTGCCGGTGCCCGCGCTGCCCGCCACATATCCGACCGGGCCGGGCCCGAGTCGCTGCTCGGTGAGCTGCTCCAGTCGGGTCAGATCGGTGGGCAGCCGCGGTACGGAGCCCGTCATGCCGTTCAGATATATCTCGTACTGGAAGTCCGCCCAGTGCCTTGTCATCCGTACGTCCCCGCCTCTCGTCCCTGGGACCGAGCCCTGTGCCCACGATCCTTGCGACTGTGACAAGGCCCGTCCAGCGTGGTGCACACAACGCGCGGCTGGGATCATCACCATGTGATAAACCAACCCCTCGAGGCCCGCATCCGCGTCCGGGACGAGATCGTGGCCGATCCCCGGGTCGTGGCGGCGGTTGTCGAGGCGGTCAACACCCAGGTGCCGGTATATGCCGCGCTCGACGACAGCCGCTTGCCCGAGGTGCGGGCCATCGCCGCCTGGGGTGTGGACCGGCTGCTCGACCTCTGGGCGAGCGACGGCACGCTCGGCCCGGCGGACCTGCGCAGATTCCGTGGCATCGCGGCGGCGCGCGCGGCCGACGGCCGGCCGGTGCAGGCGGTGCTGCGTGCTTATCGAGTGGCGGCGGCCGTCGTCACCGACGAGGTCGCCGCCCGTGCGCACCACCTCACGGCGAAGGACGGCCTGTCCCTCGCCCGGGTGCTGCTGAGGGCGCTGGACACCCTGTCGGAGGAGATGGCCACGGCATACGCGGCGACCACCGAGGACCTCGCCGGGGACCGGGACCGAGCGCTGCGGTTGCTGCTCGACGACCTCGTCGCAGGCAGGCACGCCTCGGTCGGCGCGCGCACGGACCGTTCGGCCCGGCTGGGCGTCCATCTCCCGGATCCCTACTGCCTCCTGGTGGCCGAGCCGGTGACGGGCGAGGGCCCTGACATGCCGTACGAGGCCGCCGCCGGGCTGGTCGGTGCGCTCGCCGACGGCGGTACGGCACTGTCGACGGTCCGGGGCCCGCGCGCCGTCGTGCTCTTTCCCGCGCCGGCCCTCCACCGAGCGCCGGCCCTGCTCGTCGAGCGGCGCTGGCGGGGCTGCGCGATCACCGGCGAAGGCCTGGACCGGGTGGCCGTCGCCCACCGGCTCGCCGCCGACGCGCTCGACACGGCGCCCGACCACGCCCATCGGCCCGGCCGCCTTCTCACCGACGCCGACGCACACGTGCTCGCGCTGCTCGCCGGGCATCCGGCCGTCGGCGCGGACCACATCGCCCGCCTCGTTCTCGGCCCACTGACCGACCCCGGACAGCGCCATCTGCTGGAGGCACTGAGCGCGTACATCGACGCGGGGTCGGCGACGGCCGCCGCCAGGGCACTGCATCTGCACCCGCAGTCGCTGCGCTACCGCCTGAGGCGTGTCCAGGTGCTGACGGCCCGGGACCCACGCGACCCCTGGCAGCGTCTGACCCTGGACATCGCCCGCACGATCAGGCCCTGACCGGTGCCAGGGGCCGGACCCCGCGCCGAGGACGACGCCCGGTGAGGGCACCGGTCCGGCGCAGGGCCGGCCGCCCGCCCAGGTGACCCGCGCAACCGCACGGCGTACTAGGACTGCCCCGTCGGCCCCCCGACCCGGGCCACGGCCCGGACCGGGCCGCCGTCCGAGCCGGGCAGGTGCAGAGGGAACAGGAACACGTCCACCCGGCGGCCGGACTCCTGCGCGGCGAGGACCCGGTCGAGGCCGGTGAGGTTCTCGGCGATCACACCGGCCGCGCCGCACAGCACGCGGTGAGCCGGCAGGTCCTCGTTGCCCGTGGGATCCACGCTCAGCGCGTCGACCCCGATCGTGCGGACGCCCGCGTTGACGATCGCCTGCGCGGCATCCGGGGTCAGCCACGGATGTTCCAGATAGGCGTCGGTACCCCAGTGCGCCGACCAGCCGGTGGCCAGCAGCAGGATCGCGCCCGGCTGGAGACGCAGCAGGCTCAGTGCGGGCGCGAGCAGTTGAGGGGTGATGGCCGCCCGGGCCCGCAGGCCCCGTACGTCCGCCACCACCGCCGGACCCGCGAACCGCTCCAGCGGCAGCGCGTCCAGCGTGGCCCAGGCCGAGTTCACGTGATACGGCGCGTCGACATGGGTGCCCGACTGGGAACCCATGTGCAGGGCCAGGACGTTGACGCCGTCCGTGGCCACGCGCAGCGCCCGTTCCACCTCGACCTGCGGGTCACCGGGATACACGGGCATCCCGGTGACCACGGGCACCGACAGGTCGAGCCAGGTGTCCATCAGCCGCCCTCGACCGCGAGCGCCGGGGCGTTCTCGTCCCGGGCGCCGGGGCCGGTGATCGGCGGCACCGGCGACTCGGCCGTGCGGGCCAGTCGGGCGCCGTGCGGTCCGTATGCCGTCCGGGGCTCGGGGAAGAGCCTCAGGAGCGCCAGGAACAGGACCGCGGCGACGGCCAGGGACAGCGGCAGGCTGATGTCGACACCGTTCGCCAGGTCGCCCAGGGGGCCGACGAACTGGCCGGGAATGTCGGTGAACAGCACACCGATCACGGCGGAGACCCACCAGGCGGTCATGCCCCTCCAGTTCCAGCCGTGCGAGAACCAGTAACGGCCGCCGCGCTGGCGGCGGTTGAAGACCTGAAGCGCGTCAGGGTCGTACCAGCCGCGCCGAGTGTAGAAGCCGAGCATCATCACGACCATCCACGGAGTGGTGCAGGTGATGATCATCGTTGCAAAAGTGGAGATCGACTGCACGAGGTTCAGCCCGAATCGGCCGATGAAGATGAACGCGATCGACAGCACACCGACGACCAGCGTCGCCTGCACCCGCGAGAGCCGGGGGAAGACCGACGAGAAGTCCAGCCCGGTCCCGTAGAGCGACGTCGTGCCCGTCGACATGCCGCCGATGAGTGCCAGCAGGCACACCGGAAGGAAGAACCACGTCGGGGAGATGGCGAGCAGTCCCCCGACGAAGTCCGGGGCCGCCGGGTCGACGTACTTCGGTGCCTGCTTGGCGATGATGCTGGCGGTCGCCAGACCGAACACGAACGGCAGCAGCGTCGCGATCTGCGACAGGAACGCGGCGGTGACCACCTTGCGGCGCGGGGTGTGCGCGGGGATGTAGCGCGACCAGTCGCCGAGGAAGGCGCCGAACGACACCGGATTGGACAGCACGATCAGCGCGGCGCCGATGAAGGACGGCCAGAACAGCGCCTTCGTCGCGGGATCGGCCGAGGCGGTGAAGGCGCCCGCGTACGACGGGTCGAAGTCACCGCCGAAGGCGATCGCCCCGAGCAGGAAGAGCACGGTCGCCGAGGTCACCGCGATCTTGTTGACGAACAGCATGAACCGGAAGCCGTACACGCACACCGCGAGCACCAGCCCGGCGAAGAGCGCGTAGGCGACGACGTACGACAGATTGCCGCGATCGAGGCCGAAGAGCCGGTGTGCGCCACCGACCAGGGCGTCGCCCGAACTCCACACGGAGATCGAGAAGAAGGCGACGGCCGTGAGCAGCGAGAGGAAGGAGCCGACCACACGGCCGTGCACACCGAGGTGGGCGGAGGAGGAGACCGCGTTGTTCGTGCCGTTGACCGGGCCGAACACCGCCATCGGGCAGAGGATCAGGGCGCCGACGACCACGCCGAGGAGGGTCGCGGCGAGTCCCTGCCAGAAGGAGAGGCCGAACAGGATCGGGAAGGCGCCCAGAACGCACGTGGAGAAGGTGTTCGCGCCGCCGAAGGCGACTCGGAAGAGATCGAACGGCGTCGCGGTGCGGTCCGCGTCGGGGATGCGCTCGACGCCGTAGGTCTCGACCTCGGTGAGGGACGGGGGCGCGGCGGGGGAGGCGGGGGTCTCGGGCAACGGAGCTCCTGCTGGGGAAGGGCGGCGGAGCGCGTTCGTGGCGCGGTGGGCCGGTCCGGCCCGTGCCGTCGCGAGGGTGTGCGGGGCGTGGTGGGCCGTCCGTAAGGGTTTCGCAGACTTTAGGCTCGCACGCGGGCACCGCACCAGTGGACGATCCATCCAGCCTCCGTTCCCACGCTGGATGGTTCATCCATACCGTGTCGGCGAGGCGGGGAGGCCGGGGCTCGGCCTTGAACAGGGCGTTCTCCCGACTGCGCGTGGAGCCATGGTCAAACTTGACAAGAGGGAACTCAAGTTTTATTCAGGCAGTAGAGGCAGTTCGCGGAACGCGGGGGATGCTCCACGTCCCTGCAGTGAAGTCGTCGGCGCGGGTACTCGCGGAGCGGACCTCTACAGGAACGATGCGAGGAGGCAAGAGCCCCATGGCACGTCCGGTCGGTATCGACCTCGGCACCACGAACTCGGTGGTCTCGGTCCTCGAGGGCGGTGAGCCCACCGTGATCACCAACACCGAAGGCGCCCGGACCACACCGTCGGTCGTGGCCTTCGCCAAGAGCGGCGAGGTGCTGGTCGGCGAGGTCGCCAAGCGGCAGGCGGTCACCAACATCGAGCGCACCGCGCGCTCCGTCAAGCGGCACGTCGGCGACTCGACCTGGCGCTTCCCGGAGAGCGGCGCCGTCGACGGCAAGCAGTACACCGCGCAGGAGATCTCCGCGCGGGTGCTGCAGAAGCTGAAACGGGACGCGGAGGCGTATCTGGGCGAGGACGTCACCGACGCCGTGATCACCGTGCCGGCGTATTTCGACGACGCCCAGCGACAGGCCACCAAGGAGGCCGGTGAGATCGCCGGTCTGAACGTGCTGCGGATCATCAACGAGCCCACCGCGGCGGCCCTGGCCTACGGCCTCGACAAGGAGAACGACCAGACGGTCCTCGTCTTCGACCTCGGCGGCGGCACGTTCGACGTGTCCCTGCTGGAGATGGGCGAGGGCGTCATCGAGGTCAAGGCCACCAACGGCGACACCCGTCTCGGCGGTGACGACTGGGACCAGCGCGTCGTCGACCATTTGGTGCAGCAGTTCAAGAACGCGTACGGCGTCGACCTCTCGAAGGACAAGATGGCGGTGCAGCGTCTGCGCGAGGCCGCCGAGAAGGCCAAGATCGAGCTGTCCTCGTCCACCGAGTCCTCGATCAACCTGCCCTACATCACGGCCTCTTCGGAGGGCCCGCTGCATCTGGAGGAGAAGCTCACCCGAGCGCAGTTCCAGCAGCTCACGGCGGATCTGCTGGAGCGCACCAAGGGACCGTTCCACCAGGCGATCAAGGATGCCGGGATCAAGCTGTCGGACATCGACCACGTGATCCTCGTCGGCGGTTCGACCCGGATGCCGGCGGTGACGGAACTGGTGCGGGAGCTGACCGGCAAGGAGCCGCACAAGGGTGTGAACCCGGACGAGGTCGTCGCCGTCGGCGCCTCGCTCCAGGCCGGTGTCCTCAAGGGTGAGGTCAAGGACGTCCTGCTCCTCGACGTGACCCCGCTGTCCCTCGGTATCGAGACCAAGGGCGGCATCATGACGAAGCTGATC
>Ga0102590_1003260_pt1 | contig 16640 bp, 19 predicted proteins | sample AraplaMF_Col_mMF_FD_76859 | JGI IMG/M metagenome (GOLD analysis project Ga0102590, IMG submission 76859) | Arabidopsis root microbial communities from the University of North Carolina, USA - plate scrape MF_Col_mMF | ecosystem: Host-associated > Plants > Roots > Endosphere | place: USA...
TCCTCGACGGCCTCGGGCTCGGGAATGACCAGGTTGTGGCGCGGATCGTCTGTCAGGTCGGTTGTTTCCCGGGACATGGGGACCTCCTGAACTCTAAGACGTGCGTCCTGCGCGTGACCTGAAGCTGCGAAGGGCCAAGCCCTTCCCCGGAAAATGGTTAGAGCGCCCCTGGCGAGTCGGAAACCGATTTCGCCGGAAGCGCTCTATCCGTTGTCTCACCTGGTGCGGTCGAGAAGACTCGAACTTCCACGGGTTGCCCCACAGCGACCTCAACGCTGCGCGTCTACCAATTCCGCCACGACCGCTCGTGGTGAGGCGCGGCAGGTAGCAAACTGAGTCTGGTTCGGCAAGAACCGAGTTCGCATGGCGCGCACAAAGCGCGCAGTCACTCGTAGGGCTTGCCCGGTCGCAGCAGCTGTTCCTCGGCGTCCGGATAGGTCCGAAGGACGAGGCCCTTGCGCGTGAAGCGGCCGACGACATGCAACGTGGCGGGCGGATTGCTGTCCATCCGGTAGTCGAAAGCGATCGTGTCGCCCCGGATCGCGGCCGGCGACCTGAGCGCCTCGGGCGGGCATTCGCCCTCGCAGATCCGCGCCAGGACGTAGGGCCTGGGCCCGTCGAACACCTCGACCCGGGCGCCGATGACGTCGCCGGTCTCCTCGATGGCGGTGATGTTGTCCCAGACGCCCGTGCGGTTCTTGGGCGTCCGGTCGCCGGCCGTCAGGCTCAGGGCGAGCACGCTGGTCAGGATCGTCGCCGCGCGTCGCATGGGGTCTCCTCCGGTTCGCGGAAGAGGGTGTGTCACGCGCTCTACGGCGGCGGCAAGCGGAGCTTCAGGTCCCGCCGGCCATGTAGTCATAGACGTCGGCGGCGCGGGTCACCTGGATGGCGATGCGGTCGTCGCTGATCTGGATCTCGCCCCGGGCGATCGGGTGGTTGTTGGCCAGGATCCAGACCTCGTCATTGGTCTTGGCGTCCAGCGGGATCACCGCGCCGCGGCCCATACGCAGCAGCTGCTGCATCGGCAGGATCGAGCGCCCCAGCAGAACGGAGATCTCGACATTGACGGCGTTGACCTGGCTCACGAAGTAAGTCCCTGGATTTCACACGCGGCCGGACTCGGCCGCGCGCCACCCGATGCAAGACTAGGGCCGCATGCTTGATCGCTCGTTAAACCCGGAAAACAAGGCGTTTCCGCTGTTCGCGGCGCCCGGCGGCGCGCCCGTGGGGTGGGCGGTTTCGACCGGGTACGTGCCCTACCCGGCAGCCGTTGCCGCCATGGAGGCCCGCGCGGCGGCCATCGCCGACGGGACGGCCGGCGAGCTGGTCTGGCTGCTGGAACATCCGCCGCTCTACACCGCCGGCGTCTCGTCCAAGCCCGTCGACCTGATCGCCCCCGACCGCTTCCCGGTGTTCGAGAGCGGCCGCGGCGGCCAGTTCACCTATCACGGCCCCGGCCAGCGCGTGGCCTATGTGATGCTGGACCTCACCCGGCGCGGCCGCGACGTGCGCGCCTTCGTCGCGGCTCTGGAGGCCTGGATCATAGAGGCCCTGGCCGCCTTCAACGTGACCGGCGAGATGCGCGAGGGCCGGGTCGGGGTCTGGGTCGAGCGCAAGGGCCCCGGCTGGTCGCGCGAGGACAAGATCGCCGCCATCGGCGTCAAGCTGCGCCGTTGGGTCAGCTTTAACGGGATCAGCCTGAACGTCGAGCAGGACCTGGAGCACTTCAGCGGCATCGTGCCCTGCGGCCAGACCGAGCACGGCGTCACCAGCCTGGTCGACCTGGGCCTGCCCGTGACGATGGACGAGGCCGACGAGGCGCTGCGCGCCAGCTTCACGCGGGTGTTCGGCCCGGTGGAGAACGCCCCTTCTCCCCTGGCGGAAGAAGGAAACTAGACGGCCGGCGCCGGCTTCAGCGGGTTGGACCCGTACCGGTTGGCGCCCTGCTCGCCCGGCATGACGCCCAGCTCGACGATCGCCCAGACCAGGACCCCGGCGAACAGGAAGTCCAGGAAGTGCTTGGGCGTGGGCCAGACGGCGACCAGCGACATCAGCACCAGCGCGGCCCACCAGCCCGACCGCCCCCGGTCGTGCAGGCGCTTGGACAGCACGCAGGCGCCGCAGAACACCAGGGTCGGATAGACCAGCCAGCCGGTCAGCCAGTGCAGGACGTCGGGCAGGCTGGCGTCATAGAGGATGGCCGCGCCCAGCAACACCCCGGCGACGGCCAGGAACGGGCCGCGCGCCGTCCGGCCCGAGGCCGACAGGAACAGGTCCCACCACTCCGCGCGTTCGTTCATTCAGCCAGGCCCCAGCGACTCCGATGATCGAAACTAGGCCGCGCCGCGTTCCGACGACAGGTTCTAGATTCAAAAGTTTGGGGCGCGAGGGCGAAACCGTCCACACTTTCCCCCAAGCCTTTCTAGGCGAAGACGTCCGCCAGCTTTTCGGTCGGCTCGACGCCCTTGGGCGAGGGACCATAGGCGTTCTTGCCCTGGGTGCCGTCCAGGAAGCCGAACTCGATCAGGTACCACACGCCGACGACGGTGGTGGCAAGGTCCAGGATGACCTTCACCCCGCCGAGCCCCCATTGGGGAACCAGCGACAGGCCCGTCGCGACCGCCCAAGGCGCCCAGTAGTTCGCCGCCATCCAGCCCGTCTTGTCGCGGTCGTGGATTCGCTTCACCAGCAGGGCGATCGACGGCCAGGCGCAGACGAGGGGCGCGAGCGTGACCCGCGGATCGTCGGCCTGAAGATCCAGGCCGAACATCAACGGCAGGATCACGGCCACCGTCACCCCTCCGACCACCAGATTGCAGAGCCAGTAGTCGCGCCGACGCAGGCGACCTTGAAAGCCGAAGAACTTCCGCAAAATGCTCACGAAGACCGGTCCCTATGTCAGGTCAGGCGAAGACGTCGGCCAGCTTGCCGTCGACATCGCCGCCGATCCCTTTCGGCGAGGGTCCGAAGCGATTGGGCCCCTGGGTTCCGTCGAGAATGCCCAGATTGACCAGCGCCCACAGACCGCCAACGATAGGGATGAATTCGATCAGCAGCCACCAGCCGCTCTGATCGCGGTCGTGGCAACGCTTCACGCCTAGCGCCAGGCTCGGCCACAGGAGGATCAGCGTCGCCACCAGTTGCAGGAGCGCCGCCTCGCCTGAATCGCGCGAGACGTCGATGCCCATGACCGCGCCCAGGATGAAGATCACGATCATGACGCCGATCATCAGAAAGCTCAGCAGCCAGTAGTCGCGTCGGCGAAGGCGCCCCTGGAACGAAAACAGCTTCTGCGTAAACGTCATCGAATCTTCCCTCTGAACGGCGCCTGGGCGAAGATCATCACGTCTAGCCAAACTCCACCAGGACCTGGTCGGCGGCGACGGGGTCGCCGGGCTTGGCGTTGACGGCCTTGACGACGCCGTCGCGCTCGGCGCGGATGATGTTCTGCATCTTCATGGCTTCCAGCACGCAGACGACCTGGCCCTCGCGGACGGACTGGCCGGGCGCGACGTCCATGCTGACCACCAGGCCGGGCATGGGCGAGAGCACCAGGCGGGAGGTGTCGGCGGGCTGCTTTTCGGGCAGCTTGTCGTGCAGCTCGGCCGAGCGCGGGGTCAGCACCAGCACCCGGGCCTTGGCGGCGCGATGGCGGATGGTGAAGCCCTCGGCGGCCGGGGCGACCTGGACGGTGAAGGCCTCGCCGTCCAGCCGGCCCCGGAACACCGGCTGGCCCGGCCGCCAGTCGACCGTCTCCAGCCCCAGGGCGCGGCCCTCGTCGAGCAGCTCGACGGACAGGCGGGCCCCCTCGCCCGACAGCCTGACCCGGCGCTTGGCGTGGCCGACCACGACCACCCACTCGGCGCGGACCGGACTGGAAAGCCCCGCCTGGGTCGAGCGGGCCCGGGCGGCGTAGGTCCCGTGCATGGCCGCGCCGACGGCGGTGAGGAGGTCGACCTGCCCGGGCGTGGGCTCCAGGCCTTTGAAGCCGTCCTCGAACTCGTCCTTGATGTAGTTGGTCGAGATCCGGCCCGAGCGGAACCGGTCCTGGTCCATCACCGCGGCCAGGAACGGGATGTTGTGGGCGGGGCCCTCGATGTGGAAGTCCTCCAGCGCCCGGCCCATGCCGTCGATCGCCGCCAGCCGGGTCGGGGCCCAGGCGCACAGCTTGGCGATCATCGGGTCGTAGTACATCGAGATCTCGTCGCCCTCGCGGACCCCGGCGTCGTTGCGGACCGTGTAGCCTTCAGCGCCGCCCTCCCCCCGCTTTCCTTCAGGCGGCGGGGCGTAGCGGACCAGACGCCCGATGCTGGGCAGGAACTTGCGATACGGGTCCTCGGCGTAGATCCGGCTCTCGATCGCCCAGCCGTTGATCGACAGGTCCTTCTGTTCGAAGGCCAGCGTCTCGCCCCAGGCGCTGCGGATCATCTGCTCGACCAGGTCCAGGCCCGTGATCAGCTCGGTGACCGGGTGCTCGACCTGCAGGCGGGTGTTCATCTCCAGGAAGTAGAAGCTCCTGTCCTGGCCGGCCACGAACTCCACCGTGCCGGCGCTGTCGTAGTCGACCGCTTTTGCCAAAGCGACGGCCTGGGCCCCCATGGCCGCGCGGGTGGCTTCGTCCAGCAGCGGCGACGGCGCCTCCTCGATGACCTTCTGGTTCCTGCGCTGGATCGAGCATTCGCGCTCGAACAGGTGGACCACGTTGCCGTGCTTGTCGCCCAGCACCTGGATCTCGATGTGGCGCGGGCTTTGGATGAACTTCTCGATGAAGATCCGGTCGTCGCCGAACGCCCCGGCCGCCTCGGCCCGCACGGCCGGGAAGCCCTCCTCCACGTCCTGGCGGCTCCAGGCCACGCGGATGCCCTTGCCGCCGCCGCCGGCCGAGGCCTTGATCATCACCGGATAGCCGATCTCCTCGGAAATCCGCACGGCGTGGGCGGTGTCGTCGATCTCGCCGATGTGGCCCGGCACGCACGACACCCCGGCCGCCTGGGCGAACGCCTTGCTCTGGATCTTGTCGCCCATCGCCGAGATCGCCCCCGGGTTGGGGCCGATGAACACAATCCCCTCGTCGGCGCACGCTTGCGCGAACTGCGCCTTCTCCGACAGGAAGCCGAACCCCGGATGCACCGCCTGGGCCCCCGTCGCCTTGCAGGCGGCGATGATCTTGTCGGCCACCAGGTACGACTGGCCGGCCGGCGACGGACCGATCGCCACCGCCTCGTCGGCCATCTCCACCGCAAGGCTGTCGGCGTCGGCCTCCGAATAGACCACCACCGTCTGGATCCCCAGCCGGCGGCACGTCTTGATCACCCGCACCGCGATCTCGCCCCGATTGGCGATCAGGATCTTCTCGAACATGCGGCCGGTCCCTAAGCTTTTGTCGTTGTTTCTTCGGACAGGGCTATCAGGCCGCTGGAGGTTTGCAACGCCGCCGCCGCGTGACATGGTCCATGACACCGGTTTCCAGGAGGAACCGCAACGAAGAGCGACGACCCGCGCCAGCCCGCCGGTCGCGCCGCCTGAGAGGAAATTGCCAATGCTTCGTCCCGCCTTCGCGCTGCTGACCCTGGCCAGCGTCCTGGCCGCCGGCTCCGCCCTGGCCCAGACCGTCTCCGCGCCGGGCCCGGCCCCTTCGGCCGCGCCCCACGCCCCGCCGCCCGCCCCGCCCTACGGCCGCCCGGTCACCCTGGCCGAGGCCAAGATCGCGGCGATCGCCGCCGAGGCCGAGGCGCGCAAGCAGGGCTGGTCGATGGTCATCGTCGTGGTCGAGCCCAGCGGCGCCCTGGTGCTGAGCGAGAAGATGGACGGCGCCCAGTACGGCTCCAACGACGTGGCCCGCCGCAAGGCCGAGACCGCCGCCAACTTCCGCCGGCCCACCGCCTATTTCCAGGAGGCGGTGAAGGGCGGCACGCTCAACGCCATCTTCACCGGCGCCCTGGCCATCGAGGGCGGCGAACTGCTGATCGTCGACAACAGGATCGTCGGCGCCATCGGTGTCTCGGGCGGCTCCGGCGCCCAGGACGGCCAGGTGGCGCGACTTGCGGCGGCGGCGCTGAAATAGGGTTCCAGGCAGAGACGATCGGGGACAGGCCCATGGGCCTGTCCCCTGCCAAGTCAACCTTCGAACTCCCGGGCGAACATGGCCACATAGTCGTCATGCTGGCCCTCCGGCGCGACCAGGCGACAGATCGCGGCGCTGAAGGTCACCGGGGCCGAGCCCGCGGCGGTGACCAGCCTGCCGTCGGCCACCGCCCTGGGCGTGTCGACATAGCGCTCGATCCCGGCGTAGGCCGGCGCATGGCCGGCCAGCCAGTCCGCGCCGTTCGAGGTGTGGGCCTTGCCGGCCAGGAGCCCGGCCCGGGCCACGGCCACGGTCGCGCCGCAGATCGCGCCGACGATCTTGCCGTCGGCCTGGACCTGCCGCAGCAGGCCGTCGAACGCCGCGTCGCGATAGGCCGGCCAGGCGTCCGAGCCGATCAGCAGGAACACGTCGGCGTCGGCCAGCACGGGGTCGGAGAACCGGTAGTCGGCCGCGGCCAGCACGCCGCCGATCGAGGTCTGGGGCTCGCCGTCCGGCGTGGCGATCTCGATCTGCACGCCGTAGTACTCGCGCAGGGCCGCCAGCACCTGCCCGGCCTCCCAGTCGGCCCAGCCCGGTTGCAGAAACGCGACGGCGACGGTCATGGCGGAGTCCTTTCGGCGGTTCGGAACGAACGCATGCGCCCGTCTTATGCTCCGGCGCGACGGCCTTTGTCAGCAGGCCGCCGCCCTCTACCGCAAACCGATCCGCGCGCCCATATTGCCGGCCATGACCGACACAGCCCCCCTCTCCGCTCCCCAGTCTTCCAGCGGCTTTGACCTGACCCCGCCGACCGAGCCGGAACGCCAGCGCCTGGAGGCCGACCTGACGGCCGAGGAGGCCCGCGTCCTGCTGCACCACGGCACCGAGGCCCCGTTCTGCGGCGGCCTGCTGGGCGAGAAGAGTCCCGGCGTCTATTGCTGCCGCGAATGCGGCCTGCCGCTGTTCGAATACCGCACCAAGTTCGAGAGCGGCACCGGCTGGCCCAGCTTCTACGCCCCGTTCGACGCGGCCCACGTCAAGGAGGTGCGCGACACCTCGTACGGCATGGTCCGCATCGAGACCCGCTGCGCCCGCTGCGACAGCCACCAGGGCCACGTCTTCCCGGACGGCCCGGCCCCGACGCGGCTGCGCTACTGCATCAACTCGGTGTCGCTGCAGTTCGTGAAGTCCGGCGATCCCCTGCCCGACCCGCTGCATCGCGGCGACAAGGTCCCCGCCTAGGGGTCGACGGCGCGCTGGCGAAAGGCCGGCGCGCCGCTCCGGATCAGGCCTCGACCGTCTCGCGCGGCTTGGCCGTGGCGGCCAGGCCGTCGCTGATGGCCTGGGCGTAGTCGGCGGGCGTGGGCTGGCCGCCGCCCGAGGCCTCGGTCAACCAGATCCCGCTGCTGTTCCACAGGAAGCCGCCGGTGATCCCGGTCCCGGCGAAGCCCGCGAAGGTCTCCTGCATCTGCTCGGGCCCGAAGCCGTCGGCGCCCAGCACCGCGAAGCCCGGCACGATGAAGGCGTAGGGGTCGGACACGCCCGTGGCGCCCGCCGCCTGGACCGCCTGGGCCCATTGGGTGGGCGAGTTGCCCGTCCCGCCGGCATAGCACTGCAGGTTCATCCACTTGACGACCTGCTTCTGGCCGTTCTGGGCGTAGACGTCGGTCAGGCAACCGGTCCAGAAGCTGGTCGCCGTGTACGGACAATAGGTGGCGTAGAGCCCCATCGAACCGACGTCGAGCGTCAGGGCCACGATCATGGCCTGATCGTCGCTGGTGTAGCCGTCCTCGGACTCGTAGTCGAAATCGACGCCCGTCACCCCGAACGCCGAGACCAGGGCGCCCAGATTGGCCTTCACCTGGTCGCGGGCGTCCAGCCACGCGGTGAAGTCGCTGGTGGTGCTCCAGGCGCCGACCGAGACGATCAGGTCCCGGATGCTGCCGCCGCCGTTCATCAGCGCCTTGACCAGGGCCGGGAAGTTCGGATTGACGCCGCTGGTCCCGTCGGTGGCGTACTTGATCTGGCCGCCGCTGACGAACAGCGTGTCGTTGAGATAGAGGTCGCCGCCCGGATGGATGTGGATCGACCACAGGATGACCGTGGTGACGCCGGCGTTCAGCTGGGCCGCCTGCTGGGTGTAGGGCACGGGCGGGGTGGGATAGCCGTCCTGGAACAGGCCGCTGCCATAGATGGCGATGGGATAGGCCGACATGGGGAATGCCTCCGCGCTCGGAATGAGCCGGCGGCACGTTAGCGCAAGATGAAACTCATGCGCGTATTTCCATTTCACTATCGCGTTACGATGTTTCCGCCTTCGGTGACCATCGGGTTGCTGTAGGTCAGGTAGCCGCGCTCGACCATGCGCCGCATGGCTTCGTAGACCTCGGCCAGCTCCTCGTAGGCGGCGCGCAGGGCCGCCAGGCGGGCCGTCTGCTCGGGCGTGATCGCCGAGCCGGTCTCGGTCATGGCCACGGCCTCGGCCACCCAGCGCGACCGGGCCAGGGCGGCGGCCACCGCCAGGCGCTGGAACTTGCCGCCGTCGCTCTTGCCGACCACCTGGGCGATCACCGCGGTGTTGGAGGCGAAGGCGGTGTAGTCGATCTGCTCCAGATGGCCGCGCAGGCGGCGCTGGGTCTGGGGATCGGTGTCCTGGGGCTCGAAGTGGTCGTGGGTGCGGCGAAAGCTGGAGGTCACGGTCGAGGACATGACGGTCTTCCCTGGGCGCCGCCGGGCCGGCGGGGTGTGGGCCGGCGGAACGGGAACAACTGTGCGCCGACAGCCTTAACGGCGCATTGAGAAGCGTCAGCACGTCAGTCGGACGCCTCCCCCAGCTGGGACAGCCAATAGTCCCGATGGGTCATGGGATCGTAGCCCCGCAGCATCCAGGACGGCAGCTTCCAGTCCGGATCGTCGTCGCCGTACCAGGCGCCGGCGCCGCGCAGGGACTCGACGAAGTTCCAGTGCACGTGGGGCGGGCTGCCGCGACGGCGGCGGAACTCGGCGCGGCGCGTCTCCAGCAGCGCCACGATGCGCTTCTTCAGCGCCCGCTCGCGCGCGGTCCGCGCCTGCTGGGCCTCGCGGACGGCCCTTTCGGCGGCCCTCTCGGCGGCGCGGCGCTCGGCCGCCGTGGGCTCCGGCGGCGACGGGGCGGGACCGCCCTGGCGGTGGGGCCGGAGACTGGGCGGATTGCGGCGAGGGTTCTGCGGCACGGTGTTCTCCTGATGTCGAACGCGCACGGGGTCGCCGCCACGGGCCGGGCGGCGCGTGGAGCGAGGTGGAGAGGCGCGGGGCGCCGGGCCGCGCCCGGAGCGATGGAAGTTGCGATACCATTTCGACGAGACCTGGACGCCCCGCGCGACCGTTTTCCGCAAGGCCGGAGCGCGCGGGCCTTTTCCGCCCTTCACCCCACCCGGTGGTTCCCGCCGATCTGTGCACCGCTTGATTTCAGAGGCGGGAGTGAGTCTGACGGGACCGGAGCGAACCCCACGACGGGCGACGATCCTCCGACGGACCGCCGATGGGCGAGCTTACGTCCCTCGCCCTCTGTTCAAGTCCCAGCGGCCACGCTCACGCGCCTCCGAGGGACCCCGCTCGATCGCACCCGCCGCACGCATCGGGCCGGATCCAAGCGCCCTCTCCCCGCGACGGGATGACTGTGAGTATGCGGGTGGTTTGAACGCCGAGGATAAGGCGCGCTGCTTTTTATGCGGGACGTTGAGGATATTGGATTTTCTCGCCGGCGCGACGGGGATGGGCGCCGCTCTATCCCCGTTCGCAGCAAATAGGCTTACGCCAAGCAGACGTTCTGAATGTCCGCCGGGGGTGGAGGCCGGACCTTGAAGCGCCCGTTGGTCAGGGCCGTGCTCGCGCCAAGACCCTCTCTCTTTGAGAGAGGGAGGGGCCCGCCGCCGAAGGCGGTGGGAGGGTGAGAGGTTTCACCGCCTGCCGGAAAATCCCGATTCCTGTCGTTGATCGGTCCAAGTGGCGCGGCCAGGCTCGGGTCATGGACAAGACCGCCAACGCCCGTCGCCTTCGCCGTAACCAGACCCTGGCCGAGAAGACGCTCTGGACCCTCGTGCGCGGTCGCCGCCTGGGCGGGTTCAGGTTCCTGCGGCAGGTCGCGATCGACCGCTACTTCGCCGATTTCGTCTGCGAGGCGGCCAAGGTGATCGTCGAGCTGGACGGCCCGGCCCATGACGGTCGCGAGGATTATGACGCCCGCCGCACCGAGATCCTGGAGCTGTTCGGATACATCGTCGTGAGGGTCCGCAACGAGCGGATCCTGGCCGATCCGGGCGGAACGGCGGACGACATCCTGGCGGTGCTTCGAGCGGAGAGGGTGTAACCTCTCACCCTCCCACCGCTGCGCGGCGGGCCCCTCCCTCTCTCTTTGAGAGAGGGATACTGAAGGTCCGCAACGGTCCCAAAAACGCCGACAGCCCTACGCCGCGTCCAGATCCAGCGAGTACCCCGCCGAGCGCACCGTCCGGATCGGGTCGCCGTCCACATCCCCGTTCAGCGCCTTGCGCAGCCGGCCGATGTGGACGTCCACCGTCCGCGCCTCGACGTAGACGTCCGAGCCCCAGACGGCGTCCAGCAGCTGTTCGCGGCTGAACACCCGGCCCGGGTGCTGCATCAGGTAGTCGAGCAGGCGGAACTCGGTGGGGCCCAGGTGGACCTCCTTGCCCTGGCGCTTCACGCGGTGGGCGACGCGGTCGATGACGATGTCGCCGACCGTGATGCGGTCGTCGGCCAGGCCCGGGCGGATGCGGCGCAGGACGGCGCGGACGCGGGCGGTCAGCTCGATCATCGAGAACGGCTTGACCACGTAGTCGTCGGCCCCGGTGTCGAGGCCGCGGATGCGGTCGCTCTCCTCGCCGCGCGCCGTCAGCATGATGATCGGCACGTTGCGGGTTTCCGAGCGGCCGCGCAGGCGGCGGCAGACCTCGATGCCCGAGACCTTGGGCAGCATCCAGTCCAGGATCACCAGGTCGGGCGCGCGCTCGGAGGCCATGGTCAGGGCCTCCTCGCCGTCGCCGGCCACGCCGACGACGTAGCCTTCCTTGTCGAGGTTGTAGTGCAGCAGGGTGGCCAGGGCGTCTTCGTCTTCGACCACCAGAACGTAAGGAGTCACTTCGGCCGGCCCTCTTCGTTACTTCGACAGCTCGAGCTTGGGACGCTGGGAGATGATCTCCTCGCCGGTCAGCTCGAAATGGATGATCTCGGCGATGTTGGTGGCGTGGTCGCCGATGCGCTCGAGGTTCTTGGCCACGAACAGCAGGTGGGCGCACGGATTGATCGTCCGGGGGTCGCCCATCATGTAGGTCAGCAGTTCGCGGAAGATGGCGTTGTAGTGCTCGTCGACCTCCTCGTCGCGGCCCCACACGCCGATGGCGCGCTGCAGGTCCGAGGCGGTGTAGGCGTCCAGCACGTCCTTCAGCCGGCCCTGGACCAGGCGGCCCATGCGCTCGATCGAGCGGGTCAGGGCGCTCATCGGGTCGGCCTCGGTCAGGATCAGGGCGCGCTTGCCGATGTTCTTGGCCATGTCGCCGCAGCGTTCCAGGCTCATCGAGATCTTCAGGGCGGCCACGGCGTGGCGCAGGTCCACGGCCATCGGCTGGCGCAGGGCGATCAGCCTGAAGGCCTTGCGCTCGATCTCGGCCTGCAGGGTGTCGAGCCGCTCGTCGCGGGCCACGACCTGCTGGGCCAGGGGCGCATCGCGGCGGGCGATGCAGTCGATGGCGTCGGCGACCTGGGCCTCGGCCAGGCCGCCCATGCGGGTGACCTCGGCCGTGAGGTGGTTCAGCTCTTCGCCGTAGGACTTGACGGTATGCTCGGTCATGTCTGGTCTCGATCCCTGCCGGTTAGCCGAAGCGGCCGGTGATGTAGTCTTGCGTGCGGGTGTCGCGAGGATTGGTGAACATCTCCTCGGTCGGACCGCTCTCGACCAGCTTGCCCAGGTGGAAGAAGGCGGTCTTCTGCGACACGCGGGCGGCCTGGGCCATCGAGTGGGTGACGATGACGATGCAGAACTGGCTGCGCAGCTCGTCGATCAGCTCCTCGATCTTGGCGGTGGCGATCGGGTCGAGGGCCGAGCAGGGCTCGTCCATCAGGATCACTTCCGGGCTGACGGCGATGGCGCGGGCGATGACCAGGCGCTGCTGCTGGCCGCCGGACAGGCCGGTGCCGGGCTGGTGCAGGCGGTCGGAGACCTCGTTCCACAGGCCGGCCTTCTTCAGGCTGCTCTCGACGATGGCTTCCAGCTCGGCCTTGCCGGTGGCCAGGCCGTGGATCTTGGGGCCGTAGGCGACGTTCTCGAAGATCGTCTTGGGGAACGGGTTCGGCTTCTGGAACACCATGCCCACGCGCGAGCGCAACACCACCGGATCGACGCTCTTGGCGTTGACGTCGCTGCCGTCGATCTCGATCGAGCCCAGCACCTTGGCCGACGGGATGGTGTCGTTCATCCGGTTGATGCAGCGCAGGAAGGTCGACTTGCCGCAGCCCGACGGGCCGATGAAGGCGGTGACCGACTTGGCCGGCACGTCCAGGCTGACGTCGAACAGCGCCTGCTTCTCGCCGTAGAAGACGTTGACGTCGCGGGCCCGGATCTTGAACTCGCCGGTGGTCACGTGGCCGTGGCCGGGCGGGATGGCGGCCGCCAGGGCGGGGGCCCCCGCTTGATGTTGGGAGGCGGCGATCGTGTCGTCGCGGTTTTCGGTCGGCATGGCGTGTCCCAGCGAAAGGGATGAAGCGAGGGGATTGAGGAGGCGCATCAGTCTACCACCGGCGTTCGAAGCGGCGGCGCAGGATCACCGCGGCGGCGTTCATGACGATCATGAAGACCAGCAGCACGATGATGGCGGCGGCGGTGCGTTCGTGGAAGGCGCGCTCGGAGGCGTTCTCCCAGATGAACACCTGGACCGGCAGCACGGTGGCCGAGCTGGTGAAGCTTTCCGGCGCGCCGGGCACGAAGGCGACCATGCCGATCATCAGCAGCGGCGCGGTCTCGCCCAGGGCGTGGGCCAGCGACAGGATGGCGCCGGTCATCACGCCGGGCAGGGCCAGCGGCAGCACGTGGTGGAAGACGGTCTGGGCCTTGGAGGCGCCGACGCCCAGGGCGGCTTCGCGGATCGACGGCGGCACCGCCTTCAACGAGCTGCGGGTGGCGATGATCACGGTCGGCAGGGCCATCAGGGCCAGGACCAGGCCGCCGACCAGCGGCGAGCCGCGCGGCACGTGCAGCCAGTTGATGAACAGGGCCAGGCCCAGCAGGCCGTAGACGATCGACGGCACGGCGGCCAGGTTGTTGATGTTGACCTCGATGATGTCGGTCCAGCGGTTCTTGGGCGCGAACTCCTCCAGATAGACCGCGGCCAGCACGCCCACCGGGATGGCGATCATGGCGGTGATGAACAGCATCATGGCCGAGCCGATCACCGCGCCCCAGACGCCGGCCTGCTCGGGCTCGGTCGAGTCGGAGTTGGTGAAGAACTTGGTGTTGAAGCCGGTCTGGACGGTGCCGTCCTTCTTCAGCCGGTCCAGCCAGTCCAGTTGCTGGTTGTCGAGCTTGCGGTCTTCCTCGGCGGTCGAGCGCTTGATCTCGCCCTTGTAGTAGAGATCGGCGTCGGCCTTGACCGAACCGGTGACGTTGACCGTCTTGCCGATCAGCGAGCGGTCCTTCTTGACCATCTGGAGCAGCTGGTTGCCGAAGTCGCGCGAGGTCAGGTCCATGATCTTGCCCGACGTCGTGCCCAGGTCGTCGTCCTGGACGCCCAGCTTCTTCATCATCGCCTCGGCGACGATGTAGTCGTAGTTCACGCCCTCCAGGGCGTTCACGTCGATGCGCTCGGGGTTCAGGTAGACCGGCACCGTCAGGGTGTGGGTCTCGAAGGTCGAGTAGCCCTGGGCCACGATGCGGCCGACCAGCACGACCAGGAAGATCATGGCGACGACGATCGCCGCCATGCCCTGGGCGCGGAACAGCTTCTCGGAGCGGTGGCGCTTCTTGAGCAGCGCGTCGCGGGCCGACTCGGCCGGGCGAGCGGCGGGAGCGCCGGGGGAGATGCCCGATGGGGACAGGGAAGCGTCAGTCATATTGTTCCCGGTACTTCTGGACGATGCGCAGGGCGATGATGTTGAGGCCCAGGGTGACCACGAACAGGGTCAGGCCCAGGCCGAAGGCCGACAGGGTCTTGGGGCTGTCGAACTCCTGGTCGCCGGTCAGCAGGGTGACGATCTGGACGGTCACGGTGGTGACGGTGTCCAGCGGGTTGGCGGTCAGCTTGGCCTGCAGGCCGGCGGCCATGGTGACGATCATGGTCTCGCCCACGGCGCGGGACACGGCCAGCAGCATGGCGGCCATGATCCCCGGCAGGGCGGCGGGCAGGACCACCTTCTTGACGGTCTCGGACTTGGTCGCGCCCATGGCGTAGCTGCCGTCGCGGAGCGACTGGGGCACGGCGTTGATGATGTCGTCCGACAGCGAGGAGACGAAGGGGATCAGCATGATGCCCATCACCACCCCGGCCACCAGGGCCATCTGGTTCTGGACCTGCATCAGGTACTGGGCGATCCCGTCCAGCGGGCCGCCGGCCATCTGCTCGCCGATGCCGTTGAAGAAGGCGCGGAACAGCGGCCCGACGGTCAGGGCGGCGAAGAAGCCGTAGACCACGGTCGGCACGCCGGCCAGGATCTCGAGCAGCGGCTTGATGGTCGAGCGCAGGCCGCGATTGGCGTATTCCGACAGGTAGATCGCCGAGTAGAGGCCGATCGGGGCGGCCACCAGCATGGCGATCATCATGACCAGGAAGGTGCCGGCGAACAGCGGCACGGCGCCGAACGCTCCCGACGAGGCGACCTGGTCGGCGCGCATGGCGATCTGCGGCGCCCATTCGGTGCCGAACAGGAAGCTGAGCGGCGAGACGCTCTCGAAGAACCGCCAGCTTTCGTAGATCAGCGACATGACGATGCCGAGCGTCGTCAGGACGGCGGCGACCGAGCAGGCGATCAGCACGCCGCTGATCCAGCCCTCGACCCGGTTGCGGGCGCGGAATTCGGTGCTGATGCGCGGGGTGGCCAGCAGGAAGCCGGCCAGGGCCAGCAGGCCGGCCAGGCCCAGGACCGAATAGCTGACGATGCCGTCGATGCGCTTGGCCTCGACCACCTTGGCGTCGAAGGCGGCCTTCAGCGGGCCCTCATAGGCCACCTCGCTGGCGGCCTGGCCGACGGCGACGGCGCTGACGTCGCTGAAGAACACGTCCTGGCGATCGGGGGTCAGGGCCTGGACCACGGCCGGGCGCTGGGCCTGCAGCATGGCGTCCTCGACCCGGCCGCCGAAGGTGGCGCCCAGCAGCAGCAGCAGCGCCGCCGGCGCGCCGGCCCAGAGGGCGGCGTAGAGGCCGTAATAGTTCGGCAGCGAGTGGAGCTTGGCCTTGGAGCCGCCGGACGCCTTCAGCGCGCGGCTGCGGCCGGCCATGAACGCCGCGCCGGAGAACAGGGCGAGGAAGAGGAGCGAGAGCCAGGTCAGCATGCGTGCGGCGGGGTCTTGCGCGAAGGATGCGATGACGGCGCCCAACGCGCCGTACCGCCCACGCCGATCTATGCCGGGCGGGCGCCGACCTTATGCGACGTTTTGACGACAGTTTTGCGACACCGTCCAAGGGCCCGATTTTGCTCAGGTTTATTTGGCGCGCTTCTGTCGTTGTCATTCCGGAAAGCGCGCAGCGCTTGTCGGAGATGACAACGATTGGGGCGTCGGAAAGTCCAGCCGCCGAGCGTGAACGGCTCCAGACCCTACTGGCCGGCCGCGCCCGCCCCGCGCGCCATGGGGAAATAGACCCCGAACGCCGCGCCCTCGCCCTGCACGCTCTCGACCGTCATGCCGCCGCGGTGGCGGTTCATGATGTGCTTGACGATGGCCAGGCCCAGGCCGGTGCCCGAGCGTTCGCCGCTCTTCTGGCCCTCGACCCGGTAGAACCGCTCGGTCAGGCGCGGCAGGTGCTCCCGGGCCAGGCCCGGTCCCCGGTCGCTGACCCGCAGGCTGGCGTAGCGCTCGTCGACCGCGTGGTCGGGGGTCAGCAGCGACATGCGCGCCGCGCCCGGGTCGCGCGGGGCCGCGGCCATGTCGGCGGTCAGGCCCGAGAAGATCTCCACCCGCACCACCCCGTCGCGCGGGGTGTACTTGATGGCGTTGTCCACCAGGTTCTGGATCACCTGGACGATCTGGTCGCGGTCGCCCTCGACCACGGCCGCGCCGCGCGGCGGCAGGACCGGATCGAAGGTCACGGCCTTTTCCTTGGTCTGGGGCGTCAGGGCGTCCAGGACGTCGATCGTGGCCATGGCCAGGTCGACCTGGCCCAGCGGGGCGATGTGCTCGTTGAGCTCGATTCGCGACAGGCTCATCAGGTCGTCGATCAGCCGCGCCATCCGCTCGGCCTGGGCCTGCATGATGCCCAGGAACTTGTCGCGCGCGCCGACGTCGTCCTTGGCGTGGCCGCGCAGGGTCTCGATGAAGCCCGACAGCGAGGCCAGGGGCGTGCGCAGCTCGTGGCTGGCGTTGGCCAGGAAGTCG
>Ga0102590_1003262_pt1 | contig 16633 bp, 6 predicted proteins | sample AraplaMF_Col_mMF_FD_76859 | JGI IMG/M metagenome (GOLD analysis project Ga0102590, IMG submission 76859) | Arabidopsis root microbial communities from the University of North Carolina, USA - plate scrape MF_Col_mMF | ecosystem: Host-associated > Plants > Roots > Endosphere | place: USA...
TTCCCGGTGTGATCGGCATGCGGCCCATCCACGACGTCACCGTTGATCCCAGCCATCCGAACCTCTCCACATCGGGGTCGATTTCGGTCTCGGATGCCGACCAGAACCAGGCCGCGTTCAAGACCACCGTCATCTCGGCGTCCGGCAATCTGGGGACGCTCGTCATCGCGTCGAACGGCACGTACACCTATTCCGTCGCCAACGACGCCGCGCAATATCTCGGCGCCGGCGATACCAGGACCGACACGTTCACCGTCACCGCGCTGGACGGCACCACCAAGCAGGTCTCCTTCGTCATTCACGGCCAGAACGATGCCGCCGTCATCGGCGTGCCGACGGTCCATGACGTGACCGAAGACGCCACCGTTCCGCTGCTGATCGCGACCGGCACGGTGTCGATCTCCGATGCCGACCAGGGTGAGGCCTGGTTCATCCCGACGATTCAGGCAGGAAGCGGCAACGTCGGCGCGCTGGTGTTCGGCCCGAACGGCGCCTACATCTATGCGGTGGCCGACAGCGCCGTGCAGTATCTCGGCGCCGGCGACACCAAAGTCGATACGTTCACCCTGACCTCGGCGGACGGCACCACCAAACAGGTCATGTTCACCATTCACGGCAGCAACGATGCCGCCGTGATCGGCACGCCGTCGGTGCACGACGTCATCGAGGACAAGACCCAGCCGAACCTGACCGCGTCGGGGACGCTGTCGATCTTCGACGCGGATCAGAACCAGTCGTCGTTCCAGACCGCGGTGATCGCGGCGCCGGGCGCGCTCGGCCACCTGACCATCGCCGCCAATGGCGCCTATTCCTATTCGGTGGCCAACAGCGCCGTGCAGTATCTCGGCGCCAGCGACACCAAGGTGGATACCTTCACCGTCACTTCGTTCGACGGCACCACCAAGCAGATCTCGTTCACCGTCCACGGCGTCAACGACGCGGCGGTGATCGGCGATCCGCAGGTTCACGACGTGACCAAGAACGCCGCGACGACGCTGACGGCATCGGGCGTACTCCAGATCTCCGACGCCGACCAGAACCAGGCCGCATTCAAGACCACGGTGACGTCGGCCGGCGGCAATCTCGGAAGCCTGACGCTGGCGGCGAACGGCGCCTATACCTACTCCGTCGCCAACAGCAAGACGCAGTATCTCGGCGCCAACGATACCAAGATCGATACCTTCACGGTGATGTCCCTCGATGGCACCACCAAGGTGATCACCTTCACCATTCATGGCGGCAGCTCCGTCAACCATCCCGCGGTGATCGGCGATCCCGATCATGCGACCGTCACCGAGGATGCCGGCGCGACGCTGACGGCGGCGGGAACGATTTCGATCTCGGACGCGGATGCGGGGCAGGCGGCCTTCCAGACCACCGTGACGCCAGCGTCGGGTACGCTCGGCGGCCTCGTCCTGCAGAGCAATGGCAGTTACGTCTACTCGGTCGACAATGCTAAGACGCAATACCTCGGCGCCGGCGAGACCAAGATCGATACGTTCACGATCACCTCGGTCGATGGCACGCCCAAGCAGATCTCGTTCACCATTCTCGGCGTCAATGACGCCGCGGTGATCACCGGCACCAGCACGGTCAACCTGTCGGAAACCAACGCGCCGCTGACCACCGGTGGGACGCTGGTCGCGACCGACGTCGACGGCTCGCCGACCTTCGTCGCGCAGACCAACGCCGCCGGCACCGGCGGCTATGGCCACTTCAGCATCAACGCGGCCGGCGCCTGGACCTACACCGCCAACAACGCCCACGACGAGTTCGTCGGCGGGACCACCTATACCGACAGCCTGACGGTCGCGACCGCCGACGGCACCACCAAGGTGATCACGGTGAGCATCCTCGGCACCAACGATGCCGCCGTCATCACCGGCACCAATGCGGTCAGCCTGAGCGAGACCAACGCGCCGCTGACTGCAGGCGGCACGCTGGTCTCGACCGACGTCGACAGTGCGTCGACATTCGTCGCACAGAACAACGTGGCGGGGACGGGCGGCTACGGCCACTTCAGCATCGATGCGGGCGGCGTCTGGACATACACGGCCAACAACGCCCACGACGAGTTCGTCGGCGGGGTGACCTACACCGATAGCCTGACCGTCGCCACGGCCGACGGCACCACCAAGCTCATCACCGTCAACATCCTCGGCACCAACGATGCCGCGCTCATCACCGGCACCAGCACGGCCAGTCTGACCGAGAGCAACGCGCCGCTCACCGCGACCGGCACGCTCAGCGCCACTGACGTCGACAGTGCGGCGACCTTCGTTGCACAGAACAACGTGGCGGGCGCGGGCGGCTACGGCCACTTCAGCATCGATGCGAGCGGTGTGTGGACCTACACCGCCAACGACGCCCACGACGAGTTCGTCGGCGGGGTGACCTACAGCGACAGCCTGACCGTCGCCACGGCTGACGGCACCACCAAGGTCATCACGGTCAACATTCTCGGCACCAACGACGCCGCGGTCATCTCGGGCACCTCGAGCGGCGACGTAACGGAAGATGTCGCGCCGAACGCCGCGCATCAGTTGCAGACGTCGGGATACTTGACGGTGACCGACGTCGACAACGCCGCGCCGACCTTCGCGCCCCAGGGCAGCGTCGCCGGCGACCATGGCCTGGGACATTTCAACCTCGACGCCGCGGGGACCTGGACCTATGCGGCCGACAACGATCAGACTGCAGTTCAGCAGCTCGGCAGCGGACAAACCCTCACCGACAGCTTTACCGCGGTCTCGGCCGATGGCAGCGCCAACAAGCTGGTGACGGTCACCATCCACGGCAGCGCCGACACGCCGATCCTGACCGCGGCGGACGCCGCCGGGCCCGACGACGGACCGATCGATCTTGCGATCGATGCCCGCCTGATCGACGGCAACAGCTCGTGGACGTCGATCGAGATCCACGGCGTGCCGTCGACCTTCACACTCAGCGCCGGGGCCAAATTCGACGATGGGCACTATCTGCTGTCGGCATCGGACCTGGTCGGGCTGCAGTTGCTGCCCGCCGATGGTGCGTCCGCAACCACACTCAATCTGCAGGTCATCGGTATCGCGACGGAGAACGGCCAGCAGACCACGCTGACGGTGCCCTTCGTCGTCACCGCGCAGCCGGGCGAGGGCGAGCGGTCGCTGCGGGCGATCGACGGCTACATCGCCGGTGCGACCGTGTTCGCCGATGCCGACGGCGACGGCCTGCTCGGCGCCAACGAGGCGCACGCCGTCACCAACGCGGATGGCAGCTTCGTGCTGCACGGCGGCAGCGGCAAGCTGATCATGTATGGCGGCACCGATATCTCGACCGGGCTTGCCTTCAAGGGCATCATGACCGCGACGGAAGGCTCGACCGTCATCACGCCGCTGACGACCCTGATTTCCGCGCTGGTCGATACCGGCCTGACCGCCTCTCAGGCGACCAGCCAGGTCGCCAGCGCTTTCGGCATCGATACGAATTTGGTGGACATCACCACATTCGATCCGGTCCCGGCGGCCGTCGGCGGTGACGCAACCGCCACTGCGGTGCTGTCGGCGGCGATCCAGGTGCAGAGCACCGTCGCCCAGATCTCCGCGGTCGGCGGCTCGACCAGCGCGGTGTTCAGCGCGATCGCCGACGCCATCACCGCGGCGGGCAGCGCGCCGATCGATTTGACCGATACCAGTTCGACCGGAGCCCTGCAGGGCATCGCGACCTCGTCGGGCGTGAGCGAAACCGCGCTCGCCACCGTTGTCTCGGTGGTGTCGGCTGCGAACACCAGCATCCAGTCGGCGACCGACGTCTCGACGCTGGCGCAGGCCGGCCAGGTGGCGCAGGGCGCGGCCGCCGCGCAGCTGAAAACCACGGATTTTGGTGACACCACCCAGGTTGCGGCGCTGACGCAGACCTATGTCACCGACCTGTCGACCCAGGTGCAGGCCGCCGCTGCCACCATCGGCGATGTCAGCGGGCCGACGCTCGGCACCGGCGGCAACGACGTGCTGACGGGAACGTCGCGCGGCGAGACCATCGACGGTCTCGACGGCAACGACAGGATCAGCGGCGGCGACGGCAACGATCTGCTCTACGGCAACACCGGCAATGACGTGCTCAATGGCGGTGCCGGCAATGACCTCCTGGACGGCGGCGTCGGCTACGACGTCGCGGCCTACGCCGACGCCACCGCCGGTATCACCGTCAATCTGGCGGCGGGCACCGTGACCGGCGACGCTTCGGTCGGCAGCGATACGCTGCGCTCGATCGAAGTGGTGCAGGGCTCGAACTTCGCCGACACCATGGTTGCGACGGGTTTCAACGCCACCAGCGTCAACGCCGGCAGCCCGAGCGTCATGGGCCCGGTCAACAGCACCTTCGAAGGCATGGGCGGTGACGACGTCATCACCGGCAGCGGCCGCACCACCGTGTCGTATTTTCATGCCACAGCAGGCGTGACCGTCAATTTGACCAACGGCGCCGCCAACGGCAGCGCCACCAGCACGGCGGGCGGTGATGCGGCGGGCATCGGCACCGACACGCTGATCAACGTCACCTGGGTTCGCGGCTCGGAATTCGCCGACGTGCTCAACGGCGGCAGCGGCAACGACGTGTTCATCGGCGGTGGCGGCAACGACGTCGTCACTGGGGGCGCCGGCTTCGACCTGATGAACTACGCTCCGACCCTCAACGACACCGCGACCAGTGGCATCACCGTCAACATGGCGGCCGGTACGGTGACCGGCGACCCCTCGATCGGCACCGATACCCTGCGCTCGATCGAGACCGTGCGCGGCACCAATTGCGCCGACACGTTCATCGCCACCAATTTCGGCGCCGCCGGATTCACAAATCCGGCCAATTTCAACGTCGGCAACAACGGCACCTTCAACGAATTCGAGGGCATGGGCGGCAACGACGTCATCACCGGCAACGGCAACACCCGGATTCTGTACTGGAATGCCACCGCCGGGGTGACCGTCGATATCGCGGCGGGCACCGCCGACGGCGACAGCTCGGTGGGCCACGATACGTTCTCAGGCGTGGTGCAGCTGCGGGGCTCGAGCTTCAACGATACCCTGCTGGGCAGCAACAACGCCGCCGGCACCACCGAATTTTTCGACGGCTGGACCGGTAACGATCTCATCGACGGCCGCGGCGGCTTCGACCAGGCCGTCTACAGCAGCAACAACCCGCTGACGACGTCGGGCATCTCGGTCCTCATGGCGGCGGGAACCGTCACCGGCGACGCCACGATCGGCACCGATACGCTGCGTTCGATCGAACAGGTTGCGGGGACGAATTTCGACGACACCTACAACGCCGCCAATTTCGGCGCCACCGGCTTCCTCGACGCCAATGCCAACAACGTCGGCAACAACGGCACCTTCAACTCGTTCATCGGCAATGGTGGCAACGACACCATCATCGGCAACGGCAACACCCAGGCCAGCTATTCCACCGCGACGGCGGGCGTCACGGTGGACACGATGCAGGGCATCGCCGACGGCGACGCTTCGGTCGGCCACGACACCTTCACCGGCGTCAACAATATCCAGGGTTCCAGCTTCGACGACCTGATCACCGGTGGCAGCGGCAACGATACCCTCGGCGGCGGTGCCGGCGTCGATACGCTCAACGGCGGCGGCGGCAATGACGTGATTACCGGCGGCGCCGGCAACGATATCATCAATGGCGGGGGAGGGGCCGACGTCGCGGTCTATACCGGACCACGCTCGGCTTATGCCATCACGCCGGGCTCAGGTTCGTTTACGGTGGCTGACGGCATGCCGACCCGCGACGGCACCGACACCCTGACCGGCATCGAAATGGTGCAGTTCAGCGATGCACTGGTGTTGACGGCGACCGGCTCCGCGACAAACCCGGTCGACTTCACCGGCGTGAACTTCGGCACCAGCGGTCCGCTCACGGGAACGGGCGGCGACGACTATTTGACCATCGGCTTCAGCCTGGTCAACCGCCAGCTCAACCTCGGCGCCGGCAACGACACCGTCAAGCTCGGCGCCGGAATCGGCGGCGGCAACCTCAATCTGGTCAACGTGGAAAACCTGGCCGGCAACGCCGGCGACAACTTCGTCACGCTGACCAACAATGCCACCGGCCTGTCGGTCGATCTCGGCGCCGGCAATGACGGCCTCAATCTCGCCAACGGCGTCAACTCGCTGAGCGTGACCAATGTCGAAACCATCAACGGCAGCGATATTTCGGGCACCGCGTCGAACGATACGCTCAACCTGCTCAACAACGTCAGTGGCGTCTCGGTCAGTCTGGGTCTCGGCACCAATGCGCTGTTTCTCGCCGGCGGCGTCAACGCGCTGGTGAACGTCTTCAACGTCGACGCAGTCAATGGGACCTCGTCCAACGACAGCCTGACGATCTCCAGCGGCCTCTTCACGCCAAACAACGATGTGGTTGTCAATCTCGGCGGCGGCGACGATACCCTCAGCCTCGGCATGCAATTCGCCAGCCTCGGCCTGCTCAATACCGAGCATCTGGTCGGCAACGCCCTTGGCAATTTCTTTTCGCTGACCAATGCGGTGACCGGCCTGGCCGTGGACCTCGGCGGCGGCGACGACACCCTGAGTGTTGCCAGCGGAAGCAACTCCCTCAATGTCACCAACGTCGAACATATCGATACCGCCGACATCTTCAACGGCGGCCCGGCCTCCAACGACACATTGCAACTGCTGAACAATGTCAGCGGCATCACCGTCAACCTGCAACAGGGCAGCAACACCCTCAACCTGGCAGCCGGCAGCAACGATCTGACCGCGTACAACATCCAGACCATCAACGGCAGCGCGACCGACGACGTGCTGACCTTGCGCAGCGATGCGGGCGGCGACACCATCGATCTCGGAGCCGGCAGCGACACGCTTAATCTGATCGGCGGCGCCAACGGCGTCACCGTCAGGAACGTCGAGAATGTGATCGGTACCGCGGGCACCGACGTCATCACCATCGCGAACGGTTCGGGCACCGCGACTGTGACCGGCGGAGGCGGTGCCGACTTCATTACCGCGAGCGGCGGCGCCGACGTGTTCCGCTTCACCACCGTGTCGGAGTCCGCAACCGGACCCGGCCGCGACACCATCACCAACTTCAACGCCGGCAATGATACCTTGCAGTTCGATCACGTCAGCGGCCTGGCCACCCAGGTTCACTTCAAGGCCGACGGCGTCCTCGACGGCAGCATCGCTGCACCGCAGTCCGAGGCCATTCTCGCCAACATCGGCGGGATCAATGTGCTGCAGATCGACGTCGACGGCGACGGCCAGATCGGCGCCGGCGACATGGAGATCGCGCTCAACGGCCTGACCGGGACGCTCGGCGACGCCAATTTCTCCTCGCTCGGCGTTGCCGCCGCCAATCATGCGCCCACCGACATCCTGCTGACCAACGCCTCGGTGGCGGAAAACAGCGGTCCCGGCCAGGTGGTCGGCGTGCTGTCGGATGTCGACCAGGATGCCGGCGACACCGCCACCTATACCCTGACCAACGACGCCGGCGGCCGCTTCAGCATCAGCGCCAACAACTTGGTGGTGGCGGGCGCGCTCGACTTCGAGACCGCGGCCTCACAGCTGGTTTCGGTACAGGTTACCGACTCGGCGAACCATACATTCACCAAAAACTTCAACATTGCGGTCACCGACGTCAACGAAGCGCCGACCGCGCTGACGCTGTCGAACCAGGTGCTGTCCACGATCGAAAATGGCGGCAACGTCAAGGTCGCCGATATCGCGGTGACCGATGACGCGCTGGGCAGCAACACCCTGTCGCTGTCGGGTGCCGATGCGGCGTCGTTTGCCATCGTCAACGGTAGCGGCGGGCCAGAGCTGCATTTCGTCGGAGGCGCCAATTTCGAGGCGAAGGCGGCATATGATGTCACCGTCAATGTCAACGACACCACCGCGAGCAACCATGTCGCGCTGGATGCGGCGCAGAGCTTCCACCTGTCGATCACCGACGTCAACGAGGCGCCGACCACGGTCACTCTGTCGAACCAGGTGACGTCGACGGCGGAGAATGGCGGCGACATCAAGATCGCCGATATTGCCGTCGTCGACGACGCGTTGGGCAGCAATGTCTTGTCGTTGTCGGGTGCCGACGCCGCGTCCTTCTCCATTGTCACCGGCGCCAGCGGCAAGGAGCTACATTTCAACGGTGGCGCCAATTTCGAGGCCAAGGCGTCCTATGACGTCACCGTCAACGTCAACGATGCCGGCGCGAGCAATCACGCCACGCCGGATGCATCGCAGAACTTCCATCTCGCCATTGCCGATGTCAACGAGGCGCCGACCGCGATCGCACTGTCGAACAAGGTGACGACGACGGCCGAGAACGGCGGCGACATCAAGGTCGCCGACATCGCGGTGACCGACGATGCGCTGGGCACCAATGCGCTGTCGCTGTCCGGCGCCGACGCCGCATTCTTCTCCATCGTCAACGGTTCTGGCGGGCCGGAGCTGCATTTCAACGGTGGCGCCAACTTTGAGGCAAAGAGCGCCTATGACGTGACGGTCAACGTCAACGATGCCGCCAATCATGCGGCGCCGGATGCGTCGACCAGCCTGCATCTGGCGATCAGCAACGTCAACGAAGCGCCGACCAATGTCACGCTGTCCAGCGCCAGCGTTGCCGCGTCCAGCGCTGTCAACACCGTCGTTGGCGCGCTCAGCGCCATCGATCCTGATCTCGGCGACAGCGCGACCTTCACCCTGACCAACAACGACGGCGGCCTGTTCGGCATCAGCGGCGGCAACCTCATCGTGGCCGGCAGCCTGAGCGGCGTGACGGCGGCGAGCCAGCAGGTCACCGTGCGGGCCACGGATGCGGGCGGCCTGACCTTCGACAAGGTCCTGACCCTGAACGTGACCGGGATCCCGGGCGGCACCTTCGCCGGTGACGCCGGCGACAATACGCTGACGGGCACTGCGGCCAACGAGCGCTTCCAGGGCTTTGCCGGCAACGACACCATCGACGGTGGTGCCGGTTTCGACCGCGCCATCTATACCGACGCTACCGCCGGCATGGCCTTCAACCTGGCTTCCGGGACGATCACCGGTCCCGGTGTCGGCACCGATACCCTGGCCAACATCGAGGGCATCCTCGGCACCAATTTCGCCGACACGTTCGACGCCACCGGCTTTGCCGGCAGCACCGGCGTGCCCGGCACGCCGACCGGCTTCAACGAATTCGAGGGCATGGGCGGCAACGATACCATCACCAGCAGCACCAACGGCCAGGGCGCGCCGCTGACCCGCGTGTCCTATCTCAGCGCCACCGCTGCAGTGACGGTCGATTTGCAGGCCAAGACCGCCGACGGCGACGGCTTCGTCGGCCACGATACCTTTGTCGGCAATGGTGTGGCCAACGTCCTGGGGTCGGCCTGGAACGACATGCTGTACGGCAGCAGCAACCCCGGCGGCACCGTCGAGGTATTCGAGGGCCGAGCCGGCAACGATACCATCGACGGCCGCGGCGGCTTCGACCGCGCCGACTACATCAACGATCCCAACACCACCACCGGCATCGTCGTCAACATGGCGGCGGGCACGGTGACCGGCGACGCCACGGTCGGTACCGACACCCTGATTTCCGTCGAAGGCGTCCGCGGTACCGCCTTCGTCGACACCTACAATGCGGTTGGATTCACCGGATCGCTGGGAGCGTTCAACGAGTTCACCGGCGGCGGCGGCGACGACCAGATCACCGGCAACGGCTCGACCCGGCTCGGCTACAACAACGCCACCGGCGGCATTACCTTCGACATCAACCTCGGCACCACGGTTGGCGACGGGTCGGTCGGCACCGATCACTTCACCGGCGTCAACGCCGTCCAGGCCACGATGTACAACGACTTCCTCTATGGCGGCACCACGAACGATACCTTTGCCGGCCTGGCGGGGGATGACTGGATCGACGGTCGCGGCGGCTTCGATACCGCCACCTACTTCAATGTCTATTTCGTCACCGGCGGCGTCGGCATCAGCATGACCACCGGAGTCGTGACCGGTGATACCTCGACCGGCACCGATACGCTGCGCTCGATCGAGGGCATCCAGGGAACGACGTTCGTTGACACCTACAACGCGACCAATTTCGGCGCCGCCGGCTTTACCGATCCCAGCCAGTACAACGTCGGCAACAACGGCACCTTCAATCAGTTCGAGGGCATGGGCGGCAACGACCAGATCACCGGCAACAACAACACCCGGCTGCTCTATACCAACGCCACGGCGGGGGTGACGGTCACCTTCAGCAGCAACTTCGCAGGCACGACGGTGGGCCAGGACGCCTCGGTGGGCACAGACACCTTCACCGGCGTCAACAGCATCACCGGGTCCGGATTTGACGACAGCATCACGACCGGCGGCGGCAGCGACACCATCACCGGCGGTGGCGGGAACGACGTCATCAACGGGGGCAACGGTGCCGACATGGCGATCTATTCCGCCGCGTTTGCCGGCTACACCGTCAGTTTCTCGACGCCGGCGGTGGGGCAGACCCAGGTCAGCGACAACACCGCGGGCCGCGACGGCACCGATGCGCTGACCAGCATCGAGGTGCTGTCGTTCACCGACCGGTATGTCATGGCCATGGCCGGCACCTCGGGGAGCTCGATCAACGTGTCGGGTCTCGGCTTCGGCGGCAACAGCAACACCTTCTTCGGCACCAACAACGTCAATGGCGACTTCCTGACCATCGGCACCGGCCTGTCGGGCCACACCATCAACATGCAGGGCGGCGGCACCGACACGGTCATTCTGGCGGCCGCCGGCAACTACGCGATCGGCCTGGTCAACACCGAGATCCTGACCGGCTCGATCGGCAACGATACCGTCAACCTGAGCACGACCCTCTCCGGGATGAGCATCGACCTCGCCGGCGGCACAGACGTGCTGTCGTTGGCCAGCGGCATCAATTCGCTGACGGTCAACAACGTCGAGACCATCACGACGGCGGACTTCTCGGGCGCCGCGTCGAACGACACGCTGACGCTGCTCAACAACGCCGGCGGCGGCATGACGGTCAACCTGCAGCAGGGCAACAACACGCTCAATCTGGCGGCGGGCAGCAACACCTTCGTCGACATCTACAATGTCCAGCATGTCAACGGCACCGCGTCGGACGACACGCTGACGTTGACGGACCAGGTCTATGAGCCGGGTGGCAACCCGATCGTCGATCTCGGCGCCGGGCACGACGTCCTGAGCTTCGGTTCGCAGTACGAGACGCTGACCGCGTTCAATATCGAGCAGATCAACGGCAACGGCCTGGACAACGGCCTGACGCTGAAGACCACGGTCTCCGGCCTCGCCATCGATCTCGGCGCCGGCGCCGACATCGTCAACCTCGCCAATGGCGCCAACTCGATCAGCGTCAGCAACGTCGAGAACATCTCCGGGACCGATTTCACCGGGACCGTCTCGAACGATGCACTGACGCTGACGACCACCGTCAGCGGCGTTTCGGTCAATCTGGGGCAGGGTGACAACACCCTGAACCTGGCTGCCGGGATCAACTCGGTCGACAACCTGTTCGGTATCGGCCACCTCAACGGCAGCGCGACGAACGACACCTTGACGGTGACCCAGTCCAGTTTCGCCACCATCTTCGACATGGGCGCGGGCAACGACACCATCACCTTCAACGGCACCGCCAACAACGTCACCGTCGTCAACGCCGAAACCGTCAACGGCAGCACCGGCAACGACTTCATCACCATCGCCAATACCGCCGGTACCACGACGGTCACCGGCGGGCTCGGCTCCGACACCATCACCGCCAGCGCGTCGTCGGATAATTTCCACTTCGCCAGCGCGGCCGAGTCGGCTGTCGGAGCGGGCGACACGATCGTGAACTTCAATGCCGCCGCCGACAACTTCACCTTCACCAACATGAACGGGGCGAACGGCTTTGCCAGTGCGGTGCACTTCATGGACAGCGCCGCCTTCGACGGCACGGCGGGCGCACCGCATTCGGAGGCGAGGGTGGACACGAGTGGCCCGAACGCGACGCTGCAGATCGACGTCGATGGCGATGGCCAGATGGGTGCCAACGACATCGAGATTCATCTGACCAACTACACCGGACCCCTGCACGACCAGAACTTCATAATCAACTAGCGCAGCGGCAGCCCGGGCGGGGAATTCGGCTTTGCTGCGGACCGGTCGCCGCAGCGGGCCGGGAGGCTTGCTGCCGCGTCGCCGTTACCATCGGTCGCAGGCTGCGAATTGACTCCGACGGGGCGCCATGGTGCCATGCAGCATGTTCACCGGTGCGGCTGAGGAGACCATCCCATGAAGATCATGACACTGCCGGCGGCAGCCATTGCCGCGGCGCTGATAGCGGCTCCGGCCGCCGCGCAGACCAAGGTGACCATCGCCATTTCGGGATGGACCGGCTTTGCGCCGCTGACCCTGGCCAAGGAAGCCGGCATCTTCAGCAAGAACGGCCTCGACGTCACCATCAAGAAGGTTCCGCAGGCCAGCCGTCATCTGGCGATCGCATCCGGCGACGTGCAGTGCGCCGCCACCACCGTGGAGACCTGGGTGGCCTGGAACGCCAATGGCGTCGCCACCACGCAGCTTTTCCAGCTCGACAAATCCTTTGGCGCCGACGGCATGGTGGTGCGCAGCGGGGTCTCAAGCATCAAGGACATCAAGGGCAAGACGGTCGCGGCCTCGGCGCCCGGCACGGCGCCGTATTTCACGCTGGCCTGGTTTCTCAAGAAGAACGGGCTGAGCGTCAAGGATGTCAGCGTGGTCAACATGGAGCCGGGCCCGGCGGCGCAGGCCTTCATCGCCGGCCAGAACGACGCGGCGATGACCTACGAGCCTTATTTGTCGGCGGTGCGCGAGAAGCCGGAGGCCGGCAAGATCATCGCCACCACGCTGGACTATCCGATGATCATGGACACCTTCGGCTGCACACCGAAATTCATCGCCGAGAACGACGCGGCGGTGAAGGCGCTGGCCAAGAGCTATTTCGACGCGGTCGACATGATCAAGGCCGACCAGGCCAAGTCCTACGAAATCATGGGCGCCGACGTGAAGCAGAGCGGCGAGCAGTTCGGCAAGTCGGCGCAATACCTGCGCTGGCAGGGCAGGGACGAGAACAAGAAGTTCTTTGCCGGAGATTTTCAGGCGTTCTCCAAGGAGGCCGCCGAGCTCTTGCTGGAGATCGGCGTCATCAAGGAAATTCCCGACCTGACCAAGATCGTCGACACGCGTTTCATCCAGTGAACCGGGGTCTTTGCGGTACGCCGTGCAAACCGCAGCACGGCGGTTTGCCGGTCGCCGCGTGAGATGAAGCCGCTTGCACCGATCTCGTCGCGGGCACGCGCGGTGCTCGGCGTCGCCTTCTTCGTGCTGTTCGTCGCCGGCTGGGCCTACGCGACATTCGGCGGCTTCGTCTCCAAGACCTTCCTCGCCAATCCGCTGACGATGCTGAACGACGGCTGGCTGCTCCTCAGCAAACACGGCTTTCTCGGCGACATCGGCGTCACCATCTGGCGGGTCATCGGCGGCTTTGCCCTGGCGGCGCTGGTCGCGGTGCCGCTCGGCATCCTGATGGGCGCCTACAAGCCGGTCGAGGCGTTTCTCGAGCCCTTCGTCTCGTTCGCCCGCTATCTGCCGGCCTCGGCCTTCATTCCGTTGCTGATCCTGTGGGCCGGCATCGGCGAATTGCAGAAGCTGCTGGTGATCTTCATCGGCTCGGTGTTCCAGATCATCCTGATGGTTGCGGTCACCGTCGGCAGCGTGCGCCGCGATCTGGTCGAGGCGTCACTGACCTTGGGCGCCCGCGATGGCGGGGTGCTCAAGCGGGTGCTGATTCCGGCTTCTGCGCCCGGGATCGCCGAAATCCTCCGGCTGGTGCTGGGCTGGGCCTGGACCTATGTCATCGTCGCCGAACTGATCGGCTCGTCGTCCGGCATCGGCCACATGATCATCGACAGCCAGGCGCTACTCGCCACCGGCCAGATCATCTTCGGCATCATCGTCATCGGGGTGATCGGGCTGATTTCGGACTATGCGTTCAAGGCGGCGAACCGGCGGCTGTTTCCCTGGAGCGTGCTGTGAGCAAGCTCGTCATCGAGAACGTCTCGCGGATCTTTCCGGCGGTGCGTGGCGGGGTGCCGACGCGCGCGCTGGAGCCGACCAGTCTGGCCGTCGCCGACAACGACTTCGTCACCATCCTGGGGCCGTCCGGCTGCGGCAAGTCGACCTTGCTGCGCCTGGTGGCCGGCCTCGATACGCCGACCACGGGCGGGATCCTCCTCGACGGCAAGGCGATCACCGGACCGGGGGCCGATCGCGGCATGGTGTTCCAGTCCTACACGCTGTTTCCCTGGCTGACGGTCAAGGAAAACATCTCGTTCGGGCTGCGCGAGCGCGGCGTGGCGCCGCGCGAACGCGCCGCCATCGCCTCGGAGTGGCTGGACAAGGTCGGGCTTGCCGGCTTCGCCCATCACTATCCCAAGCAGTTGTCCGGGGGCATGCAGCAGCGCACCGCGATCGCCCGCGCCCTGGCCAACGGCCCCAAGATCCTGCTGCTCGACGAGCCGTTCGGCGCGCTCGACAATCAGACCCGGGGATTGATGCAGGAATTGCTGCTCGGTATCTGGGAACGCGAGCGCAAGACCGTGATCTTCGTGACCCACGACATCGAGGAGGCGGTGTTTCTGGCCTCCCGCGTCGTCGTGATGACCGCCCGCCCGGGCCGGATCAAGGCCGACGTCGCCGTGGACCTGCCGCATCCGCGGCATTACACGCTGAAAACCAGCCCGGAATTCTCGGCGCTCAAGGCACGGCTGACGGAGGAGATCCGCGTCGAGGCGGTACTGGCGGCCGAGGTGCATTAACCCAATTCAGCGGGCGTGCCGCGACCTACCTCCGCCGGTTCATGGGCACATCTGAGCCGGGAGCAGGATGTTGAAGGCGGCGAAACGACCTCCGGACCGCGAACGGCGACCGCACGGACGTGGTCGAACTGGCCCCGATCACCGGCATGCCGTCATCACGGCTGATGGTGCTAGCCAGCATGCTGAAGCGCGGCGCGCTGCGGCAGGACAAGCGGATCGCCGGGCTATCCGCGGTCGCGTTCGGCCTGGTGGCTTCGCTGGGGCGCCGGCCGCCGATCAGCGTGGTGCGGCTGGCTGAAGCCGTCGGGATGGACAAGGGGCAGATCAGCCGCGCGCTGGCCGGGCTGGTCTCACGCAAGCCCGTCTCCAGATCGGTCAACCCCAGGGACAACCGGGAGGTGCTGGCTGGCCTGCGCGAGGACGAGGCCGCCATGCTTCTGCGCCATGTCGATGAGCTGACTGAAACCGCCGGTCACATGCTCGACGCGGAACGTGCGCTGGATTGATCCGCCGGCGTTCCGCGGCGTGCTGGAAACGGCTGGTATTGTGGGGCTTTATGCCGTGCGGCTGAACCTCCCGCGGCGACGGTGGCGGCGGTGCGGATGGTCCGGCAGCCAGCGGCGCGAGGCGGGTGGAACGATTTGGCCGGGAAATCCGCCGGTGCCGCCGACCTGTCAACGTAGCTTGTCTTGCGCCCCTTGTTGCGCTGCGCTAAGCCTCGAATAATTCCAATGTAACGAATCCGCACGGCTGCGGCCGGCCGCGGGAAAAGGATCGCCGATGAACGGCATCTTGCAGAATTATCTCCCCCTCGTGGTGTTTATCGGCGTCGCAGCCCTGATCGGCGCGGCATTGCTGGTGGCTCCGTTCCTCGTCGCGTTTCAGCAGCCCGATCCGGAAAAGCTCTCCGCCTATGAATGCGGATTCAACGCTTTTGACGATGCGCGCATGAAATTCGACGTACGATTCTACCTGGTGGCGATCCTCTTCATCATCTTCGATCTCGAGGTCGCGTTCCTGTTTCCCTGGGCGGTGGCGTTCGGGAAACTCGGCGCTACCGGCTTCTGGTCGATGATGGTGTTTCTGGCGGTGCTCACCGTGGGCTTCGCCTATGAATGGAAGAAAGGCGCACTGGAATGGGATTGAGCCCTGTCGCCACCAAGCCAGGCTTCGCACCGGCTGTCGCGCCGGCGCCGACCGGCATCATTGATCCGAACACCGGCAAGCCGGTCGGTGCCAACGATCCGTTTTTCCTCGAGGTCAACCACGAACTGTCCGACAAGGGCTTCTTCGTCGCCGCCACCGACGACCTGATCACCTGGGCGCGCACCGGCTCGCTGATGTGGATGACGTTCGGGCTGGCCTGCTGCGCCGTCGAAATGATGCAGGTGTCGATGCCGCGCTACGACGTCGAGCGCTTCGGCTTTGCGCCGCGGGCGTCGCCGCGGCAGTCCGACGTGATGATCGTCGCCGGCACGCTGACCAACAAGATGGCCCCGGCGCTGCGCAAGGTCTACGACCAGATGCCGGAGCCGCGCTACGTGATCTCGATGGGATCCTGCGCCAACGGCGGCGGCTACTATCACTACTCCTATTCGGTGGTGCGCGGCTGCGACCGCATCGTGCCGATCGATATCTACGTGCCGGGATGTCCGCCGACAGCGGAAGCGCTGCTCTACGGCGTGCTGCTGCTGCAGAAGAAGAGCCGGCGAATCGGAACCATCGAACGCTAAGGTTTTGAGAATGGACGACAGCGGGCTCGAT
>Ga0102590_1003263_pt1 | contig 16623 bp, 15 predicted proteins | sample AraplaMF_Col_mMF_FD_76859 | JGI IMG/M metagenome (GOLD analysis project Ga0102590, IMG submission 76859) | Arabidopsis root microbial communities from the University of North Carolina, USA - plate scrape MF_Col_mMF | ecosystem: Host-associated > Plants > Roots > Endosphere | place: USA...
AGTGGATCAAGTCGATCGCGTCCGATCCGGAAGTCGGCCAGATCTATGACGGCACCGTCGTCAAGGTGATGGAGTTCGGCGCCTTCGTGAACTTCTTCGGCTCCAAGGACGGCCTCGTCCACATCAGTCAGCTCGCGTCGTCGCGCGTGCAGAAGACCTCCGACGTCGTCAAGGAAGGCGACAAGGTCAAGGTCAAGCTGCTCGGCTTCGACGACCGCGGCAAGACCCGCCTGTCGATGAAGGTCGTCGACCAGACCACTGGCGAAGACCTCGAGGGCAAGCTCGGCGACGGCGAGAAGGCCCCGCGCGAGGCGGCCGGCGAGTAATCGTTCGGCACCATCAGAAAAACGAAGGGCGGCCGAGAGGCCGCCCTTTTTGTTTGCCCCTTGCGACCTTCAGCGACGGAACAGCCATGTGCGATTCCGCCGCAGCGTCACAATGACTGCGGTCGAAACCGGCGATGGGCACTGCTGCGTACCTGTTCTCACTGCCGCGCAGTCATCGGCGGATCGTCCCCAGACAGGAGAGCCACATGTCATCCCTATCCCGGCGCCATCTCGTATTCGCCGCAACCGGTCTCGTTGCCGCCGCCGCCGCCCCGCGCCTCGTGTTCGCGCAGGCCGCGATGGCCCCCGCAGGTCCGTTCAAGCTCGATCCGCTGACCTATGTGGCGAACGCGCTAGAACCGCATATCGATGCCAGGACGATGGAGATCCATCACGACCGCCACCACCAGGCATTCATCACCAACCTGAACAATTTCGCCAAGGACAATCCGCAGATCGCGGACAAGCCGGTCAGCGACGTGCTGGGCAATCTCGGCGCCGTGCCGGAAGCGATCCGCACCGGCGTCCGCAACAGCATGGGCGGCCACGCCAACCACACCATGTTCTGGCAGATCATGGGACCAAACGGCGGCAAACCAGAAGGTGCCCTGCTCGCCGCAATCGACAGCGACCTCGGCGGCATGGAGAAATTCCAGACCGACTTCAACGCCGCCGGCGGGCGCGTGTTCGGCTCGGGCTGGGTGTTCGTGACGGTCAGCAAGGACGGCAAGCTCGCGATCGAAACGCGGCCCAACCAGGACAATCCGATGATGGACGGCAAGCGCGCGCTGCTCGGCAACGACGTCTGGGAGCACGCCTATTACCTGAACTATCAGAACCGTCGGGCTGACTATCTCAAGGCATGGTGGAATACGGTGAACTGGAAAGCCGTGGGCGAACGCTACGCCGCCGCCAAGGCCGGCACACTCGGCGTGTGACGACGATCCGAGCCATGAAAAAGGGCGGCCTCTCGGCCGCCCCCTTCTGTTTATCGCTCGCTAATCGGGATCAGGCCGTGATGTCGTACCGGTCGAGGTTCATCACCTTGGTCCAGGCCTTGGCGAAGTCCTTGACGAACTGCTCCTTGGCGTCCGAGGTGGCATAGACCTCGGCGTAGGCACGGAGCTGCGAGTGCGCGCCGAAGATCAGGTCGACGCGCGTGCCGGTCCACTTCACCGCATTGGTCTTGCGGTCACGGGCTTCGTAGGTGCCGTCAGCCGCAGGCGTCCACTGCGCGCTCATGTCGAGGAGGTTGACGAAGAAGTCGTTGCTCAGCGTACCCACCTTCGAGGTGAGCACGCCGTGCTTCGAACCGTTCGCATTGGCACCGAGCACACGCAGGCCACCGAGGAGCACCGTCATCTCCGGGCCGGTGAGCCGCAGCAGTTGCGCGCGATCGACGAGGGCTTCCTCCTGCTGCATGAACTGATGCCGCTTGCCGATGAAGTTGCGGAAACCATCAGCGCGCGGCTCCAGCGGAGCAAAGGACGCAGCGTCGGTCTGCTCCTGCGAGGCATCCATGCGGCCCGGCGTGAAGCCGACCTTCACCTCGACGCCGGCATCCTTCGCGGCCTTCTCGACCGCTGCGGTGCCGCCGAGCACGATCAGGTCGGCCAGCGAGACCTTCTTCGCGCCTGACGACGCGTTGAAGTCCTTCTGGATCGCTTCGAGCTTGCCGAGCACCTTCGCGAGCTGGGCGGGCTCGTTCACCTCCCAATCCTTCTGCGGGGCAAGACGGATGCGCGCACCGTTGGCGCCGCCGCGCTTGTCCGAGCCGCGGAACGTCGAGGCCGACGCCCATGCCGCCGAGACCAGCTCCGGCACCGAGAGACCCGAGGCCAGGATCTTCGTCTTCAGCGCGGCAATGTCCTGATCGCTGGCCAGTTCGTGATTCACCGCCGGGATCGGATCCTGCCAGATCAGCGTCTCCTTCGGCACCAGCGGGCCGAGATAGCGCTGGATCGGCCCCATGTCGCGATGGGTGAGCTTGAACCAGGCGCGGGCAAACGCGTCCGCGAACTGATCCGGGTTCTCGAGGAAGCGCCGCGAGATCTTCTCATAGGCCGGGTCGAAGCGCAGCGAGAGGTCGGTGGTCAGCATCGTCGGCCGATGCTTCTTCGACTTGTCGAAGGCGTCGGGAATGATGGCGTCGGCACCCTTGGCCGTCCACTGGTTCGCACCGCCTGGGCTCTTGGTCAGCTCCCATTCGAAGTTGAACAGGTTCTCGAAGAAGTTGTTGCTCCACTTCGTCGGCGTTGTCGTCCACGTGACCTCGAGACCGCTGGTGATGGTATCGCCCGCCCGGCCCGTGGCATACTTGCTCTTCCAGCCGAGGCCCTGATCTTCCAGCGCACCCGCTTCCGGCTCCGGCCCGACCAGCGAGGGATCACCGGCGCCATGGGTCTTGCCGAAGCTGTGGCCGCCGGCGATCAGCGCGACGGTCTCTTCGTCGTTCATCGCCATGCGGGCAAACGTCTCGCGGATGTCCTTGGCCGCGGCAACCGGATCCGGCTTGCCGTTCGGACCTTCCGGGTTGACGTAGATGAGGCCCATCTGCACCGCGCCGAGCGGCTCGGCGAGCTCGCGTTCGCCGCTGTAGCGCTCATCGCCCAGCCAGGTGCCTTCGGGACCCCAATAAAGTTCTTCCGGCTCCCAGACATCGACGCGACCGCCCGCGAAACCGAAGGTCTTGAAGCCCATCGATTCCAGCGCGACGTTGCCGGCGAGCACCATCAGATCGGCCCAGGAAATCTTGCGGCCGTATTTCTGCTTGATCGGCCAGAGCAGCCGGCGCGCCTTGTCGAGGTTGGCGTTGTCGGGCCAGCTGTTGAGCGGCGCGAAACGCTGCTGACCTGCACCGGCGCCACCACGACCGTCAGTGGTACGGTAGGTGCCCGCGCTGTGCCAGGCCATGCGGATCATGAGACCGCCGTAGTGACCGAAGTCGGCTGGCCACCATTCCTGCGAATCCGTCATCAGCGCGGTCAGGTCCTTGATGACCGCGTTGAGATCGAGCGACTTGAATTCCTTGGCGTAATCGAAGTCCGTGCCCATCGGGTCGGACTTGGCGGAATTCTTGTGCAGCATGTCGATGCTGAGCTGGGTCGGCCACCAATCGCGGTTCGCCGGCACACGTTTTCCACCCGAAAACGGGCACTTTGAAGTGTCGTCCATGAATACCTCCTCTGGTGGCGTCGAACTCGCGCCTTTTGACCAGGTAGAACCACTCTAGGCTTCGCATTCGATCAGGGGAAGTTGACTTTAATGATCGCTGCGATAGGATTTTCTGATGGTCAACGTGACGATGCGCCAGCTCAGGTATTTCGATGCGCTGGCGCGCCACGGCCATTTCGGCCGCGCGGCGGAGGCAAGCTCGATCTCGCAGCCAGCCCTGTCGATGCAGATCAAGGAATTGGAGGACGCGCTCGGCGGTCTGCTGCTCGAGCGCAGCGCCCGGCAGGTGGCGCTGACCCGGTTCGGCGAAGAGCTCGCGCCGCGCGTCCGTGACATTCTGCGCTCGGTCGACGAACTCGGCGATTTCGCGCGCGCCTCGCAGGACCGCTTTGTCGGGCGGCTGCGGATCGGCATGATCCCGACGATCGCGCCTTATCTACTGCCCACGATCACCAAGAATCTCACGCGCATGCATCCGGAGCTCGACATCCGCGTGCGCGAGACGATGACGCCCCGGCTGATCCAGGAACTGGTCGAGGGCCGGCTCGACACCGCCATCGTCGCGTTGCCGGTGTCGGAACCCTCGCTCACCGAGGTCGCGCTGTTCGACGAGAAATTCCTGCTGGTCCGGCCGAGCTCCGATGAAGGCACGCCGGTGCCATCGCGCGAGATGATGCGCGAGATGCGGCTGTTGCTGCTCGAAGAAGGACACTGCTTCCGCGATCAGGCGCTGTCCTTCTGCAACATGCAGTCGTCGCCGCCGCGCGAGATGCTCGACGCGAACTCGCTGTCGACGCTGGTCCAGATGGTCAGCGCCGGCATCGGCGTGACCTTGATTCCGGAGATGGCCGTGCCGGTGGAGACGCGCTCCGCCTCCGTCTCGCTGGCGCGCTTCCGCGACCCCGAACCTTCGCGCACCATCGGCATGGTCTGGCGCAAGACCAGCCCGCTGGCGCGCCAGCTCCTGCAGATCTCAGAGGTGGTGTGCCTGTCAGCCGGCAAGGTGCGCGCACGCCAATCCGTACGCAGCCCGCGGGCTTGAAGTCCCGATGCCGCATCCGATCATTCGCCCCGCACGCACCGACGAATTTGACGAGGTCGGCCGTGTCTGGATGGAGAGCTGGGTCTCGACCGGGCTCGGCGAAGCCAGCGACTTCCTGCTGGCCAATCTACGTGCGCGCGTCAGGCGCGAGATGGAGGAGGGCTGGAGCCTGTTCGTCGCCGACGACAGCGGCACGATCGCCGCGATGCTGGCGCTGCACCTGCCAAAACTCTATCTCGACATGCTGTTCGTCGGACCTGCCTATCAGGGCCAATCGCTCGGGCGACAATTGCTCGCCTTCACGCGTACGCAAATGCCGGATGAAATGTACCTGCGCTGCGTCCGCGAGAACGAAAAGGCCTGGCGCTGGTACGAGCGCGAAGGCTTTTTGTTCGAGAAGGAAGAGGTCGAACCGTCGAACGGGTTTGTGATGAAGTATTATCGGTGGAAGCGGCAGGGGCCCACCGGTTAGAAGGCGACCTCCCGATGCAGCTTGCGGTTGTCATGATCCCAATTTAGTGTGGCGTGTCCCGATTTGTTCCGCTGCCCGATGCCTTGGAATCCATGATTCGATTCGCTGTTTCCGTGATCGCTCTGCTGTGCCCTCTCGCTCTGGCAGCAGCTCAAACCCCTCCCTCGACCTCGCCGCCCTCAAAGCCAGCAGTCAAGAAAGCGGCGACAAAGCCGAAGGCGCCGGCAGTCAAACCGGCCGAGCCTGCAAACGCCGGTCCGTGCCGTCTTGGCGTGATCTCGGCGATCGGCGAGCATTACTCCGTGCAGAAGTTTGGCGTGACGATCTTCGAGGCTGAGGCAGACGAGGTCCCAATCGACTGGGGCCTCGATGATCTGGTTTTCGCTCGCGTGCGTGCGGCAACGAACAACGATCCTTCGGTCCGCAGGATCGCCTATCCCAAGGGCGCCTTCGAGCCCTTCTACCATGCGAAAGCGATCTTCATCCCGGACCCCAAAGAGAGTCTGCCGGTGATCGTGAAGAGCTTCACCGCGAATACGAATTGCGATCGCTATCTTGTCGCAACCACGTTCAAGTCGAAGCTGCCGAACTCGAACATGACGCTGAACGGCATCGGCACCTACAATCAGGGGCTCGGGAAAATCATCCGGCACTCGCACATTTTCGCCAATGTTGCGATCACGCTGATTGACGGCCGGAGCTACGAGGAAATCAAGCGGCCCTTTGTGAATTTTGGCGCGAACTTCGCCGCAAGCATGCGACTGACCGAAGATCCGTTGAACAAGCTCGACAACTCTCTATTCCCTGACCCGCCAGCAGCGGCTTCGGCCAGCGCGGCGCTGCGCGAAAAGACGCGAGCACTCATCACAGACAGGCTCGATCGGGGCTTGCCCGGCTATCTCAAGGAAGATTGAGCGGGAGCATTGTCGCCGGGCAGGGCCGCCGAAGACACCCGGGATCATCTGGATGCACAGCGGATTTCGGATACGATGGGGGAAGGTGATGAATCTGCTGCCGTGCCTGGTTCCATTGAAAGGTCCGCTCCCATGATCAAGCTCTATTGGTCGCCGCGCTCGCGCTCGTTCTCGACGCTCTGGCTGATGGAAGAGAGCGGCCTGCCCTATGAGCGCGTGTTGACCGACATTTCGACCGGGGCGCAGAAGGCGCCGGATTTCCTCAAGGTCAATCCGATGGGCAAGGTGCCGGCGCTCAGCGACGGCGATGCCGCGCTCGGCGAGGCCGCGGCGATCTGCGCCTACATCGCCGACCGCTATCCCGAGACGAAGCTTGCGCCTGCAGTAAGCGACCCTCGCCGCGCGCGCTATCTGCAATGGCTGTTCTTCTCGCCGGGCTGCATCGAGCCGGCGATCATCCAGATCTTCACCAAAATCGAAGTGCCGAGTTCGACCGCGGCCTGGGGCAGCGCGACGCAGGTCTTCGACGTGCTCGAGGCCGCGCTCGCCAAAGGGCCGTGGATTCTCGGCGAGGAGTTTTCGGCCGCCGACATCATGATCGGCTCCGGGCTGAACTTTGCGGTGCGCCTGTTCAAGATGGCGCCGTCGCGCCCGGCCTTCGAGGCCTATATCGCCCGCTGCATGGCGCGGCCCGCGTTCCAGCGCGCGGAAAGGATCGCAGCCGGCTGAAGCAGCCAGCTCAAAGCCTGATCTTGAGGACCGCGAGGCCGGATTGCTGGAGCAGCCCGGAGGATGTCGCGGCAAGCCCATAGCGGAGGCCGAGATCGAATCCCTTGCCGTCCGTCGCGACCAGTCCCACCGCGGTCGAGTAAATCCACGGCGACAGCATGAGACCGTTGGTGACAAATGTGTCGCCGCCGCCGGCAAAGGCCGACCTGACCTGAACGCCCTGGTTCAACGCGTTGTAGCCGACACCCACATCGCCGGTGAGATGGACCTGCCGCGCGATCTGGTAAGCGCCCTTCAACCCGGCCGTCAGCGTCAATTCACGATAGGTTTGCGAATCGACGTTGAGGCTGAAGCCGCCTGCGCCGCTTTCCTGGTAGGCGGGTGCGCGGACATGACCATAGTCGAGCCGCAGCGACGGCGACATTGCAAATCCAGGCTCAACCGGGATCAGCTTGCGGATTCCGGCGGCGGCATGCCCGCTGTAGGAGCGATAGCCGGAACCGGCCATGCCGTTGATGAAGGAAAGCGAGCGGCTCTCACCATTGTCATTCAGGGCGCCGTCAACCTGGCCCTCGAGCCGAAAACCGTTGCCGAGCGCATACGCACCATAGAGCCCCGATTGGTATGAATCGATGCCGAGCCGGTTGGGAACCGCATCGTCGCTTCCGGTGACCGTGTAGTGGGAATAGGCGAACACACCGCCCAACATCGCACGCGCGGAGATCATCGAGTCGGCGCCGACCGCTATGCCGCCCCCGGACGCATTGTATCCGGAGATGCCGTCGACGCTTCCCTGCCGGACGCTGCCGCCGAGCGGCTTCATCCAGATGTTGCGCTCGGGCACGGTGCCGCCGTTCGGGCCGATGACGTCGTCGAGCCGTCCTGCCATCGCCTGCTGAAACGCGCGCTGCGTCGCGTAGGTCGCCTGCGATGCCGCGCCGGTCAGAACGGGCAGGGTCTGGTTGACCGCTTTGACGAGGTCCGGCCCGCTCAGATTGTCGAGGGCGGCAAAGCCCGGCGCCATCGGGCCGGTCCAACCAAGTGACGTCGTCGAGAGGCGATACAGCATGTCTGCCGCTCCCAGTCCGGCACGGCTGCCCTGGGATTGCAGGGATTCGGCATAGGGTCGCACCAGCGAGAGAGCGGCCACGCCGCCGGTCGGGTTGCCAGAGAGGTCGTAGGTGTAGACCAGCATCTGCGCACCCGACGCATCGCCGCTCGCGGCGCCATAGAGGCTGGTGAGGGTGCCGCGCGAGAGCGTGTTGAAGAGAACATTGCCCTCGGGTGTCACCGACCCCAGCAAGGTGAAGTTGGCGCTGCTGCTTCCAGCGGGCGCGATCCCGGCGCCCCAGAAATATCCGTTCTGGTAGTTTGTCACGACGAACCGGCCCGGCGCCGACGTGCCGAACAGCGTGGAGCTGACGATCCGCCAGGGCGTGCCAGACATCCACGCCCATTGCGGAACGGAGTTCGCGGGGACCGGTTCGGCAGGCGGCGGCGTGAAGGTCGCGGGATCGTAAGGCAGCATATATGCCCAGTGCGTCACCAGCAGGCTATCGCCGGTGATCATCTGCATTTCCATCGCGGTCACGCCGTTGATGGTCCGCATGTGGCCGAGACCGACGGTGACCACGCCGCCGCCGGTCGGCGTGAACTGCATCGTGATCTGGCCAGCGCTGGTGACAAAACCCTGGATGGTCGTGGTATCGGTGGCAAGCGCCGGCCCGATCTTCAACTGCGCAACGCTCGTTCCGGAAAAGGAGCCGTTGGTCGCGGTCGCAAGCGACCACAGCGTCTGGTCACCGATCGGGATCGGATTGGAGAAGCTGGTCGTCGGCGCAGCGTAGGCCAGCAGTTGCGCGACTGGCACATACCAGTTGGTGTTCGACAGGGTCGAATCCCAGATCGTCGACTGTGCCCGGGCAAACGAGCTTCCGCAGAGCAATACTGCGCATGCAACCGACACCCGCACGCTTGCGCGACTTGTCGTATGCCCTCTCAGCAAGCCCCGTCCCTCCCGAGCCGCGGGTAAACCGCGGCCTCATCCGCCACAACAGACATGACTCCATCAACCGAGTCTACCCCGTGATCTTGGGGGGCGAGGAGCGGCCCCGGCGTCAGGCGGCCTGCAGACACCTTACTCCGTCTTCAAATCGTCCGGCCTCGGCATCAGGATGGTGTTGTAGCCGGAATCGACATAGTGGATCTCGCCAGTCACGCCGCCGGAGAGATCCGACAACAGATAGAGCGCCGAGCCGCCTAGCTCATCGAGCGTGACGCCGCGGCGGAGCGGCGAATGCTTTTGCATGAAGGCGAACATCGCGCGCGCCTCGCCGATGCCGGAGCCGGCGAGCGTGCGGATGGGACCTGCGGAGATCGCATTGACGCGGATGCCGCGCGGTCCGAAATCGGAGGCGAGATAGCGCACCGAGGCTTCCAGCGCCGCCTTGGCCACGCCCATCACGTTGTAGTTCGGCATCGCGCGCTCCGAGGCGCCGAAGGTCAGCGTGATCATGCTGCCGCCCTCGGTCATCAGCTCGGCGGCGCGTTTTGCCACCTCCGTGAACGAGAAGCAGGAGATCACCATGGTGCGCGAAAAGTTTTCGCGGCTGGTGTCGGCGTAGCGGCCCTTCAGCTCGTTCTTGTCGGCGAAGCCGATGGCATGGATCACGAAATCCAGCCGGCCCCATTTTTCACGGAGCGCATCGAATGTCGCATCGACACTGGCGATGTCCTCGACGTCGCAGGGCAGCACCAATTCCACGCCAAGCTGCTCCGCCAGCGGCTTGACGCGCTTGCCGAGGGCTTCGCCCTGGAAGGTGAAGGCGAGCTCGGCGCCATGGGCATGCAGCGTCTTCGCCATACCCCAGGCGATCGAATGATCATTGGCGATGCCCATGATCAGACCGCGCTTGCCCTTCATCAAACCTTCCATTTCAAGATCACCTTCCGCTCTTCGTCATGCCCGGGCTTGTCCCGGGCATCCACGCCCTTTGCAGCCTGAGGCCAATACGTGGATGGCCGGGACATCAAGCGCGAAGACGCGCTTCGCGCTTTTGCCGGCCATGACGAGAAAATCAACGCGACGCCAGCAAGGACGTCACACATCCAGCCGGCTGAACACCAGCGTGGCGTTGGTGCCGCCGAAGCCGAAGGAGTTCGACAGCACGGTGCCGATCTTGACGTTGTCGATGCGCTTGCGCACGATCGGCATGTCGGCGAATACCGGATCGAGCTCCTGGATGTGTGCGCTTTCGCAGATGAAACCGTTGTTCATCATCAGCAGCGAGTAGATCGCTTCCTGCACGCCGGTGGCGCCCAGCGAGTGGCCGGTCAGCGCCTTGGTCGCCGAGATCGGCGGGCACTTCTCGCCGACGCCGAACACCTTTCGGAGCGCCTCGATTTCCGGGGGATCGCCAGCCGGGGTCGAGGTGGCGTGCGGATTGATGTAGTCGACCTTGGTCTTCACCGTCGACATCGCCATGCGCATGCAGCGCTCGGCGCCTTCGCCCGACGGCGCGACCATGTCGTAACCATCGGATGTCGCGCCGTAGCCGACGATCTCGCCGTAGATGCGCGCGCCGCGCGCCTTGGCATGCTCGAGCTCTTCCAGCACCAGCACGCCGGCGCCGCCGGCAATCACGAAGCCATCACGGTTGATGTCGTAGGGACGCGAGGCGGTGGCGGGCGTGTCGTTATATTTCGAGGACATCGCACCCATGGCGTCGAACAGCACCGACAGCGACCAGTCCAGTTCCTCGCAGCCACCGGCGAAGATGATGTCCTGCTTGCCGATCTGGATGGTCTCATAGGCGTTGCCGACGCAATGGTTCGAGGTCGCGCAGGCCGAGGAGATCGAATAGTTCACGCCCTTGATCTTGAACCAGGTCGCGAGCGTTGCGGAGGCGGTGGACGACATCGCTTTCGGCACTGCAAACGGGCCGACGCGCTTCGGGCCCTTGGTGCGGGTGATGTCGGCAGACTCGACGATGGTGCGGGCGGACGGGCCGCCGGAGCCCATGATGATGCCGGTGCGGATGTTGGAGACTTCGTCAGGCGACAGGCCGGAGTCCTGGATCGCCTGCTCCATCGCGATGTGATTCCAGCCCGCGCCCTGGCCGAGGAAACGCATCGCACGGCGATCGACAACCGTCGCAGGATCGATCGTCGGCGCACCTTGCACCTGCGAACGGAAGCCGAGCTCGGCATATTTCTCAGCCCGCGAAATGCCAGACTTCGCCTCGTGAAGGCTCGCAAGCACTTCCTGGGTGTTGTTTCCGATGGACGAGACGATGCCCATCCCGGTGACCACAACCCGCCTCATGACAGCCTCGCCTAAATCGTTGTCTTTCTTGGTGATGCGCTCAGCTCAGGCTCGTGCCCTGCTTGAACAGGCCGACCTTCAGATCCTTCGCGCGATAGATAATCTGGTCATCGACCGAAAGCCACCCGTCGGCGATGCCGAGCACGAGCTTTGAACGCATCACGCGTTTGATGTCGACGTTGTACACAACCTTGCGGGCCTCGGGCAGCACCTGGCCGCTGAACTTTAATTCGTTCAGTCCGAGCGCGCGCCCTCGACCTTCGCCCCCGGTCCAGCCCAGGAAGAAGCCGACCATTTGCCACAGCGCATCGAGGCCGAGGCAGCCGGGCATGACAGGATCGTTCTTGAAGTGGCAGCCGAAGAACCAGAGGTCGGGCTTCACGTCGAGCTCGGCGCGCACCACGCCCTTGCCGAACTCGCCGCCATTGTCGTTGATCTCCGTGATGCGGTCGAACATCAGCATCGGCGGCAGCGGCAGCTGCGCATTGCCCGGGCCGAACATCTCGCCGCGGGCACATGCCAGCAGATCTTCGTATTCGTAACCATTGCGCCTGTTCAACATGCGGAAGCCTCTGTTCTAACCCCGATTGAGCGGCGTTTCTGGCAAAAATGGGCCCCGTTTAGTCCGGCAAAGCAGCGACAATTGTCGTTGTCAGGCGCGAATGCCGAGAGCCCGGATGGTCTGCGGACCAGGCCTCAATGCCTGGCAGCGCCAAAATCGGTTTAGCGGAACCGCGCGCTCTCTAACACAGGGCATTTCGGGTGGCAAAGCGGTCTCATGAAGGTAAAATGACGCTATCCTCGCCCGGTTCCGAGCCTGATTAGAACCTCTCTAGTTGCGAGAAACTTGCATGTGCATCTATCTGTCCATATATTGCATATAGATAGTGTCCACGCGTGCCCGAAATTGGAAATGAGCGAGAATACAGCGCCCCGTCACGACGACGACATCCATGCCGCGGCCCTTCTGTCCGGCCGCCAGCCGGCGTTGACCGGCTGCCCGTGGCATGACGTCAACGAAATGCTCCAGTCCGCGGGGCTTCGTCCGACGCGCCAGCGTATGGCGCTCGGCTGGCTCCTGTTCGGCAAGGGCGCGCGCCACCTCACGGCTGAAATGCTGTACGAGGAAGCGACGCTGGCCAAGGTCCCGGTCTCGCTGGCGACCGTATACAACACGCTGAACCAGCTCACCGATGCCGGCCTGCTCCGCCAGGTCAGCGTCGACGGCACCAAGACCTATTTCGACACCAACGTCACCACCCACCACCATTATTACCTCGAGAACAGCCACGAGCTGGTCGATATCGAGGATCCGCATCTGGCGCTGTCGAAGATGCCGGAGGTGCCCGAGGGCTACGAGATCGCGCGCATCGACATGGTCGTGCGCCTGCGCAAGAAGCGCTGAGATTTCGCTGAATTCAATCTGACTTTGTCATGGCCGGGCCTTTGTCCCGGCCATTGTCGTTTATGGCGTCAGTTCACCTGCTCGTCGGAGTAGACGCCCCAGAGGCGTTCCTGCTGGATCCAGCCGTCAAAGCCGTTGCCGGTGACGCGGCACCAGTTTGCGCTGCACTTCTTCACCTGCGTGACGACGCCGGCCTGGAGCTTTGCTGCAACGGCGCTTTCGGGGTCGGCCCGGTCGTAAATCGGCGCGAGCTCGTCCTTGTGCTTCATGGTGACGACCGCAGTGCGGCGCCCCGACAGCAGCGAATGATAGACCCAGCCCTCGGCGCCTTCGGAATCGCGCACCCGGCGCCAGTTCTCGAACTCCGCGGTGATTTCGACCGGCAGGCCGGACCGGGTGTAGACCCAGGCCACGTCATTGTCCTTGGTCGGACCGGCGCGGACGTTCACGTGATCCGATTTGAGGCTGACATAGCGCGGCACGGGAAGGCCGCTGGCGGTCTGGGGCGTGTTGTCCTTGGCCGAATGCCCAGGGCTCACCGTGGCGCTCAACCAGGTGCAAACGAGCGCCATCACCGAACAAAAACGCCCCAACGCCATCAACCCGTCTCCTGTGGAAAACCTGGCTGAGCCAGGTCCTCACCCAATTCCAAAACCCTGCCGCGCGACCCCCAACCCACCCCACGCGGGTGTTCCCAGGCCCTCTGCCCGTGGTTCTTGTCTTGGCCCGGCCTTCTGCTAGAGAGGACGGACACTTGAACAACCAGTTTGCCCGATTTTCCGGCCGGAAACGTCGGGAGAGCTTGAAGGGAACGCCGGGGACGATACGGCAGTCGCAGTGTCGAACAACCGGGTTAATGAGGCCTCAACGACCGGCCTTTGGCGGCAGAGGCGGCCTGCGGCGCCTCATGAGGGCAGGACATGTCGGTGAAGAAAAAGCCCCTCGTCGTGGTAACGCGCAAGCTGCCGGACTCGATCGAGACCCGGATGCGCGAGCTGTTCGACGCGCGGATCAATCTCGAGGACACACCGATGTCGGCCGAGCAGATCGCGGAGGCCGCGCGCACCGCCGATGTGCTGGTTCCCACGGTCACCGATCACATCAGCGCCGACATCGTCAACCAGCCCGACTGCAAGCTCCGCCTGATCGCGAATTTCGGCAACGGCGTCGACAATATCGACGTCGAGGCCGCGCATGCCCGCGGCATCACCGTTACCAACACTCCGAAGGTTCTGACCGAAGACACCGCCGACATGACCATGGCGCTGATCCTGGCCGTGCCGCGCCGGATGATCGAGGGCGCCTCGATCCTGACGGAAGGAAAGCCCTGGGCGGGCTGGTCGCCGACCTGGATGCTCGGCCACCGCATCGGCGGCAAGCGTCTCGGCATCATCGGCATGGGCCGCATCGGCCAGGCGGTCGCACGCCGTGCCCGCGCCTTCGGCCTGCAGATCCACTATCACAATCGGCGTCCCGTCGCGCCCAAGATCGCCGAAGAACTCGGGGCGACCTATTGGGAAAGCCTCGACCAGATGCTGGCGCGGATGGACATCATCTCGGTGAACTGTCCGCATACACCGGCGACCTATCATCTGCTCTCGGCGCGGCGGCTGAAGCTGATCCGGAAAGACGCCTACATCGTCAACACGGCGCGCGGCGAAGTGACCGACGAAGACACGCTGATCAAGCTGATCGAAGGCGGCGAGATCGCCGGCGCCGGCCTCGACGTCTATGAGCACGAGCCCGCGGTCAGTCCGAAGCTGGTGCGGCTCGCCAGGGCCGGCAAGGTGACGCTGCTGCCGCATATGGGTTCGGCCACGATCGAAGGCCGCGTCGAGATGGGCGAGAAGGTGATCATCAACATCCGCACCTTCCTCGACGCGCACAAGCCGCCGGATCGCGTGCTGCCAAGCATGCTCTGAGATTATTTGCTGCGCGTTTCGCGCTTGCGCCAATCCGCAACGAAATCGATGAACGCACGCAGCGCGGGCGGCGTCTGGCGCCGGCTCGGATAGTACAGGAACGGTCCGGGAAACGGCTCGCACCAGTCTTCCATCAAGCTGACCAGTGCGCCGGATGTCACGGCGTCATGGACGTAGCCATCAAGCGTTGCCCAGATACCGACGCCGTCCAGCACGGCGCGCATGGCAAGGCCCATATTGGTCGAGATCAGCTTCGCCGGCGGGTCGACTTTTACGACCTGGCCGGCTTTCTCGAACTCCAGATCATGCATGACGCCGCTCGAGTAACGGGCGCGGATGCAATCATGGTCGAGCAGGTCCTTTGGATGCTTCGGCCGGCCGCGGCGCGCGATATAATCGGGCGAAGCGACCACGACATAGCTCTGCGGACCACTCAGCGGGATCGCCACCATGTCCTGCGCGAGATGCTCGCCATAGCGCACGCCCGCATCGTAGCCTCCACTCACGATGTCGACGAAACCGCTTTCGCTGACGATGTCGAGATCGATCTGCGGATGCGCGCTCAGAAACGGCCCGACCATCGGCGCGAGCACGAGGTCGACCGCCGGCGGCGGCGCGTTGATGCGCAGGCGGCCGGACGCCACCTCGCGCAGGCCGCGCACCTCGTCCAGTGCGTCGCCGACATCGCGCAGCGCCGGGGCCACGCGCGACAGCAGCAGCTCGCCCGCCTCGGTCAGCGCGACGCTGCGGGTGGTGCGGTTCATCAGGCGGACGCCGAGGCGCTCCTCCAGATCCCGGAGCCGCTGGCTAAGGCTCGACACGGACACGCGAATTTCGACCGCGGCACGCCTGAAATTGCGGGTGCGGGCCACCGCCACGAAGGCGTCGAGATCGCGCAGGTCGGGATCGGTCATTGTTCGATAATGTGAACAAGCCATTCTGGATTGTCCAGCTTATCGGCGCAATCAAGCAGGCGCATATCTCGCCTCGTCACGCGGCGCCATCAGCCGCCTTTTGAGGAGAGCCATCATGGAACAGCGTAAACTCGGTTCAACGGGCCCGACCGTCTCCGCCCTCGGTCTTGGCTGCATGGGCATGTCGGAGGTTTATGGCCCCGCCGATCGCGACGAGAGCATCGCCACCGTCCATGCCGCGCTCGATGCCGGCATCACGCTGCTCGACACCGGCGATTTCTACGCCATGGGCCACAACGAGCTGTTGGTCCGGGAAGCGCTGAAAGGCGTGCCGCGCGAAAAAGCGCAGATCAGCGTCAAGTTCGGCGCGCTGCGCGGCCCTGCCGGGGAGTTCGCCGGAATGGACACACGGCCGGCTGCCACCAAAAACTTTCTCGCTTATTCGCTGCAGCGGCTCGACACCGATTACGTCGATGTCTACCGTCCGGCCCGCCTCGATCCCAGCATTCCCATCGAGGAGACCATCGGCGGCCTCGCCGATCTCGTGAAGGCAGGTTACATCAGGCATATCGGCTTATCGGAGGTGGGCTCAGACACCATCCGCCGCGCGCATGCGGTGCATCCGATCGCAGATCTGCAGATCGAATATTCGCTGATCGAGCGTGGGATCGAGCGCGACATCCTGAAGACGTGCCGTGAGCTCGGCATCGCCATCACCGCCTATGGCGTACTGGCGCGTGGCCTGATCAGTGGCCATTGGTCGAAAGATTCCGGCAAGACCGGCAAGGACTACCGGCTGATGACGCCGCGCTTCCAGGGCGCGAACCTTGACGCCAATCTTGCGCTGGTGGAGCAGCTGCGTGCGATCGCCGCCGCGATCGGCGCGACACCGGCACAGGTCGCGATCGCCTGGGTCGCGGCGCAGGGCCAGGAGATCGTACCGCTGGTCGGCGCCCGCACCCGCAACCGTCTCACCGAAGCGCTCGGTGCCACGAAGGTGACGCTGACGCCGGATCACCTCGCGGCACTGGCCAAGGCCTTTCCGCCCGATATCGCCGCCGGAACACGATATGCCGCCGAGCAGATGGCGCATCTCGACAGCGAGAAGCCAGCCACCAGGTAACGACGGCGGTCAGGTGCGATGGGCGCTGAGGTCCGCGACCACAGGCCCATCGCCATTGAGCGGATTGGCGGGATCGCGCGCGTAGCGCAACGTCTCGAAGCGCATCGCGCGTGCATCGACCATCAGGAGGCGGCCGACCAGGCCCTCGCCAAACCCGACGATCTCGCGGATCGCCTCCAGCGCCATCATCGAGCCCATCACGCCCGCAAGCGCGCCCATGACGCCGGCCTCCGCGCAAGCCGGCACCGTGCCGGGCGGCGGGGCCTCCGGAAACAGGC
>Ga0102590_1003265_pt1 | contig 16612 bp, 18 predicted proteins | sample AraplaMF_Col_mMF_FD_76859 | JGI IMG/M metagenome (GOLD analysis project Ga0102590, IMG submission 76859) | Arabidopsis root microbial communities from the University of North Carolina, USA - plate scrape MF_Col_mMF | ecosystem: Host-associated > Plants > Roots > Endosphere | place: USA...
CGATGCCGTCGGTGACGCCCGCGATGTTCTGCGAGACCTCGCCGGTGCGGGCGGCGGCCTGCTGGACGTTCTGTGCGATCTCCTGCGTCGCCGTGCCCTGCTGGCCGACGGCAGCCGCAATCGCGGCTGAGATCTCGTCGACCTGCTGTATCGTCGCGCAGATCGACTGGATGCCATCCACCGCGCCTGATGTTTCGCCCTGCACCGCGGTGACCTGAGCGCCGATCTCCTCGGTCGCCTTCGCCGTCTGCGTCGCCAGTGCCTTGACCTCGGAAGCGACCACGGCAAAGCCGCGGCCGGCTTCGCCCGCGCGCGCCGCTTCGATCGTCGCGTTCAGCGCCAGCAGGTTGGTCTGGCCGGCGATGCCGTTGATGAATGAGACGACGTCGCCGATCTTCTGTGCGGCTTCCGCCAGGCTCTGCACGCGTGCATTCGACTGCCGACCGTCGCTGGCGGCCTTGCCGACCACCTCGGTCGCATGGGCGAGGCGGCGGCTGATCTCGGTCATCGATGAAGACAATTCCTCCGCCGCTGCCGCGACGGTCTGCACATTCTCAGAGGCCAGCGCCGATGCGGACGACACCGCGCCCGTCTGCTGTCGAGACTGCTCGACGATGGCCGACATCGAGCGCGCCGTATGCTCCATCTCGACCGCAGCCGAGGACACCGTGGTGACGACGTCGCGGATGCTGGCCTCGAAATTGTCGGCAAGCGCGGCGAAGGCGCGCCGCTTCTCCGCTTCCGACTTCGCCTTGGCTTCCAGCTGCTCGGCCTGGAGCTCGTTGAATCTCACGGCATTGTCGCGGAACACCGTGACCGCCTTCACCATCGCGCCGACCTCGTCATTCGCCTTGCTGGCGGGAACGGCGACGTCGAGGCGCCCGTCCGCAAGCTCGCGCATGACGGAGGTGATGGAGAGGATCGGACGCGAGATGCTGCGGGCAATGAGATAGCCGACGATCGCGGCCAGCACGAGGCCGAGCGCGGCGATGCCGATGGCGAGCAGCCAGGCGCGGTCGGCCGAGGCTTCGTAATCGGCGTTGTCCATCACCAGCTCGACGGCGCCGAGCGGCTTGCCGGAGAAGTCCTTGATCGGCCCAAGCAGCGCCGCGACCGGCGTGTTGTCGAGCTTGGCCTGCCTCACGGTGAACCCGCCTGCGGTGGCGCGGCCATAATCGGCCGCGTCGAAGAAGCTCTTACCCTTCAGCGTGCCGCCGAACAACTTGAAGCCCGAGCCGTCGGCGAGATGGAAGGCGACGTCGACGCGGCGATTCGCCTTGAAATCGTCGAGGAAGGTTTGACCGAAGGTGAGGCCGAACTCGACCGTGCCGAGATGCTTGGCCCCTTGCGCGATCGGCGCCACGCCGCGGATGCCAAGCCCGGCGACGCCGCCTTCGAGCCCGACCACGACCTTATGCTCCTGATTGGCGACCAGAACGGTCTTGCGGAAGCCGGAGAGGTCGTCGCCGAATTTGGCCGGCTGATGCACGCGCAGGAACGAGGTCGCCGGCGCGATATGGAACTGGAACTGATCGACGCCGTACTCCGACTTGGTGGCGCCAAACACCGGCCCGAACAGGCCGACCAGGGCGGTGCGGTCCTGTTTGGCCATCGCGTCTTGCGTCGCCGGCATCGCGGCCACGACCGCGCTCATGGCGGCGGCGCGATGGGATTCCTCGGCAATGCGCGACTGAAGGGCATCATAATGGCTGCGCAGCTCGCGCTGATCGGCGCGGTCGATGATTCCAGCGATGATCCACATCGCCCCGAGCACGGCAAACAGGGCAGTCGCCGCCGCCGTCACCGCAAGGGCAACCGTGATCCGCATCCTGAGGCCGAGGCTCGCGCGCATGTCCGACTCGTTGTGTGAGCGTTGGTTGACGACGCTTATCAACTTCTCGCTAAGAGAGGGTGAACGGGATACCGGCGGAGCGCGGAGGTTGTGGGGGGAGATCGTCAGGGGGCCGGGCTGCCAGCCTCACCAACGGTGTCGTCCCCGCCTAGTGCGCAATTGCTCACCAGGCGGGGACGACAGCGAGTATGGAGCGGCAGTGCCTCTTCCAGCCAGCTAGCGCCTAATACCCCCGCGCCCGGTCCACCACGTTCTCCAGCGCACCGCCAGCCTCGAACCGCGCGATCTGCTCGGCGACGTAGGCCGAGATCGCGTCGGCATCGGTGTCGGCTGCGTTGTGCGGCGTCAGCACCACCTTGGGATGGGTCCAGAACCGGCTGTCCGCCGGCTGCGGCTCCTGCACGAAGACGTCGAGCGAGGCTGCGCCCAGCGTGCCGTCGTCAAGGCAGGCCAGGATGTCGGCTTCGTTCTGCAAGCCGCCGCGGCCGGCATTGATCAGCACGGGCGCGCCGAGCGGGCTATTGCGGTTGAGTTTTGCGAAAGCGTCGCGGTTGAGGATGCCGTGCGTCTCCGGCGTCAGCGGCAGCAGGCAGACCAGGATGTCGGTCTTGCGCAGGAAGGCATCGATCTGCGCGGCGCCATGGAAACAGTCGATGCCGTCGATCGCGCGCGGGCTGCGGCTCCAGCCGGCGACACCGAAGCCGAGCCGCCGCAGCACGTCGGCGGCATCGGCACCCAGCGTTCCCAGCCCCATGACGCCGACCGTCACTGCGCTCGCCGGCCACTGATATTTCGGCTCCCAGCGCTTCTCGCGCTGTGATTGCCTGAGATAGAGCTCCTGGCGGTGGTGCATCAGCACGTGCAGCACGACATACTCGGTCATGCGGTTGGTGAGGTCGGGCACGGCGACGCGGACCAGCGGCACGTCAGGCAGGCTCTTGTCCGCCATCAGCGCGTCGACGCCGGCGCCGAGATTGAAGATCGCGCGCAGATTGGTGAAGGAGGCCAGATCGCCCGGCACCGGCTTCCATACCGCGGCATAGTGCACCTCGGCCGGATCGAGCCCGGCATCCGGCAGCAGCACCACGCGGCGACCGCCGCAGACCGCGTCGAACCGGGCCTTCCAGCGTTCCGGCAGCCAGTTCTGCTGCGTGCTGTTGATCAGGACGGCCAGTGTGCCCGTGGTCATTCGAAGTGCCTCGTCAAGGTTCCGATGGAGAAGGCTCTCCTTGGCACGATCTGTCGGATTTTTCTTGCAAATTTTTTCCGCAGTCCTGTCGGGGCGGGGCATATTGGCGCGTCTTTAGAACAGACGAGGAAAGTGCCGCCCATGCTTTATGCCATCCTTTGCTATCACGATGAGGACTTCGTCGGCTCCTGGAGCAAGGAGCAGGACGAGGCCGTGATGAAGAAGCTCGCCGTGGTGCAGGAGAAGCTCACGAGCCAAGGCCGGCTCGGTCCGGTGGCGCGGCTGTTGCCGACCACAGCGGCGGCGACCTTGCGCAAGGAGGACCCACCCTTGGTGCTCGACGGCCCCTATGCCGAGACCAAGGAGCAGCTGCTCGGCTTCTACATCGTCGATTGCAAGAATCTCGACGAGGCTCTCGACGTCGCGCGCGATCTCGGCGCCGCCAATCCGGGCGGTGCCTATGAGGTGCGCCCCGTCGGCGTGTTCCGGCCCGGAGGAAACCTGACGTGAGTGAGGCCGACACCGCCTGGATCGAGACCGCGCTGACCTCGGCGCGCCCCCAGGCGGTCGGCGCGCTGCTGCGCTATTTCCGCGATCTCGATACGGCCGAGGAGGCTTTCCAGAACGCGTGTCTGCGCGCGCTGAAGACCTGGCCGCAGAATGGGCCGCCGCGCGATCCTGCGGCCTGGCTGATCATGGTCGGCCGCAATGTCGCCATCGACGAGGTGCGACGCACGCGCAGGCAGCAGCCGCTGCCGGAGGACGACCAGGCGATCTCCGATCTCGACGACGCCGAGGGTGCGCTGGCCGAGCGGCTCGACGGTTCGCACTATCGCGACGACATCCTGCGGCTGATGTTCATCTGCTGCCATCCGCAATTGCCGGCGACGCAGCAGATCGCGCTGGCGCTGCGCATCGTCTCGGGCCTTACCGTGAAGCAGATCGCGCGCGCCTTCCTGGTCTCGGACGCGGCGATGGAGCAGCGCATCACCCGTGCCAAGGCGAAGGTCGCCGAGGCGGGGACGCCGTTCGAGGCGCCCGGCGCGGTCGAGCGCTCCGAGCGGCTCGCCGGTGTCGCGGCGATGATCTACCTGATCTTCAACGAGGGCTATTCGGCGAGCGGCGACACCGCCGAGATCAGAAAGCCGCTCTGCGAGGAGGCGATCCGGCTGGCACGGCTGCTGCTGCGGCTGTTTCCGAGCGAGCCGGAGATCATGGGGCTGACCGCGCTCATCCTGTTGCAGCATGCACGCAGCGCCGCGCGTTTCGCCGGGGATGGCACGCTGATCCTGCTGGACGATCAGGACCGTTCATTGTGGAACGGGACCATGATCGCGGAGGGGCTTGCCTTGATCGACAAGGCGATGCGTCATCGCCGCAGCGGGCCCTACCAGATCCAGGCCGCGATCGCCGCGCTGCATGCCCGCGCGTCGACACCGGAGGAGACCGACTGGGCGCAGATCGACCTGCTCTACGGCGCGCTCGAAGTCGTGCAACCCTCTCCCGTGGTCACCCTCAACCGCGCGGTCGCGGTCTCCAAGGTGAGGGGGCCGCAGGCCGCGCTCGATCTGATCGAGCCGCTGGCCCCGAAGCTCGCCAATTATTTCCATTTCTACGGCGTGCGCGGCGCCTTCCTGATGCAGCTCGGCCGCAACGACGAGGCCCGCATCGCCTTCGACCGCGCCATTGCGCTCGCCAACACGTCCGCGGAAGCCGCCCATATCCGCATGCATCTCGATCGCCTGATCCGGGACAGCCAGCCGAAGGCAAAGGGAGCGTGAAGGTGAAGCGACGCGGCACGGTCGAAAATTCGTTCCGGCAACTTGTCGGCCGTTGCCATTCCCGTTCGTCCTAGGCCCGTATCCACGGAGCCTCTCATGCTGAAAGCCATTGCCATCATCGCCATCCTGCTCGTCGCCGGAATCGCCGGCGTCCTCGTCTTCGGGCTGACAAAGCCCGACACCTTCCGCGTCGAGCGCAGCCTCGCGGTAAAGGCGCCGGCCGGTGCGATCTATCCGCAAGTCGCCGATTTCCACCGCTGGACCGGCTGGTCCCCCTATGAGAACCGCGATCCCGCCATGAAGCGCAGCTTCGGTGGCCCCTCGGAAGGCAAGGGCGCGACCTATGCCTGGGATGGCAACAACAATGTCGGCGCCGGCCGCATGGAGATCCTCGAGGCGAACGGGCCGTCCAAGGTTCGCATCAGGCTCGATTTCGAGCGGCCGTTCGAGGGTCACAATACCGCCGAGTTCACCTTTGTGCCGCAAGGCGATGCCACACTGGTCACCTGGGCGATGTACGGTCCGGCTCCGTTCATGTCCAAGATCATGCAGGTGTTCATCAACATGGACAGCATGATCGGCAAGGATTTCGAGACCGGTCTCGCCAGCCTGAAGAAGCTGACCGAGAAGCACTAAGCCTCAGCGCAAACGAAGAGGAGAGAAACGATGCTCAATCCGTATCTGTTCTATCAGGACAATTGCGAAGCGGCCTTCAATCATTACGTCAGGATTCTCGGCGGCAAGATCGACGCCATGATGCGGTCATCGGACGCGCCGCCGGACATGCCCGCCGCGCCCGGCCGCGAGAAGATGATCATGCATGCGCGAATGTCGCTGCCCGACGGCAGCGTGCTGATGGCTTCCGACGTGCCGCCGGAGCATTTCAGCAAGCCGCAAGGCTTTTCGATCTCGTTCACGGTCAAGGATCCCGCCGATGGCGAGCGCAAGTTCAACGCGCTCGCCGACGGCGGCACCGTCACCATGCCGTTCAGCAAGACCTTCTGGGCCAAGGGCTTCGGCATGTGCGTCGACAAGTTCGGTATTCCCTGGATGGTGAATTGTCCCGAGGAAATGTGACGCGCGCGACCGCGCGCATGATTGGTTGAGCCGCGATCCCCTCTCTCCATCTTTGCGGGAGAGGAGATCCATGGGCCTATCGCATCGTGCCCGGATCTGTCGTGGGCTTGCTCAGCGGGTCGATCCGGTCACGTCTTCGTCCTGCCGCGGCTGAACACAGCGGGGGCAGATCACGAGCTTGGTGCCGAGTTGCCTGTCGTTCTCCGCTTCGATCTCGTCGTGAACCGCCCACCACGCCTCGGAGTATGGCCGCAAGGTGCCGAGCACGCGCTGCCGCTCCTGATTGGGATCGCTTGCTGCGGGCGCGGGATTTGTTGCGCGCTGCTTCGCGATATGAGGGCGCCTCGGGCTCTTGTTCGGATCTTTGCCGAGGCCATCCCAGGCGATCGGACGACGCTCCTGCGCGGGCGCGACTGCACATCCAAGCAGCGCTGTGCAGAAAGTGAGCAAGATGAAGCCGTGTCGCATCATGCCGGGACCCAAATTTCGCTGCGCAATGCGCAAGTCCCGCACAGGAAACTTGCACAGCGTCGGTCAAATGGAACTTAAGGCAAACGAGTTGGCCGGCATGGCCGAGGAATGAACTTTACGATTCGCATCACTTTGCGGGAGCAGTGAGGCCGCTTCGTGAAACCGTGCGGACTGCATCGCACAACAATTGGCGCAATATTGGGCTGTGATCTGCACGTCAGAATCGCTATTTGTGATTCATAAAATCTACAAACTGGGGTGGACGTCACTTGGAAGGGAGCGACCGATGGCGGCGGCGCTACAGATCAATTTTGCTCTTTGGGGGATGCTCATCTGCGCCAGCATGAAGCTGGTGCCGGTGATTCAGACTCTTTATTGAGGGCAGCCAAAGCGTGATGGCGTAGAGACCCGGTGCGCACATTGGGTGCGAGCACAGGGAACCTGCCTTATGGCCTCGGGCCAGCCACGCCAGATGCCCTTGATGTGACGCGGTTCACATAAGAGCTCATTCACGTCACCCGCCTGCGGCTGGCGAATTCGTCAGCGGCAGCGCGGATAGATCGCGGCGAGATCACGGCCCTTGAGCAGAAGCAATCGCGAGCTGAGGCCGCCGCGGCGGCTGATCCAGTCGCGGACCGGGCCGGGATAGGCGGCAAGCACCGCGACCGATGCTTCCGGTTCGGCATAAAGGCGCCCGCGCCGGTCGACCGAACGTGCCGCATGGAAGCCGAGCACGGCGCGCTTGGTGACGCAAATGCGCTCGCCCGGCACGATGCTCAGCACCAGCGTGCAGGCAGACAGGCAGGGGCCATCGATCACCACGCGCTCGCCGCTCTCGCGCACCTTCTCGAACAAATCGAGGAACGGCCCCACTTGTCCGCCCGGCGACTGAATGATGCGGATTTCGGCGGCGGCGGGCGAGATCGCAAGGAGTGCCGATGCGAGCATCAGGGCTTTGACGAAAGCGCGTCGCATGGAGCACTCCACAAGCTCGGTTTTCGTTGGGTCGGCAAAGCGCAGCGTGCCCACCCTTGTGATGTGGTGGGCGCGGCGCTCACGCGCTTTTGCCCACCCTACAATTCCGTGTCTACCCGTTCCGCCTTTGACCGCGCAGCGTCGGCAGGCCGATGCCGGCCGCATCGAAGCCGCCATCAACGGCCAAAATTTGGCCGGTGATGTAGCTCGCATTGGCCGAGCACAGGAAGTAGATCGCTTCCGCAAGCTCCTCCTCCAGGCCGTAGCGGTTGAGCGGAATGGCGTCGTGATAGTCCGCGCGGATCTCCTTGGTGTGCACCCGCTTGGCCATTGCCGTGTCGACCGGCCCCGGCGCGACCGCGTTGACGCGGATGTTGAGAGAAGCAAGCTCGACCGCGAGCTGCTTGGTCAGGTGCGCAAGCCCGGCCTTGCTGGTGCCGTAGGCCGAGCGCAGCGTCGAGGCGCGCACCGCCGAGATCGAGGTGATGTTGACGATGGCCCCGCCATGGCCCTCGCGCATCAAGGGCACGGCCGCCTTGGTGCAGAGGAAGGGGCCGGTGAGGTTGACCTCGAGGACGCGCCGCCAATCGGTCTCGGATGTCTCCATCAGCGGCGCGAACACCGCGATGCCGGCATTGTTGACGAGCGCATCTAACCGGCCGAACCGGCGCTCGACCGTCGCCATCGCATCGCTCACTGCGGCTGCGTCCGAGACGTCGCAGGTTAGCGCCAGCGTTGCCTCGCCTTGGTCGATCTCGGCGACCGCCCGGCCGAGCAACTCGCCCTCGATGTCGAGCAGCGCCACACGCCAACCCTCGGCCAAAAACTTCTTCGCGGTCGCAAGTCCGATACCGCGCGCGGCTCCGGTGACGAGGGCGACTTTTTGCGGGGCAGGGGGCATCGGCTGATCGGTCCTTTGTCGAAAATTGGTCGCGCGAGCGCGGGATTCCTTTTACTTCGCTTTGGTCTCGATGAGGAACCTGGCCGCCCAAAATAATTCCTGTCCCAATGTCGGTTCCGGCAGAGATCGTTCGTCTTGCAGGGGAGCGCGGCCAGCTTGGCCCGCGCACGAGAAAGGTTACGCGCAGGCGGCGCGGGCGCAAATCTGCCGTCATCCCGAGCATGCGCCTTTCGACGCCTTGGGAAACGACGAGGAAGAACAAGGACATTTCATGCGATTCATGATGCTGATGATCCCGCTCGGTTACGAAACCGCGCCGCCGGACGTCCAACTCGATCCCGAGCGGGTCGCGGCGATGATGCGCTACAACGAGGCGCTGAAGGACGCGGGCGTGCTGATCACGCTCGACGGCCTGCATCCGCCCTCGATGGGCGCTCGGGTTTCGTTTGCGACCGGCGCGCCCATTGTCACCGACGGCCCATTCGCCGAGGCCAAGGAAGTCCTGGGCGGGTATTGGATGATTGAGGTTGCCTCGCGGGCCGAGGCGATTGCCTGGGCAAAGCAGTGCCCGGCCTCCCCGAACGAAATCATCGAGATCCGGCAGGTGCAGGAGCTGGCCGACTTTCCGCCTGACGTGCAGGCCGCCGCGGCCGGTTTCGGCGACCTGAAGACGTAGCGGCGCGGTCGCGATCAGATCGCGGCTGGCGTCAACATATCATCAAAGGAGAGACCGATGAGCACCGAACACAAATTCCTCGCCGTCTATCTCGGCAGCATGAGCGGCGAAAAGATGAAGGCCTGGCACGCGATGCCCGAGGCCGAACGGAAGGCAAAAGAGCGCGAGGGCATGGCCGCTTGGCATGGCTGGGTCGAGAAGCACAAGGACGTCATCGTCGATCTGGGCGGCCCGCTCGGCAAGACCCGCAGGATCGACGGAAGCGGCATCACCGAGATCAGCAACGCACTGACCGGCTTCACGCTGGTGCGCGCTGCCTCGCAAGAGGAAGCCGCAAAGCTGTTCGAGAACCATCCGCATTTTGCGATCTTCCCAGGCGAGGCGATCGAGGTCATGCCTGTCTTGCCGATTCCGCAGATGTAGTCTCCGCGATCGCCATTCCGGGGGCGGCTTGACCCGAAATCCCGAGATTCCCTGGTGCGCCATTGCAGCACCAGGGTTGGAGGCTTTGCATCGCCCTGGAACGACGGTGAAAATACGGGTTAACCAATCCGCCTCGCGCTAGTGACCTTCACGCCGGGCTCATGTAAAGCTCGTTCACATGAGCTGGCGCAAGGAACAGCGCCGCGCCGAGCGCGGCTATCACCACGGCAATCTGAAGGAGGCCCTGTTGCAGGCCGCTCTCGGGCTGATCGCCGAGAAGGGCGCCGCCGGCTTCACCTTCGCCGATGCCGCACGCATGGCCGGCGTCAGCGCGGCGGCGCCGTACCGGCATTTCCGCGACCGTGACGAGCTGTTGTCCTCGATTGCCCAGCGCGGCTTCGAGCAATTCGAGGCGCGCCTGACCGCGGCCTGGGACGACGGGCGTCCCGACACGGTCACCGCGTTCGAACGCGTCGGCAAGGCCTATCTCGCCTTCGCCCGCGAGGAGCCGGCCTTCTACAACGCGATGTTCGAGTCCGGTCTGCCGGTCGATGTCAATCCGGCGCTGCAGGCCGCGAGCGAACGTGCGTTCAACATCATTCGCGCCGCAGCCGAGCGGCTTGCAGCGCTTGCGCCGCCCGGCATGCCGCGGCCGCCGGCGATGATGATGGCGCTGCACATCTGGACCATGGCGCACGGCGTGGCTTCGCTCTTCTCCCGTGGCGACGCGGCGCGACGAAAACTGCCGATGTCTCCGGATGAGCTGCTCGAGGCCGAGGTGCTGATCTATCTGCGCGGCCTCGGCTTCCCGACCGATCGCCGTCCGCCGGCGAAAGGCGCCGAGCCGCCGCCGGTGCCACCGGAGGCCTCCTCCGGTTCCGGAGTGCCGCCCGGGGGCCCCTGGGGCAAGCCGAAATAAAGTGACGCAATAATCACGCGGGCGTGTCTTGCGGCCAGCTTGACAAAATCCGTGGATCGTCTAGCTATGTAAATGTTATTTACATTCACAACGGCGCAGGTGCCGTGATGGAGATGGGAAATGGCCTACACCGCTGATGTCAATCGATGGCGCGGCCCCTCGGATCAATACCAACAGTACGAGCGCCCCCGGATGCTGGACACGCCCTGGCATCCCGGCTGGATCGCCGTGACCATCCTCGGCTTCATCATCTGGTGGCCGATCGGACTTGCCCTTCTCTTTTTCACACTCGGGAGCAGAAGAATGTCGTGCTGGAGCAACCAGGATCGCTGGCAGAACAAGATGGAGCGGATGCAGTACAAGATGGACCGCATGCGCGGCCGCATGGAGCGCAGTGGCTTCGGTTTTGGCTTCGGCCCGCCGTCCTCCGGCAATCGTGCCTTCGACGAGTACCGCTCTGAAACGCTGCGCCGGCTCGAGGAAGAGCAGGTCGAGTTCAGGAACTTCCTCGACCGTCTGCGTCACGCCAAGGACAAGGAAGAGTTCGACCAGTTCATGGCGCAGCACAAGACGCGTCCGACCCCGCCGCCGACTGACCAGCAGCAGGGCTGACCTTCAAGCCTGACCTCTCAAAGCCTTCAGGCGCATGCCCCCAAAGTCCTGATGGCCCCGAGCCGCCCGTCTGCGCAACCCGCAGGCGGGCGGTTTGGTTTTGGGGGAGCGTGGGCACAGCCCCGAGACCCGTTTGATGGAAGGCGCATGACCCCGAGAGTTCAGCGCACTGTCACGAGCTGGGCGTGAACCGAAGCCAGGAAGTGCTCGTAGGCGTGATCCACGATCTCGTTGAGCGATCGTGTTCGCGCGAAGATCGCCTTGGCCTCGGCGAGAAACTCTTCGCGGGTCGGGATCTTCGGCAGATGCAGATGCGCCAGTGCGTCGACGCTCTCATGCGCGCGATTGAGGATGTCGTGCAGCGTCGGCAGTTGCAGCTGGGCGAGATCGGCCCGACGCCGCGCCGATGAGATCGCATGCGCCAGCTTCTGTGCATCGAACCGTTCGGCGAGCTCGATGGCCGCCCGATTGATGACCCGGGCGCCGAGCGGCTGCTCGTTGCGCAGCACCTGTTCGGGCGGCGCTTTCATGTTCCAGACGATTCCGAGCCAGGACAACGCTTTCAGGACGTAATAGGTGACGTCGATCTCCCACCAGCGAAAACCCTGTCGCACGCTGCTCTGGTAGGCGTGGTGATTGTTGTGCCAGCCTTCACCCAGGGTGAAGAGCGCCAGCAGCCAGTTGTTGCGGGAATCATCGCCGGTCACATAGCGCTTGCGTCCATGCACATGGGCGAGCGAATTGATGCAGAAGGTCGCGTGATAGAGCAGCACCGTGCTCCACAGGAAGCCGACCACCAGACCCGACCATCCCGCAACCAGGAAGCAGAGCGCCGCAAGCGCAACGGCCGGCAGCAGCTCGAGCCGATGCAGCCACATCAGCTCCGGATAGGCCGCGAGATCGGAGACCTTGACGAGGTCGGTCGCATCGTGCCGGCGGTAAAAGATCCAGCCGAGATGGCTGTACACGAAGCCGCGATGACGCGGCGAATGCACGTCGATCTCGGTGTCGGAATGTAGATGATGGTGCCGGTGCTTGGCCGCCCACCACAACACGCTCTTTTGCGCGCTGCTTTGCGCGAGGCACGCCAGGATGAATTGAAACACCCGGCTGGTCGCGAATGCACGATGCGAGAAATAGCGATGGTAGCCGGCGCCGATGCCGAACATCCGCGCGATGTACAACGAGACGCAGATTGCGACGGCCTGCCACGTGACGCCCGACCAGATCGCCGCAACGCAGCCGAGATGGACCAGCAGGAACGGCACGGCCGAGGGATACATGATGTCGTCGTGGTGGTCGTCGGCGGGCGCGTTAGGCGACATGTCTTGGTGTGACCTCAGGTATTGGAATGCGGGATTCGTGTCGGCAGCAGCGAGGGCCGCTGGGGGTACGAAAAACCCGCGGGTGGCGGACCACCGCGGGCTCGAACGAGCTGCCTTGCATGGACATCCCGGCCAAAGCAGCATCGGCCGAGGATTCAACTGACTATATCGTTGCGGATGCCTGGCATGCAAGCTCGTAGCCTCACGGGGAGCTGCGGCATGCTGCTCAGGTCGCGCCGCGCCGCCTGCGGCATGGCGCGCAGGGGGCGCGCGGACTATGTTTGAGACGTGAAGCAAGCCCGAAACCCCGGAGGCGGCGATGACGGCAGCTCTGACCGCGACGAACGATCGCCTCTGGCAGCAGATCCGCGACCAGGCGCAGCGTGCGGCTGCATCCGATCCCGTCTTTGGCAAGTCGCTTGCCGGGGCCGTCCTCGCCCATGACGGCCTTGCGGGGGCTCTGGCCGATCTCATCGGGCGCAGGCTTGGCGGCAACGCCGCCGAGCAAGCGCGTTTCGCTGCCTTTTCCCGCGACGCGTTTCAATTTTCGCCGGAACTGATCGAAGCGGCCGGCCGCGACTTGCAGGCCATCGTGCGCAACGATCCCGCTATCGCCGGCCTGTTGGCGCCGCTGCTACTTTTCAAAGGCTATGTCGCGCTGCAAGCCTGGCGCGTCTCGAACTGGCTCTGGCATCGTGATCAGCGCGATGCGGCGCTGCTGTTTCAGAACGAGGCGTCGAACGTCCTGCAGGTCAGCATTCATCCGGCGGCCAGCATCGGCTCGTCCGTCTATCTCGATCATGCCACGGGCGTCGTGATCGGCGCCGATGTCGTGATCGGCGACGCGGTCACCATCCTTCAGAATGTCAGCATCGGCCGCAGCAGCGAACTGCCGACGCGCGCGCCGAGGATCGGCCGCGGCGTCTTCATCGGCTCCGGCGCGACCATCCTTGGTGACATCGGCATCGGCGATTTCGCCAAGATCGGTGCCGATACGGTTGTGACGTCGAACGTGCCCGCCGGCTGCACCGCCGTCGGCAATCCCGCGCGGCTGACCAACTGCCCCGAGCCGGCCGCGGCGGCGTGACGCGCGCGGCAGGGGCTGGTTCCTCCCACTCGCGAGGCACGGATTCCGGTCCCCCGGACCCAGCGCAGCGTCCCTTCGGCGATGTGCTGCTGAGCCGCGCCGATTTCCCGCAGGGGGCACCAGCCAGGCTGCCCCCCAGCCATCCCGCTGCCCCGCCTACCTTTCCCGCAGCCCAATTGACCCCTGGTAACCTCGCATTAACCAACGCCGGGCTCTGGTAAGGGCGGACAGTCGTGCCCAAAGCCCGAAGCCGAGGCCCGTCAAGGCCCGGGGCCAAAGGCCCATAGTTTTGACATCTTGGCAGGGAATGCAGGCGGCCGGCTTTGGACGAGCCCCTGCACCCCAGAAAGACAAGGCTTTGAGCGGGCTTGCCGGCCGCGCCGGTTCTAGCGCGGTCATTGGGGAACCGGCAGCCATTTGCTGGCCGGCACATCGGGTAACGATCGCCTTGAGAGGATGCTGCTTATGAATCCGGCCGACGTGGCTCAGTCAGCCCTTCCGGTTGCCGCTTCCGCGGACGTGTCGCTGATCGCGCTGTTCTGGCAGGCTCACTGGATCGTGAAAGCGGTGATGCTGGGACTTCTGTCCTGCTCGGTCTGGGTCTGGGCCATCGCCATCGACAAGATCTTCCTGTTTGCCCGCACCCGCCGCTCGATGGACCGCTTCGAGCAGGCGTTCTGGTCCGGGGAATCGATCGAGGAGCTCTATCGCACGCTCTCGGCCAAGCCGACGCATTCGATGGCGGCATGCTTCGTCGCGGCGATGCGCGAGTGGAAACGGTCGTTCGAGAGCCACGCTCGCTCGGTCGCGGGCCTGCAGATGCGCATCGACAAGGTCATGAACGTCTCGATCGCCCGCGAGGTCGAGCGGCTGGAACGCCGCCTGCTGGTGCTCGCGACGGTCGGCTCCGCCGGCCCGTTCGTCGGCCTGTTCGGCACGGTCTGGGGCATCATGTCGAGCTTCCAGTCGATCGCGGCGTCGAAAAATACCTCTTTGGCGGTGGTGGCGCCTGGTATCGCGGAGGCGCTGTTTGCGACGGCCGTCGGCCTTATCGCCGCCATTCCTGCCACTATCTTCTACAATAAGTTCACGTCCGAGGTGAACCGGCAGGCCCAGCGGCTGGAAGGCTTCGCCGATGAATTTTCCGCCATTCTGTCGCGTCAGATCGACGAGCGGGGCTGACCGGCGGCATGTATAGTGTGAAGGGCAATTTGGGCACGCGATCATGGCGATGAACGTTGCGAGTTCGTCCGGCGGCGGCGGGCGCCGAGGCCGGCGCAAGCCTGTCGTGGCCGAGATCAACGTCACGCCGATGGTCGACGTGATGCTGGTGCTGCTCATCATCTTCATGGTGTCGGCGCCGATGCTCACGGTCGGCGTGCCGCTCGACCTGCCGCAGACCCAGGCCAAGAGCCTCGAGAACAACGACCAGAAGCCGATCCAGATGTCGGTCGACATCAAGGGCAAGGTGTTCATCAACGATTCCGAGATCGCAATCAACGAGCTGATCCCCAAGCTGAAGGCTATCACGGACGCGCGCGGCGGCCTCGAGGAGCGCATCTATCTGCGCGCCGACAAGAAGGCGGATTACGGCACGGTGGCCAAGGTGATGGGCCTGTTGTCCGGCGCCGGATTCAAGAAGCTCGCCCTCGTCACCGAAGCGGATCAGGGGTAAGCCGTGAAGGTGAACGTCGACAAGACACTCGTTGCGTCGATTGCCCTCCATGTCCTCGTGCTGGGATGGGGGCTCGTCACCTTCAGCAGCAAAGCCTACATCGCGCCGGAGGAGTCGCTGCCGGTCGACATCATCTCCACCGATCAGCTCGCCAAGATGATGGCCGGACAGAAGACCGGCAAGAAGGAAGAGCCGAAGCCGAAGGTCGAGAAGATCGCGGAGCCCAAGCCGGAGGAAGATGCCGTCGGCAAGGTCACCGAGAAGAAAGAGCTGATCAAGACCAACTCGCAGCCGGAGCCGCCGCCGAAGCCCGTCGAAAAGCCGGTCGAGAAGAAGCCCGAGCCGCCGAAGCCCGTGGCCGAGGCGAAGCCGAAAGAGGAGCCGAAGCCGCAGGAGAAGAAGCCTGATCCGGCCAAGGAAGATCCGATCGCCGAGCTGCAAAAGAAGCTGGACACCAAGAAGCCGCCGCCCAAGCCGGTGGAGCAGAAGGTTGCGGCGGTGCAGCCGCAGCAGCAGCCGAAGCCCAAGGAGCGCAGCTTCGATCCCGCGCAGATCCAGCGCGACCTCGACAAGCGTGCCGCGACCCGGCACGAGCTGACCGGCTCAGCTCTGAATGCGTCGGCCGCGCTGGGATCGGCGACGGGAACTGCCGCCAACAACGTTGCGACCTGGCGCGGTGCATTCCAGGGCGCGGTCAAGCGCTGCTTCACGCCGACCTATAATGGCCAGGATGCCGATCAGTACGAGGCCGACATCGACATTCCCATGAAGATCGATGGATCGCTCGCCTCCGAGCCGATCGTCGTCGCGGTGCGAGGACCGTCGCGGTCGATCGCGCAGGCGGTGGCGGAGAGCGCCAAGCGCGCCATCGTGCAGTGCCAGGTCTACTCGTTCATGCCGAAGCAGCAGTACGAGAGCTGGAAGCTCATCCCGATGACTTTCGGCCTGAAAGATATGTTGTGACATCCGAACAAAAGAACTTTGCAATGAATGACGTCCGATCGATGAACCGCCGCCGCTTCATGACCTTGACCGGATCGACGCTCGCGATGCTCGGGGGCGGACAGGCCTTCGCGCAGAGCCAGCCGCGACTTCGTATCGATCCGACTGAGTTTCAGCCGATCCCGATCGCGATCAGCAATTTCGTGCCGGGCTCGCCGTCGGACGGCGACGTCGGCAACGGCGTCACGCAAGTCATCACCAACAATCTCAAACGTTCGGGCCTGTTCGCCCCGATCGACCAGGCCGCATTCATCGAGCGCATCAGCAACATCGACGTCGCGCCGCAATTCCAGAACTGGAAGACCCTCAACGCGCAGGCCCTCGTCACCGGCCGCATGACGCGCCAGCCCGATGGCCGCCTGAAAGCCGAATTCCGTCTGTGGGACGTGATCTCCGGCCAGCAGCTCGCCGGCCAGCAATATTTCACCTCGCCGGAATATTGGCGCCGCATCGCCCACATCATTTCCGACCAGATCTACGAGCGGATGACCGGCGAGAAGGGCTATTTCGACAGCCGCGTCGTGTTCGTGGACGAAAGCGGCCCGAAGGAGCGCCGCGTCAAGCGGCTCGCGATGATGGACCAGGACGGCGCCAATGTGCGCTATCTGACCCGCGGCTCCGACCTCGTGCTGACGCCGCGCTTCTCG
>Ga0102590_1003268_pt1 | contig 16605 bp, 8 predicted proteins | sample AraplaMF_Col_mMF_FD_76859 | JGI IMG/M metagenome (GOLD analysis project Ga0102590, IMG submission 76859) | Arabidopsis root microbial communities from the University of North Carolina, USA - plate scrape MF_Col_mMF | ecosystem: Host-associated > Plants > Roots > Endosphere | place: USA...
TAATGCGTTTAAGGCCGGACTGCTGCTAAACCCGGGCACCTTTGCCTATGGTGTATTAGGCAGCATTACGGCGCCGCTGTTCAACCAGAAACAGTTGTCTGCACAATACCAGATGACGCATGCAGGCGCAAAGATCGCCTGGAACAATTACCAGCAGCAGATCCTGCAGGCTTACCAGGAAGTGGCCGTGGCACTGGGTAATATTAATAACCAGCAACAGGTATATCAATTAAAAACTGCAGAAGTGGCCGTATTGCAAAGCGCAGTGTCTACTGCTAATGATCTTTTCCTGGGTGGATATGCATCCTACCTGGAGATCATCACAGCACAAAAGAGTGTGCTGGAAGCAGAACTGTCATTGATAGAGGCGCGCAGGGAAATGTTGGCAGGTACGGTGCAGTTGTACCAGGCATTAGGCGGAGGATGGAAATGATCCTATTCCTGTTAGTGCTAAATCATACTATTTTCTCCCTGTTCTCTAAGTCTTCTATATGTGTTCTCTATGTGTTGTCCTTGCTCTCGGTATGTGCCAGCGCATTCTGCTAAAATAACATCATAACGGAGATGGACCCTCCAGGGGTTTAAAAGCCTTGGAGGTTCATCTTAAAACCTGCTATGCATCCCTCAAATTAGCAGTACTTTTAAAATTGCTGCGTGTATATCTGCGAAACTTCACAGCATATTTGCGCAGTTACCCTTTGAATATTTCTGCACGTTTCCGATTCATCCTTCATCCCTTTCCAAAACTTAATAATTTGTAAACATATGAGCAATGATGCTTACAATCCTTGCTGGACGGATATTTCAAAGCTATAATCGAAAAAAGTATTCTTTTTAGGAATACACTATAGGGTTTATAGGATGAATGCACCGGTGCAACGGTTTAGTTTTTTTGTACATTCATAAAGGAAATTATTCAAAACTGCAAGCCTATGAACACTCAATTACACCACACCAGGAATGCGGAGATCTTGAATGCAATTGTTTTAGCAACGCCTTTTATACTTATTCTGGTAGCAAAGGTTCCGTCACCGGTCTAAAAGTATCATTTAAATTAGGGATGCCTGGCCTTGATAAACACATGTGAAGAGCATGAAGAACGTGTGAGCACAATAGATAGGAACTATAAACCGGTGAACTGTATCTCTTTATAACGAAAGCCCTTAACCCGGATGTATCTTTGACTAGGATTGAAAAACCTTTATCCGTCTCATCTTTATCTCAAAGCATCCTTGTACTGTCGTCCTTATGTTCGGAGAAAAAAAATGTATGCAATACCAACCCTGTCCGTCAGATAGACCGTATGTATATATAGGATATTAGGAACCAACTGATTCAAAATAGCCACAAACGTTTCCGTATTGGCCATTATAAATCCTGCGTTATGCTAATTGAAAAATTAGTTTAACCAGTGTTTTGCCATGTCCGGAGCAAACTTATTACTATGGGAAAGATGAAAATTATAGGAGTTACTCCTTATGAACAACCCGATGTGCGCCTTGTACTGAGCCTGATGAAAGCCAACGCCACCCCTGTACTTCATCTTGGCCGCAATAAACAAAAAGCCATCGACGCGCTGAATGCGCTCACCACACAAACCGACCAACCCTTCGGCGTTTGCTTTACAGGCACCGCCCTTGCAGACATTACTTTACCAGACCAGGTTACACTGGCTATCATGCCCTTTGGCACAAAGGTCACGCTCAGAGATCATGTGCAGGTATTCTACCAGGTGCATACCGTAGGCGAAGCCCATAAAGCCCGCGCTACTAAAGCCAGTGGTATTATTATTAAAGGGAATGAAGGCAGCGGGCAGGTAAGCGACGAATCTTCCTTCATCCTCTTCCAGCGGGTGATCAGGGAAATAAAAGATATAGAGATATGGGTACAGGGCGGCGCAGGTATCCACACCACTGCAGCACTGGGCGCCACCGGCGCAACAGGCGTAGTGCTGGACAGCCAGCTGATACTGTTCCCTGAATGCAGTGCGCCTGCCGCATTGAAAAATGTATGCGAAAAACTGAACGGCAATGAAACACGGGTACTGGATCACTTCCGTGTACTGGTAAGGCCCAACTCTCCCGTACTGCCGGATAACATTACACAAAAGCGGCTTGAAAAATACCTCGACACCCTTGACCTGGAGAAAGGTTTCCTGCCCCTGGGACAAGACATTGCCATTGGTATAGACCTTGTACAGCGCTATAAGAAACTGAGCCGCCTGGTGTTTGCATTACAGGAAGCTGCACATGGGCACCTGCGCCAGGCGCAAACACTGAATGTGCTTAGTCCGGGCAATGCCCTTGCACAGGAGCTGCAGATCCCCTACCCGATTGCACAGGGACCGATGACCCGCGTAAGCGACGTACCTGCATTTGCCGCTGCCGTGGCAGACGCAGGAGGCCTTCCCTTTGTGGCGCTCTCTTTGTTAAAAGGAGAACAGGCCAGGCAGCTGATCACACATACCAAATCACTCGCAGGCAATAAGCCCTGGGGCGTGGGCATACTGGGATTTGCGCCGCCCGAGTTGCGTGAAGAACAGATCAGCTATATCAAAGAAGAAAAACCGCCCATCGTGCTCATTGCGGGCGGCAGGCCCTCACAGGCGAAAGCACTGGAACAGGCAGGTATCAAAACATTCCTGCATGTGCCCTCTGCTTCGCTGCTCGACATGTTCATTAAAGAAGGCGCTAAAAGGTTCGTGTTTGAAGGAAGGGAATGCGGCGGCCACGTAGGTCCGCTTTCCAGCCTTGTACTGTGGGAAAGACAGGTGGAACGATTGCTGCAGGAAGAGCATGCAGACCAGTTCAGCATCTTCTTTGCCGGTGGTATTCACGACCCGCTCTCTGCCGCATTTATCTCCGTAATGGCTGCCCCGCTGGCAGCCAAAGGCGCGAAGATAGGCGTACTGATGGGCACTGCCTATATCTATACACAGGAAGCCGTCAGCAGCGGCGCCATCCTGCAGCAATTCCAGGATCAGGCCTTGCAGCATAAGGATACCATCCTGCTGGAAACCGCTCCGGGCCATGAAACACGCTGCCTGTATACCCCATTTGCAGACTTCTTCAATACAGAAAAAGAACGCCTGCAAAAAGCCGGTACCGATAAAAAAGAAATATGGGCCCAGCTGGAGCAGCTCAATGTGGGCCGCCTGCGTATAGCCGCCAAAGGCATGGAACGCAGAGGCGATGCATTGGTGATGATCAACCACGACGATCAGCTGCACTCCGGTATGTATATGATCGGCCAGGTGGCTGCCTTAAAAGAGCATGTCATCTCTGTAGCTGAATTACACAAAACCGTTGCGGAAGATAATTACACGCTGTTAGCGCAGGCTAAACTGCCGGCCTTGCCAAAAGCCGCAGACAAAGCGCTGAATGTAGCCGTTGTAGGCATGGCCTGTATCTATCCCGGCGCCAGGAATATAGAAGAATACTGGCGTAATATCATCCTTGGAAAAGATTGTGTAACAGAAGTGCCGGACGAGCGTTGGAACAAGTCGCTCTACTATGATCCCGCATCCAACAACGGTGAGAAGACTCCTTCCAAATGGGGCGGCTTCATTCCTAAAATAGATTTCGACCCGGTTAGCTTCGGCATACCGCCGCAATCACTGGCTGCTATTGATCCGGCGCAGCTCCTCAGCTTACTGGTGGCCAAACAGGCACTGGATAATGCAGGTTATGGCGGCGCTAATATTAACCGTGAGAACGTATCCGTGATCATTGGTACAGAAGCAGGTACAGACCTTGCCAACAATTACGGGTTCCGTTCCCTCTTCACGCAGATCTTCGGTGAGATCCCACCTGAACTGAATGATGCACTGCCCAAGCTCACAGAAGATTCCTTCCCGGGCATACTGGCCAATGTAATTGCAGGCCGTATCACCAACCGCCTGGACCTGGGCGGGCGTAACTATACCGTGGATGCCGCCTGCGCTTCCTCACTGGCGGCGATCGACCTTGCCTGCCAGGAACTGATCCTGGAAAAATCGGATATGGTGATTGCCGGTGCAGCAGACCTCCACAACAGCATCAACGATTACCTGATGTTTGCCAGCACCCATGCCCTCTCCCGCAACGGCAGATGCGCTACTTTCGATGCTAACGCCGACGGTACTACGCTGGGTGAAGGCATCGCCATGATGGTGCTGAAAAGATATGAAGACGCACAGCGTGATGGTGATACCATCTACGCCGTGATCAAAGGCGTTGGCGGATCCAGCGATGGCAAGAGCCTGGGCCTGACAGCTCCCCGCAAAGCCGGGCAGACAAGAGCACTGGAACGGGCCTATGAACAGGCAGGCATCTCTCCTGCTACACTCGGCCTGGTAGAAGCACATGGCACCGGCACCGTAGTGGGCGACAGAACAGAACTGAGCGCCATCTCCGATATGCTGATACAGGCGGGCGCTACCAACGCACAAACGCATTTAGGCTCTGTGAAGACACAGATCGGGCATACCAAATGCGCCGCAGGCCTTGCAGGTTTGATCAAAGCCGTACTGTCTGTATACCACGGCGTAAAACCGCCTACCATCCATCTTAAAACGCCTAACAGCTTTTATAACCCTGCCAGCAGTCCCTTTGCCTTCAACACGCAAACAGGGCTCTGGAACAACGATAAGAGAGTAGCCGGCATCAGCGCCTTCGGCTTTGGGGGCACTAATTTCCACGCAGTGATCGAGAACCATGAAGCGGCGGTACCAGCTGGTCCCGTGATCAGTGCATGGCCCGCTGAACTGTTCGTGTTCCGTGGTAACAGCTATGAAGAAGCAAAGCAGCTGCTGAGCACTGTAAAACAGCTGATTGACAGTAATGACAACATCCAGCTGAAAGACATTGCCTGGAGCCTGTACAAACACAGCAGCCTGCCCATACAATTGTCTATCGTAGCAGACAGCATAGCAGACCTGCGCCTGAAGCTGGACCTCGCTGTTTCCGGTGTAGCCAGCAACGGTGTGTATATTACAGAAGAACTGGAAGGCAAGGTAGCGTTCCTCTTCCCCGGACAAGGCAGTCAGCGGGTGAATATGGCGCGCGACCTCTTCGTTACTTTCCCCGCCATGCGCAGACTGCTGAAAGATAAACCGCAGTACGAACAACTGTTGTTCCCCCCTGCAGTATTCGATGAAGCAGCGCAGAAGCAACAGAAATCATCTATCAAGGATACCCGCCTGGCACAACCCCTCTTAGGGATCGTTGACCTGGCTATCGCTACCTTCCTGCAGGCATTGGGCATACAGCCTGATATGGCGGCAGGCCACAGCTACGGCGAACTGCCTGCACTGTGCTTTGCAGGTGTATTTGAAGAAAGCGAGCTGGTGCCCCTGAGCGAAAAGAGAGCCGCCGCCATCCTCAATGCGGTAGGTGCAGACAAAGGCGCCATGCTGGCGGTAAGCTGTAAAGAAGAAGTACTGGCAGGTCTCACGGACGGTGTTGCCGATGTATGGCTTGTCAATCATAACTCCCCCCTGCAATGGGTGGTGGCCGGTACGACCCCTGCTATCGCGAAGCTGGCGGAAAAGCTGCAGGGCGCTAATATCTACTTCCAGCAACTGGAAGTGGCCTGCGCTTTCCATAGCCCGCTGCTGGCAGGCGCACAGGCGCTGTACAGAACAGCTCTCAGTGATACCGATCTCAAATCACCCTCCATCCCCGTATGGTCTAATACCACCGCTGCCGTTTATCCATCAACAGCGGAAGCCATTCGCGAAAGACTGGCAGAGCACCTGGTGAAGCCGGTAAGGTTTACGGAAGAAATAGAACTGATGTATGCACAGGGCGCACGTATCTTCATTGAAGTAGGCCCGGGCAAGGTACTGAGCAATCTCACCAAAGCCATCATCGGCGATGACGAGCTGATACTGCATACAGAAGATAAAGATCAACCAGGCGTCACTCACCTGCTGCACACCATTGCCCGCTACATGGCCAGCGGCAGAAGCGTGCACATGGAACAGCTCTTTGATGGCAGGAATGCCCGCCAGCTGGATCTCAACGCACCGGAGCAATACAAAAAGAGCAGCACCGTATGGCTGGTGAACGGTCACTATGCCGAGCCCTCCACCGGCAAGCTGCCTGCCCATGGCGCACTGCCCATCGTTGCACCGCTGCAGCTGAAAGGTACCGCTACCGCCAATCCTGTTGTAATCAACAACCAGGGCGGCGCAGAACAACTGGTGGAAGCCTATCTCAACAGCATCAAACATATTGTACAGGCACAGCGCGATGTGATCCTGGGATACCTGGGCCACAACCCCCAATCTTTTGAAAGCGCTCCCCTGCCCGACCTTACACCGCGTAAGACCATACCCGTACACAGTAATGGCAATAGCAATAGCAATGGTAACGGCCAGCATTATACGAACGGCGCGCATACAATTGCCGCCACTGTTCCCGTTGCCGAAACTGCTGCGCTGGATGTAAAAGGTATCCTTCTCGCCGTGATCAGCGACAAGACCGGTTACCCGCCAGACATGCTGGGTATGGAAATGGACCTGGAAGCAGACCTCAGCATAGACTCCATCAAACGCATGGAGATCATCGGCGAACTGAAAACAAGATTGGGCGGTTTCAAACACGCCACGCATAGTGAAGAAACATTGGTAGAACAACTGGCTGCTATCAAAACATTGAAAGGCCTGGTAGACTGGATAAGCGAGAACGCTGCCAACGCGAACAGCGTAAAAGTTGCGCCCTCAACAGATGATCTGCCTGCAACTTCTAACCTTCAACAAACTTCAAACCTCAAACCTCAAACTTCAAACCCGAATGGTCGTTCTGCCGCCGAAATACAAGCTGTACTCCTGAGCGTAGTAAGTGAGAAAACAGGCTACCCGGCTGACATGCTGGGCCTGGACCTTGACCTGGAAGCTGACCTGAGCATCGACTCCATCAAACGCATGGAGATCATCGGCGAGCTGAAAACAAGACTGGGCGGCTTACCTTCCTCCAACGGCCAGGGCGAAGAAATGATGGAACAACTGGCAGCCATTAAAACCCTGCAGGGATTGATCAACTGGCTGGCAGCCACCACCGCCGGTGATTTTGAACCGGTACAGGAAGCCAAGAAGATCATCGAACAGGGTTTTTCCAACAACGGCAAAGACCTGAAAGAAACACTCTCCCGCCTGCGTTTCGAGCTGACGCCCTCCTTCCTCAGCCAAACAAACGCCACGCGCCTGGAGGGAAATGCCTTTGCGATCACAGATGATGGCGGCGCTATTGCCATCGCCATCAAAGAACACCTGGAACAGCAGGGCGCTACCGCTACTATCATACAAGCCAATGATCCCTTAGATGGTTATCACGGCCTTATTATCCTCGATATTTTCTCTTCACAGCAGCGCCCGGATATTATCACTGCGTTCTCCATGGTGAAGAAACTGGACTTCGACAAAGTGAAATGGGTATACGCAATTTCGGATTTTGAGAGCCATTTAGGGCACGATACCGGTATGGAGCTATTGCAACACTTCCAGGGCTATTCCGGCTTCTTTAAGAGCCTGGATAAAGAATACGAGCATACGAAATGCCGTACTATCAACATCAATCTCTCCGGTAAACCGGCGCCTGAAAAAATAGCCGCCATCACACTGGATGAAATACTACACCCGGAAGGCCCGGCAGAGGTCTTCTATCAGAACGATAGCCGCCAGACCCTGGAACCGGTGCCCTCCCGTCTTACCATCGGGCAAACGCCGGACATCCGCCTGGACAAACAATCCGTGATACTGGTACTGGGTGGCGCACAGGGCATCACCGCAGAACTGATGATCCGCTTCTCGAAAGAATACCCTTGCCATTACATCCTGGTAGGCAGATCCGCAGACCCGCGTAAACACATGCAGGACCAGTATGCTTTCCTGAAAACCAAAGATGAGATCCGGCAGTATCTCGTAGCACAGGGCCAGCTGAAAAAACCGGCAGATATAGAGAAGAAGACAGCGGAGATCCATAAATACAACCAGATCCTGCAAACCATTCATTCACTGGAACAGAACGGCGCTACCGTTACCTATCACTCACTGGACCTGCGCGACGAAACCGCTATGCGCGATCTCGTCAAAGGCGTTTACCGCGAATACGGACGCATAGATGGCGTAGTGCATGGCGCAGGACTGCTGGAAGATAAACTCTTCCATCAGAAAACGCCGGAGTCCTTTGAGAGAGTGTTCTCTACCAAAGTAACGCCCCTGCGCGTTCTGGCAGAACAGCTGAATACAGACACCCAGTTCGTGATCCTGTTCTCCAGCGTAGCTTCGGTGTATGGCAACCGCGGACAAACGGATTATGCGGCCGCCAACAGCGTGATGGACCGCTATGCCCGCGTATTGAAGCAACGCCTGAAAGCCAAGGTAATGGCCATCAACTGGGGCCCCTGGAAAGGTACCGGCATGGTATCGCCGTCCCTCGAAAAAGAATACGAACGCAGGGGTATCGCGCTCATTCCCTTGTCTGATGGCATGGAAACGTTTATTGATGAATTAAAATATGGTAACGAGAGCCAGGTGGTGATCATGGCGGGTAATGTTACTTTCTAAGACCTAATTCAGACCAACCCTCATGAACCAAACTGTTGATGTAGCTATAATCGGCATGTCATGCATCTTCCCGGGAGCCGGCGACCTGCCCGCTTTCTGGAAGAATATTATCAACCGCGTAGACGCCATACAAACCGTGCCCGAAAACCGGATGGACAGCGTGTTCTTTGACGGCGAAACCGCCGTAGACCGCTTCTACTGCCGGCGCGGTGGATTCATAGATGAATTTGCAGCATTCGATCCTATACAGTTCGGTATCCTGCCGCTCGTGGTAGAAAGCACCGAACCGGAACAACTGCTGGCCTTAAGCCTGGCTTACAAAGCATTGGCGGATGCTGGCGTATTCGAAAAAGAGCTGCCCCTGGATAACACCGGCATCATCATCGGTAAAGGAAATTATCCGGGTCCCGGCGCGGTAAGAGGCATCGAGATCATCCGCACCGGCGAACAGATCGTACGCGTATTACAACACCTGCTGCCCGATCTGAAGAAGGAAGAACTGGACCGTGTAAAGAAAGAGTTCCAGGTAAAAAAAGGACGCTTTGGCCCCGACACCGCCATGGGATTGATCCCTAACCTGGTCGCCTCACTGGTGGCTAACCGCCTTAACCTGGGCGGCACTGCCTATACCGTAGATGCCGCCTGCGCCAGCTCACTGATAGCTGTAGACCATGCGGTGAAGGAACTGCTCAGCGGGCGTTCAGACATGGTGATCGCCGGTGGCGTACATGCCTCACAGAACGCACCCTTCTGGAGCATCTTCACGCAACTGGGCGCACTGTCAAGAAATGAACAGATACGTCCCTTTGATCAAAGAGCAGATGGCGTACTGATAGGCGAAGGCTGCGGTTTTGTAGTACTGAAACGACTGGACGATGCGATACGCGACGGTCATCGCATTTATGCGGTAGTAAAAGGCGTAGGCGTATCCAGCGACGGCGCAGGGGTGAGCGTGATGAGCCCTTCCGTAAAAGGACAGGCAAAAGCGATCCGCCAGGCCTGGCAGCAAGCCAAAACCGATCTCCGGGAGATCGGCTATCTCGAGGCACACGGCACGGCTACTCAATTAGGTGATAAAACAGAACTGGAAACCCTCCTGCAGGTATTCGGCAATGACACTCTGCTGCCGAAGGCAGGCATCGGCACCATCAAATCCATGATCGGGCATGCGATGCCTGCCGCAGGAATGGCTGGTCTGATCAAGACCGCACTGGCATTATACCACGGGCAATTGCCCCCTACCCTGCACTGCGAAGATCCCTTACCGTTAATGCAGCAAACCAGGTTCACACCTGTACAGGAAGCAAGCTCCTGGGAGGAATCCGGGCTACCACGACGTGCTGGCGTGAATGCTTTTGGCTTCGGCGGTATCAATGCGCACGTAGTGCTGGAAAGCCTGGACATGCAGGATGGCCAGCAGAAAAAACAATTCAGCGGTATGGCGCCAGCTCTAAAGCGTGATCCCGTATTGTTACTGGCGCGACCCGATAAAGCTGCGCTCATTAAAGCACTGGAAGAGCAATCAGCCACTATCGGTGAAGGCGATTATCGTTTAGCCGTATTTGATCCCACACCGGAACGCATCAAGAAAGCCATCAAGATAGTCAGCAAAGACAATCCCTGGCGTAACAAGCAGGACATCTGGTTCTCCAATGATCCGCTGTTAGCACAGGATGGTAAAGTGGCATTTCTGTTCCCAGGCCTTGATGGACTGGTAAACGGCGAAACCGCCAGCGTGGCCCGCTACTTCAACCTGCCGGGATTACCGCATATCACCGGCGCCGATGGCGTACTGGCAGCTGCACAGCAACAGATGGAGAACAGCGGCATACTCGATGCTGCGCTGAAACAACTAGGTGTGCAACCTGACCTTAACGCCGGGCATAGCCTGGGAGAATGGCTGGCCGGACGTGCCGCCGGTATGGTAGAAGAGCATTCTCTCATGCGCCTGCAGGCCCAGCTGGATCCAACATTATTTGAACAAAAGAACGCTACTTTCCTGGTAGCCGGCTGCGGGTACGAAAAACTGAAACCGCTGCTGGATATCACTGAAGATATTTATCTCTCTATTGATAACTGTCCGCAACAGGTGATCCTCTGCGGCACAAACGAAGCCGTGAACAGGTTCACTACCGTGCTGCGCGAAGAACAGATCTTTTACCAGGTATTGAACTTCCAGTCCGGCTTCCACTCTCCCTTCGTAAAAGATAAACTGGACCTGCTCCTGGCAGGAATGGACCTGCTGGAATTCCGTACCGCTACCGTGCCAGTATGGTCGGCCACTACACTCAGCACTTATCCTTCCGCGATAGAAGACATTCGCCAGCTGAGTGTAGAACATCTCTTACAACCGGTGCGCTTCCGTGAGCTGACAGAAAAGCTGTACAGCGAAGGCGTAAGGGTATTCATCCAGGTAGGCGCAGGTGGACTGATAGGTTTTGTAGACGATACCTTAAAACAACAAACCTATAGCGCAGTCGCTGCCAGTGTACCTGTAAGATCTGGTCTGTGTCAGCTGCAAAGAGTGTTAGCCGCGCTGTTTGTAGAAGGAAGAGCCGTGAACAACGCTTTTATGGAAACAGGCGCCAGCGTTAAAAGCAAAACTGCTGCCCCGGTAAAGCTGCAGCTGGGCTCTCCTATTGTAAGAGAGATCGCCGCATTAAAACAATTGCCGGTGGCAAAACCGCAGTACAAAGCAGTTGCGGAAACGGCCTCTTCTCCCGTAATGCAAGCCCTGCTGGAGAACTTTGAAGAGATCTCGCAGATCCAGCATTCGCTGCTCGAAGCATTCCAGCAGAAAACCGCTTACCGCAACGGCGCTAATGGGAATGGCCATCATACGGCTGTACAGGCTCCGCCTCCAGCGCCCGCTAAACAACAAGCGCTGGTACATCACCTGGATATTTCCCTGGCAACACATCCCTACCTGATAGATCACTCGCTCATCAGGCAAAGACCGGGATGGCACTGTGCTGATGATATGGAACCGGTGATCCCCATGACCATGATCCTGGAACTGTTTGGCGACATTGCCGCTGCAAATGCACCAGGCATGCTGGTGCAAAAGATCATGCAGGTGAAAGTGTTCCAATGGATGAACGTGGCGAAACCTTTCCGTGAAACGGTGCAAGGCGAATGGAAAACAGCGGACCGCGTCTACCTCAACCTCGAAAAGTACGCCAATGCGGAAGTGCAATTGTCCAAACAATATAACATACCCGACAGAACCGGTGCAGACATTGGCGCTCCTTTGAACATACAGATAACGCCTGAACAGGTGTATACACAACGCATGTTCCATGGCCCTGCTTACCAGGGCATCAAAGAAGTAAGCGTAATCGCCGAAAAAGGCATCCGGGGCATCATTGAAGGCGGAGCAGGTAAAGGCTCTTTGCTAGATAACGCCGGACAGCTCTTTGGTCTGTGGCTGCAGCTTACACTGCCTAAAGACCGTATCGCTTTCCCGGTGAAGATCCAGGAAGTAGAGCTCTACGCTCCGCTGGATGATCAGCAGGGCAACTTTGAATGTACCTGTCAGCTGACCTCCCTGAATGAAGAATTTGCATTCGCAGATTTTATCCTGAAACGGGATAACAAGATATGGGCCATTATAAGAGGCTGGCAGAACCGCCGCCTGGAAATAGATGAGCGCCTGTGGAATGCGCTGATCTCACCGAAGCATGCCTTATCAACAGAGATCGTGCCCGGCGTATTCATGTTCCATAATGCGTATAGCCGCGTGAACTCCTGGGACTTTATCGTAAAGCGGTATTTCAACCAGGATGAGAAAAAGCATTACAATGAGCTGCCCCTGCATAAAAAGAAGGAATGGATCATCAGCCGTGTAGCTGCCAAAGATGCCGTAAAGGGTGTATTACACCGCGACGGCGAGCTGCATTACCCGGTAGAATTCGCGATCAACTCCACGGAAGCAGGACAGCCTTTCCCGGAAGGAGGCGCAGCTAACGGCATTCATCTTTCATTAGCACATAAGAATACCGATGCAGTGGCCATCGCCCGTTCCGACAGGCCTGTAGGGATCGATATAGAAGAGGTGCGCGAGCACAACACCGCCTTCAAGGAACTGGTGTTTGATCCCGCAGAGCTGGCGCTGATCGGCTCCCGCGATGAAGCCGAATGGCTCACCCGTTTCTGGGTAGCCAAAGAAGCTTACGGAAAATCACTGGGCAAAGGCCTGCGGGGGAACCCGAAAGCATATACGGTAGAGCGTATCAATGGAGACGATCTGCAGATAAAAGGAATTATCATTCACACTATTAAGTATAAAAACTACATAATCGGATGGACCAGTTAACACAACCTACACAACTGAGCGAAGAAGCGATCCTGGAGGTACTGAAACAATTTATCACAGAAGTGATCGGGGAAGAATTCGTGGAAGATCTCGATATTACCCCGCAAAGCTCCTTCACCAAAGACCTCGAGATGGACAGCATCGAAATAGTAGCCTTCTCTGAAAAGGTAAAAGCCCATTTCGGAAAAGACATCGATTTTACCGGCTGGCTGTCTAATATGGACCTGGATGAGATCATCAATCTCAACCTGGGAGACATCACCAAATACATTCAGTCATGCCTGTAGTATCGCTGCAACACACTGGCATCCACATGCAGGAAATGAATGCAGGAGCGCCGGAAACCATTTTGATGGTGCATGGTATGTTCACCAACCTGTCCATCTATTATTTTAATATTGCGCCTATACTGGCACAACAGTTCCACGTTGTGTTATATGACCTGAAAGGTCACGGTATGAGCGGAAGATCCAGTCACGGGTACGACCTGCAGACCATGAGCAATGAGCTCGTGGAACTGATGGATAACCTGGGGCTGGATACCGTTCACCTGGCAGGTTACAGTTACGGCGGACTCATAGCATTAAAGGCTGCCATGTGTTTTCCCGAAAGGATCAACAAACTGGCGATCATAGAAAGCCCCGACCCGTATGAACAGGAAACCATGAGCATTGTAGACATCTACAGCAAAGAGCTGTTGGTGCATTTTATCAATGATCATGCAGGAGATACCGCAGTCAAGCTCGGAAAACGGCAGCTGGAACGCCGTCACCGTATGTATGAACAGCTGCTCAAAGAAAGCAGCATCCGGCAGGACATGCAGCAGGAAAGGCATTTCTTCTCCAGTCCGCAGCTGACCGGTATCCCGCATGAAACCCTGTTGATCTATGGCAATGCTTCAGATTGCATTCCCGCAGGGCAACAGCTGCGCGAAAAGATCAGGGACTCACGGCTGATGCTGGTAGACGGCGATCATAACATTCCCGTGCAGGAGCCCTTTCCTATTGCTTATGCACTGAAAGACTTTTTTGGAACTCAATTATAACCATTCCACCTATGGCAAAATTTGTATTCGTTGTTCCTCCCCTTACGGGCCATATCAATCCTACATTAAGTGTTGGAGCGGAGTTGTTGCTGCGCGGACATGAAGTAGGCTGGATCAGCCTGGAAGCATCTCTCGGGGAAAAACTTCCCCCCGGCGGACAACTGCTGCTGGTTTCCTATGCCGAAGACCATGCCGCCACGCAGGACGGCCCGCGTTACCTCGACGCTATCCAGCAAAAGAATGTATATGGCGTGGAGAGCATCAAATTCCTCTATGATGATGTGCTGATCCCACTGAACCGTTACATGTACCATGGCATCATGCAATGGCTGGAAACTTTTCAGCCTGATGTAGTGATCCACGATCATGAATTGTTCGCAGGCGCCATTGCCGCTGCTCAAAAAGGCATTCCCTGCGCCACCACCGTTACTGCTCCCGCTGCTGTAAGAGCCATGGATGATCTCCCGAAAGTAAAGGAATGGGGCGATCAGAAGATCATCGCCCTGCAACGCGAACTGGGCCTGGACACCCACCGTTCCCTGCAATGTTCAGATACGATGGCCCTGGTATTCACTTCGCGTGAGTTCTTTGGCGATACGGACCTGGAAGACCAATACAAGTTTGTGGGGCCGGTGATCCAGCACCGCCCCGCTGCGATACCTTTTGAATGGGAAAAGTTCTATCATATGGAACATCCCCGCAAGATCCTCGTATCCATCGGCACTACCTTCGATCATAGCTATAAAAAAGAATTCTTCAGTAAAGTATGTGCAGCATTCGCGAACGAGCCGCTTACGGTTGTGGTAGTATCTGATCCGGCGCTTTTTGATGAATGGCCTGCCAATTTCATGGTGCAGGAGAAAGTGCCGCAGCTCGCATTGCTGCCGCACCTGAATGCCGTGGTATGCCATGGCGGTCATAATACCGTATGCGAAACCCTGGCCCATGGCCTGCCCCTGGTAGTGATCCCTATTGCTTACGATCAGTCTTTCGTAGCAGGCAGGGTAACTGCATCTGAAAGCGGGCAACGGCTCAACTTCAAGCGCTTTAAGGCAGATCACCTGAAGCAGGCTGTATATGAAGTGCTGCAGGACCCGAAATATGCCGCAGCCGCCCAAATCATGCAGCAGTCTTTTACACAGGCCGGCGGCACCACCAGGACCGCTGAATTGCTGGAAGAAATGTGCACATCAAAAATTATCGCCCATGTCTAAATTCTTATTTGTAGTACCGCCTTTCTTTGGCCATATCAGTCCCACACTCAGCGTTGGCGCCAGCTTAATAGCACGGGGCCACCAGGTAGCATGGGTAGGTATACAGGAAATTGCAGCAGAGCATGTACCCACAGGCGGCCGCTTCATTGTGCCGCATGCCGAACTGGAAGAACATTTACCGGAAATTAAGCGCATACTGAAAAGACAGGATGACGGTCCCAACATCTCCGGCGCAGAAACACTGAAGCTGGCCCTGGAAGAAACCTATATGCCTTTCTGCCGCTTCATTATGAAAGGCCTGGAACGTATCGTAGACGAGTTTCAGCCGGATGTGATCGTCAACGACTGTATCACTTTTGCAGGCGCCATCTGTGCCTATAACAAAGGCATTCCTTACGTAACCACCACCCCGGTGCCGCCGGATGTAGGCGGAGACGCGATGAGCGCTCCCAAGGTACATGCCTGGTGGGTGCGTAATATCCTGGAGCTGCAGCAATCTTTCGGCATTTATGAAGCTGCCGCAGTAGTGAACTCCGGAGAGCTGAACCTGGTATTCACCTCACAGGAATTCTCCGCTATTGCCCAGCCGCCGGCCTATATGAAATTCGTAGGTCCGGTAAAGGGACGTCCCAATAACACGCCATTTGACTGGGAACGACTGGAAAAGGCCACTTCTCCTAAAGTATATGTATCCCTGGGCACCCTGCTGGTGGACATCCGCAAAGACTTCTTCAGCAAGCTGATCGAAGCTTTTGCAGATCAGCCGCTCACGATAGTAGCAGCCACTAACCCGGACATCTTTGAACAGTGGCCGGATAACTTTATTGTACAAGGCTATGTACCGCAATCGCAGGTGATCGCCAAAATGGATGCGGTGATCTGTCATGGCGGTTTCAATACGGTGAACGACACCTTTATGAACGGCCTGCCCATGCTCATTACACCTATTGCATATGATCATTTCCATACCGCTTCCCTGATAGAAAAAGCAGGCTGCGGCATTAAGCTGCGCTATAAACGGCTACGGGTAAACGACCTGAAAACCGCTATGTGGGAAATACTGCAAAACCCACAGTATCGCAGCGCAGCAGCGCATATCAGGGATACTTATATCCAGGCCGGCGGCAATGATAAAGCAGTGGAATACCTGGAAGCATTTGCCGCCAAAAAACGTTTGGTAGCATTTTAAAGACATTAACTATGAAACGAAAACTACTTTTCCTCGAAAGGTTCATCTATGGGGATGGCACGGTTCCCAAGAACATCACCTTTACCATTAAGATACGTGGCGTGATCGCTGAAGACGCCCTGCGTCATGCGCTCTCCAAAGTGCAGGCCAAACATCCTCTGCTCAGCGTTTCTGTGCAGGAAGACAGCAAAGGCCAGCCCTGGTTTGTAACACCCTTACTGGCGCCGGAAATTCCCTTACGCATCGTAGAACGCAGCTCTGAAGACGACTGGATGCGGGAGTCTGAAAAAGAAT
>Ga0102590_1003269_pt1 | contig 16584 bp, 20 predicted proteins | sample AraplaMF_Col_mMF_FD_76859 | JGI IMG/M metagenome (GOLD analysis project Ga0102590, IMG submission 76859) | Arabidopsis root microbial communities from the University of North Carolina, USA - plate scrape MF_Col_mMF | ecosystem: Host-associated > Plants > Roots > Endosphere | place: USA...
AGCGACCATCTCCAGATGGCGGGGATGGAGACGGTGCGCGCGGCCTGGCTGCTGGCGCTTGGCCGGCTGACCGTCGTGGCGTTCTTCGCGATCTATCTCTTGCTTCTGTGCATCCCGCGCGTCCGCAAGGGCGGCGGCAGCGACGAGGCGCTCGGCATCGCGCTTGCGATCGGCAGCCTGATCTCGTTTGCCAGCATGGTGATGGCCTCGAAGGTCGGCGAGTTGGCCGCCCTCCGCCTGCACGCCACGGAGTTGCTGTTGCTGCTCGGCGCTGCCATCGTGGTGGTGATCGAACGGCCCGCGCCGGCGCCGAAGACCGTCGAGGCTCCAGCGCCGCTAGCTCTTGAGCAGGCCGAGCTCCTGCACAATCGCTGAGGCTTCCTTGACGGCGTGGTTCACCGCCGGCACGCCGCAGTAGATAGCCTGCTGCAGCAGGATTTCCTTGATGTCGTCGGGGGTGAAACCGCCCTCGGCGAGCGCCGCGCGCACATGCAGGCGGAACTCGTCCCATTGCCCGAGCGCGACCATGGTGCCGATCACCAGCACCCGCCGCGTCCGCTCGTCGAAATGCGGCCGTGTCCAGATCTCGCCCCAGGCATAGCGCGTGATCATGTCCTGGAAGTCGGTGTTGAAGGCGTTGCGGCCCGCGATCGACTTGTCGACCCAGGCATTGCCGAGCACTTTTCGGCGCATGGTCATGCCGGCATCGCGGCGCTTCTGGTCGTCCATTCTATCCTCCTCTCCGTCCTTGCGAGCGCAGCGAAGCAATTCAGAAGCTTTCCGCGGAGACAGTCTGGATTGCTTCGCTGCGCTCGCAAGGACGATCGTGATCAGCGCTGCGTCAGGAATCCCACCACCGCGTCGGTGAACGCATGCGGCTGCTCGACATTTGAAATGTGGGCGGCGTCGATGATGGTCATGCTGGCGCCGGGAATGTTGGAGCGGATCAGTTCGCCCGCCGAGATCGGCGTCGCCTGATCGTGGCGGCCGGCGATCACCAATGTCGGGCTCTTGATCTTCGGCAGCAGCGCGCGCTGGTCGAGCGTGGACAGCGCTTCACAGCAGGCCAGATACCCCTCGACGGGGGTGGCGAGCAGCATCGATTTCATCTTCGCGGTGATGTCGGGCTCGCGTTCGCGGAAGTCCTGCGTCAGCCAGCCCGCGATCACGCCATCGGCGACTGCCGCAATGCCACCCTTCTTCACGGCGTCGACCCGCTCCAGCCATTTGGTCGGCTCGGCATAGTAGCAGGAGGTGTTGGCGAGGATGAGCTTGCCGAATCTTTCAGGCGCATTTGCGCCCAGCCATTGCCCGACCATGCCGCCCATCGACAGGCCGCACCAATGTACTTTCTCGATGTTGAGGTCGTCGAGGATCGCCAGCACGTCGCGGCCGAAGCGCTCCATCGTATAGGGCGCGGGCGGGACGTTCGACTTGCCGTGGCCGCGACGGTCGTAGCGGATGACGCGGAACACCTGCGTCAACGCCTTCATCTGCGGCTCCCACATCTGCAGCGTGCAGCCGAGCGAGTTGGAGAGCATCAGGGTCGGCCCGCCGTCGCGGCCCTCGACGGAGACGTTGATCAGGCAACCGTCGGCATCGATCATGGGCATGCGGCGTCTCCGTTTAATTCTCGCGCTTCTATTCGCGATCGAGGCTGTCGAGCAGGCGGTCGATCAGCGCCTGCGAAGCCCCTTGATAGGCCATCGGCTCGAACAATGCCGCAATTTTTTCCGGCGAAAGATGCGCGGTGACGAGCGAATCGGCCGCGAGAATTTCGCGCAGATGCTGCTTGTCGGCAACCGCGCGCTTGCTCGCGGCCTCGATCAGATGGTGCGCGTCGCTCTTGCCGATCTTGTCGGCCAGGGCAAAGGTGACGGCCTCCGCCATGATCAGCCCGTGCGTCGCGTCGAGATTGCTGCGCATGCGCGCGGCGTCGACTTCCAGCCCTTCGGCGATGTCGACGATGGCGGCGAGCGCGCCTGATGTCACCAGCATCAATTGCGGCAGCGTCGGCCATTCCGCGTGCCAGGGGCCGGCGCTTCGCTCGTGATCCTGCACCTGGGCCGCAAAAATCGTCGCGGCGAGCTGCGGAGCCATGGTCGCGCAGCCCAGCGCGCTTGCGGCGGCGACCGGGTTGCGCTTGTGCGGCATGGTCGACGAGCCGCCGCGGCCTTCGCCGGCGGGCTCGAACGCTTCGCCGACATCGGTCTGCATCATCAGCGAGACGTCGCGCGCGATCTTGCCGCAGCTGCCGGCGAGAATCGCAAGACACGATGCCGCCTCCGCGATCCGGTCGCGATGGGTGTGCCAGGGCGCCTCGGGGAGCGGCAGACCCAACTCTTGAGCCAGCCGTTCGGCCACCGCGAGCCCCTTGTCGCCGAGGGCGGCAAGCGTGCCGGCGGCGCCGCCGAATTGCAGCGCGAGGCCCTCGCGGCGCAAGCGCCGCAGGCGGCAGCGGGCGCGGGCGAGGCTTGCGGCATATTCGGCGGCCTTCAGCCCGAACGGCATCGGCAGCGCGTGCTGGAGCCAGGTCCGGGCCACCATCGCGGTGTGGCGATGCGTCCGGGCCAGTGCGGCAAAACCCTTGATGGCACGGCTGAGGTCGGCGTCCAGCGCGTCGATGCCGGCGCGAAGCGTCAGCATGGTCGCGGTGTCGATGACGTCCTGGCTGGTCGCGCCCCAATGCACATAGCGCGCGGCTTCTGCATCGGCCTTGCCGACATGGGCGGTCAGCATCTTGACCAGGGGAATGGCGAGGTTGCCGGAGCGCGTCGCGGCCTCGGCCAGGGCGTTCCTGTCGAAGGAATCGGCCTTGCAGGCAGCGCCGATCGGGCCGACTGCAGAGCCCGGAATCACGCCCGTGGCGGCCTCGGCCCGTGCCAGGGCTGCCTCGAAATCGAGCATGTTCTGCAGGGTAGACCGGTCGTCGCAGACGGCTCGCATGGCCGCGCTCGACAGCATCGGCGCGAGCAGGGGGGAGAGGGCTGTGCTCATGTTGCGCGCGACCTAACCATCATGGCCCGGCTGTGCCAATCCAAAACCGACCGCACAAGACTTATTGCGGTTGCGAATATGCATTGCACGTGACCGAGGGCCACCCTTTCCTTTGCGGCCCCCGTGCGTTACTTGAGCACTATTATTCTGACACGGTCCAAGCTCGATATCCCGGGAGGTACCCCATGGCCATGACAATGAACGGCGAAGTCCAGCTTGCGGCGCCGCGCGAGGCTGTGTGGGAGAAGCTCAACGATCCCGCGGTGCTGAAGGCCTGCATCCCCGGCTGCGAGGAGCTGGAGAGGACCGACGACGGCGGTTTCCGCGCAACGGCAAAAATGAAGGTCGGCCCGGTGTCCGCCCGCTTCAAGGGCAAGGTCACGCTGAGCGATCTCGACCCGCCGAACGGCTACAAGATCTCCGGTGAGGGCGAAGGCGGGGTCGCCGGATTCGCCAAGGGCGGCGCGGTGGTCAAGCTGGCGGAGAAGGACGGCGGCACGCTGCTCTCCTACGAGGTCGAGGCGCAGATCGGCGGCAAGTTGGCGCAGCTCGGTCAGCGCCTGATCAACGGCACCGCCAAGAAACTGGCCGACGAATTTTTCGCGAACTTCGCCAAGGCGGTACAGGGCTGAAGGCTATCGCCTTTCGTCATGGCACCTTGCGTCCGGGGCGATGTTGCCCCCGGGCATAATGGCCCATATGATGGGTTGGAATAATTATAAGAACCGCTTCGACGGGACCCGTCGGGGCGCTGATAGAGAGTGCTTATGGCAAAAATCTCCCTCATCGTGAACGGCAATCCTGTTACGGCCAATGTCGACCCCCGCACCCTCCTGGTGCAGTTCCTGCGCGAGAATCTGCGCCTGACCGGCACCCATGTCGGCTGCGATACGTCGCAATGCGGCGCCTGCGTCGTGCACCTTGACGGCAAGGCCGTGAAGTCCTGCACCACGCTGGCCGTGATGGCCGATGGCCACGAGGTCAAGACGATCGAGGGGCTGGCCGCCGACGGCGCGCCGCTGCATCCGATGCAGGAAGCCTTTCGCGAGCACCATGGTCTGCAGTGCGGCTTCTGCACGCCCGGCATGATCATGACCGCGATCGACATCGTCCATCGCAAGGGCAACGAGCTCGACGACCACACCATCCGCGAGGAGCTGGAAGGCAATCTCTGCCGCTGCACCGGCTACCAGAACATCGTCGCCTCGATCTCCGCCGGCGCCAAGGCGATGGCGAAATCCGATCTCGCCTAAACCGCGCACGCATCCCGCGATCAGGACATTCAGATGTACGAATTCAAATATCATCGCCCCGGGACCGTGCGGCAGGCCGCCAATCTCCTGGTGAAGAACGAAGACGCCAAGCTGGTCGCCGGCGGCCACACGCTGATTCCCGTCATGAAGCAGCGCCTCGCCAGCCCGCCGCATCTGGTCGACCTCTCCCATATCGAAGGGCTCGACGCGATCGAGATGAAGGGCCGCGCGCTCGTGATCGGCGCCACCGCCAAGCATGCCGAGGTCGCAAGCTCCGCGATCGTCGGTGAAGCCATTCCGGCGCTGGCGAATCTCGCCAGCCAGATCGGCGATCCCGCGGTGCGCCACAAGGGCACGATCGGCGGTTCGCTCGCCAACAACGATCCGACCGCCGACTATCCGGCCGCCGTGCTCGCGCTCGGCGCCACCATCGTCACCAATAAGCGCCGCCTCAAGGCCGAGGAGTATTTCCAGGGCCTGTTCACGACGGCGCTCGAAGCCGACGAGATCATCACCAAGGTGATGTTCCCGCTGCCGAAGAAGGCGGCCTACATCAAGTTCCGCAACCAGGCCTCGCGCTACGCGCTGGTCGGCGTGTTCGTGGCGCGACGCCCCTCCGACGTGCGCGTTGCCGTCACCGGCGCCGGCTCCGAAGGCGTGTTTCGCGTCACCGCATTCGAGGAAGCTCTGAAGAAGCGGTTCTCGGCGAAGGCGCTCGACGGCATCGAAGTGCCGGCGGACGGCCTCAACAGCGACATTCACGGCAGCGCCGAATACCGTGCGCACCTCATCGGGGTGCTGACGCGGCGCGCCGTCGATGCCGCCAATGCCAAGGAGTGAGTGATCCTCACGATCTGGCCCAATACTTGCCCCCGGTGAGGGCGTAAGCAAGACTGGCTCTTTCATGACTCTTGTTGCCCTGCCGGCATCGGTCGATGCGATGCTCGAACTTCTCACTTCGCGTGGTTATCTCGCGGAGCGGTCGCTGGCGACGGTGACGTACCTCTCGCTGCGCATGGGCCGGCCGCTGTTTCTCGAGGGCGAAGCCGGCGTCGGCAAGACGGAGATCGCGAAGGTGCTGTCGGCGGCGCTGGGGCGCAAGCTGATCCGCCTGCAGTGCTACGAGGGCCTCGACGTCTCCTCCGCGGTCTACGAGTGGAACAGCGCCGCGCAGATGATCGCGATCCGGATGGCGGAAGCCGCCGGCGATACCGATCGCGACCAGCTCTCGTCCGATATCTTCGCCGACCGCTACATGATCAAGCGGCCCTTGCTCCAGGCGCTGGAGCCCGATGTCGCGGGGCCGCCGGTGCTGTTGATCGACGAGCTCGATCGCGCCGACGAGGCCTTCGAGGCTTATCTCCTGGAAATCCTCAGCGACTTCCAGGTGACCATTCCCGAGTTCGGCACGGTGAAGGCGCCGAGCCCGCCGATCGTCATCATCACCTCCAACCGCACCCGCGAGATCCATGACGCGCTGAAGCGGCGCTGTCTCTATCACTGGGTCGATTATCCAGCCGCTGAACGCGAGCTCGCCATCGTCAAGACCCGCGTGCCCGGCATCTCCGCGAAGCTGTCGCAGCAGGTGGTGCGCTTCGTCCAGGCACTGCGCAACCAGGATTTCTACAAGTCGCCAGGCGTTGCCGAGACCATCGACTGGGCGACCGCGCTGTCCGAGCTCGACGCCCGCTCGCTGACCCCGCAAGTGGTCGGCGACACGCTGGGCGCGCTGCTCAAGTACCAGGATGACATCACCCGCATGCAGGGCGACACCCTGCAGAAGGTGCTGAAGGAAGCGACGAGCGAGAATTGATCTTCCCGTCATTCCGGGGCGCGCGTAGCGCGAACCCGGAATCCATCGCGCTGCGCGGATGGTGGAGGAATGGATTCTCAGGTGCGCAATTGCGCACCCTAGCTCGCGACGTCGTCGCGCCCCGGAATGACGACTGAGAGTGCTGAACCATGGCCATCAACCACCTGGCACCCGAGCAAACCGAGCAGTTCGCCGACAACATCGTCGGCTTCGCCCGCGCCTTGCGTGCAGCGGGAATGCCGGTCGGGCCGGGAGCGGTGATCGATGCCATGAGCGCGCTGCAGGTGATCGACATCGGCAGCCGCGCCGATGTCTTCACCACGCTGGAGGCGATCTTCGTCAAGCGGCACGAGCATGCGCTGATCTTCAAGCAGGCCTTCAACCTGTTCTTCCGCGCCTCCGAAGAGTGGAAACACATGCTGGATTCGGTGCCGTTGCCGGACCAGGCCAAGAAGAAGCCGCAGGCCGGCTCCCGCCGCGTGCAGGAGGCGATGTCGCAGCCGCGGATGACGGAGACGCCGCAGCACCAGGAGCAGGATCTGCGTCTGTCGGTCTCCGACAAGGAAATCCTTCAGAAGAAGGATTTTGCCCAGATGAGCGCAGCGGAGATCACCGAAGCCCTCCACGCCATCGAGCGGATGCGGCTGCCGCAGGCCGAGCTTCTGACGCGCCGGCAGCGGCCCGATCCACGCGGGCTTCGTCTCGACCTGCGCCGCACGCTGCGGGCATCGCTGCGCACCGGCGGCGACATCATCGACATCCATCGCCTCGGGCGGATCGAGAAGCCGGCGCCGATCGTCGCGCTGCTCGATATCTCGGGCTCGATGAGTGAGTACACCCGCCTGTTCCTGCATTTCCTCCACGCCATCGGCGACGCCCGCAAGCGCGTCTCGGTGTTCCTGTTCGGCACCCGGCTCACAAACGTCACCCGCGCGCTGCGGCAGCGCGATCCGGACGAGGCGCTGGCGAGCTGTTCGGCCTCGGTCGAGGATTGGGCCGGCGGCACGCGGATCTCGGCCTCGCTGCACAACTTCAACAAATTGTGGGCCCGCCGGGTGCTGAGCCAGGGCGCCATCGTGCTCCTGATCTCCGACGGGCTGGAGCGGGAAGCCGATTCCAAGCTGGCTTTCGAGATGGACCGGCTGCACCGCTCCTGCCGCCGGCTGATCTGGCTCAACCCGCTGCTCCGGTTCGGCGGCTTCGAGGCCAAGGCCCAGGGCATCAAAATGATGCTCCCGCACGTTGACGAATTCCGCCCGGTACATAATTTGAGTTCGATCCATGAGCTGATCAGCGCGCTCTCCCGGCCACTGCCGCCGCAACACCGCAGCCTGATCCGCTCCGCAGCCTGAGAGGTCACCCATGCTCGATCGTGACGAGGATATCCTGAAGGCGGCGGAAGACTGGCAGAAGGCCGGCCACGGCGTCGCGCTGGCGACTGTGGTGGAGACCTGGGGCTCGGCGCCTCGCCCCGCCGGCTCGAGCCTCGTCATCAACGACGACGGCACCTTTCTGGGGTCCGTCTCCGGCGGCTGTGTCGAGGGCGCCGTGGTCACCGAGGCCATGGACGTGATCCAGAGCGGCAAGCCGAGGATGCTGGAATTCGGCGTGGCCGACGAGACCGCATGGAATGTCGGGCTGTCCTGCGGCGGCACCATCCGGGTCTTCGTCGAGAAAGTCGGCTAGCCGTGAAGCTCGCGATCCTGCACGAACTCAATGCCGAGCGCGCCGCGCGCCGGCCGGTCATTCTGGTGACGGACACCGAGAGCGGCGAGCAGCGTCTGGTGAAGGCGAAGGACTTTGCGAAGGACCCGCTGGGTGCCGAGCTGGACAAGCAGCTTCGCATGGGCAAGAGCGCCAATGTGGAGGCCGGCGGCAAGAAACTGTTCCTCAACGTCTACGCGCCGACTGCAAAGCTCGTCATCGTCGGCGCGGTCCATATCAGCCAGGCCCTGGCGCCGCTGGCGCGCTCGCTCGGCTATGACGTCACGGTGGTCGATCCGCGCACGGCCTTTGCGAGCCCGGAGCGCTTCCCCGACATCCCGCTGGTTGCAGAGTGGCCCGACACGGCGCTGCCTCCGCTGAACGTCGACCATTACACCGCTTTCGTCGCGGTGACGCACGATCCGAAGATCGACGATCCGGCGCTGCTGCACGCCTTCGAACGCGACTGCTTCTATATCGGCGCGCTCGGCTCGCGGAAGACGCACGCCAAGCGCGGCGACCGGCTGAGGGCGCAGGGCGCAAAAGACTCCGACATCGCGCGGATCCACGCGCCCATTGGCCTTGCGATCGGCGCGGTCTCGCCGTCCGAGATTGCGGTTTCGATCATGGCCGAGATCACGGCGGTGCTCCGCCTGCCACCGAAACAAAAAGAAGAAGCGGCATGAAATTCGGACCGGCGAGCCCCAGGGATGCAATCGGCGGGGTGACCGTCCACACCCTGCGCCAGGGACCGCTGGTTCTGAAGAAGGGTACGACCATTGGTCCGGCCGAGGTCGAGGCGCTGACGCGTGCCGGCATCAGGGATGTCGTGGTGGTGCGCATGGAGGAGGGCGACGTCTCCGAGGACGTCGCGGCCGCCAGTATCGCGCTTGCCGTCGGCGGCGAGGGCATCCATGTCGAGCGCGCCTTTACCGGCCGCGCCAACCTGTTTGCCGCGCGCCCGGGTGTGCTGGTGATCGACCGCGCTGCGGTCGACCGCATCAACAATATCGACGAGGCCATCACCTTTGCGACGCTCGCAGCCTTCAAGCCCGTGGTCGAGGGCGAGATGGTCGGCACCGTCAAGATCATCCCGTTCGGTGTCGAAGGGAGCTTGCGCGATGCCGCGGTGAAGGCAGCGGGCCACGACGTGCTGAAGATCGCGCCCTACGTGATCAAGCGCGTCGGCATCGTCTCGACCCTGCTGCCGGGCCTGTCCTCCAAGGTGATCGACAAGACGCTGCGCGTTACTGCCGAACGGCTCGCGCCGGCCGGCGCCAGCATCATCGCCGAGCGACGGGTGCAGCATGAAGAGCACGCGCTGTCGGCGGCCATCAAGGAATTGCTCGGCCTCGGCGCCGAGCTTGTGATCGTGTTCGGCGCGTCTGCGATCGCCGACCGCCGCGACGTGATTCCCGCGGCCGTCACCCGTATCGGCGGCGAGATCGAGCATTTCGGCATGCCGGTCGATCCCGGCAATTTGCTGTTGATCGCGCGGGCCGGTGGCGTGCCGGTGCTGGGCGCGCCGGGCTGTGCGCGCTCGCCGGTCGAGAACGGGTTCGATTGGGTGCTGATGCGGCTGCTTGCCGGCATCAAGGTGACGCGGTCCGAGCTGATGGGGATGGGCGTCGGTGGCCTTCTGATGGAGATCGTGACCCGGCCGCAGCCGCGTGCCAAGCCCGAGATCGAGGGCAATAACGTCGCGGCCATCGTGCTCGCGGCGGGACGCTCGACCCGGATGGGCGGGCCGAACAAGCTCCTGGCCGAGCTCGACGGCAAGAAGCTGGTGCGGATTGCCACCGAACAGGCGCTGGCCTCAAAGGCCTCCGAAGTGATCGTCGTCACCGGCCACCAGACCGAGCTGGTTGAGCAGGCGCTCGAAGGCTTGAAAGTGAAATTCGTCCGCAATCCGGATTTCGCCGGCGGCATTGCAAGCTCGGTCAAATCAGGCATTGCCGCCGTGCCGGAGACGTGTGACGGCGCGGTGGTCTGCCTCGGCGATATGCCGTTGATCGATGCCGGCCTGATCGATCGTCTCATCGACGGCTTTGCGCCGGACCGTGGCAATCTGATCGTCGTGCCCGTGAGCGAAGGCCGCCGCGGCAATCCCGTGTTGTGGTCGCGCCGCTTCTTTAGGGAATTGATGACGCTCGACGGCGACGTCGGCGCACGGCACCTGATTGCCAGGCATGCGGAGGCGGTCGCCGAAGTGCCCGTCGACGGCGAGAGCGCCTTCCTTGACATCGACACCCCGCAGGCGCTGGAAGCGGCACGGCGGGGATAGTGCAGTAGGGTGGATTAGCCGAAGGCGTAATCCACCACTGTGTCTCGGCGGAAACAAATGAGGTGGATTACGTTTCGCTAATCCACCCTATGGCATCTGCAGATCGTCCGATTTCAACTCCCCGTTCACCATCTGGAAACGACCGCCGCTTAGAGTTCTCGCCACCTGCCTGGGGGGAGGGGTTTTTCCATGGCTTCGAACGTCGTCGCGCGCCGCTGCGCGATGTTTTTCTTTGCGTTATCAGTTTGTGTTGCGGGTGCTCGCTACATCACGGATGCCCACGCCGCCGGCGCGTTTGCGGTCGGCAAGTGCGGCGCCTATGGCCAGGCTTTTGATTACGGCGCCGAGCACGAGGCCCGCGCCGCGGCGCTGAAGCAGTGCAAGGGCGATTGTACGACCGTGACGATGAAACGCGCTTGCGCTGCGATGTCGGTCGATATGGCCAATCCCTGCGGCGCCTATGGCTACGCCGTCAAGCCGAAGATCTCCGCCACGCTCAATGCCGCCACGCGCGAATGCTACAAATACGGCGGCAAGGAATGCGTGATCCGCGCCTGGGCCTGCGACGCCAAGGGATAATCCCCGCGTGATGAATTTCTCTTGCTGTCGTTCCTGCGATGCGTAGCATCGAGCCCGGAATGACAGTCGAGGATATGCATGCAGTTCGACACCAAGATCGCCGTCGTGATCCGCACCGATCTTCAGGCCTGGCAGAAGCTCAACGTCGCGGCCTTTCTCACCAGCGGCATTGCCGCGGCGTTTCCCGAATGCATCGGCGAACCCTATGAGGACGCCTCAAGCACGCAATACCACGCGCTGATCGGCCAGCCGATCCTGATCTATGGTGCCGACGGTCCCGCACTGTCGCGCGCGCTCGACCGTGCGTTGACGCGCAACGTCAAGCCGGCGCTCTATACCGAAGACATGTTCAAGACGACGCATGATGCCGCCAATCGAGAGGCGGTCAAAGCGGTGGCACGCGCGGACCTCAATCTCGTCGGGATCGCGATGCGCGCCGAGCGCAAGGTGATCGACAAGATCGTCGACGGGCTGAAGTTCCATAGCTGACGAGTTCCGCGCGTCACGGCGCGCTGTCATCGCCTTGTCACGATGGTACGGGCGCTGCGCAAACTTTGAGCGGTTTGACTCCAATCAAGGGTGAGCTGTCGGGCCAAGCTAGTCTGCCTTGCATATCGCAAGGGAGCAGACAGATGCCGACCATGAAAGCCGCTATCGTCAGACAATTCGGCAAGCCGCTGGTGATCGAGGACGTGCCGGTGCCGCAGCCCGGTCCCGGCGAGGTGCTGGTCAAGGTGAAGGCTTGCGGCGTCTGCCATACCGATCTGCACGCCGCCTCCGGCGACTGGCCGGTGAAGCCGGTGCCGCCCTTCATCCCCGGCCATGAGGCGGCCGGCATCGTCGCCGCGCTCGGACCCGGCGTGAAGAATCTGAAGGTCGGCGATGCCGTCGGCGTCGCTTGGCTGCACGATGCCTGCATGTCCTGCGAATATTGCGAGACCGGCTGGGAGACGCTGTGCGAGCACCAGCACAACACCGGCTACAGCGTGAACGGCGGTTTCGCCGAGTACGTCATCGCGTCGGCCGCCTTCGCCGCAAAGCTGCCCGCGACGGTCGATTTCGCCGCCATCGCGCCGATCTTGTGCGCGGGTGTCACCACCTACAAGGGATTGAAGGAGACCGAGGCCAAGCCCGGCGAGTGGGTGGTGATCTCGGGCGTTGGCGGGCTTGGCCATGTCGCGATTCAGTACGCCAAGGCGATGGGGCTCAAGGTCGTCGCCGTCGATATCGCGGAAGATAAGCTCGTGCTCGCCCGCGAGACCGGCGCCGATCTCGCGGTCAACGCGCTCACCGCCGATGCCGTCGACAAGGTGCTGGCGGCGACCGGGGGCGGAGCCCACGGCGTGCTGGTGACGGCGGTCTCGACTGCCGCCTTCGCGCAGGCGCTGAAGATGGTGCGCCGGAAGGGCACCGTCAGCCTCGTCGGCCTGCCGCCGGGCGAATTTCCGACGCCTATCTTCGACGTGGTGCTCAAGCGCATCACCGTGCGCGGCTCCATCGTCGGCACAAGGCGCGATCTCGATGAAGCCATCGCCTTCGCCGCCGACGGCAAGGTCAAAGCCGAGGTGACGAAGGTGCCGCTGGCACAGATCAACGACGTCTTCGAGCGGATGAAGGCCGGCAAGATCGACGGCCGCATGGTGCTCGATTTCGGCTAGTCTCCGGCGGGGAGCAGAGTATGGCCAGGCCAACGAAGATCGTTTTTCTTGGCGCGAGCAGCGCATCCTTCGGGATGAGCATGTTCCGGGATCTGTTCTCGACCCGCGATCTGGCCGGTTCAACATTGATGCTGGTCGGACGAAATGTCGACCGGCTCGACCGGTCGACGCGGCTCGCGAAACTGCTCAACGCGAAATCCGGCGCCGGGTTTGAGATCGAGGCGACGACGGATTGGCGCGCGGCGCTCGACGGTGCCGAGTTCGTCGTGCATTCCACCGCGATCGATCGCAATCGGCTGTGGCGGCTCGATTTCGAGGTTCCACGCAAGTTTGGCATCCATCACACGCTAGGTGAGAACGGCGGACCCGGAGGTCTTTTCTTCACACTGCGCACCTTGCCGTTGGTCTTCGACTTCGTGCGAGAAATGGAGCTCCGCTGCCCGCGCGCGACCTTCATCAACTTCTCCAATCCGGAAAGTCGCATCATCCTGGCGCTCGGCCTGTACAGCAGGATTCGCAACCTCGGCCTCTGCCACGGAATATTTCTTGCTCGCGGCAATGTCGCCCGAATTTTGGGGATGCCGGAAGACCGGGTGGATGTGTTGGGGGCCGGCCTCAATCACTTCCAATGCTTGAACGAAATACGAGATCGTGAGACGGGCGAGGACCTCTATCCGCTGTTGCGTGAGAAAGAGAGGGATTTCGATCCCACCTTCTGCCCCCTGACGCGCAAATTGTTGCATGCCTTCGGCTACTGGCTCGGCTGTGGCGACAGTCACGTGGGCGAGTATCTCTCGTTCGGATGGGAGGCCGGCGAGGGCGGCTACAATTACGACTGGGACGAGAGCGAACGCACGAAGCTGACCCGGCTGATCGATGACGTGCTCGAAGGCCGGACCGAGGTGCCGGACTGGTGGTCGGTGCCCTCAGGAGAGCGCGCGATCAGCATCATAGTCGCCATGGTTCATAACCGTAAGCAACTCATCGAGTCCGCCGTCATTCACAATCGGCACGTGATCCCGAACCTGCCGGCCGATGCTGCGGTCGAAGTGCCGGTGGTGGCAGATATCGCGGGCATCCACCCTGTCTCGCTCGGGCCGCTGCCCGACGGAGTGGCCAAGCTGATGACGGTCCAGGTTCAGGTCCAGCAGATGGCCGTGGAAGCGGCGATGCACGCATCGAAGGAAATGGCGCTGCAAGCGTTGCTGCTCGACCCTGTCATCCATTCCGAGGAGGCCGCACGCGGCCTGCTGGAAGAGCTGTGGGAGATCAACCGACCGTACATCCGGGCATGCATCTGACGTCGACCGTCTCAGCGCGCCGGATCTCACGCCGGCGGCATGCCTGCGAACTTCGGCAGACTGGGATCGAGGTGATCCCAGCCATATCCGCGCGCGGCGTAAGTCACCACCTGCGGCTTGTAGCGGGCGGGCTCGTCGAGGCTTGCGGCGCGGATGGTGAAGATGTCGGGCATCGCGGCGAATGTCATGTAAACGGGCAAGCCGCACTGGGGGCAGAAGCTCCGCGTCTTCACATTGCCGCTGTCGCCGACCATGTCCCAGTGCTTCGCCTCGCCCGTCACCGTGACGCCGGCGCGCGCGAACGTGGCGTACGAGCCGTGGCCGCTGCCGCTGTCCCGCTGGCAGTCCCGGCACTGGCAGTGATTGCTGAACAGAGGCTCACCCGGAATCGAATAGCGGATCGCGCCGCAGGCGCAGCCGCCGGTATAGGGCTTGTCCATCGCGATGACCCCTTACTTTTCTTCGCTGCTGATCTCGTCGAGCTGGCGGACAACCTTCCTCCAGCCTCCGCTCATGCCCGTGTAGGCCGACTCGTTCCTGGGCAGCACGAAGCCCGCATGAACCAGACGGATCCGCGTGCCGGCTTCGACCGGTGTGAGGGACCAGGTCACGACGGTGTCGAGCGGCGCGCCGTAGCCGGTGTTGCGCGCATCGCCGCCTTTCCAGGCGTAGACGAGGCGGCGGTTCGGGACGACCTCGAGAACCCGGCAATGAATGATGCCGTCCCAGTTGCCGCCCGGCGTGGTCTGGTAGGTGAAAATGTTGCCTTCGACGGCCTCGAAACCGGTCGGCGGCATCAGCCAGCGTGCGATCAGCTGGGCGCTGGTCAGCGCCTTCCAGATCGCCTCGGGCGGGTGAGGGAAGACCTCGTCGATGACGATGTCCCTTGTTTCAGCTTTCAACTCGGAAGCACTCACGGATCGATCTCCTTCAAGAGGTCACGCAGGTTCTGGAAGCGCTCGCGCCAGAACGCGCCGTAATGGTCCATCCAGGTGACCAGCGGCTCGAGTCCTTGCGGCGCGGCGCGGTAGTAGACGTTGCGGCCCTCGGCGCGCTCGGCGACGAGGCCGGCCTGCTTGAGGGACTTCAGGTGCTGCGAGATCGCGCCCTGGGTGACGCCGCTGCCGCGCGTCAGCTCGGCGACGCTGATCTCCTTGCTCTCGAACACGCGCTCGAACACGGCGCGGCGGGTCGGATCAGCGAGAGCGCGCATCACGGTGGTGACAGAATTGGGGGCGGCATCGATCATGTAAGTCATATTAGTGAAAACTAATGCATTAGTCAATGCTAATAATTCGACTCGATCACGCCGCCGCCCTACGTTTGACTATGACTGACCAGTCAGTCATAAATCGATCATGACAAAGAAGCCGGTCAAGTCCGTCATGCCATCTGCAGTTCGCACCAAGGCCCGTGCACCCGCAGCCGGCGAGGCGGCCCCCGCCTCGAACCGCGCCACGCGCGCGGCTGAACGGCGCGCGGCGATCGTGGAGGCAGCGATGGAGGAGTTCATCGCGCGCGGCTTTGCCGCGACACGGCTCGACGACATCGCCAAGCGAGCCGGTGTCGCCAAGGGCACCATCTACCTGCACTTCAAGGACAAAGAATCGATGTTCGAGGAGCTGGTGCGCACCGTGATCGTGCCGGTGGTCGCGCGGCCGACTGCGCTGCCCCCGCCGACCGGCTCGGTACGCGACCTCGTCGAGGCCTTCGCCGGCGACTTCCTTAAAGAGGTGATCGGGACCAGGCGCGGCGATCTGGTGCGTCTGATCGTGGCGGAGGGGCCGCGCTTTCCGTCCGTTGCCGATTTCTACTACCGTGAAGTGGTTTCGCGCGGCATCGCTGGCATGCGCGCGCTGATCGAGCTCGGCATTGCCCGCGGCGAGATCCGCGAGAAGAACCTCGCGCGCTACCCGCAGATCCTGGTCGCGCCCGCGATGATCGCGGTGATCTGGCAGAGCCTCTTCGCGCGGCACGCGCCGCTCGACGCGCAGGACATGCTGCGCGTTCATCTCGATTTGATTTTTGGCGAACGGAGGGCGACATGAGGTCGTCGCAGGCATTTTCCACATTCGCATTGGCTATCGTGCTGGCAGCCGGCCTTGCCGGCTGCAAGGAGAAGCGCGATCCCGGCTTCCAGGGCTGGGTCGAGGCCGACATGATCTTCGTCAGCCCCGACGAAGCCGGCCGGGTGACGAAGCTTGGGGTTCGCGAGGGTGACCAGGTGAAGGTCGGCGACGCCATCTATTCCGTCGACGACGATCTCCAGCTTGCCGACCTCAACCAGAACAAGGCGACGCTGGCGAACGCGCAGCAGACCTATGACCGTGCGGCCTCGCTGAGCAAGACCGGCTCGGGCACGCAGGCCAATCTCGACTCCGCCGTGTCGGCCTTGCGCGTGGCTGAAGCGCGGGTGGTGACGTCGGAGACGCGGCTGGCGCGGCGCAGGGGCTTTGCGCCGGTCGCCGGCACCATCCAACAGATCTATTTCCGCGAAGGCGAGATGGTGGCGGCGCAGCGGCCGGTGCTCTCGATCATGCCGCCGGGCAACATGAAGCTGCGCTTCTTCGTGCCGGAGACCGAACTGCCGAAGCTTGCGATCGGCGACACGGTGCGCGTCGCCTGCGACAATTGCGCCGCCGATCTCACCGCGAAGATCTATTTCATCGCGACCTCGGTCGAATACACCCCGCCGGTGATCTACAGCCTCGATGAGCGTAACAAGCTCGTCTATCTCATCCAGGCGCGGCCGTCGCGGCCCGATGCGCTGCGCGTGGGGCAGCCGATCGACGTCTATCTCAATCCCAAAACGCCGGTGGCGGACAAGCGATGAGCGGCGGCAACGGCATCGCGATCGACGTCAAGGGGCTGACCAAGTCGTTCGGCGGCCGCGAGGTCGTGCACGATCTGTCGATGCAGGTGAAGCGCGGCTCGATCTACGGCTTCCTCGGGCCCAACGGCTCGGGCAAGACCACGACGATCCGCATCCTCTGCG
>Ga0102590_1003270_pt1 | contig 16579 bp, 5 predicted proteins | sample AraplaMF_Col_mMF_FD_76859 | JGI IMG/M metagenome (GOLD analysis project Ga0102590, IMG submission 76859) | Arabidopsis root microbial communities from the University of North Carolina, USA - plate scrape MF_Col_mMF | ecosystem: Host-associated > Plants > Roots > Endosphere | place: USA...
TGGCGTGGATGGAGGCCGACGGCACGCTTGAGGAAAGCACACGCAAGCTTCTGGGCTTCACAGACAATCGGCAGGATGCGGCCCTGCAGGCGGGGCATTTCAATGACTTCATTTTCGTCAGCTTGCTCCGCGGCGGTATCTTACGTGCCGTGCGTGACGCGGGCGAGAGGGGCCTCGCGGATGTTCGGTTCGGTGAGGCTGTTCGCAAAGCGCTTGGTTTCGATCTGGAGGAATCTGACCGGCTCTCCGATTGGATGGCCGATCCGCGCGTAAAGGGATTCCACAACCGGCAGGCGGCCGAGGAAGTGTTGACGTCGATCCTCGCGCATCGGGTATGGGCGGATCTTCGGAAAGGTTGGCGTTTCACAAACCCGAATCTCGAAGAAGCCGGTCTCGTGGAGGTGCGGTTTCCCGGGCTGGGTGAACTGGCGGGCGACGACGAAGAGTTCGCTGGCAATCCGAGGTTGGCGGGCAGCACGCCCCAATTGCGAGCCAGGCTCTTCACGCTGCTGTTCGATTATATGCGTCGCGGCCTTGCGATCGCCACCGAAGCGTTGGATCGCCAGCGGATATTGCAGGTCGCCGAGACGTCCAGAAATCACCTGCGCGATCCTTGGCTGATCGATCAAAATGAAGAACAGGAACTGCGCCAGGCCGGATTCCTGATGCTCGATCCGCCGAGCAAAGCCGAGATCAGCGCTGCGGAAGATGTACTAATTGTACGAGCCGGCTGGCGGACGGCTTTGGGGAAGGCCCTCCGCAGCAAGGATCTGTGGGGTGAGCCGCTTCCCGTCAAAGAGTATGACGACGTTATCGCCACGCTCCTGCGTGCGGCCGAAAATCACCAGGTCGTCCGGCGGGTGGTTACCGGCGGAGAAGCTCCTGCGTGGCGTCTGTCATCGACTGCCTTGCGCCTCTTTCCGGCGACCAAGAGGGCCGACGGCAAACGTGAAAATCCTTTCTTCCGTACGCTCTATGAAGACGTTGCGGAGATGCTGGGGCAGGAGGGCAATTTGCCTTTCGCCTTCGAGGCTCGGGAGCATACCGCCCAGGTCGACCAGAAAGTTCGTGCTTGGCGTGAAGATCGGTTCCGGTTCGGGAAGTCGGATATCGAAAGGATCGCCCAGAACCGGGAGGAAATGCGCCAGGAAGGCGAACCGGCGAGTTTCCTTCCGGCGCTCTTCTGTTCTCCGACGATGGAACTCGGCGTTGATATCAGCGCGCTGAACGCTGTCTTTCTCCGGAATGCACCGCCAACACCGGCAAATTACGTGCAGCGAGCCGGCCGTGCTGGCCGCAGTGGTCAAGCAGCGCTGGTCGTCACCTATTGTGCTGCGCAGTCCCCTCACGACCAATATTACTTCAACAATCGGCAGGGGCTTGTCGCGGGCGTGGTGAAGCCGCCAGCCCTCGATCTTGCCAATCGCGATCTGCTGCGGAGCCATCTCCATGCCGAATGGCTGGCGGCTGCCGTGGTGCCACTGAAGCCATCCATCCCTGAAAACTTGAACATGGCAACACCGGAGATGCCGATCTCCGATCCAATCCAAGCGGCGTTCGAAAAGCTTGCCGCAAGCGGAGCCGCGAAGCCTACGATGCGCCGCCTTCTTGATCAGACTGTCAGCGCGGTCGAGTTGGTCGACGCGCCGTGGCTGGCCGATATCGATGCCTTCGTCGATGAAACCAACCGGGAAGCCGCGCAGAATTTCGCAAGCAGCTTCAGTCGGTGGCGGGAGCTCTACCGAAGCGCACGCCGCGAGCAGGATGAGGCGCATCAAATCCAGCAGAAGACGTCCTTCAAACCGGGTGAACGCAAAGAGGCTGCGCGCCGGCATTTCCGGGCGACTGAAGAACTTGACATGCTCGAGCGCGGACAGGCTTCGAACGGCTCCGATTTTTACACTTATCGATATCTGGCGACCGAAGGATTTCTGCCGGGATACAACTTCCCGCGTCTCCCGCTCTATGCTTTCATCCCTGCGACCAAACGTGCGGCCGTCTTGCAAAGGCCGCGTTTTCTCGCCATTTCCGAGTTCGGTCCCAACAGCCTGATTTATCACGAGGGGCGCGCCTACCGGGTTGTCCGTGCGAAGCTGCCGGCGCACGGTCGCCTCGACGATGGCAAGCTGGCAACCACCAGCCTCATCCTGTGCGGCGAGTGCGGAGCGGCTCACACCGATGATAAGCTCGAGCGATGCCACGCATGCGGCGCTTCGCTGGCCGGTGTGGATCGGCTCGACAATGTCTATCGGATCGACAATGTCGAAACCGCGCCGTCGTCTCGGATCACGGCGAATGATGAAGACCGGCAAAGGCGCGGCTTTGAGATTCAGACCGTTTTCCAGTGGCAATTCGAAAAGGGCGTTCCCGATATCCGCACGCTTACCTTGCGTTCGGAAGCGGGTCCGTTGCTGCATCTCGATTATGGTGCGCGCGCGAAGCTATCGCGCGTCAACAAGGGACTTCGCCGTCGGAAGTCAAAGTCGATAAACGGGTTCTGCATCGATCCGACGTCAGGCCGATGGGTAAAGGATACGCTCAACGGCGGGGATGATGATGACATGGACGTCACGATCCCGAAGTCGCAGCGGATCGTGCCGATCGTCGAGGACCATAAGAACGCGCTTCTGGTACGGCCGCTTGCAAATTTTGACGAGCGGCAGATGGCAACCCTGCAGCACGCTCTTCTGCGAGGCATCCAGATTGTTGCCGAGCTTGAAGAAGGCGAACTCTTGGGCGAGCCGTTGCCTGCGCGCGAGGACCGCAAGGCAATCCTGCTTTACGAGGCGACCGAGGGGGGAGCAGGTGTTCTGAACCGCCTTGTCTCCGATCCGCGCCGAACGGCGGAGATCGCCCGTCAGGCGCTGGATCTTATGCATTATGATTTCGCGCCGGGTGGGACTGGCCTCAAGGAGCGGTCGGATGCTTGTGTCGCTGGCTGTTACCGCTGCCTGCTCTCCTACTTCAACCAGCCCGACCATAATCTGATCGATCGTCGCGACGCGGAGGTCACGGCCTTTCTCTGCCAGCTTGCAGAGCCTGAGGTCGCGCAGGCAGAGCCGGTGGAGGCCGCAAGCGGCTGGCTAGGTGCGATAGGCCGGTGGGGATTGCCAGCACCATCCCCGCGCAAGGTCGACGGCACTTTATACGAGCTTTACTGGCCAAACTTTCAGGTGCTCGCGGTGTCAGGTCGTGTATCGGAGGGGCTTGCCGCGGCATGCGCAGACTTGGGGGTGGATGTCGTCGAGCTTCCCGAGGTGCCGGGCGAAGCCGCGCCGCGGAAATTGGTTGAGTTGTTGGGGGCGGCGTAGTGGAAGCGGTCAGATTTTCACCGGGGGATCTTGTCGAGGCGCGGGGACGCGAATGGGTCGTCCTTCCGTCTCCGGATGACGACATCCTCAATGTGCGGCCCTTGTCAGGTTCAGAAGCCGATGCGCAACGGATTGCGCTCGCGCTTGAAGTCAATCCCGTCAGGCCTGCGCGATTTGCTCCGCCAACGCCCGAGCGGCGGGACACCCAGGACGGTGCGCGATTGCTAGCGGATGCGCTCCGTCTGTCGCTTCGCCGAGGGGCTGGCCCGTTCCGAAGCGCTGCGCATCTCGGCGTGGAGCCGCGCGCCTATCAACTTGTACCACTGATGATGGCCTTGAAGCTTTCGGTGGTGCGGTTGTTGATCGCCGACGATGTGGGAATCGGCAAGACCATCGAGGCGGGGTTGATCGTCCGCGAGATGCTGGACCGCGGTCTGATCGACCGTTTCTCGGTACTGTGTCCGCCCCATCTCGTCGAGCAATGGGTGAGTGAGCTTGCAGAGAAGTTCGATATCGACGCCGTGGCGGTGACGTCGGCCAAGGCGCGCAGCCTGGAGCGTGGTCTTCCTGCGGCTCAAAGCCTATTTGAGGCCTATCCGCACACCGTCGTAAGCCTTGACTATATTAAGGCCGACAGCCGCCGCGATGAATTTGCCCGGGCCTGCCCATCCCTTGTGATCGTTGATGAAGCGCACGCCTGCATCGGCGGAGATCGCGGCAGACATCAGCGTTTCGAGCTTCTCGAACGCCTGGCCTCCGATGAGGAGCGTCACATGCTACTGCTGACGGCAACGCCGCACAGTGGCGATGAAGCGGCGTTCGATCGTCTTCTAGGCCTCATTAGCCCGGACTTCGGGGGAGGTCCCCAAGGCGACGAGAATGCGCGCACGCGATATGCGCGCCGTTTGGCTCAACATTATGTTCAGCGACGGCGCCCCGACATTACCGAGTCCGGCTGGCACGAGAAACGGACTTTCCCTGTTCATCAGGTGAAGGATGAGCCCTTCAGTCTCAGCGGCGAATTCGGTGCCTTCCACGATCGTGTCTTAGATTATTGCCTTGCTGTTACACAGCGAGCCGGTGCCGATCAGCGCAGCCGACGGCTTGCTTTTTGGGGAACGCTCGCACTCATGCGATGCGTCGGCTCCTCACCGGCAGCCGCGATCAATGCACTGCGCAATCGCTTATCCGGTGTGGTCGACGAAGAGGCGATGCAGCCCGTTGTCTTCGACGAAGACGAAGGCCTGCTCGATCAGGGAGACGTGGAGCCCGGTACCGCCAGCGGCAGCGCCGAGGAGCGCGGTGAGCTCGCCAAGCTGATCGCGATTGCAGAATCCCTTGATCGCCGTCGTGGCGAGGATCCCAAGGTGGCGCGTCTGCTAAAGGTTCTAAAAACGCTACTTCAGGAAGGATCCAAGCCGGTCATCTTCTGCCGGTTCATCGCAACGGCGGAGGCGCTGGGCGAAGAGATCAAGCGTGCTTGGCCAAAGGCTGACGTGGCAGTCGTAACAGGACGGCTGCCATCTGAAGAACGGCGAACTCGCATCGATCAGCTTGAAGAGTCCGAGAGCCGAATCCTCGTCGCGACGGACTGCCTTTCCGAAGGCATCAATTTGCAAGCGCTGTTCGATGCCGTCGTCCATTACGATCTAAGTTGGAATCCGACCCGTCATCAGCAACGCGAGGGGCGTGTCGACCGATTTGGTCAGCGTTCGCCTGTCGTCCGCTCAGTGACGATCTTTGGCGACAACAGCGCGATTGATGGCGCAGTCTTGCAAGTCATCCTGCGAAAAGCGGACGCCATTCGTAAGGCGACGGGCATTTCGGTTCCGATGCCCGAAGACAGCGAAGGCGTGACCTCGGCGCTGATGCAAGCGCTTATGCTTCGCGCCGGCGGGCATCGGGAGCAGTTGGCCTTCGATTTCGGTCTCTCAAGCGAACGGCTCGACAGCAAATGGCGCGACGCCGAGGAAAATGCGAAAGCAAGCCGCGCGCGCTATGCGCAAGGTGCGTTGAAGCCCGATGAAGTGCTGCCGGAGTGGCGGCAGATGCGCGCGCTAAACGGTGGTCCGACCGAAGTTGCGCGCTTCACGGAACGTGCTTTGAAGCGCGCCGGTGCGCCATTGGAGACGGCCGGACAGCATCATTTAGTGCATTTCGATGCGATGCCCGACGCCATCAAGGAACGCTTGGAGGCGCGTGGTCTGCGAGGGACGCGAAGAGTTGGCTTCGAGGATGATCCGGCGCCGGGCGTGACGCATCTCGGGCGCGTCCACCCCCTCGTTGCAAGCTTGGCGGAAAGTTTGGCGGAGGGGGCGCTGGATCCGGAGGGTGCAGAATTCCGTCCCCTTGGCCGGTGCGGTGCCTGGCGCACGCGAGCCGTCGCTCAGATGACAACGCTGATGCTGTTGCGGCTTCGTTTCAAGCTCATCACCAGCGGCCGCACAAACCGGCTGCTGCTTGCCGAGGAAGCGACGGGCATCGCGTTCGGCGGAATAGCTCCAGCGTCGATCCTTGAAGGACATTCTGCCCTTGAGCTTCTCGAGGCCGAGGCAGCAGGAAATCTCGATGAACTCGCTGCTGCGCGTCAGCTCCAGAGAGCTCATGAACGATTGGTGAGCTACCAGCCTGCGATGGAGGCCTTCGCAGCGGAACGCGGAGCTGCGCTTTCCGCCGACCATCTTCGGCTGACGGAAGCCGCGCGCGGTGGGGCGACGGTCGAGGTCGTTCCTGTTTTGCCAGCGGACGTCATAGGTCTCTATGTCCTCCTTCCGGAGGGCGAGTGATGGCCCGGCATCTCAAGCGCGCCGCCAATATTGGGCTCACCGCCATCTCGATCGAGGGAGGATTGATCTCTCCCGATCAAGTTGCAGTGATCGCTGCCACCGCTCCAGACCAGAAAGCGGCCGCGGAATATGGTTGCCCCAAAGGGACGAACCTGCGTGACGAGATCACGCGCTATTTCAGGATCGGCCAGGCGCATTGGCAGGCTTATGCCAAATTGGCAGCGCCCACCGAGCTTCAAACGACCGTCTTCGTTAAGAGCCTGCTTGAGGAGGCGTTCGGATTTGAAGGTCTGCACGGCCCGAATCTTCACCAGCAAAATGGGCATACCTACCGTATTACCCTTGAGGCAAAGGGCGGCAGGGTGCCGATCGTCGTGGCCGCGCCTCTATCGGATGCGGATGCATTCACCAAAGCGCTTCCGCATCTTGGCGACGAACATGGTACAATTCCGCGACGTTCGCCGAGCGTGTTGCTCCAGGACTGGCTCAACGCGAACTCCGAGTTCTTATGGGGTCTGGTTTTTGCTGGCGACCGCCTCCGCCTCATGCGGGACAACGCCAGCTTCACCCGCCCAACCTACATTGAAGCGGATTTGGGAGCGATCTTCCGCGACGAGATGTTCGCGGACTTCACTGCCACGTGGCTGCTGATCCATGCGACACGTTTCGGCGGGGAAAATGCTGCGGCGGGCGATTGCGCGCTGGAGCGCTGGCGCGAGGCTGGACTACGAGCCGGAACCGCGGCACGCGATCGACTTGGAAAGAGCGTCAAGGAAGCACTACTGGCGCTTGGCCAGGGGTTCCTGGATGCGAACCCCGACCTGCGGGTGAAGCTCGATGAAAAGCATACCAGCATGCATGGCTGGTTTGAGCAGCTCCTACGCGTGGTTTATCGGTTGATCTTCTTGGCGGTCGCTGAAGATCGCGAGCTTCTACATGGACCGGACGCATCGGAAGCGGCTCGTGATCTCTATGCTTCCGCTTACGGCTTCAGCCATATGCGAGATCGGTCGGCTCGACGTTCCTCGCACGATCACCATCATGATGCTTGGGAGGCGGCGAAGATCGTCTTCCGGGGGCTGGAGCACGGCGAGAAGCTACTCGGATTGCCAGCGTTAGGCGGGCTTTTCACGCGTGGTGAGACGGTCGATCTTGACGATGCAAAGCTGCCGAACCGCGCCTTCCTGCGAGCCATCTTCCACCTGAGCTGGCTCATCGAAGATGGGCGGCGTGTGCGCGTAAATTGGCGCGACATGGCCACGGAGGAGCTCGGCTCCGTCTATGAAGGCTTGCTTGAACTTGTTCCGGTCCGCGAGGAGCATGGCCGGCGCTTTGGCTTCGCTGAAGCCGACGAATCGAAGGGCAATGCGCGTAAGACCTCCGGCAGCTACTACACGCCGGACAGTCTCGTTCAGACGCTGCTCGATTCGACACTCGAGCCCGTACTTACGCGGGCCGAGGCAGAGGGGGGCGCAGAGGCAATCCTGCAGCTTTCGGTAATAGACCCCGCCTGCGGTTCTGGCCATTTTCTGCTCGGTGCGGCCCGTCGCTTGGCCGCCCGCGTTGCTCAACTGCGTGACAGCGAAGCGCCGGACTATCCAGCGGCAATGCGGCACGTCGTACGCCATTCTATTTACGGCGTGGACCGCAACCCAATGGCTGTGGAGCTTGCGAAGGTCGCGCTTTGGATTGAGGGGCTTGAACCAGGTAAGCCGCTCACGTTCCTAGACAGTCATATACGATGTGGTGATAGTCTCGTCGGTGTCTTCGACGTCACAAGTCTCGGAGGCGGCATTCCCGATGCAGCCTACGAGGTGCTTGAGGGCGACGATGCAGAGGTCGCAAAGGTTCATGCCCGCCGCAATAAGGAGCAGCGGGAAGGCAAGGGCGCTACCGGCCTTTTTGCTGAGTTGAAACCACCTCCTGGCCTCATCGGCGCGGCCGAGGCGTTGACGGCCATGCCGGAGGAGACGCTAGCCGATGTCGCCGCCAAAGAAGCTGCCTTCGCCCGATTGCATGGTGGGGCCAACTGGCTGCGGTTGAAGACCGCCTGCGATACCTATGTCTCCGCGTTCTTTGTTCCTAAAACCGCAGAGCGTTCCAACATTGCTCCGTCGTCTATGCCGGAGACTGATCACGTCTGGATGGCAGCGAGGGGGCAAGCGCTCAATGCCTCTCTTATGGCGGAGGTGGAGGCAATTGCTCACTCGGTGTGCGCCTTTCACTGGCCGCTCGAGTTCCCGGCGATTATGGCGCGCGGTGGCTTCGATGTTGTGGTCGGAAATCCACCATGGGAACGAATTAAACTTCAAGAAAAGGAGTTCTTCGCCGCTCGCGACCCCGACATTGCGACGGCTCGCAACAAGGCCGAACGCGAGAAGCTCATCAAAGCACTTAAGAATGCCGTGCCGGGCTCTCCCCAATTCCAGTTGGCGGAGGAGTTTGAGTTCGCGAAACGCGCGTCTGAAGCCGCGAGCGTGTTTGTGCGCAAGACAGAGCGATTCCCGTTGAGTGGCGCAGGTGATGTGAACACATATGCATTGTTTGCGGAACTCTTTTCCCAGTTGACGAGGGTAAATGGGCGCGCCGGAATAATCGTGCCGACTGGTATCGCAACGGATAGTTCGACAAGTGTATTTTTCCGCGATCTTGTCGCCAGTCGGAGGCTCTTCAGTCTCCATGATTTTCAGACTGGGCTCGGGTACTTTGACGATATCGGTCACGCACGATTCAAATTTTGCCTCTTGACCGTGGGGCAGGCAAATACTGGGCCTGCCGCGATCGACCTAAGCTTCTTCTCTCGGACGGACGAGGAGTTTGGTGACAAGCGGCGTCATTTCACACTCACGCCCGCTCAGATACTTGAGCTGAATCCGAACACTGGCACAACACCTATTTTCAGAACCGAATTTGATGCGGACCTAACTCGTAAAATCTATCGCGCAGCGCCGATTCTCATCCGCGAGCGGCCGGAACATCCGGATGGCGATGACAATCCGTGGAGCATTACCTTTCAGCGACTGTTTGATATGTCGTCAGACAGTAAGTTGTTCCGAACGGCGGCGCAGCTATCCAGCGAAGGGTTCAACCGCGAGGGGCTAGATTGGCGCAACCGCGACAGCCAGATCTTCGTGCCGCTCTACGAGGCCAAGATGATCCACCATTTCGATCATCGCTTCGGATCTTATGCGGGCCTTTCGGAGCGCTCAGGCGAGGGTTCGCTGCCGCCGACGCCGGATGCCGTCAGAAACGATCCAGATTATGAAGCAGAGCCGTGGTACTGGGTACCACAAGCTGAGATGGAGTTGCGAGTGGGTCGCTTGCCCGCCCGTCTCAAGCAGTATTTTCGAAAGGAGAATGCGGATGGCTGCTTAAAGGTGTTAGCGGAATGGGTGATCAGCACACTCGACTCAGCCGATCTGCAGCCGAGTAATCTCGCGCGTTCCGCTGATCGCGCGGGCGCGCTTTTGCGGGATGTGCTGGGACAACGCGCGCTTGATCGCGGCATCGTTGGTGCCAAATTTGCGACATGGCTACACAAAGCGGCGGATAGCGCCCGGGAGATGCACCGCGAGACGCCGCTTTCGGAAGATGATCTCGCTTTCATCAAGGCAGGACCGGCTGATCCGCTGGCACTTACTGCGGCCCTGATCAGCCGCAAGCAGCCGCGCTGGCTAATGGGTTGGAGGGATATTTGCCGCTCCACCGACGAGCGAACGGTGATCGCAAGTGTGTTCCCGAAAGCTGGGGTGGGAGACAAGATCCTTGTGATGCACCACCCATTGGGAATCCGATCGGCGCTCCCGATTGTTGCGAACTTAACTTCGATTCCCCTCGACTATGCGGCGCGCCAAAAGGCTGGAGGGACGTCGTTCAAATACTACTACATGAAGCAACTGCCGATTCTCGCTCCGCACCAATTCAACCGCAGCGACTATGCCTTCCTGACCGAGCGGGTGCTTGAGCTCACCTATACCTCTCACTCCATGCGGGCGTGGGCCGAAGATCTTGGATACGGAGGGTCGCCGTTCGCTTTCGATCCCGCCCGACGCGCAGACGTCCGAGCAGAACTCGATGCCTTCTTTGCACTGAAATACGGTCTTGCCCGTGATGAGCTTCGCTATGTGCTCGATCCAGCCGACACGCATGGGGCAGACTATCCATCTGAAACCTTTCGTGGCCTAAAGCGCAATGAGGAGTCCGCACTAGGCGAGTATCGCACGCGCAGGCTCACGCTTGACGCCTACGACCGCCTATCTACCACGCACGTGGCGAGCACACCCATCGAGGTTCGCCAGCCGCTTGCAGCCTCGTTGCCTAACAACGCATGGGCTAGGACTGCCCAATCGCACCCCGGTGACACGGGAGTTGTCTTGGCAGCCATTCTCAAAACGATGGTTGGGCCGAGGCCGATCCCCGATGTTCGTCTTGCCGCAGCCTTGGTCCTAGAACCGCGCCTACTTGTTCCGCTCCTGCCTCCCGCCAAAGCGGCTGAGTGGCGTCGCCTGATAGGGGTGGAGTCCGATCCTCTTGCCGGCAATGTCGCGACATTCGTCGCGAGGAACAACACAGCGTGGGGCGCCGCTCTGCGAAACCACCGCGGCAATGGACGGCTGGTTGAGGATCTCCAGCGCGGGACATGGGCATCTGGTCCCGGTTTGGAGGCCATCGACACTTCCGGATGGCCTGACGGTCGTGCAGGCTTCGTGTTCGGTGCTCTGGAGAACATCAACCTAGACGCGGCGGTGGATTCGCTGCCCGCTGACATACAGCAGTGGGTGATCAATGCCGCAGCAGCCTGACCTTCTCGACCCGCAGCTTCTGACGGTAAGCCCCGCTGAAGGGTTCGAAGGGCCGCGGCTTTGGGTTCGACGACTTGTCATATGGAAAGAGCCTGGTGGGGAGAAGGTGCGGGACATCGAGCTTCGCCCCGGCCTGAACATCGTCTGGTCACCTGATGGAGCAGATGATGCCGCTTTGGCCGGTCAAACAAATGCCGTCGGGCATGGAAGCGGCAAAACGCTTTTCTGCCGGCTTATCCGCTATTGCCTTGGCGAGGATCGCTTCGCCACCGAGCCCCAGCGTGATCGGATCGGCATTGCATTCTTGAACGGCATCGTGGGTGCCGAGGTCATACTAGACGGAATCTGCTGGGCGATCGTTCGCCCGCTCGGCGTGCGTCGGCGACATATGGCTGTACCGGGCGGAAATCTCGACGAGATCGCCGCTGGTGAGGGCGCTTCAACGGGAATGGAGCCGTTCGTCGAGGCGATCGATCAGCAAATCATCACCACCGCGCTTGCCCAATTGGTTCGCCCGCAAGCAAACGGGCCTATTTGGCCGATCGCGCTGGCCTGGCTCACGCGGGACCAAGAGTGTCGATTTGACGATGTCCTTGACTGGCGGTCACCGACCTCGGACTCCGATTCACCGATGCCCGCGAGCGGACAGGAGAAGGGACCAAGGCTTGAGGCGCTCCGTTCGTTTCTGATGGCGATCACGCCTGAGGAACAGGCCACGCGTGGTGAAGTGAATAGCCTCAGCGAGGAGCGCCGAGTCCTGGATCAAGAGATTGGCCATCGCCGGTGGGAAATCGAACGCACGCAAACACGGCTCGTTACGGGCCTCGGCCTTGAGGGGCAGTCGCTTCCAGAGATGCCATTGCTGATCGACCTCATGCGCAGGTCCGCCAGTACGCGCTTGGCGTCGGCAAGTAAGATTCCGACTGGCGGCGACGCTGAACTCACCGCAGCACGCGAGCAACGAGAGGCCGCGAGAAATGAATTGGCGCGCCTTGAAGGCGAACGTATCCGTATCGGGGCGCTAATCCCCGCTGAAGAACGCACATTGGCGATGATACGCGGGGAATTGCCGGGGCTTTCCTATTCGAAAGTCGAGGCTGAAAGCCCGATCTGCCCGATATGCGAAGTCCCCGTCGACCGCGCTCTGGCAGAGGGCTGCAAGCTCTCGCACAAAATTCCTGATGCCGATGCCTGCCGGCAGCGTTGGAATCAACGACAAGCTGATCACGACTCCCAAGCGAAGCGAGTTGAGGATCTGCGGCAAGAGCAGACGAAGCTCTTGCCGCAGATTGCTCTGGCCAAGCAGCACTTCGACCGATCCGTCGATCACGTCACGAACATCGAGAAGACCCGCGATGCCCGAGAATCCACTTGGTACGCCGCCCGCAGGCTCCAGGACGATGTTGAGCGCCTTGCAGAACTCTTCGAAACGCAGGAGGAGGGTATCAAGCGTCTGCGCGAATTGGGCGCAAAACTAGAGACCGAGAGAGAACGGCTGGGCGCCTTTCGTGACAAACAGGCCCGGGTTTTCGGACGCATGAGCGAGAAGTTCGACCCGATCGTCCGACGGTTGGTCGGCCACGATGCAAAGGGCCGGATCACCCTTAGCGGGAACGGGCTTGATCTTTCGGTAGACATGGGCGGCGACCGCAGGACAGCCGCGATCGACTCCCTCAAGGTTTTGGCTTTCGACCTCGCTGCGATGTGCGTGAGCATCGAAGGCGCGACACGTGTGCCGTCATTTCTGCTTCACGACAGCCCACGTGAGGCCGATCTTGGCTTGTCAATTTATGGACGGCTCTTCGATATCGTGCAGGATTTGGAGCGCGTCGGCGGAAAGCCACTGTTTCAGTACATTGTAACGACAACTACGGCGCCTCCAACCGAGTTCAGGGAACGTCCCTACCTGCAGCTAAAATTGCATGGCGATCCACCTACCCAGCGCTTGCTCGGGGTCGACTTATGACCAGCACCGAAGCGCGTCTTGCAGCTTATCCATTCGTCCTTCTCTCTGAGCTGCGCGACGCCGCGAACGAACACGGCTACCGCATTGGTCCTGAAGAGGCCGGTGGATGGATTTTTTTCCGATCAGCCAGTGCGCCGGGGGAGATCGGACTAGCCGCCGCGAGCGCGTCCGGTCCATTCTTTCTGTCCCTTACCTTGCCAGGAGTGGTGCGAGCGTTGGACGCTCAAGCTGCGACTCCCTCGGCCAAAGGTCACGCCGGGGCCTTCATGTTTGCTACGCGTGATGAGCTGCATGCTGGAGTCCAAGCGGTGTACCGCCTGTCAGTTAGCTTACCCAACTTTCCTCTCGAGAAATATGTGAAGGCTGTAGCGGAGTTCGGTGAAACCGAAGGAGAACGCGCCCAGAAATTTAGGATCGGACAAGATATCTTTCGCCGCGCCCTCGTCGAATACTGGAACGGGAGGTGCCCGTTGAGCGGAATCTCGGATTCAGATCTCCTACGAGCTTCGCACATGATGCCGTGGTCTGACTGCGCCACCGACGCGCAGAGACTCGATGTGCACAACGGACTTTTGCTATCCGCATTATGGGATGCCGCATTTGACGCTGGACTGGTGACTTTTAATGAGAATGGTACGGTTTTGCCCTCTCCTCATTTGGAGGAGGCTGCGTATGAAGCGCTTGCTATAGATAAAGTGCCGAGGCTGGCGCTACGCGACGAGCATCAGCCCTATTTGGCCTATCATCGTAACCACGTTTGGATGCGGAGTTGAGGGAGCGAAATCGGGAAGTCTCGCATGGATCGGTACGCTGTCTATCGCGGTGCTCCGACCTGAGATCCTTTGTCGCCTATCGACCCCGCTTGTAGTTCGTGGAGTTCTCTCGGCTTCAGCTTGTGTAACGGCGCAGCGTGCGCCAACTATATTTTCCCTTCCCTTAAATGACGGGTGTGTCATTGAGCGTCGTGGCCGAATTGAGCTTTCCCGAATGGACCGAGTACCGCAAGAAGAACGGACTCGACCCGCTGGGGATGCAGAACAGTAGCGTGCATCTCTACCAAACGCTTATACCCGGCATCGGTAACGTGACCCTACGGATGCGATACTATGGATTGTACGCTTGGCTGAGTTGGGTCTATGCCAAGCGCATCGGCGACACCAATCCTAAGGCCTGGCAGCGGATGATCCGCCGCACCGAAGCACTCTATGCGCTGATCGCTCAGCGCCGCGGCGATGAGGGGGGCGTCACCGGTACCGAGTGGGCTCAAGAGAAGCTCAAGGATTCAACGAGCCGTACGATCGACTTCGCGGAAGCCGCGAAAACCAGAAGGGAGACTTCGGACTACTATTTCGCGGTCGATTGGGGCGCCTATGGGCTTGCTTACGCAAGCCAGCTCTTTCAAATCGGCATCTTCGACCCGTCGCGGGAACATGCGATCGCCATGCCAAGCCTCGAGCTCGGCGAGAAGCTGGCCCAAGCCTTTGATAAGGAGATGGGAGAGTTATCCGCGCCATTCTATGAGGCTATCCAGCGAGGCAAGGTCTCCCTTCGCGAGCTTGACGTGTTTGCACGTCTTGCGCCATCCGGGATCCGAAAGGGCGGGCCTGAGCGAAAGCTCTATGAAGACATTCTCTTTGCCCGAACGGGTCCGCAAGACGAAGAGGCTATATCGCGGCGCTCAAGCCTGCTGTTGATCCTGAAGGTCGCAGAGCAGATCCAGCGTGCTCCGACGCCAGATGACGTTCGGTGGCTTCTTTATGCGGGTAAGGACCGGAAGGGCCAGTTGTTTGCTCCGGGCACAAAAGAACTTGAGGCTCAAATCGAGAGGTGGCGTATCTACCAGGCAAACGATCTTTGCCACGTTGCTCTCGAATGCCTCCTCAAATTCATTCTCGACAAGCTAGGCGACTACCCGCGTGGCATTGCCCCGTCGGCGTTGATCGCGCAATGCGTTGAAGACGTCACGTCAACGACGGGAAATCCGCCAGCCTCGTGGAATGCTTTCGTCGCCGGCTTGGACGCCGTTGAAAATACTGGCGATCCGTCTGCCGCAAACAGCGAAGCAGCTCTCGCAGCGGCTATAATGACCGCTCGCCGAGTGGCCGACTACTGCTCAGCCGAAATTGCCCGGAGCGCGCTGACGCTCCTTGCGCTCCTGCACCGAAGATTCCGTCAAAATACGCAGGCGGTTACCGAAGAGCTGAAAACCCTCGATCTCACGGCATTCCATTCGTTGCTCACCGAGGGGCGGTATCTCGATCAATTCGGTGACACCCCGTTTCCGGATGCCGTGGCGCGGATCATAGAAGAGCGCGTGATACGTCGGCACTTGTGGGTCGCCCTCCGGAAATTCCAGCGTCAGGGCGACTACACTTTTTTGATCGAAGCAGACGACGGCCTCATTTGGCTCCGGGAGAAGGACGGTCCCGTGTTCACAAACCCGAGGCTAGGTCCGGCTATCCGGTTTCTTCGCGATATTCATCTGATGGACGACAACGGTCTTACGCGCCGCGGTGTGGAGGTGCTTCAAGCGTCATGAAACTTTACGAACGCTTTGGGGAGCGTGGCTACCACACCAGCATCATCACTAGTTTCGGGGTCGATTTTGACACCTATGAGAGCGTTGTCCTGTCACGCCTTAAAGGCGCAGGCTGTCGGAACAACATCCTTCTCTGCGATGCGGCTCTCCTCTCGCACAGTCTTGTAGACTGCTCCTCGCCGCCACGTTCCGCAGGACGCCAATATACCGTCAATGGTGTATCCGCAATCGGCGCATTCCATCCGAAATTGGTCGTCCAGCTAGGCAGAAATGGCGGCAGGATCATTGTCAGCTCGGCCAACATCACGGCGACAGGCCTCGCTGGCAACCTCGAATTGGCTTGTGAACTTGCTTGCGGCGCGGAAGATACCGCTGAACAGCGCCTCATCGCGCAAGCTTGGACTTATGCGCTGCGGCACTGTGACCGAACCGGCCACGCGCTCGATGCGCAAATCGCTTGGGCCGAAGCCCGTTCGCCGTGGCTGCGGCGCGCGTTGCCGACAACGGAAAGCATCACCCTCAATGACGGCTCGACGGCCGCTCTTCTCACCACGGGCGAGCCCAGAGGAATCGGCGAAAGATTCGCCGACCTTGTCGATGGGGAGTCCGTGCGGCGCCTTATCGTCGTTAGCCCTTATTGGGATCCGAACCTTAGGGCCCTGAGTTTCATCGCCAAGAGGCTATCGTCGCCGAAGATCGACTTGCTCATTGATGCGCAAACGGAACAGTTTCCAGTATCAGCCCTGAAGAAATTGAAGGGCGTACGGCTCTTCGACCGCAAGGAATTTCGCAAAGGCCGCTTTATGCACGCAAAGATCTTGATCGCACAAACGCGCAAGGCAGACCACGTCCTGTTCGGAAGTGCTAATTGCACCCTTGCCGCGCTGGGCGAGAAAGGCTTTGCGGGCAGCAATGAAGAAGTGTCTATGTATCGGCGGTATCCGCCGGGATCGATAATCGAAACGCTCGAATTATCCGAACTGCTGAATCCGAGCCGCGAGATTGATCCTGCCGACTTAGAGGAGGGCGAAGCCAACAACGATATTGATCTTGATGCCTGGCGCAGCCGATCGCCTGGGCGATTTGAATGCAACTATGACACGTTGATGTGGATGCCGCCAGCGGGCATCGACCCAAATTCCACACCCGCGATCAAGCTGTTCAACAGCGATCAG
>Ga0102590_1003273_pt1 | contig 16556 bp, 12 predicted proteins | sample AraplaMF_Col_mMF_FD_76859 | JGI IMG/M metagenome (GOLD analysis project Ga0102590, IMG submission 76859) | Arabidopsis root microbial communities from the University of North Carolina, USA - plate scrape MF_Col_mMF | ecosystem: Host-associated > Plants > Roots > Endosphere | place: USA...
TGCCCCGTTCGCCCTACGAACAGCAGCGCCAGGACTACGACGGCGCCCGGTCCGACTTCGAGCAGCAGCGCTCCGGCCGGCACGAGCGCCCCGAGCGGCCCTCCGCCGACGGCCATGTGCACCGGGGCGGCCCCGTCGGCCCCGGTCCCGCCACCGGCGCTCCCGGTCCGCTGGCCGCGCAGCCCGCGCCGGCGGCCGGTCCCGGCGAGCCCACCGCGCGCCTCAACCCGAAGTACCTCTTCGACACCTTCGTCATCGGTGCCTCCAACCGTTTCGCGCACGCGGCGGCGGTCGCCGTCGCCGAGGCGCCCGCGAAGGCGTACAACCCCCTCTTCATCTACGGGGAGTCGGGGCTCGGCAAGACGCACCTGCTGCACGCGATCGGGCACTACGCACGCAGCCTCTACCCGGGCACACGCGTGCGTTACGTGAGCTCGGAGGAGTTCACCAACGAGTTCATCAACTCCATCCGCGACGGCAAGGCGGACGCGTTCCGCAAGCGCTACCGCGACATGGACATCCTGCTGGTCGACGACATCCAGTTCCTCGCGCAGAAGGAGTCGACGCAGGAGGAGTTCTTCCACACCTTCAACACGCTCCACAACGCCAACAAGCAGATCGTGCTCTCCTCGGACCGGCCGCCCAAGCAGCTGATCACCCTGGAGGACCGGCTGCGCAACCGCTTCGAGTGGGGCCTGATCACGGACGTCCAGCCGCCCGAGCTGGAGACGCGCATCGCGATCCTCCGCAAGAAGGCGGTGCAGGAACAGCTCAACGCCCCGCCGGAGGTACTGGAGTTCATCGCCTCCCGTATCTCCCGCAACATCAGGGAGCTGGAGGGCGCGCTGATCCGGGTGACGGCGTTCGCGTCGCTCAACCGTCAGCCCGTGGACCTCGGTCTGACGGAGATCGTCCTCAAGGATCTGATCCCCGGCGGCGAGGACACTGCCCCCGAGATCACCGCGACCGCGATCATGGCGGCCACCGCCGACTACTTCGGGCTGACGGTGGAGGACCTGTGCGGGACCTCGCGCGGCCGTGCGCTGGTCACCGCCCGGCAGATCGCGATGTACCTGTGCCGGGAGCTGACGGATCTCTCGCTGCCGAAGATCGGTGCGCAGTTCGGTGGCCGTGACCATACGACGGTCATGCACGCCGATCGCAAGATCCGCGCGCTGATGGCGGAGCGGCGCTCCATCTACAACCAGGTGACCGAGCTGACGAACCGAATCAAGAACGGCTGACGACCGCACACGTAGCCGAAGGCGCCCAGGGAACCTCTCCCGCGGGCGCCTTCCGCTGTCCGGCCACCGCATGAGCGTGAGGCGCCGCGCTTTCCGGCACGGCACACCCGGGCGCCTCCCTGCCGCTTCCCCCGATGCGTACCGGACGCCTCGCGCAGTCGCACGTCCGGGCACAGAGGGGGGCCTCCTGCGTCTGGGCCGCCGGATCGGGCTCGGCGGCGTCGCTCCGCGTTCCCGTTCCCTACGCCGCCGAAGCCTCTCCGGCGTTCCCCGTCGGCGCGGCGAGGCCTCTCAGCCGTGTTCCGGCCCGCCGCCGCGAGCGCGACCGTCCGGTTCCGGGTCGTGCGCAGGACCCGCTCTGTTCGAATATCTGCCGGGTTACGGCCACTCTCCACAGATCAGGCGACTTTCTTCCGTCCACATCCTGGGGACTGCGAAGTTGTCCAGACGGTGTCCACAGGCTGCCTTCGGGAACAGAGATCAGCGCAGCTCAACTGCCTGTGGATTGGTGGACAGTCGATCTCCACAGACTGTGGAGAAGACTAAGACCCACAGCCTGTGGGTGGAGTTGTCCACTGCCCACCCACAGCTTGAGGCCCGTTGTCCCCAGTGAACTCGGTCTTCTCCACATCCCTGTCCACTGTTCGGCAACGCGACGCGGCCTCTCACCGGCACGAGTGAAAGCCGTCACACCAAGGTGCTGGATTGGTCTGTGGGAAAGGTGGGTAAAGCTGGGGACGGCACTGGGGAGAAGTGCCCTGAGGCTGTGCACGGGGTGTGCAGAACTTTCCGTTCTCCACAGAGACCCTGGGTTGTCCACCGGTCCCGCCCACAGGGCCCGTGGACAAAATTTCGCCTCTGACCTGGGAAAACGACGTTATCCACGGTTTCCACAGGCCCTACTACTACTCCCAACTAGAGAGACCGGGAATTTCGCTTCGAAGTGGGGCCTGTGCACAACTCGCTGTCCGGTCTCTGGCTGCCCCGCATCACGACTTGACCCCGACAGGCGCCTACTGTCGGTGCGGTGCGTCAGACTGTTCCCCGGTGTCTTCCCCTCACAGGGGACCCCGACACCGAGTCAGACGACGAAGGCCAGGCAGGGCGAGAACGCCGGCAACAGCAGGAGGCGGCTTAGGTGAAGATCCGGGTGGAACGCGACGTACTCGCGGAGGCAGTGGCCTGGGCGGCGCGCAGCCTTCCGGCCCGTCCGCCGGCGCCTGTCCTCGCCGGCCTGCTGCTGAAGGCCGAGGACGGCCAGCTGAGCCTGTCCAGCTTCGACTACGAGGTCTCGGCGCGCGTGTCCGTGGAGTCCGAGGTCGAGGAGGAGGGCACGGTCCTCGTCTCCGGCCGGCTCCTCGCCGACATCTCCCGGGCCCTTCCCAACCGTCCCGTGGAGATTTCCACAGACGGTGTACGGGCGACGGTCGTCTGCGGTTCCTCGCGATTCACACTCCACACACTGCCTGTGGAGGAGTACCCCGCACTGCCCCAGATGCCGAACGCGACGGGCACGGTCCCCGGCGAGGTCTTCGCATCGGCGGTCCAGCAGGTGGCCATCGCCGCAGGACGCGACGACACGCTTCCCGTCCTCACCGGTGTACGCATCGAGATCGAGGGCGACACGGTCACGCTCGCCTCCACCGACCGCTACCGCTTCGCGGTCCGCGAGTTCCTGTGGAAGCCGGAGAACCCCGAGGCGTCCGCGGTCGCCCTGGTGCCCGCCAAGACCCTCCTGGACACCGCCAAGGCCCTGACCAGTGGCGACACCGTGACGCTCGCCCTGTCGGGCTCGGGTGCAGGGGAGGGTCTGATCGGTTTCGAGGGCGCCGGCCGCCGAACGACGACGCGCCTTCTCGAGGGCGACCTCCCGAAGTACCGGACGCTGTTCCCGACTGAGTTCAACTCCGTCGCCACCATCGAGACCGCCCCCTTTGTGGAGGCCGTCAAGCGCGTCGCCCTGGTCGCGGAGCGCAACACCCCGGTACGGCTCAGCTTCGAGCAGGGTGTGCTGATCCTGGAGGCCGGTTCGAGCGACGACGCACAAGCTGTGGAAAGGGTCGACGCCAACCTGGAGGGCGACGACATCTCGATCGCCTTCAACCCGACCTTCCTGCTGGACGGCCTGAGCGCGATCGACTCCCCGGTGGCCCAGCTCTCCTTCACGACGTCCACGAAGCCCGCGCTGCTGGGCGGCAAGCCCGCCATGGACGCCGAGGCGGACGACGCGTACAAGTACCTGATCATGCCGGTGCGGCTGAGCGGCTGAGCGCCGGCCGCCGTCCACAGGTTCAGGCGGTCCGGTGGATCGTCGGAACCTGTGGTCCATTGGACGAAGCCGCAGGTCGGGGCCCATGCGTGGGCATGGAGGGTCTGGAGATGTGCATGAGGCTCCGGGTTTAGGCTCGGACGCGGGTACGAAAGTGCCCCTCATGCCACATCGCTACCTAAGGAACAACTGATGGATCTCGGTCTCGTCGGCCTCGGCAAGATGGGCGGCAACATGCGCGAGCGGATCCGCCGCGCAGGCCACACCGTCCTCGGATACGACCGCAATCCGGACCTCGCCGACGTCCACAGCCTCGAGGAGCTTGTGAACAAGCTCGCGGGCCCGCGGGTGGTGTGGGTGATGGTCCCGGCCGGCGCCCCGACCCAGTCCACGATCGACGAGCTCGCCGAACTCCTCGAGCCCGGCGACGTCGTTGTGGACGGCGGCAACTCCCGCTGGACGGACGACGAGAAGCACGCCGCGCAGCTGGCGGCCAAGGGCATCGGTTTCGTGGACTGCGGCGTCTCCGGCGGCGTCTGGGGCCTGCAGAACGGCTATGCGCTGATGTACGGCGGTGACGCCGCGAACGTCGCCAAGGTCCAGCCGATATTCGACGCCCTCAAGCCCGAGGGCGAGTTCGGCTCGGTGCACGCGGGCAAGGTCGGTGCGGGCCACTTCGCGAAGATGGTCCACAACGGCATCGAGTACGCGATGATGCAGGCCTACGCCGAGGGCTGGGAACTGCTGGAGAAGGTCGACTCCGTGGAGAACGTCCGCGAGGTCTTCCGCTCCTGGCAGGAGGGCACCGTCATCCGCTCCTGGCTGCTCGACCTCGCGGTCAACGCCCTCGACCAGGACGAGCACCTCGACAAGCTGCGCGGCTGGGCGGCCGACTCCGGCGAGGGCCGGTGGACCGTGGAAGCGGCCATCGACAACGCCGTGCCGCTGCCGGCGATCACGGCGTCGCTGTTCGCCCGCTTCGGCTCGCGGCAGGACGACTCGCCGCAGATGAAGATGATCGCCGCGCTGCGCAACCAGTTCGGCGGCCACGCCGTAGAGAAGAAGTAGTCCACAGGGCCGCCCGGCGGTCCACAACCCTTGGGGGAGGTCGGCGAACGACCATGCACGTCGCGCACCTGTCGCTGGCCGACTTCCGCTCGTACGCCCGGGTCGAAGTCCCGCTCGACCCGGGCGTCACCGCCTTCGTCGGCCCGAACGGACAGGGCAAGACTAACCTGGTCGAAGCGGTCGGCTATCTGGCCACGCTCGGCAGCCACCGCGTCTCCTCCGATGCGCCGCTCGTCCGCATGGGCGCCGAGCGGGCGATCATCCGGGCGCAGGTCAGACAGGGCGACCGGCAGCAGCTGGTCGAGCTCGAGCTGAACCCCGGCAAGGCCAATCGCGCCCGCATCAACAGGTCCTCGCAGGTCAGGCCGCGTGACGTGCTGGGCATAGTGCGCAGCGTGCTGTTCGCGCCCGAGGACCTGGCGCTGGTCAAGGGCGACCCCGGCGAGCGCCGCCGTTTCCTGGACGAGCTGATCACCGCGCGCTCTCCGCGCATGGCGGGCGTCCGCTCCGACTACGAACGGGTCCTCAAGCAGCGCAACACCCTGTTGAAGACGGCCGCGCTGGCCCGCCGCCACGGTGGCCGGGGCGCGGATCTGTCCACACTCGACGTCTGGGACCAGCACCTGGCGCGGGCCGGGGCCGAGTTGCTCGCCCAGCGCCTGGACCTGATCGCCTCGATCCAGCCGCTCGCGGACAAGGCCTATGAGCAGCTGGCACCCGGCGGCGGCCCGGTCACCCTGGAGTACAGGCCGTCCGCGCCGGGCGACGCCCACACCCGCGAGGCGCTCTACGAGCAGCTGACCGGTGCGCTCATCGAGTCCCGCAAGCAGGAGATCGAACGCGGCGTCACCCTGGTGGGACCGCACCGGGACGATCTGCTGCTCAAGCTCGGGCAGCTGCCCGCCAAGGGATACGCGTCCCACGGCGAGTCCTGGTCCTACGCGCTGGCGCTGCGCCTGGCGTCCTACGACCTGCTGCGCGCGGAGGGCAACGAGCCGGTGCTCGTCCTCGACGACGTCTTCGCCGAGCTGGACACCCGTCGGCGCGAACGACTGGCCGAGCTGGTCGCACCCGGCGAGCAGGTCCTGGTGACCGCGGCGGTCGACGACGACGTACCGCACGTACTGACGGGGACGCGGTTCGCCGTGTCCGACGGCACCGTGGAGCGCGCATGAGCACCGACGAACCCGCACCGAAGAAGACCTCCGAACTCTCGGGCGTGGACCTCGCGCGCGTGGCGCTGCGGGCCGCGAAGGAACAGGCACGCGCGCGTGGGGACGCCGCGCAGCAGAAGAAGCAGGCGCGCCGCGGCGGACTGCGCTCCGGCGCCCGCGCCGACGGCCGCGACCCGATGGCGCTCGGTGCGGCGATCAACCGGCTGATCACCGAGCGCGGCTGGGAGACCCCGGCCGCGGTGGGAGGGGTGATGGGCCGCTGGCCGCAGATCGTCGGCGCGGACCTCGCCAGGCACTGCGTACCCCAGAGGTACGACGAGGACGAGCACGTGCTCACCGTCAGCTGCGACTCCACGGCCTGGGCCACGCAGCTGCGGCTGCTGGCCCCGCAGCTCGTGGCGCGCCTGAACGAGGACCTGGGGCACGGCACGGTCCGGTTGATCAAGGTGCACGGACCCGGTGCTCCGGCCCAGCGTTTCGGCCCGCTGCGCGCTCCCGGCAGCAAGGGCCCCGGTGACACGTACGGGTGACCGACATCACTCGGCACCGCCCGTGGCAGGCGCCCGGCGGCCGTTTCGTCGTACCCACATGCGATTGCGAAGCCGGGCCCGAGTCCTCAGTAGCCAAGGGTTGACAGCCAGAAGCGCTGAGTGCCTCGTAGAGCCTCTTGGAGCCCCGCTCCGCATATGGGGAGTCGGGAGAGACCGGTTGAGGGCGGCACATGCGGACTCAGGTACCGGCAAACCCCCATCACTGTCGGCGCTACCGGTAGACTAGAAGCTAATCCCGCCCCGAACGTGGGGACCGTCCGGGAGTAGCTGAGCAACGCTGATCAAGGCTTACCAACGCAACATGCCGCAGCCGCTCCGGCAAGCCGCCGACGAGCCCGGCTCGTGCTGTGCCAGAAAGGGCGCTTCGTGGCCGATTCCGGCAACCCCAACGAGAACATCCCGTCCACCGACGCCGGCGAGAACGGTGCGGTGACTCCGTCGAACGGCGAGGTCACCGCCTCGTACGACGCCAGCGCCATCACCGTGCTCGAAGGGCTGGACGCGGTCCGCAAGCGACCCGGTATGTACATCGGCTCCACCGGCGAGCGCGGTCTGCACCACCTCGTGTACGAGGTCGTGGACAACTCCGTCGACGAGGCACTGGCCGGCCACGCGGACACCATCGACGTGACGATCCTGGCCGACGGCGGCGTGCGCGTCGTCGACAACGGCCGCGGCATCCCCGTGGGCATCGTCCCCTCCGAGGGCAAGCCGGCCATCGAGGTCGTGCTGACCGTTCTGCACGCGGGCGGCAAGTTCGGCGGCGGCGGCTACGCGGTCTCCGGCGGTCTGCACGGCGTCGGCGTCTCCGTCGTGAACGCCCTGTCCAGCAAGGTGTCGGTCGAGGTCAGGACCGACGGCCACCGCTGGACGCAGGACTACAAGATGGGCGTCCCGACGGCCCCGCTCGCCCAGCACGAGGAGACCGGCGAGACCGGCACCTCGGTCACCTTCTGGGCCGACCCGGACATCTTCGAGACCACCGAGTACTCCTTCGAGACGCTTTCGCGGCGTTTCCAGGAGATGGCGTTCCTCAACAAGGGCCTGACGATCAGGCTCACCGACGAACGCGAGTCGGCGAAGGCCACCGCAGGGGCGGACGAGGCCGGGGCCGACGAGAAGGACGAGGTCAAGAGCGTCACGTACCACTACGAGGGCGGCATCGTCGACTTCGTGAAGTACCTCAACTCCCGCAAGGGAGAGGCGGTGCACCAGACGGTGATCGATCTCGAGGCCGAGGACAAGGACAAGAGCCTGTCCCTCGAGGTCGCGATGCAGTGGAACAGCGGATACAGCGAGGGTGTGTACTCCTTCGCCAACATCATCCACACGCACGAGGGCGGCACGCACGAGGAGGGCTTCCGTGCGGCGCTGACCTCGCTGATCAACAAGTACGCGCGCGACAAGAAGATGCTCCGCGAGAAGGACGACAACCTCACGGGGGACGACATCCGCGAGGGCCTGACGGCGATCATCTCGGTCAAGCTGAGCGAGCCGCAGTTCGAGGGCCAGACCAAGACCAAGCTGGGCAACACCGAGGCGAAGACGTTCGTCCAGAAGGCGGTCTACGAGCACCTCAACGACTGGCTGGACCGCAACCCGAACGAGGCGGCGGACATCGTCCGCAAGGGCATCCAGGCGGCCACCGCGCGCGTGGCGGCCCGCAAGGCGCGTGACCTCACCCGCCGCAAGGGCCTGCTGGAGAGCGCGTCCCTGCCGGGCAAGCTCTCGGACTGCCAGTCCAACGACCCGACCAAGTGCGAGATCTTCATCGTCGAGGGTGACTCCGCCGGCGGCTCGGCCAAGTCCGGCCGCAACCCGCAGTACCAGGCGATCCTCCCGATCCGGGGCAAGATCCTCAACGTCGAGAAGGCCAGGATCGACAAGATCCTGCAGAACCAGGAGATCCAGGCGCTGATCTCCGCGTTCGGTACCGGCGTGCACGAGGACTTCGACATCGAGAAGCTCCGCTATCACAAGATCATCCTGATGGCGGACGCCGACGTCGACGGCCAGCACATCAACACCCTGCTGCTGACGTTCCTCTTCCGCTTCATGCGGCCGCTGGTCGAGGCCGGGCACGTGTTCCTCTCGCGTCCCCCGCTCTACAAGATCAAGTGGGGTCGGGACGAGGTCGAGTACGCGTACTCCGACCGTGAGCGCGACGCCCTGCTGGAGATGGGCCGCCAGCGCGGCAAGCGGGTCCGGGAGGACTCGATCCAGCGCTTCAAGGGCCTCGGCGAGATGAACGCCGAGGAGCTGCGGGTGACCACCATGGACATCGAGCACCGCGTCCTCGGCCAGGTCACGCTCGACGACGCCGCCCAGGCCGACGACCTGTTCTCGGTCCTCATGGGCGAGGACGTCGAGGCCCGCCGCGCGTTCATCCAGCGCAACGCCAAGGACGTCCGCTTCCTCGACATCTGAGTCGGTCTCAGCTGACCGCATCAGGAAGGATCTTCACCAGCAATGGCCGACGAGAACACTCCCGCCACGCCTGCAGAGGCAGCCGGCGACACCGTCCGCATCGAGCCCGTCGGGCTCGAGACGGAGATGCAGCGCTCGTACCTGGACTACGCGATGTCCGTCATCGTGTCCCGGGCGCTGCCGGACGTCCGGGACGGTCTCAAGCCCGTCCACCGTCGCGTCCTGTACGCGATGTACGACGGCGGATACCGTCCCGAGCGCGGCTTCTACAAGTGCGCCCGCGTGGTCGGCGACGTCATGGGCAACTACCACCCGCACGGCGACTCCTCGATCTACGACGCGCTGGTCCGGCTCGCGCAGCCGTGGTCGATGCGGATGCCGCTGGTGGACTCCAACGGCAACTTCGGCTCTCCGGGCAACGACCCGGCGGCCGCCATGCGCTACACCGAGTGCAAGATGGCGCCGCTGTCCATGGAGATGGTCCGCGACATCGACGAGGAGACCGTCGACTTCACGGACAACTACGACGGCCGCTCCCAGGAGCCGACGGTCCTCCCCTCCCGCTTCCCGAACCTGCTGATCAACGGATCCGCCGGTATCGCGGTCGGCATGGCGACCAACATCCCGTCGCACAACCTCCGCGAGGTCGCGGCGGGCGCCCAGTGGTACCTGGAGAACCCGGAGGCCTCGCACGAGGAGCTGCTCGAGGCCCTCATCGAGCGCATCAAGGGCCCCGACTTCCCCACGGGCGCCCTCGTGGTGGGCCGCAAGGGCATCGAGGAGGCCTACCGCACCGGGCGCGGTTCGATCACCATGCGCGCGGTCGTCGAGGTCGAGGAGATCCAGAACCGCCAGTGCCTGGTGGTCACCGAGCTGCCGTACCAGGTCAACCCGGACAATCTGGCGCAGAAGATTGCCGACCTGGTCAAGGACGGCAAGATCGGCGGCATCGCGGACGTCCGTGACGAGACGTCGTCCCGTACCGGCCAGCGCCTGGTCATCGTGCTCAAGCGGGACGCGGTCGCCAAGGTCGTCCTGAACAACCTCTACAAGCACACCGACCTGCAGACGAACTTCGGCGCCAACATGCTGGCGCTCGTCGACGGTGTGCCGCGCACCCTGTCCCTGGACGCGTTCATCCGCCACTGGGTGACGCACCAGGTCGAGGTCGTCGTCCGCCGTACGCGCTTCAGGCTGCGCAAGGCCGAGGAGCGCGCACACATCCTGCGCGGCCTGCTGAAGGCCCTGGACGCCATCGACGAGGTCATCGCGCTGATCCGCAGCAGCGCCACCGTCGAGGTCGCGCGCGAGGGCCTGATGGGGCTCCTGGAGATCGACGAGATCCAGGCGAACGCGATCCTCGAGATGCAGCTGCGCCGTCTGGCCGCCCTGGAGCGCCAGAAGATCGTCCAGGAGCACGACGAACTCCAGGCGAAGATCAGCGAGTACAACCAGATCCTCGCCTCCCCGGTCCGTCAGCGCGGGATCGTCAGCGAGGAGCTGGCCGCGATCGTCGAGAAGTACGGCGACGACCGCCAGACCAAGCTGATCCCGTACGAGGGCGACATGTCCATCGAGGACCTGATCGCCGAAGAGGACATCGTCGTCACGGTCACCCGCGGCGGCTACATCAAGCGCACCAAGACGGACGACTACCGCGCCCAGAAGCGCGGCGGCAAGGGCGTGCGCGGCACGAAGCTCAAGGAAGACGACATCGTCGACCACTTCTTCGTGTCCACCACGCACCACTGGCTGCTGTTCTTCACCAACAAGGGCCGTGTCTACCGGGCGAAGGCCTACGAGTTGCCCGACGCCGGCCGGGACGCGCGCGGTCAGCACGTCGCGAACCTGCTCGCCTTCCAGCCGGACGAGGCGATCGCCGAGATCCTCGCCATCCGCGACTACGAGGCCGCGCCGTACCTGGTGCTCGCCACCAAGGGCGGTCTGGTCAAGAAGACGCCTCTGAAGGATTACGATTCGCCGCGTTCGGGCGGTGTGATCGCGATCAATCTTCGCGAGATGGACGACGGTTCCGATGACGAACTGATCGGGGCCGAACTCGTCTCGCCCGAGGACGATCTGCTTCTGATCAGCAGGAAGGCTCAGTCGATCAGGTTCACGGCGACCGACGAGTCCCTGCGCCCGATGGGCCGCGCCACCTCGGGCGTCAAGGGCATGAGTTTCCGTGAGGGTGACGAGCTGCTCTCGATGAATGTTGTTCGACCCGGTACGTTCGTGTTCACTGCAACAGACGGTGGGTACGCGAAGCGGACCGCTGTCGACGAGTACCGCGTCCAGGGGCGTGGCGGCCTCGGCATCAAGGCTGCCAAGATCGTCGAGGATCGCGGCTCGCTCGTCGGTGCGCTGGTGGTCGAGGAGACCGACGAGATCCTCGCCATCACGCTGTCGGGCGGTGTGATTCGTACGCGAGTCAATGAGGTCAGGGAGACGGGCCGTGACACCATGGGCGTCCAACTGATCAACCTGGGCAAGCGCGATGCCGTGGTCGGTATCGCTCGTAACGCCGAGGCGGGGCGCGAGGCGGAGGAGGTCGACGGCGATGTTGTCGTGGACGAGACCGCGGACGACGACGCCATCGGCACGGTCGAGGGCGATACGCCCGCGGCCGAGTAACACGAGGAGTGAGTCAGCGTGAGCGGAGCCACGGGTTCCGGACCGACCGGTACGGAAACGGACGGCGGAGGCCGTGGCTCCGCCACGAACTCGACGCACTCCCATGATTCTCATGGATCCCAGGGGGGAACTGTGACGGACACCCGAGGCCCGCAGACCCAGCAGCACCAGGCTGGAGCGGGCCCGGCCGCTCCCGGTGCCGCGCAGCCCGTGCCGGGGGTGCAGCCTGCCGCGGCACCCGTGGGCCCGGCGCCCACCGCGCCGCCCGCCTCCCCTCTCCCGGGGGAGCGGCAGACCCAGCAGCCCGGGGGGCCCTACCACCCGCCCCAGGCGTACCAGGCGCAGCCGCCGGCCGGTGCCGTACGCCGTCCCCGGACCGGGGCGCGCACCGTTCCGCGCACGCGCAAGGCGCGCCTCAGGGTGGCGAAGGCCGACCCGTGGTCGGTGATGAAGGTCAGCTTCCTGCTGTCCATCGCGCTCGGTGTCTGCACGATCGTGGCGTCCGCGGTGCTGTGGATGGTCATGGACGCCATGGGCGTCTTCTCGACGGTCGGCGGCACGCTGTCGGAGGCCACCGGCTCCACCGATTCGAACGGCTTCGACCTCCAGGCGTTCCTGTCCCTGCCGCACGTGCTGACCTTCACCGCGATCATCGCGGTCATCGACGTCGTGCTGGCGACCGCGCTCGCGACACTGGGCGCGTTCATCTACAACATCTCCGCGGGCTTCGTCGGCGGCGTCGAGCTGACGCTGGCGGAGGACGAGTAACCGTCCCTGCGGGTGTCTTCGGCACCGGCGGACCGATGCGTGTACGAGAGCGCGTCCCCCACGGGATGCGCTCTCTTCGCAGGGGTCCTGGGCCCTCGGGTATCGATTTTGGGACTTCCCACCTCGTGCGCTAATCTTCAGGGGTCAGCGCGCGGGACACACACCGCAAAGCGCGGCGGGGCTATAGCTCAGTTGGTTAGAGCGCATCCCTGATAAGGATGAGGCCACAGGTTCAAATCCTGTTAGCCCCACATGCGAAAAGACCCCCAGTCCATACGGGCTGGGGGTCTTTTGACACCACCGGTCGAAACCCGCGGCGACGGTCAGCCGATGAACGGATCTTCCAGAAGCTCGGCCAGTAGCGCGACGGCTTCTCCTTCGTCGGCACGCTTCACGAGCCGATCAAAGAGGTCCGCGAAAAAGCCGACCGGGTCAATCATGCCGCCATGGGCCGACAAAAGGATCAGATCCTGATCAGGCCTCTGCGACCGGTGATCACCGGCGGGAGCGGGGGTGAGTGGTGGGCTGAGGAAGGGTGTTACCGACCGTGCCTCACCACCTGGTTCAACCGGACTGGCGCGGCGTCCGGTATCGCCTGCTTGTGAGGGAGGCCACACGAAGCGCGGACCGTCGGGAGTCTGAAGTCCGTGTGTGCCAAGGGGACTTGGGGCGCGGGACGAGACCCGCGGGGAAGGGGGTCCCGATGTCGCACGACGATGGAGAGAGCCTGGCGCCGGGATCCGGCGCGCTCACGTACGCGATGCTGACGGCCGAGGCGCGACGCCAGGCCGCGCTGCCCAGGCCGAAGGCACGCGGTCGTCGGGAGGCGGACGTCCGGAGGGTGCCGTGGTGGCGGGTGCGGACGTTGCGGGGGATCTCAGGGCTGTCCACTCTGGTCCCGGCGGTGATCTGTGCGGTTCTCGTCCTGGTGATCTACGCGCTGGTCGGGGATTCCTCGCTGGCCCCGCAGGCCTTGTTCGTACTCGTGGTCTCAGTCGGCTTGGCGCTCTACGGGGGCTACCGCCTTCGCAGAGGTGGGGGTGCCACGGCCGGCGCCCTGGCCCGCGCGGCCTGCGCGCCCGGCCCCGTGTCCAAGCGGTATGCCCTGCTGTACGACCCGCCCTGGGGCGGTACCGCCCTGCTGGTGCTGTTCCCGGTAGGCGGGGGCGACCACGTCCGGCCCGAGGCGGTACTGGAGCTCTGGCCTCTGCCGCTGCCTCAGCCCCGGTTCCCGGGGCAACGCGGGCTTCCGGCCGACCTGCCCGTGGAGCCCGCCGGCAACCTCGAAGTCCGTGGCCGTACGGACGAGGCTCCGATGGGCGTCCCGTGGATCGACGGGCGCGCGTACTGGCCGAAGCATTCCTACGGCCCCGACGACCTGAAGCGGGAGGAGGGCCGGACCCTGATGGCCCGGCTGCTGGTCGACGCGGGGGACGGGGAATCGGTCGAGTCGTGAACTCCCCGCCCGGGTGCGAATGTGTGGGTGGGTGCCACTGATACGAAAAGCCCTCAGCCGATCACGGCTGGGGGTCTTCGGCATTCATGGCTGACATCGACTGACGATGTCCGTTCAGGGGGCGTGCAGAAGGCATCGCGCGTCAGCCGCGAGGCGCGGGTCTTCCTCCGGGCCGAGGGAACCGCCCTCCGCCGGTAGTTCGGAAGGCCGACCGGTCAGCCGCCGCGGACCTTCCCTCCGAGCGCTTCAATCGCCTGTTTTCGCAGCTCGGCTGCGCTTAGGCTCGGCGCATGACCTTGGAATGGGAACAGGTAATCGTTCACTCGGCGGATCCGGTCGCCTTGGGGCAGTGGTGGGCCAAGGCTCTCGGCTGGGTCGTCGTCCACTCCTCCGACGAGGAGTTCGAGATCCGCCCGGAGCCGGATCGCCTGCCAGGGCTGGACTTCGTCAGGATCGAGGAGAGCAAAAAGAGCAAGAGCCGGCTGCATCTCGACTTCAGGCCCGACGACCAGGACGCCGAGGTGGCTCGCCTCGAGGCTCATGGCGCGAAGCGTGTCGACATCGGCCAGGGTGAGCAGTCGTGGGTCGTCATGGCGGACCCCGAGGGCAACGAGTTCTGTGTCCTTGGCCAACGGCGTCAGTGACAACCCCCTGAGAGCGCGCGTGTCCAGCCCGAGGGACGTGCGGTTCGGAGGCTGCGACAAAGGCGCGACGAGCCGACATCCGCGGTCGGCGGCGACGGCTGACTTCGGTTCGGGGACATCAGCAGCCCGGCACCTGGGAGCAGGTGCCGGGCCGCTTGCTGTGGCGGTGTACGCAAGATCGCCTGTGATGGATCAGGGGCGCCCGTGGGGGCGGTGAAGGGACAGGAGAGGAAGGGTCTCGATCAGCACTGGAGCCGAGCCGTCGGTTCGTGCGAGGCGGTTGCCGGTGCGCAGCGGGGCTGGAGGGAGGAGCGTGCGACCGGGATGGCCGGGACGATGTCCGCGGGTGTTCGCCGTCGGCAGCTCGGGGAGGAACCGTGGGCCTCGGCCCTGATGCGTTGTTTCATCGTGGGGGGCAGGGACCGAGTGTGGGGCAGTTCGGACCGGGTCTGTCTCGGTAGCGTCACCGTCGGGGTCGGATGGACCGGGTCCACCCGGCGGGCCGGAAGGATCCGGCGGGCCTGGCGGTCGCAGTTGCGCTCCGGCTGGGGCTGGGGTACCGCGGCGGTGGCGGTCTTCTTGATCAGTCCGAGCGCGGTGCACAGTGCCAGGAGAGCCGTGACGACGGTGTTCCAGAGCTGAATGAGCTTGTTCCCGGTCATGTCCCCTCACTTTCGGGTCGGGCGATTTGCGTACTTTCCTCATGATGTGTATGTGGGCCGCGAAGTGGTGGACCGACGCCCGTGGCGCGTCGCTCTTCGGATGAACACCACTCGGATGGACGTAATAGGTCCGGAAAGTTGGAGAATGGCAGGGGACGACGGTGAACGTCACATTCTGTGATGGGCGATCACCCGCGGGCGACGGTGGTAACGGTCGGCCGTACTGCGGTGCGCCGGGCCCGAGTTGAGGGCGGACTCGGGCACGCCGATCGATGTCGGTCGGTGTGTATAGTCGGGCGCCAGAGGTCCCCTACGTCAAGGAAAGACGAGGTCGCGCGGTGAAGAAGCTTCTCCTGGTCGCACTGGCCGCCATCGGCGGGCTCCTCGTGTACCGCCAGATCCAGGCGGATCGCGCCGAGCAGGATCTGTGGACGGAGGCGACCGACTCCGTGCCCACGGGTTCGTGAGGTCCTACGGACAACAGATTCGGAGCAAACCCCGACCGCCGTCGCGGTCGGGGTTTTGTGTTGTCCGGGAGACACGGCCTGCGGGAGGGAGTGTTTCGGACGCCCGGACGCAATGGCCGGGTGCCCCCGTGGCCCGCGGGGCAGGATGGGCGGTCCGGGTGGTGCGGGGCGAGGGGACGTGAGATGGGGCGGCGCACGGGGGCGGGACGGGGAGCGCGCGGACACGGGTGGACACCGGGCCGCGGGACGGTGACCCTGTGTGCCGCCGCGGCGCTCGCGACGATCGTGGCGCACCCCGTGTGGGCGGCTCCCGTCACCGAGGGCACGCCGACCCCGTACGCCTTCGCCGAGGACGACACGAGGGTTGAGGGCGCCACCGTCACCACGGACGCCGTGCGCCTGGACCCCGGGCACACCTACCGCAGCGCCCTGCCGGGCACCGACCGGCGCTACTACCGCCTCGAGCTGGACTCCTCGGCGAACGCCTATGTCTCCGCGACGGCCGTCCCCGGGGCGGGCGCACGGGTCTCCTCCGCCGACGGACTCAAGGTGTCCGTTCAGGACGCCGGTGGAACCACCTGTTCCACCGGGACCGCGCACTTCGGGCCCACCGGGAGCCCGCACCCCATCGCCGCCTGGGCCTCGCGCGAGACGGGCGCCGGTACCTACGGGTGCAAGGGCGCGGGGGTGTACTACGTCGTCGTGGAGCGGCGCGCTCCCGGGTCGTCCGGGTCCACGTCCGGAGACTGGGACCTCGAACTCGACTATGTGTCGGAGCCGGCTCTCGGCCGGGACGATGCCACGACCCCGCCCGGGTCCTGGGACTCGGCGACGCCCGAGGCCGTCCTCGGCGACGCCACCCGGCGGGCGGGCGGGGCGGGGTTCGCCGGCGCGAGCGCCCTGGGGCAGGGCGTCTGGCAGGACACCGTCCGACCCGGGCAGACCCTCTTCTACAAGGTGCCCGTCGACTGGGGGCAACAGCTCTCCGCCACCGTGGAGATGGGCAGTTCCACCGGTGGCGACGGCTTTGTCGGCACCGCCCTGGCCATGTCGCTGTACAACCCCGTACGCGCCCACGTCGACGACGCCGACGCCGGGTACAACGGCGCGCAGACCTCGGCGGCGCTCGCGCCGCTGCCGCCCGTCGACCATGCCAACCGTCGTGCCCCCGGTGACCGCATCAGCGCGATG
>Ga0102590_1003275_pt1 | contig 16552 bp, 18 predicted proteins | sample AraplaMF_Col_mMF_FD_76859 | JGI IMG/M metagenome (GOLD analysis project Ga0102590, IMG submission 76859) | Arabidopsis root microbial communities from the University of North Carolina, USA - plate scrape MF_Col_mMF | ecosystem: Host-associated > Plants > Roots > Endosphere | place: USA...
CGTATTTCCATGCGGAGTGGGAGAAGCGTGCGCTCGGTCTTACGCTTTCCAGCGGTGCGCTTGGCGCCTGGAATATCGATGAGAGCCGGCATGCGCGCGAGAACATTCCGCCGGCGAATTATCTTGGCGCGAGCTATTATGAGATCTGGACGCGGGCGCTGGAGGTCCTCCTGCAGCGCCACGGCTTCGTGACAGCTGACGAGATCGATGCCGGCCACAAGCAAACGGACGGAGCTGCGCCCAAGCGTGTCCTGAAGGCCGACATGGTGGCGGGTGTGCTCGCCAAGGGCGGTCCTTGCGACCGACCTGTCGCGACGCCACCCCGCTTTGCAGCCGGGGACAGGGTTCGAACCATAAATTTCAATCCGACGACACACACGCGGCTGCCCCGCTACGCTCGTTCAAAAGCCGGCGTCGTCGAGGCCGTTCAGGGCTCCTTCGTCTTTCCTGACGACAATGCGCATGGAAAGGGCGAAAATCCGCAATGGGTCTATACGGTCGTGTTCGATGGCAGCGAGATCTGGGGCGAGGGTGCGGACCCGACGCTCAGCGTTTCGATCGATGCGTGGGAGAGCTATCTTGAGTCAGTGTGAGACGCGTTCACCGCTCGCGCAATCGCCGCAACTGCCGAAGTCGTCCGATGGCGAGCCGGTTTTTCCGGAGCCTTGGGCTGCGGAAGCCTTCGCCATGACCGTGCACCTGCACGAGCGAGGCCTGTTCACCTGGAGCGAATGGGCGGAGACCCTGTCTCGGGAGTTGCACGAGCCCGGCCGCGCCGAAGACGGCGGTGACTATTTCGATTGCTGGGTGGCGGCCCTTTCGGCGATTCTCGTCAAACATGGCGTCGCTGATGCCGACATCATCCTCGATCTGCAGAAAAGCTGGCAGCGGGCGGCAGAGGCGACGCCGCACGGTAAGCCAATCGAGCTTGCCAACGATCCGCTGCGCTGACACTCAGGACGGAAACTGCCTGTAGCATTCCTCCGCCACTTTTCTCAGTACATCGCGTTTGACCTCGCCGGTCACGGCGTAGCCGAGTTCGCCGTCGATCCAATAGAAGGTTTCGACATTGCCGGACGAGGCGAACCGGAAACTGGTCGATCCGTTATTCGCGTTGCGGCCGACCAGGACTGTCAGGCGTTCGCCGGCCTGATCCTCGTACATGAACATCGCGCCCGGCCTGCCGTCGACGGGCAACAGGCGTCCCCCGACCAGCTTGAAGGCGAGCTCCTGCAGGTTCGGAACCCGGAGGTTCTGGATGGCGAGCCGCTTGCCGAGCCAGGTCGCCAAATGGGCTTCCTCGTCGGCAAAGACCTCGACGGGATGGCGGACTTCACCGGCGTAAATCAGGAAGGCGTTGCGGGCTTCGTTGGGAAGTGTTTCGAGTTCCGTCAGTTGCAAATCCGGCTTTTCAAACAGCGTCGAGCCGTAATAGCCGCTCACCGCGCCAAGACCGAAAACCACTATGACCACGGCCGCCGCCGCCAGGCGCTTCGGCCAGTTTGCAGGTTGTCTGCTGCCGGTGACAAGCGCTGCGTCACCGTCCGCGGATCTTTCATAAGGTGCAAAGAGCGATCGGATTTCGGCATTTTGCGTGGACCATTCCGCCACCTTGGCGGCATCATCCGGATTGTCATTGAGCCATGCCTCGATGCGCGCGCGTGCCTGCTCGGGAAGCCGTCCGTCGGCATAGGCATGAAGATCCGCTTCGGTCACGGTCTGGTTGATCTCGTTCATTTCGGTCTCCGAAGCGTAATGACATTGTCAGCCTTCATGCGCTCTCCTATCCGTTGGCGTGCGCGTGACAGGCGCGACATAACCGTGCCGATCGGGATGTCGAGGGCGGTGGCGACCTCCTGATAGGTATAGCCTTCGACGACGACCAGCATCAGCACCGAACGACTTTGCTCCGAAAGGCTGTTCAGCGCGTCCTCCAGACGCGAATGCTCCAGCGGATCGGGGGGCGGATCCATCGACACGATGTCCTCAGAGCTGACGAGTTCCACGAACGGCGCGCGACCCGTCTGGCGGCGGCCATTGCGATAGAGGTTCGTCATGATCGTCAGCACCCAGCCGCGCAGATTCAAACCCCGCCATTGTCCGCGACGAGCCAGCACCTTCTCGACGCAGTCCTGCAGCAAATCCTCCCCATCCGCGTCGGAGCGGGTGAGGCTGCGAGAGTAGCGTCTCAACGAAGGAAGGAGGGCCAGGATCTTGCCCTCGAAGCTATCTTGCCCTGGTGTCTTCAAATCGGTTCGCTCACGGCTTGACGAGATCCCAGTTGCCGCCGACGCCGTCACCGGTGATATCGCCCATCTTCTTGTCCTTGACCCAGAAATAGAGCGGCATGCCGTCCTTGGCCCACTGCTTGGTGCCGTCCTTTCGTTCGACAATCGAGTATGCCCCCTCTGGCTTCGCGCCGCTAGCGGCCTTCAGCGGCGGCCAATTCTTGGCGCAATCGTCGTAGCAATTGGAAACGCCCATCTTGTCCTTCTTGAAAGTGTAAAGAGTCATGCCGTTGTCGCCGGCGAGAACGTCGCCCTTGCTGGATTTTACGGCCTTGACCGGCGGGGCCGCAAAAGCGGACGTCGCGGCGGCGGATGCAATGACAAAGGCGATCAGGATCTTTACGGATTTCATGGGCTCTCTCCTCACGTGTTGGGCACGCTTGATTGCGTTGCCGGACATGAGACACCTTCGACGGCGGTTTTATTCCCTTGCGATCCGCTGTTCGTCCAGATTTTTCGGGGTTGCCTATGTCAGGCGAATCCTGCCAAGTCGGCTCACGATGCAATTTGCTCCGCAACAAGATGAAGCCCTAAAGGCCGTTTCCCAATGGCTGAAGGAGGGGCGGACACCGCTTTTCCGCCTGTTTGGCTATGCCGGTACGGGGAAGACGACGCTTGCGCGCCATTTCGCCGAGCATGTGGACGGCGATGTGCTGTTTGCCGCTTTTACGGGAAAGGCGGCACAGGTGTTGCGATCGCGCGGTGCCAGCAATGCCAAGACGATCCACTCGCTGATCTATCGTCCGCGCGGAGAAGAAGCAGTCGAGGATGAGGAGACGGGGAAGACTTCCATCGCTCCGATGTTCACGATCAACCGTCAAAGCCCCGTTGCGAAGGCGGCGCTGATCATCGTCGACGAATGCTCAATGGTGGATGAAGCGCTCGGCAGAGACCTAATGAGCTTCGGCACGCCGATCCTCGTTTTGGGGGATCCCGGCCAGTTGCCGCCTGTCTCCGGCGGCGGTTATTTTACCAATCAGGAGCCGGACTATCTGCTGACCGACATTCACCGGCAGGCGCGAGACAATCCGATCATCAAGCTCGCCATGCAGGTTCGCGAAGGCAACGAGATCATGCATGGCGATTACGGCGCCGCGCAGGTGATTTCGAAGAACGAAGTGAACCAGTCGCTGGTCCTCGATGCCGATCAGGTGCTCGTCGGCACCAATCGAACGCGACGCCGGTACAATCAGCGCCTTCGCGAATTGAAGGGCTTTGCGGCCGAGTATCCGCAAACGGGGGACAAACTCGTCTGCCTGCGCAACGATCCGGCAAAGGGTTTGCTCAACGGTTCGCTCTGGCAGGTGATGACGTCGTCCAAGGAGACGACGAAGCCGGGTATAAACCTGTTGATCCGACCCGAAGACGACGACATGGATCGCGGCGCGGCGAAGATCAAACTGTTGAAGCAGGCTTTCGAGGATGTCGAAGGCGAGATCCCTTGGAACACGCGCAAGCGCTACGACGAGTTCGATTACGGCTATGCGCTGACGGTTCACAAAGCGCAGGGTTCGCAGTGGAACAATGTCGTCCTGTTCGACGAAAGCTGGGCCTTCCGCGATACGCGCGAGCGCTGGCTCTACACCGCGATTACGCGCGCAGCAGAGACGCTGACGATCGTACGTTAGGCCATTTGCCTAGGCGTCAGACCTGGACGACACCGAGCATGACCGCCTTGGCTATCGCTTGAAAGCGATTGTTGGCGTGAAATTTCTGGATAATGCCGGCTTCAAGTGATTGAGCCGCGTCATCTCGAAGGTCGAGCGTGCGCGCAATGCGTTGGGTCGAAAGCCCCGCCGCCATCAGCGCCAGGCACCGTAGCTCCTGATCCGTGAGGGTTGATCCGCTCTGATTGTCGTTGAGCGGCGGATCCTCGGTTGCTTCGCGATCGAGAAGCTCGCTGACCTGCTGCATCTGCCGATGCAATGTGGACATTTCCGCGCTGAGTTCGCGTTTGCGGGTCACCAGCGCATCGCGAAATAAAGCCTCGGCAGCCTCCTGCGAGTCGGCCTCCACGAGGTCAGTCATCAGGTCCTGGATCACAGCCACCGCCATGCCGGTCTCGCGGCAAGCGTTGATGACCGCCATGCGCATGACGTCGCCCGGTTCATAGACGCGCATCAGGCCGATTCGACTCGCCGAAATCAGCCCTTTTTCCTCGTAGAAATGGAGGGTTCGATGGGTGACACCGAAGGCATTGGCCATGTCGGCGATCGCTACTCTTCCGCGGGGCAAGTCGGCGGGGAGGGCCGCTGAAGGGAGGAAACGGTGCCGTGGTCGCGTTTTTGTCGCTAGGTCTGGCGTGAACCCGTGCTTGTAACCTTCTGCCATGGTCCCTCCCATTGCGCTCATTGTGCGTCTGCAAATTGCAAAAGGGTGTGGTTGAGTGGGTTCCCTCTTATCGTTTCCGGTTCGGGCATCGAAGCACCTGGCGGCGTTCGCTTCGATATCATGGGCTTACGTTACTCGTGATCGACGTAATTTGTTAGTATCAAAATTAGTGACTTTTAATTTGCAGCGCAATCTGGCTGGGACGCTGTCTTTGGCGATGGGGGTTCTCGCGAAAAATCAACGTTGGAGAAACGCTTTGCTCGCTTAAAGCGCGAAGATCGAACCGTTGTACTTCAGGCGTCGCGCCGATGGGTGAACCAGGCGCTTCATCACAGATTCACATGCATTCATGTACGAATCTCGTTGGCCCGTAGCGACTCATTGGCTTAGAAACGATCATCTTTTTGCTTCAGTGGAATCCTGTCATGCCGACCACGCTTTCCGTCAATCTCAATGCCATCGCGATGCTGCGCAACCGCCGTGACCTTCCGTGGCCGAGTGTCGAGGGGCTAGGGTGGATCGCCCTGCAATCCGGAGCGAGCGGATTGACTGTTCATCCACGGCCCGACCAAAGGCACATCCGTTTCTCGGACCTGCCCGTCATCCGTAACCTGATCGACGACGAATTCCCGAACGCCGAATTCAATATAGAGGGCTACCCGACCGATGAGTTCCTGGACCTCTGCGCTGGCGTGGCACCCGAACAGGTCACGCTGGTTCCGGACGATCCCTCGCAGGCAACCTCCGATCATGGCTGGGACTTCCGGAAGCACCGCGACTTCCTGACAGACGTCACTGCGCGGCTGAAGAAGATGGGTACGCGCGTATCACTGTTCGCCGACGGCGACGGCGACGCCGAGGCTGTGGCGATCGCCAAGGCGGTCGGCGCTGACCGGATCGAGCTTTATACAGGACCCTATGGCGGCTGCTATGACACGCCCGAACGGGCGGAGCCGATCCTGGAGGCGCTCGGCAAGACGGCGGATGCGGCGCTGGCGATCGGCTTGGGCGTCAATGCGGGACACGATCTGACAGTGGCTAATTTGCCGCCGCTCGTAAGGCGCATTCCGAAGCTCGCCGAGGTATCGATTGGACACGGATTGACGGCGGACGCGCTCGAATTCGGCATGGCGGAAACGGTGCGACGGTTCTGCCGGGCGTGCGGCCAAGATATTTAGACCGCCAGTAGCTGGAAGCCCGCTCCGGTGGTGCGAGGCGGGCTTCCTTGACCGACTCAGGCAATGAGAGCGGTCTTGTGTGCGACGAAGAAGTCCTTGAGCGTTTCGGGCTTCTTGCCGGTCAGCGTTTCATAATCGGCTGTTACCAGATCAAAGTTGCCGGCGCGGATGTTGGCGTCGGCAGAAACCAGCATGTCTGCGACGAAGTCGGGTAGGCCGGCGCCGCGCATGCCCTGGCCGAGTTGTTCGTCCGTGACACTGACCGCCTTCAACGGCTTTCCAACCGCATCGGCCAGGACGGCGGCGATCTGGCCGGGGCTCAGGGATTCGGCTCCCGTCAGCGTATAGGTCGCGCTCTGTTTGGTGCCCGAGGCGAGGGACGCTGCGATCGCCCGCGCGCAGTCTTCGCGAGAGATGTTCGAAACCTTGCCGTCGCCGCTGCCCGTGTACCAGCTTCCGGACTGGAGATTGTGCGGCATGCCGTGGAGATAGTTGTCCATGTACCAGGCATTGCGAATGATGGTGTAAGGGATACCCGTCGCCTTGATGGCATTTTCGGTGCCGAGGTGGTCCGGTGCGAAAGTCACCAGCGATTTGTCTGGCGATGGCATCGACGTGTAGGCGATGTGCTTGACGCCCGCCTTGATGGCGGCATCCACCGCCGACTTGTGCTGCTTGAGCCTCTGACCGGGGACTGCAAGCGCGTCGGTGCTGATGATCAGCAACCGATCGACGCCCGTGAAGGCAGATTCTAGCGAGGCGGTGTCATCGAAATCCGCCTTGCGGGTGACGACACCCTTGGCGGCGAGGTCTGCGAGCTTGGCGGGATCGCGCGTCGCGGCGATGATCTTTGCAGCAGGAACCTTTTCGGTCTCGAGCAGGTGATGAATGACCCGCTGGCCGAGCTGGCCGGCGGCGCCGGTGATGAGAATGGTCTCGCTCATGTCTTTCCTTTAGGTTCGTTGAGGTCTCAAAAAGAGACTAACTATAGATTAGGAATTGACTGCGAGCTGTAAAGAAGGCAGTTTTTCCGCTCTACGTTACCAAAAAGGAACCAAGGGATGAAAGGCGCCGTCGTCAACCTGAAGAAGAAGACCTCCAGCGTTCGTCGTGACGTCGATCTCAGCAACCTTGATTTCAACAATTGCCCGGTGCGGGACATGATGCAGCAGATTGGTGGCAAGTGGTCGACGCTGATGCTCGAGGCTCTGTCTAATCGTCCGTATCGGTTCGGCGAACTGCGGCGGATGATCCCCGACATCTCGCAGCGCATGCTGACGCAGACGCTGCGGGATTTGCAACGCGACGGCTATATCGAGCGGGAGGTGTTTCCGACCAAGCCGCCGAGTGTCGAGTATCGCATGACCGATCTAGGCCACTCCCTCTACGGCACCCTGGCCTTGCTACTGAACTGGGCGGAAGAAAACCATGATTTGGTTCGCGCCGCCCGGCTCAGGTTCGATTCAGCCGGCGTCTGAGATTGGCTGCCGGCCGCGGGCTTCAGTCAAGAAAAGAAGGAACGCGAGGGCCGGGAAACAGAAGCCGATCCACGCAGTCATCGTCCAACCGCCGCTGGCGTATGCCCAGCCGCCCACCGCTGATCCGATCGCCCCGCCGGTAAAGAACGTCGCCATGTAGAGACCGTTCAGGCGGCCGCGATGTTCGGCGCTGATCGCGTAGATGGCGCGCTGACCGCAGACGAGATTGGTCGTCACGCCGAAATCAAGCAGGATCGCCGCTACCGTCAGCAATGAGAGGGCTGTCAGCGAGCCGTCCGTCGCGAATTGGCTGATCAGGAAGGCCGACATTCCAAGCAGCATCGCCAGGGTGGAGGCAGCTTTCGTCAACCCGCGGTCGGCGAGGCGTCCGGCGATTGGCGAGGCAATGGCACCTGCTGCGCCGGCCAGCGCGAACAGTGCGATGCCGTTCTGCGTCAACCCAAATTCAGGGCTCGCGAGCAGTAGGGGCGTTGTGGTCCAGAACAGGCTGAAGGCGCCGAACATGCCGGCCTGGTAAAGTGCACGTCGCTGGAGAACACGCGAATGAAGAGCAAGATCTGCCATCGAGGCGAGCAGTTTGCCGTAACTGAGCCTCGTGTGGGGAACCCGGACCGGCAGGTTGGCCCTCAGGATGACGACGAGCGCGATCATGAGAGCGGCAGTCAGGAAGTAGACCATATGCCAGGACGTTGCCTCGGCAACGAAACTGGCGAAGGGCCGCGCGAGCATGATGCCACAGAGCAGCCCGCTCATGACATTGCCGACGACACGGCCACGCGTTGCGTCCGGCGCCATGTGGGCAGCAAAGGGAACAAGGACCTGGACGGCAACCGAGGAAAGGCCGATGCATAGCGAGGCCAGAAGAAACATCGCGGGTGTCGACGAAAGGCCCGCGCCGACCAAAGCGACAGCTGAGATGGCAATGAGTGTCAGCACGAGTCGGCGATTTTCAAGCAGGTCGCCGAGCGGAACGATCAACAACAGGCCAAGCCCGTAGCCGATCTGCGTCAGGGTGACGATCAGGCCGGTTGCCGCCGGTGTGAAGCCAAGGGATGCGCTAATCGGGCCTGCAAGCGGCTGGCCGTAATAGAGATTGGCCGCGACGAGCCCGCAGGTGGCCGCGAAAAGAAATGTCATCAACGGCGAGAGCGTCTGTGGCGCGACGGTTTCCCGCGTGGTGGTCGAAAGACTCATAGTAGGCTCCGGTGGGACTATCGGATAATTGAAAGGTTGCGCGTTTAGGCAGGTCGATCTCAACCCGATTCACGTAATAAGCTTCATTGCAGTGTCGGCGACGGCGACCATGTCCTCCTTGCGTCGTCCCGTTTTGCCCACCACGCGCATTCCCTTGGTGACGCAAAGGAGCGTACGGGCGGTGGCCGCGACGTTAATCTCGGCTGCGATCGAGCCGTCGCTTTGGCCGAGGCGGAGGAGGTCGATGATCAGTTTTTCGTTGGCCATAAAGGCCGCCGCGACACGTTCGGCTGCCTCCTCGTCGAAGAGTGCAAGGTCGTTCGCGCTGCTAACGACAAGGCAGCCGCAACGGCCGGAGGCGCCATGTGACGAGAGCGCATAGTGGGCCAGGACCTCACGGATTTTCTCACGGCCGGTTCCAACCTTCGCCATGCGTGCGTCCAGCAGGCCGCGACGCACGGTGCGATATCTGTCGAAGGCTGCGAGGAATATGCCGCGCTTGTCTTTGAAAGCCTTGTAGACGCTGCCCGAGGCAAGGCCCATGGCCTCGGTGAGTTCGCTGATTGACGCGGCATGATAGCCACGCTCGGAAAACACCTGCAGCGCCTTGTCGAGCGCTACATCGCGATCGAACTCGCGCGGTCTGCCGCGTGTCCGGGTTGAAAGGGTCGCCGTGGTCATGGCGACCTAATTAGGAAATGATCGTTTCCAAATCAAGCGAAACTTTTTCGATCCCGCAGATCAGAGATCAAGAACCCAGGTCTGCCCGTTTTCCTCCGGCCCGAACATCCGGTGTCGCTCCTCGGAGACAAGGCGGAAGCCGGCCTTCAAGTAAATGCCGCGCGCCGCGTGCAGGACATCGTTCGTCCAGAGCGTTATCTGTCGATATTTCTTTGCCCTGGCAAAGCGGATGCATTCGTCGACCAGCATTTTGCCGAGGCCAAGCCCGCGTGCCGCTTTGTCGACATAGAGCAGGCGGAGCTTCGCAACACCGTCTCCACCATTCGTGACAAGGATCGAACCGATGTTGATGCCGCCACGCTCGGCGATCCAGCAATACTCCATCGATGGATCGAAGTTCGCCAGGAACTTGCCCGCTACCTCAGCAACAAGGCCCTCGAAGCGCATATCCCAGCCGTATTCTTCGGTATAGGCCTTGCCCTGACTCTGGACGATCCAGCCGATATCGCCGGGGCGATGGGCCCGAATGATCAGCGGAGGCGGCGCGGCCTCGGGATCCAGAAGCGCCCGAATGGCAGCCATTGCCGACACCACGCTTTGGGGCTCGCCGTCAATGAGGTTTGAGAAGCGTTCCGCTATCTGAGCGTTGGAGCGCCGGCCAAGTTCCTCGAATTGGCTGTGTCCCTTGGTGGTGACTGTGATGATTTGACTGCGCAGATCGCCGGGATCAGCCTTCGTCTCGATCAGGTCGTCTGCGCGGAAACGCTTCAGGATTCTGCTGAGATAGGCAGGGTCGAGTTGCAGATCGCGCGCAAGTGCGCCGGCGCTGACGCCCTTGCGGGAGCCGATCTCGAAGAGGACGCGCGCGTCGGTCAGCGTGAACTCGGTATCGAGATAGGCGCGGTTAAGGACCCCAAGGAAGTTCGTGTAGAAGCGATTGAACTCGCGCGCGGTGTCAATCAAGCCAGAGTCGGGCATGGACAAAATCTCCTGATAGAAGATTTTGTCCCGCTTTTATTGGACTGAGTCAACTACTTTAATCGCTCAGGCGGCGACGACCTCCTGGACCGCCTCATCACTAAGTGCGAACTCGACAGCGGCTCTCGCGTGGATTTCCGTCGTGTCGAAGCCGGGTAGGGGCAGATGCTTCGGGTCGAGGATCAGGCAGATTTCCGTGCAGCCGAGAATGATGCTGTCGGCGCCCTTGGCGCGCTCGCGTTCGATAATCTGCATAAGCTTGTCACGCGAGCTGTTGAGCACTTTGCCGGCGCAGAGCTCGTTGAAGATGATGTCGTGTACGACAGTTCGGTCGCCGGCTTCAGGAACAACGATGTCGATGCCGAAGCTCTTCATACGGCTAGCATAGAAGCCGTGCTCCATCGTGTATCGCGTGGCAAGCAACAGCGGTCGTTTGCGACCGGAGGCCTTCAGCGATTTCGCGGTCTCGTCGATAATGTGGACCAGCGGCACGGAGATACGCGCGGCCACCTGGTCGGCAATGAGATGCATCGTGTTGGCGCAGATGAGTACGCAACGCGCGCCAGCGATCTGCAGACGCAGAGCTACATCGCCGAGCCGGTTTGCGGCGGCGCCCCAGTCGCCCGCTTTCTGCATAGCGACGATCTCCTCGAAATTGACCGAGTGCATCAGCAAGTCCGCCGAAGTGAGTCCGCCGAGGCGCTCGCGCACCATCTCATTGATCAAGCGATAATAGACCGCCGAGCTTTCGAAGCTCATCCCGCCAATCAATCCGATTGTCTGCATTGTTGTCATGCTCCCGTCTGGAATTTCCTATTGGCGAAATCATGCATTGATCATCGCGCAAATGGTTTGCATTGTTTGTATGAAACTCTCTGATTGCGCTGTAGTTTTGCGCAAATATCCGATATTGTGCAAAATTATATCTCGAGATCTATGGGGCCGATGCTGGACGATCGCGATCGACGAATCCTGGAATTGTTGCAAGCCGATGCGGGCATTTCGGTGACGGAGCTTTCCGAAAAGGTCGCGCTATCGGTCTCTGCGTGTTCTCGCCGCATCCAGCGGCTGGAGGAAACCGGCCATATCGCACGGCGGATCGTGGTGCTTGATCGAGAGAAGATGGGAGTGCCGACGACGGTATTTGCGTTGATCAAGACCGCGCACCACACCGACGAATGGATTGACGCGTTTCGCCGGGTGATCGGCAGCATTCCGGAGATCGTGGAAGCGCACCGGCTTACCGGGAACCACGACTACATTCTGAAGATCGTACTCCCGCGCGTCGAGCACTATGATGTGATCTACAAGCAGATTGTCCGCAAGATCGAACTTTTCGACGTGTCCGCGTCGATATCGATGGAATTGTTGAAAAGCGGAACATCGATACCCGTTGCCTATGCACATTGAGTGACCTCAACGTCGAATTGGACGCGCACGACAACCGCCGGAAGCAGGCGAGCTATGCTGAAACAGCGGTTGAAAGCTGCCTGCAATCAACGACATTCGCTACAGCGAAATGGCACGGAAAGGCAGGTCATGAGCGAACACCATGTTGTCGTTGCAGGCGGCGGCTTCGGCGGATTGCAGTTGGTCGACAGTCTGAAGGGAGCTGGCGTACGCATCACCCTGGTCGATCGGCGCAATCATCATCTCTTCCAACCGCTGCTGTATCAGGTAGCGACGACAATTCTTTCCACCTCCGAAATCGCCTGGCCCATCCGACACCTCTATAGCGACCGCCCGGATGTGACGACGCTGCTAGGCGAGGTGGTTGGTATCGATACCGCCATGAAGGAAGTCTCTTTACGCAGCGGAATGACGTTGCGTTATGACACGCTCGTGCTCGCCACGGGGGCAACCCACGCCTATTTCGGGCGAGATGAGTGGGAACCGGTCGCGCCCGGGTTGAAGACACTGGAGGATGCGACGACAATCCGCCGGCGTGTGTTGCTGGCTTTCGAGCGGGCCGAGACGGAAACCGATGCCGCTGTCCGCGACGCTCTCCTGACGTTCACAATCGTTGGGGCCGGTCCGACCGGTGTCGAACTTGCCGGGATTATTGCCGAACTTGCGCGCAAGACGCTGCCGCGCGAATTCCGCAATATCGATACGCGCAAGACACGTGTGGTGCTCGTCGAGGCGGGGCCGTGCGTGCTTCCGACCTTTGCCGAGGAGCTTTCCGCCTATGCCAGCAAGGCACTTCAGGAGCTCGGCGTCGATCTGCACATCGGCGAGCGCGTCGTGGAGTGCACGACAGAAGGCGTCGAGACGAGCGAGGGGTTTATCCCGAGCCGTACGATTGTCTGGGCTGCCGGTGTTCAGGCGTCGCCCGCCGCCAAGTGGCTCGATGTTGTGGCTGATAGGGCCGGGCGCGTTGTCGTCGAGAAAGATTTGACGGCTCCGGGGTATCCGGATGTTTTTGTCATCGGGGATACGGCTGCCGTTACGCAGGACGGAGGGGCACCAGTACCGGGGATCGCGCCCGCTGCCAAACAACAGGGCGCCTATGCTGCGAAGGTGATCCGGGCACGCCTTGCGGGGAAACCAGCGCCACCACCGTTCCGCTATCGCCATCAGGGCAGCCTTGCGACGATCGGGCAAAGTGCAGCCATTATCGATTTTGGCCGTATCAAGCTGAAAGGCTGGATCGCCTGGTGGATATGGGGCATTGCCCACATCTACTTCCTGATCGGGACACGGTCGCGTTTTGCGGTGGCCTGGAGTTGGCTTTGGATTTACCTCAGCGGCCAACATAGCGCGCGGCTGATCACCCAGAAGGAAACAATGCGAGACGACAATCGCGCGTAATAAAAAGGGCGGCCCGAAGGCGCAGCGGCTCGAAGCCGCCCTTTGCGTTGGTTACGCCGCCAGCGAGGCGATATCGATGACGAAGCGGTAGCGCACGTCGCTCTTCAGAACGCGTTCGTAGGCCTCGTTGACCTGCTGGATGTTGATCTTCTCGATCTCCGAGACGATGTTGTGTTCGCCGCAGAAGTCGAGCATTTCCTGAGTTTCCTTGATCGAGCCGATCATCGAGCCGGAAATGCTCTTGCGGCCCGGGATCAGCGCGAAGGCAGCGACCGGGATGGGGTTTTCCGGAGCGCCAACCACGACGAAGGCGCCGTCGACCTTGACCAGGCCGAGATAGGCATTCCAGTCGATTTCAGCGCTGACCGTGCAGATCACCAGGTCGAAAGCGCCGGCAAGCCTCTTGAAGGTTTCCTCGTCGCTGGTTGCGTAATATTCCTTGGCGCCGAGCTTCAGGCCGTCTTCCTTCTTGGAAAGGCTCTGGGAGAGGACGGTAATGTCAGCACCCATGGCAGCGCCGAGCTTGACGCCCATGTGGCCGAGACCGCCCATGCCAACGATCGCGACCTTCTTGCCGGGGCCGGCATTCCAGTGGCGAAGCGGCGAGTAGAGCGTGATGCCGGCGCAGAGCAGCGGAGCCGAAGCGTCGAGTGGAAGGTTGTCCGGAATGGACATGACGTAGCCTTCCTTGACGACGATCGAGTCGGAATAGCCGCCTTGGGTCGCCGTCTTGCCGTCGGCTTCCACGCTATTGTAGGTGCCGACGAGACCGGGCATGTACTGTTCGCGGTCAACGTCGCGGGTCGCGCAGCCGACGCAGCTGTCAACGAAGCAGCCGACGCCAACGCGGTCGCCGACTTTGAACTTGGTCACGGCCGAGCCGACAGCCGAGACGATGCCGGAGATTTCATGGCCCGGTACGATCGGGTAAACGGCATTCTTCCACTCGTTGCGGACGGTGTGGATGTCCGAATGGCAGATGCCGGCGAACTTGATGTCGATCACGACATCATCAGGATTGGGATCGCGACGCTCGAAGGTGAAGGGCGTGAGCGGCTTAGATGCATCAGTGGCGGCATAGCCTTTTGCAATAGGCATCCGGGACTTCCTTTCGGGTTGCTGGGCGGATGGCCGAAAATGCATCGGAACGTCTTCGGTGCGGTAGAGCGATCCTCCGAGCTTTTTGCACGATCCTGCAAAATTGAGGGGAAGGGCTATTCTCGGGGGCTCGAACCTATCCTAGATAGTCCACATCCCGCCGGCGCCGCAGATGAAGGTTTCTTTCGCATGACCCTGCCGTTCAATCCCTATCAGGAGATCGCTTCGATCGCCGCTCGATATGCCGGCGCCGAGGGCGAATTCCGCACTGCCATCGAGAGTTTGGGGATCAGCCGCCGACATACGCCGAGCGCGCCTTGCCACGGCAGCTACCGACCTTGCATCGCCATTGTCATCCAGGGTGCCAAGAGCCTTCGTCTCGGCACCGATGTCATCAACTACGGCGCCGGCGACTACCTTCTGACGTCGCTCGATCTGCCTGTCATCTGGCGGGTGGTCGAGGCGAGCGCGGAGGTTCCGCATATCTGTCTGACGCTTGCGATCAACAGCGAAAAGGTCCTTGAATTGCTGAGCCGGGCCGATATGCCGCGGCCGGTTATGCCGGGGAGAGGCCGTGGGATTGCAGTTAATGTCGCGACACCGGAGCTTCTGGACGCGACCGTGCGGCTCTTGCGCTTGCTCGATAGTCCGAAGGATATCGCTGCGTTGGCGCCGCTGATCGAACAGGAAATCCTCTACCGCGTGCTTACAGGCCCCGATGGCGGCCGGCTTATCAACATCGCGGTCGCCGATAGTCATGGCAACCGCATCGCACGGGCCATTGCCTGGCTGCGGCAGAACTTCGCGCGCCCGCTGCGCATCGAGGACCTCGCCGAGCAGGTCAATATGAGCGTGTCGTCCTTCCATCATCATTTCAAATCCATCACGGCGATGACGCCGGTGCAGTATCAGAAGCAGCTGCGGCTGCATGAGGCACGTCGTTTGATGCTGGTCGAGCGGCTGGATGCCGGCACGGCCGGGCATCGGGTCGGCTATCAAAGTCCTTCGCAGTTCAGTCGCGAATACAGCCGGGTCTACGGTCTGTCGCCTGTGCGAGACGTCGAGGCGGCACGCGAACCGCTTGATGGTGCGTGAGGCGCCCGTTGGCGTTGTTGGATTTGGTCGGGGCAGGAGCTGTATTGAGATTCGGCGCTGCGCTGCAGCGTGAAATTTTCCCTTTGTGCCGCTTGACGCGCACAGTGGTTTGCAGCATAAAGCGTGCGAACCGTACCGTACGGTACTTATCGGGAGTGAGGCCGTGTCTGTCGATAATTTGGAGCCCAGCGAGTTTTCGCCGCGCCAAAACGCCGTTCTAGAGCAAGCGTTGCAGCTGCTCGTAGATGGCGGCGAAAAGGCATTGACGACATCGGGCGTTGCCCGCGCCGCAAATTGCTCCAAGGAAAGCCTCTATAAGTGGTTCGGTGACCGCGACGGGCTGCTATCTGCCATGATCGCCTACCAAGCGAGTAAGGTACGCACCTTCGAGCGAAATGGCGAGCGGCTGACCTCGGCGAGCCTCCACGACCACCTCGTCATCTTCTCGAAGGATCTGCTGGAAGTTCTCGCCGGCGACGTCTCACTGGCGCTCAACCGTCTTGCCATCGGTCAGTCGCATCGCGACGGCTCCAAGCTCGGCAAACTGCTTCTGGAGCGGGGTCGCCGCCAGATCGATCGCCGCGCCATGGGGCTGATCGATTCCGGCAAGCGCGCCGGCTTGCTTCGGTTCCATGATGCCGACGAGGCATATCACACGCTTTACGGCCTGATCGTTTCCGATCTGCATGTTCGCATGCTGCTCGGCGAGCCGGGCCTCAAGGATACCGCGCGTCAGGCGGAGAGGGCCGTTTCCGCCTTCCTGCGCCTGTATGGCACGGAAAAGGTTTTGGTGGAGATGCCGCTGGTCGGCTAATCCCACTTACAACAGTCACAGGACAAGCAAAGGGAAGGACATTCAAATGCGCGTCTATTACGATCGTGATGCAGATCTCAACCTCATCAAGTCGAAGAACGTCGTCATCGTCGGCTACGGTTCCCAGGGTCGCGCACACGCCCTGAACCTCAAGGACAGCGGCCATGCCAACGTGGCGATCGCTCTCAAGGCCGGTTCGGCAACCATCAAGAAGGCGGAAGCCGACGGCTTCAAGGTCATGACCGTTGCCGACGCCGCCAAGTGGGGCGACCTCATCATGATGGCGACGCCTGACGAGCTGCAGGCCGACATCTACAAGGCTGATATCGCCGGCAACATCCGTGACGGCGCTGCAATCGCCTTCGCACACGGCCTCAACGTTCACTTTGGCCTGATCGAGCCGAAGGCTTCGCTCGACGTCGTCATGATCGCGCCGAAGGGCCCGGGCCACACGGTTCGCGGCGAATACCAGAAGGGCGGCGGCGTTCCTTGCCTCGTTGCCGTTCACCAGAACGCTTCGGGCAACGCTCTCGAACTCGCTCTCTCCTACGCTTGCGGCGTCGGCGGCGGCCGTTCGGGCATCAT
>Ga0102590_1003277_pt1 | contig 16540 bp, 17 predicted proteins | sample AraplaMF_Col_mMF_FD_76859 | JGI IMG/M metagenome (GOLD analysis project Ga0102590, IMG submission 76859) | Arabidopsis root microbial communities from the University of North Carolina, USA - plate scrape MF_Col_mMF | ecosystem: Host-associated > Plants > Roots > Endosphere | place: USA...
GCGATGGCTGCACCGCGCCTTGGCGGGCGGGTGCCGCTGGCCGGGCTGGCGGCCTCCTCTGGGGCGGCTTGGGGGTGGTCGCAGTGGGCGCAGTATCTGCGGCTCCGGGCGGTGGAACGGCGGGCGGTGGCGCATCCTCGGCCGGCTCGACCGTGTCGTTCTGGATCTGCTTTTCCATCGCGCGGAGCTTCGCGACGTTCTTCTGATGCGCGTCGTAGGTCTCGGTGAAGGCATGCCCGCCCGAGCCGTCGGCGACGAAATAGAGGTCGCGGGTGCGGGCCGGGTTGGCGGCGGCCTCCAGCGAGGCGCGACCAGGATTGGAGATCGGACCGGGCGGCAGGCCCTCGATCACATAGGTGTTGTAGGGCGAAGGCTGCGTGATCTCGCTGCGCTTGATCGGACGTCCCAGCGTGCCCTTGCCGCCGACGAGACCGTAGATGATGGTCGGATCGGATTGCAGCTTGATCTTCTGCTTCAGCCGATTGACGAACACGGCGGCGACGCGGCTGCGCTCGTCCGGCTTGCCGGTCTCCTTCTCGACGATCGAGGCGAGCGTCACCAGCTGCTCCGGCGTCTTGACCGGCAGGTCCTGGCTGCGGCGTTCCCAGATCTCCGCGAGCACGCGCTTGTGCGCCTGCTGCATGCGCTGGATCACCTGATCACGCGGGGTCCCGCGCGGGAACTTGTAGGTCTCGGGCAGCAGCGTACCTTCGCGCGGTACTTCGCGCACGCTGCCGGTGAAGATGTCGTTGTCGGAAAGCCGCGCCACGATCTGCTCGGAGGTCAGGCCCTCCGGAATGGTGACCGCGTGCTGCACCACCTTGCCCTCGACGATGGTGGCGATGACGTCGCGCAGGCTCGCGTTCTTCTGGAACGAATATTCACCCGGCTTCAGGTCCGAGCTCGCCTTCAGGGCGGCCACGGCGCCGATGAACACCCAGGGATTGACGTCGGTCACGCCTTCCCGGTTCAGGGTCTCGGCGATGTCACGCTTGCCGGCACGCTGGGGAATGTTGACGATCTTGTCTTCCTTCAGCGGTCCGGGCGATTCAAGCACCTGCCGGCCGTAATAATAGGCCGCGCCCGCGCCGATCATACCGATCAAAAGCAGAGTGATGATGGCGTTACCGACCACGACGAACGGATTGCGCGCCCGCTCCGAACGCCTCGGCGGCGGCGGGACCTGCTCGGGCTCGAGCGCTGCCCGCGGACTCCGGGGCGAAATGGGCGGCCTTTCACTCATCGAAGCAACCTGAATCCTGCCGGTTCAATCGCAGCCTGACAATCACTTGCCGAGCCAAATGCACGCGCCCACGGATATGACTATCGCCGAATACGGCAAAACGGTGGATTCGTCGTAAACGCAAAACTATTGGGCCAGACGCCGGACGATCACCGACGCATTGGTACCGCCGAAACCAAAAGAATTCGACAACGCGACGTTCACGTCACGCTGCTTCGCCTTATGTGGCACGAGATCGATCGCGGTCTCCACCGACGGATTGTCCAGATTGATGGTCGGCGGGACGATATTATCGCGAATCGCAAGAACGGCGAAGATCGCTTCGATTGCGCCGGCCGCGCCGAGCAGATGGCCGGTCGAAGACTTGGTCGAGGACATCGCAACCTTGGATGCGGCATTGCCGAGCAGCCGCTCGACCGCGCCAAGCTCGATCTCGTCGCCGAGCGGCGTCGATGTGCCATGCGCGTTGATGTAGTCGAGGTCGGATGCCGTCAGGCCGGCGCGCTTGAGTGCAGCCGACATGCTGCGGAAACCCCCATCGCCGTCGGGCGACGGCGAGGTAATGTGATAGGCGTCACCCGACAGACCGTAGCCGATCACCTCGGCGTAGATCCGTGCGCCGCGGCGCCGGGCGTGCTCGAGCTCTTCCAGCACCAGGACGCCGGCGCCCTCGCCCATCACGAAGCCGTCGCGGTCCTTGTCATAGGGGCGGGAGGCCTTCTCGGGCGTCTCGTTGAAGCCGGTCGAGAGCGCACGCGCGGCGTTGAAGCCGGCTATGCCGATCCGGCTGATCGGCGACTCCGCACCGCCGGCGACCATCACGTCAGCATCGCCAAGCGCAATCAGGCGGGCGGCATCACCGACCGCATGGGCGCCGGTCGAGCACGCCGTGACCACGGAATGGTTGGGTCCCTTCAAGCCATGTGCAATCGAGACGTAGCCGGAGGCGAGATTGATCAGGCGGCCAGGAATGAAGAACGGCGATACCCGGCGCGGGCCGCGCTCCTTCAAGAGAATGGCGGTATCGGCTATGCCGTTGAGGCCACCGATGCCGGACCCGATCATGGTGCCAGTCGCGCATTTGTCCTCTTCGGTCTCGGGATGCCAGTTGGCATCGTCGAGGGCCTGGCCGGCGGCAGCCATGCCGAAAATGATGAAGTCGTCGACCTTGCGCTGGTCCTTCGGCTCCATCCACTTGTCGGGATTGAACGTGTCGTTGCTGCCGTCGCCGCGTACGACGGTGCAGGCGATCTTGGTTTGCAGATCGGAGACATCGAAGCTTTCGATCCTGCGCGCACCGCTCTCGCCGTTGAGGATGCGCTTCCAGGTCGGCTCGACGCCGCAGGCGAGTGGCGACACCATGCCGAGACCAGTAACGACAACCCGCCTCATATCCGAAAACTCCGCATCGAAAGATTCACGGCCAATAACAAGAAACCGGCTGACCGCTGCGAAGCGGCCCGTCCGGTTTCAATGTTGTCCCCGCGAAAATGAAGAGCCTTAGCTCTTCGCGTTCTTCTCGAGAAACTTCGTGGCGTCGCCGACGGTGAGAATCGTCTCAGCGGCATCGTCCGGAATCTCGCACCCGAATTCTTCTTCGAACGCCATCACCAGTTCGACGGTGTCCAGACTGTCGGCGCCGAGGTCGTCGATGAAGCTCGCCGCGTCGACAACCTTCTCGGGTTCAACACCAAGGTGTTCGACCACGATCTTCTTAACCCGCTCGCCAATGTCACTCATTGCATAACCTCGTGTTGTTCCCTGTAGACCCGACCCCCCGGGACGATACGAGCCGTCGTGGTCGTTGACTGCCTTCGCTTACGAACTTTGATTTGGCCACACCTTAACCCGATGCGACCAGGCGAACGACGGCCAAGGCTCTGCATCGCCAATATACAGGGTTTCAAAAACCTGCAATGGCGTTCTTTGCCCATCCGTTGAGCGTCCGGTTATCATACTTCAAGTGCCTTGACTACACGCCTCATTTCGCTCCGGAAACGGCCGTTTGCCGCATCCTGCATTGCCCATGTGGGCAGTGCGAAACGAGGCCGTCAGATCATGGCCATGCCACCGTTGACGTGAATGGTTTGGCCGGTGACGTAGGCCGCTTCGTTCGAGCTGAGATAGACGGCGGCTGCCGCAATGTCCTCGGGCGTACCCAGACGGGCAGCCGGAACCTTGGCCAGAATGGTCTCGCGCTGCTTGTCGTTGAGCGCGTCCGTCATCGGCGTCTTGATGAAGCCAGGCGCGATGCAGTTCGCGGTAACGCCGCGCTTGGCGTATTCGGCGCCGAGGGTCTTGATCATGCCGATCAGGCCGGCCTTCGACGCGGTGTAGTTGCCCTGCCCGGGATTGCCGGTGACGCCGACGATCGAGGTGATCGCAATGATGCGGCCGAAGCGCTTGCGCATCATCAATTTGGTGGCGGCGCGCGCCAGGCGGAAGGTCGCGGTGAGGTTGACGTTGATGACCTCGTCCCAATCCTCGTCACGGAGCTGAACGAACAGATTGTCGCGAGTGATGCCGGCATTGGCTATGAGGATGTCGACCTGGCCCATCGCCGCTTCCGCAGCCGGCACCAGCGCCTCGACCTCGTCGGCCTTGGAGAGATTGCAGGGCAGGACATGAGTGCGCTCGCCAAGCCGGCCGGCAAGCTCATCCAGCACCTCCTTGCGTGTTCCGGAGATCGCGACGGTGGCGCCCTGCGCGTGCAGCGCCTGCGCAATCGCGCCGCCGATGCCGCCGGTCGCGCCGGTGACAAGCGCCTTTTTGCCAGTCAGATCGAACATCGCGTACTCCTCTAGCCCTGCTTCGCAGCGGCCAATGCATCCTTGGCGGCGGCAATATCATTGGGACCGCCGACCGCAACACCGACAGCGCCGTCGGCAATGCGCTTGACGAGTCCCGTCAGCACCTTGCCCGCGCCGATCTCGAAGAAACGGGTGACGCCCTGCCCAGCCATATAGGCAACCGACTCGCGCCAGCGCACAGTGCCGGTGACCTGCTCGACCAGGCGGCGGCGGATCTCGTCGGGATCGGTGATGGCGCTGGCCAGCACGTTCGACACCAACGGCGCAGCCGGCGCCTTGATCGTGACCTTGGAGAGCGCCTCCGCCATGGCGTCGGCCGCGGGCTGCATCAGCTGGCAATGGAACGGCGCGGACACCGGCAATAGCATGGCGCGCTTGGCGCCCTTGGTCTTGGCAATCTCGACGGCACGGTCAACCGCAGCCTTGTCGCCGGAGACGACCACCTGCCCGCCGCCATTGTCATTGGCGGCCTGGCAGACCTGACCCTGCGCCGCCTCCTTGGCGACCTCCATGGCCGCGTCATAATCGAGGCCAAGCAGCGCGGCCATCGCGCCGGCGCCAACAGGCACAGCTTTTTGCATCGCGAGACCGCGAATGCGAAGCAGGCGCGCGGTGTCCGAGAGGGTCAGGCTGCCGGCCGCGGCCAGCGCCGAATATTCGCCGAGCGAGTGGCCGGCCACGAAGGCCGCATCCCGCCCCACGGAAAACCCGGCCTCAGTCTCCAACACGCGCAAAGTGGCCACAGACACCGCCATCAGGGCCGGCTGGGCGTTTTCGGTGAGCTGAAGGGTTTCGGCCGGACCATCCCAGATCGTCGCCGTCAGCTTCTCCCCGAGCGCGGCATCGACCTCGTCAAACACGGCGCGCGCCACCGGAAAGGCGTCGGCCAAGGCCTTGCCCATACCGACTGCCTGGGAACCCTGCCCAGGAAATGTGAATGCTGCCGTCATCGGCGCTCCCTGCTTGTCGGGCGTGACCACTCTCAAGACCCGGCAGCCGATTACGCACGGCCTTAGATCATGGTTCCGGATCATGCTTCAAAGGGGGCCGTAGACACTGTCCAGGGCTGGAATGTCAAGCCAAGATAGGAACTTCGGCCAGCATTCACTTGGGGATGCGCCCCCTAGAACCCGCCGTTGGTCTGGTTGGCGTCGACCGCTGCCCCAGCGCGCACACGCCGCGCGCTGTTGACGAGTTGGCCGGGACGATCATCCCGATCAGGCTTGGCGGTCGCGAGCCGGAGCACCGCAGCGTAGCCCGGCTGCACCTCCATACGGCCGGCATGCCGGCTCTCGCTCAGCAGACGATGCACCTTCGGCAGATTGTAGCAGGGCACGTAGAACAGAAGATGATGCTCGAGGTGGTAGTTCACGTAATACGGCGCGATGAACAGCCGCTCGAGGAAATTGGCACGCGTCGTGCGGGTGTTGCGCAGGGGATCGCTGCTGTCAGGCACGACAGCATGCTCGGCGATGTTGCGGATGCGGGTGATGACCATCATCCAGGTGAGTAGCGGTACGAGCCACAGCAGCGGATAGGCCCACCATACGCCCGCCGCCGCAAGCGCGATAAGCATCGCGGCGTTAACGAGGCATTGCGGGCCGAGCTTGTCCCAGAAGTGGGTGGCGCGCTGACGCCATGGCCACTCCTTCGGACCGAGAGCGTTGAGCAATTGCGCCTTGCGCTGCTGGTAGCCGGTCTGTCCGGTGATGTCGCGAATGAACTTGCGGCGATAGCTGAGCCTGGTGATCGGAAACGGCGCCGACAGCACCAGATCAGGATCGTCCTCCTGCTGGGTGCGGGCATGGTGCTGCAAATGATAGCGCCGGTAGCTGCGCGTCTCCGCAAAGAGCGGATAGGCGCAGAACCATTGGCTCAACGCCAGATTAGTCTTCTCGTCCGCGGATAGACATCCATGCGCGCCGTCATGCATCAGGATCGCGAGGCCCAACTGGCGCGAGCCGATGATCGCGACGGCGAGAATGTAGGTGACCGGATTGGGCCACCATGCCACCAGGGCGATCGCAGCAATGATCAGCGTCCAGGCGTGCGCGATCATCGCAACGCCCTTCCACGTCACGCGCTGTCGTACGTCGGCCAGTTGATCGTCGGTCAGGAAATCGCGGGCACGCATGCGAAGCGCTGTCATGACCTACCTCTCCTTGTTCGGATGGCTCGATGCATCGTGCTCGTCGTCGACGAGACGCAGCAGCGCACTGTCGCCAGCGGATTTCGCCTGCTCGCCAAGCACGCGCAGCATCTCGGCGCAGAGCGCCTCCGGCGAACGGCCCATGGCGCAGCCTTCGAGAATGATTCCGATGGCGACGGCCCAGAACCGCCGCGAGCTTTCGTCAGGTGCGCGCAGCGAGCGCCAGCCATGGCGCGCCACCTGGCCCGCATAGGCGCGCGCGCCTTCCGAGTGCAGGCGCTCGATGGTGCGCTCGACCAGCGGCGCCAGGTCTTGGCGCCGCCGCGTCAGTGTCAGCGCCTCGGCGAAGAAGGCAATCGAATCGCTCGCCGTCACCGTCTGGACCAACGTGCGGGTGTACTCGCCCGGCGTGTGCGCGTTCAGTGCCGCCTGCTCGGTGGCCCGCGCCAAATACAGCAGATCACGGCAGGCGCATTCGACGAACAGCGCCTCCTTGGTGCGGAAATAATAGGTGATCTGGCTCGGGAACGCGTCCGCCGCGGCTGCGATGTCGGTGATCGCGGTGCCCGACAGCCCCCGCTCCCGAAACAAGGGGCTCGCCGCATCCAACAGCAGGGACCGCATCTTGCGGCCAGCGGAGCGTGTCGCCCGCGCCGCATGTTTGGGGTCGCCAGCCGCCTTAAGCGGCTCCTGGGCCGACTTTTCCACCATCGGATCTCTCGCTCGATTGTTTGTATGACATACAAACAAATAAATCAAGCCGGATGTCGGTATGGCAGGACCGGTGTCAGTCCGCAGCGGGACGATCCGGGCCGAAAGCCAAGCGCTCAACCTTGCCAAGTCGGCCAAAATCCGTATAACGCGCGCATCCGCAGACCCCGGCCGGGAGCTGAACGGACGGTCTCAGCAAATCCTCCGTGGTTTTGGTGTGGCAGGGCCAGTCGGCCCGTCGTCCCGTGTTTCCGCCTTCTGAGCTTAATCCCAGAGTCCTTTCCGAAGGTCTCTTAAGGGCTTGACGCCGGGTGATGCGCCAACACGAGGAAAGGACCACTATGGCTCTCTATGAGCATGTTTTTCTCGCGCGCCAGGACGCGAGCACGCAGCAGGTCGAAGAGCTGACTGCGCAGATGACCGGCATCGTCGAAGGTCTCGGCGGCAAGGTCACCAAGACCGAGAATTGGGGCGTTCGCTCCCTCACCTACCGCATGAACAAGAACCGCAAGGCGCATTTCGTGCTGCTCAACATCGATGCGCCGTCCGCGGCCATTGCCGAGATCGAGCGCCAGGAGCGCATCAGCGAAGACGTGATCCGCTATCTCAGCGTCCGCGTCGAAGAACTCGAGGAAGGCCCGTCTGCGATGATGCGCAAGGCCGACCGTGATCGCGAGCGTGACGACCGTGGCGGCGGCTTCCGCGGCGAGCGCGAAGGCGGCTTCCGTGGTGGCGATCGCGACGGCGGCTTCCGCGGTGATCGTGGCCCGCGCCGTCCGCGCGACGAAGCTGAAACGGATGGGGAGTAAGAACAATGGCTGAAGCTGGTGCACGCCGCCCGTTTTTCCGTCGCCGCAAGAGCTGCCCGTTCACGGGAGCCAATGCGCCGAAGATCGACTACAAGGACTCCAAGCTCCTGATGCGTTACGTCTCCGAGCGCGGCAAGATCGTGCCGAGCCGCATCACGGCGGTGTCCGCGAAGAAGCAGCGTGAACTCGCCCGCGCGATCAAGCGCGCGCGGTTCCTGGGCCTGCTGCCCTACGTCATTCGCTGACACGACCGCTTTCGACCGGCGACGATTGCCGTCGCCGGTCGTGACTTTCTGAACTCATAAGGCCTCCGGGTCGTCCGGTCGCCGATGGTTGGGGCAAAGCGCCTCTAACCGCTCGAAGGGAGCGGGACAGCTGATGATGGTATTTGGACTGATAGCCCTGATCGCCGGCGCCGCGTCGGCGCTGATGTTCGCCTCGATCGTGTCGGGCGCACTGATCTCGCTCGTCCTGTTCTATCTGGCACCGCTGCCGCTGATGGTCGCCGCGATCGGCTGGGGCCCCCTCTACGCGACTCTGGGCGGCATCGCCGCTGCGATCGGCCTTGGCGCTATCTTTGGCCTGCCTTACTGTCTCGCCTTTGCCGTCACCGTCGCACTGCCGGCCTGGTGGCTCGGCCATCTTGTCTTGCTCGGTCGGCACGTGGCGAGCACGACGCCTGGGGTCGCCGCCGCTCTGCCGGCAGAACCCGAAATCGAATGGTACCCGGTCGGCCGCATCCTGTTGTGGATCGCGGGCTTCGCCGTTCTGACCACGATCGCCGCTCTGCTCACGCTCGGTAGCGACGCCGAGACCATCACGGGCACGTTGCGGCGTGGTCTGATGCGCATCCTCCGCGCCGCCGATCCGCAGGTCTCCGGTGAGGCCGACCAGTTCATCGATGCCTTGATCCGCATCGCGCCGGCTGCTGCCTCTATCGTCTCGATGATGACGCTCACCCTCAACCTTTGGCTCAGCGCCAAAGTGACGGCTACATCAGGCCGGCTGCGCCGCCCTTGGCCGGACCTGAAGACGGCCGAATTGCCGGCGATGACGCTCGCGGTGCTCTGCATCGCACTCGCCTTCTGCTTCAGCGGCGGCCTGCTCGCGATCGTCGCGCAGATCACCACGGCGGCATTGATGATGGCTTACGCGCTGACCGGCTTCGCCGTGCTGCATACGCTGACGCTCGCGCTGAAGAGCCGCACCTTCTGGCTCGGTTCAACCTATGCCGTCGTCGTCGTGTTCGGCTGGCCGGTGATCGCGATGGTCATCCTTGGCCTCGCGGACGCCGTGTTCGGTTTGCGCCAGCGCTTCCTGCGCAACCGACAACCGCCGCCATTGCCGATATCTTAAGTCCAACCCGAAACCTGAAAACCCAGAGCACTTCAAAGGAGAACGAATATGGAAGTCATTTTGCTGGAACGCGTGAGCAAGCTCGGCCAGATGGGCGAAGTCGTGAAGGTTCGCGACGGCTACGCCCGCAATTTCCTGCTCAAGCGCGGCAAGGCGCTGCGCGCCACCGCCGACAACCGCGCCAAGTACGACGGCATGAAGGCCGAGCTGGAAGCTCGCAACCTCGCCTCGAAGGGCGAGGCGTCCAAGGTCGCCGAGAAGATCGAGGGCAAGAACATCATCGTGATCCGTCAGGCTTCGGAGGCCGGCCAACTGTTCGGCTCGGTCACCGTGCGCGACGTGGTTGTCGCCTTCGAGGCTGACGGCGTTACGCTCGCCCGTCCGCAGGTGCAGCTTGACGCGCCGATCAAGACCATCGGCAAGCACTCGATCACCGTCGCCGTTCACCCCGAGGTCGAGGTCGTAGTCACTGTCACGGTTGCGCGCAGCCAGGACGAGGCCGAGCGCATCAACCGCGGCGAGGACATCTCCACCCGCAACGAGGACCGCGACGCGGCCGCCGAGGCGATCGCGGCCGCTGGCGAGTTCTTCGATCCGGAAGCCCAGCACGACGAGGTCGAGCCGACGCCGGCTGCGGACGAGACCGAGAAGTAAGCTCGCATTCGCGTGGGCTGCGAAGCCCGGCTGCCTCAGGCAGCCGGGCTTTTCGTTTTGAGCGCGACATCCTCGCTCAGCATCGCGATCGAGGCGAGCGCCGTAGCCGTATGTTTCTCAACGCCGTCGCTGACGCAGAACACATCGGCCGCGACTACCGAGACCTGGCGGCCCGGCTTGATCACCCTCGCACGGCAGATCAGCTTGTCGCCGACCGCCGGCGACAACAGATTGAGCTTGTATTCCGCCGTCAGCGCCGCCTGACCGCGCGAGGTCGCCGCCGCAATGGTCGTGGCATTGTCGACCAGGAAGGCGGTGACGCCGCCATGGAAGAAGCCGTGCTGCTGCAACAGCTCCGGCCGGCGCTCGACCGCGATGGTGCAGGTACCACGCGACATCTCCGACAGCTCCGCGCCGACCAGGTTCATAAAACCCTGGCGGCCGACACTGGCGTGGATGCGCTCAGCAATCGGAATGAAATCGGGATCGGCCTCGTTACTCATCATGCCACTCCTTGTTGGCGCGTTCCGGCGGTACCAGCGCACAGACGGCGCAGGCGATCAGCGCGTCGGCTTCGGTGCGTGGATCAGCGCGATCGCGTCCCGACAGAAAGGCGCGGCAAAAGATCTGTGCCGGCCCGATGAGTTGACTGACGAACATCGCTGGAGTCATCGGCAGAAGGTCGCCGCTCGCGAGCAACGGCGCGCGCCAGCGCTCGATGCCTTCAGCAAGCCGTGCATTCTGGGCGCGCTGGGCTTCGCGGACGTTCTCGCTCCATTCGTTGCGCGATATCTCGAAGAGATAACGCGCCTCTCGCCGGCTCAGCACGACCCAGTCGAGATGGGCGCGGATCAAGCGATCAATGCCCTGCTTCGCATCGGGCGATGGATCAAGCGCTGCGAGCATCGCGCCATGATAATGCCGTAGCACCTCCAGCAGCAGTGCGCCGGCGAGCTCCTGCTTGGAGCCGAAGACATGAAAAAAGCTGCCGTTGGAAGCCCGAGCCCTGGCGCGGATCGCGGCCACCGTCGCGCCTTCGAAACCCAACCGGTCGAACACCGCGAGCCCTGCCGCCAGCAAATCCTCGCGCACACCGGATGACATCGGAGCCTCCTAGAGCATGACTCTAGAGTATTGCTCTAATCGCAGTCAAGATGACGCTGAGGCCGCGCTGAGCGCAGCCTTCGCAGATCAACAAGACGGTTTTTGGTTATCGCGAGATCGGCGGAGCCGGCGGACCGGAGGACTCAGCGGGCGACGGCCCAGCGGCGGGCGCAGACGGGGCCGGCTCGGAGCTGGGCCCGGGCTCGGCCGGTTTGGACGCCGCGGCTTCGGCAGCCTTGGGAGCAGCGGCCGGCTCAGTCGGCTTAGCGGCCGGCGCCGGCATGACTTGCGGAACCGGATCAGGCCGGAGAGCCGGCGCTTCGCTGCCGCTCGGCTCGATCTTGGCGCTCTCCGGCTTGGCCTCGGCGGGCTTCTCGGCCGGCTTGGCGCTGTCAGGCTTGGACTCTTCGCGGACGGAATCGACCTTGTCACTCTCGGTCTTGGGTTCGACCTTCGGCGCAGGGGTGCCGTCGCCCTCCGGCTTGCCGCGCTTGCTCATGCGCTTGCCCTTACGGCCCGCTGGCGGCTGTTCGGTAGTGGCCTCAGGCTTTACGCCTTCCTTGGCATCTTCCTCGCTCCGTCGCGCGGCGCGCTTCTGGCGCCCCTCGGGCGCCGTGGGTGCACCCTCGGTCTCCGGCTTGGCTGCCTCTTGCGGGCGCTGGCGGCGGCCCTGATGCTCAGGCGACTGCGCCGGATTTGTGTTGGCGTCCTTCTCCTTGGCGCCTTCCTTCTTGTCCCTGCCCTCCTTACCATCCTTTGCCTGGTAACGGACGTCGGCGGCGCCATTGGAGACAAGGTAGGACGCCAGCACGCCGGCCATGTCCGGGCTGGTGGTGTAGTGCTGACGCAGGAAGCCCGGCAGCGAGCTCGGCGAGACCGTCTTCAAAAGCCCTCGCGGGCTCTTGTGGCAGGCGTTGCAGGTCTGCGCGAAGAGTTGGGACGGGGCCTTGCCGGCCTCGAGGTTCGTCGCCTGCGCCAGAACGGCATCGGTGGCACCGAAGCCGACCAGAAACAGCACCGTGGCGAGGCTGAGCGCTCGGCTCGACATTCCCATCATCTCCATTGAAATCCGATAGATAAGGCCGGCACCCGGCGCGGCAGCGGTCACCTTTTAGCCGATTGCGCCGCGAATGGAAGCGCACTCAACAGGCATGTGAACACGCCATTTTCGAATATCGGCTTTGAACACAACGCAATAGCGGGCTGGTAACAGGGTGCTTAGATTTACATGCGAACGCATGGGAACCAACGGATTTTCCAAGCGTCGATGTGACGGCCGGGTAGTGGCATCTTTTCGGGCTCGCTCGAGAGGTTGGTGTCGATGGACCGCTTGTTGCGTAGGTTCTTGTCTCAATTCATCCGCCGCGGGTCGATGACGGTGACCACGGCCGCCGGATTGAAATTCAGCGTCGGTGACGGCTCCGGTGAGCCGGTCGAAGTGCGCTTTGTCACAGCCGACGCACAAAGGAGAGTCCTCATCAATCCCGAGCTGGGGCTTGGCGAGGCCTATATGAACGGCGAGTTCGTCGTCGAGCGCGGCAGCATAGCTGATGCCTTGGCGATCCTGCTCGATCAAGCCGACCTGTTGCCGCACTGGGCAAAACCCTGGTGGCACCTGCGTTATCTCGTCAGGCACCTCAGACAGTTCAATCCGCGGAACCGCTCGCGCAGCAATGTCGCGCATCACTACGATCTCGATGCGAGGCTCTATTCACTCTTCCTCGACGCCGACAAGCAATACAGCTGCGCCTATTTCGAGACGCAGGACGCTACGCTCGACGATGCGCAGCTCGCCAAGAAGCGGCACGTCACAGCGAAGCTACTGGTCAGCCGCGGTCAGCGCGTGCTCGACATCGGTTCGGGCTGGGGCGGGCTCGGACTCTATCTCGCCGAGATCACGGGGGCCAACGTCACCGGCGTCACGCTGTCGACGGAGCAGTTGCAAATCGCGAACGCAAGAGCCGCCGAAAAGGGGCTCACGCAACAGGTGCGGTTCCTGCTCCAGGACTATCGCGACATCGACGGGCAATTCGACCGCATCGTTTCGGTCGGCATGTTCGAGCACGTCGGAGCCAGGTTCTACACCACTTATTTCCGGCGCTGCGCCGAGTTGCTGAGCGACGACGGCATCATGCTGCTGCACTCGATCGGCCGCTCGCAGGGACCGGATTCGACCAATCCCTGGATCGCCAAATACATCTTCCCGGGCGGCTACATCCCCTCGCTCTCGGAAGTGTTGCCCGCGATCGAAGACGCCGGTCTCCTGGTCTGCGACATCGAGATCCTGCGCCTGCATTATGCCGAAACGCTAAAAGCCTGGCGGGAACGCTTCATGGCGCGCCGTGAGGAAGCCGTACAACTTTACGATGAGCGCTTTGCGCTGATGTGGGAATTTTATCTCGCGGCCTGCGAGATGACGTTCCGCAAGCAAGGGATGATGAATTTCCAGGTCCAGCTCACCAAGCGCCAGGGCGTGGTCCCCATGACGCGCGACTATATCGCGCGCGAAGAAGCCCGGCTGCGTGCTCTCGAGGGCGGCGCCAAACCGAAGCTGAAGCTCGCTGGTGAGTAGATCCTAGTGGCGCAGGGTCGATATCTGCGAGATGCGGTAAGAGGCCGGTAAAGCCAGTTGCGCCCTCAATTCCACGAGGATCTCGGGAGCGACCGGCTGACACCGGATCTTGGGTTGCGCGGCATGCTCCATGGCCGCGATCAGCCCGGACAGCCAAAGCCGACTGCCTGCCTCGCTACGCCACATCCGGGGCTGCCGTTCTGGCCGCATCGCCTGCCTCATCTCTCTCTGGTCGGGTCCCTGGGGTAATCCCCTGGCCGGGCTGCCCGTTCCCTCTCCTACCCCGAAAGAATCCGGGGAGATGTGATCTGGTTCACATTCCTCTCGACGGCCCTGCCTTAGACCGTCGTCATGCGCAAAGAGACTCAAACCTCATTCGACGTGCAGGACGACCTCCGCACAGACTACGCCCTGATCGCCACCGGCGTCGGCGCGGCCCTGTTTGCGCTGGTCTACCTCCTGCTGGTCTGACCCCGCACTGGACGCCAGCGCGCCCTGTTGCGCTCTCAAATAGGTCTGCACCTTAATTCATTAGGTTCACCGCATCCGGATTTTTCGTGACGGGATCACGGCCGCTTCCGGTCCGACCCAAGTTCCGCGAAAATCCGTCAAGCGCGGCGCATGCTCCGGCTGCTAATCATCCACCATTTTTAAGATCGGTTGATAGCGGCGAGCTTTTGCTTCCGCTTTCGCCTGCAGCGGCGCTTTATCCCGGCCCCGCATCCGCCCAAGAAAATTGCTAAGCACGTCCGACCATGGCCCTGACTGATTCGAACGTTCTCAAACTCGCACCCGACGCCGGAACTCCCGCGTACCGGAGCGCGCCGCACAATATCGAGGCCGAACAGAGCCTTCTGGGTGCGATCCTGGTCAACAACGATGCTTTTTACCGCGTCTCCGACTTTCTGGAGGCCAAGCATTTCTTCGAGCCGCTGCACCAGACCATCTTCGAAACCGCCGGCAGCCTGATCCGGATGGGCAAGATTGCGACGCCCGTCACGCTGAAGACCTTCCTGCCCGCCGACACCGATGTCGGCGGCATGACGATCGGCCAATATCTCGCGCGCCTCGCCGCCGAGGCGACCACCATCATCAACGCCCAGGACTATGGCCGCACCATCTACGACCTGTCGCTCAGGCGCGACCTGATCGGCATCGGCGAGGACATGGTCAACGTCGCCTATGACGCGCCGGTTGATTTCCAGCCGCGGGCGCAGATCGAGGACGCCGAGCGCAAGCTGTACGAGCTCGCCGAATCCGGCCGCTATGACGGCGGCTTCCAGAAGTTCTCGCAGGCATTGACCGTCGCGGTCGATCTCGCCGCAAAGGCCTTCCAGCGCGACGGAAAGCTGTCCGGCATCTCGACGGGCCTGCGCGATCTCGACACCAAGATGGGCGGCCTGCAGCACTCCGACCTCATCATCGTCGCAGGCCGTCCCGGCATGGGCAAGACGTCGCTGGCGACCAACATCGCCTACAACGTCGCGCAAGCCTATGTGCCAGAGCTCCAGGCCGACGGCACCATGAAGGCCGCCAATGGCGGCGTGATCGGCTTCTTCTCCTGCGAAATGTCCGCCGACCAGCTCGCCACGCGTATCGTGGCCGAGCGGACCGGCATTCCCTCCTCCCACATCCGCCGCGGCGGCATCTCGGAAGCAGACTTCGAGAAGATCCGCCAGGTGTCGATCGAACTGCAGTCGCTACCGTTCTATGTCGATGCCACCGGCGGCCTGTCGATTGCGCAGCTGATGGCACGCGCGCGCCGGCTGAAGCGGCAGAAGGGCCTCGATCTGCTCGTGATCGACTACATTCAGCTGCTCTCCGGCTCGGGCAAGCGCGCCAGCGACAGCCGTGTGCAGGAGATCACAGAGATCACCACCAGCCTGAAGGCGCTGGCGAAGGAGCTGAATGTTCCCGTGATCGCGCTGTCGCAGCTCTCGCGTCAGGTGGAATCGCGCGACGACAAGCGGCCGCAGCTGTCTGATTTGCGTGAATCCGGCTCGATCGAGCAGGACGCCGACGTCGTGCTATTCGTATTTCGCGAGGAATATTACCTCGCCATGAAGGAACCCCGTCCCGGCACCGAGGAACACGCCAAATGGCAGGCCGACATGGAGCGCACGGTCGGCCGGGCTGAAGTCATCATCGGCAAGCAGCGTCATGGTCCGACCGGCACTGTCGAGCTCCACTTCGATGCCTCGGTCACCCGCTTCGGCGACCTTGCCCATGACGGCCAGCTGCCGGATCGTGGTGGCGAGTACTAGGTCATTACCAGTTCCGTGGGTTGAACCCCGCAGGCCTCTTGCGTAAAACGTCGCCATGACAATGGCGTCCGACCCCAACATGATCCCGCAAGCCGGCCTTCTTTCCACGGAGGCCAATCAGGCCGCTGCGCTCGCAGCTTATGGCGGCGTGCTGACCGTCGATCTCGACGCCATCATCGCCAACTGGCGCAAGCTCGAGAAGACGGCGGTGCCGGCCGAGTGCTCGGCGGTGATCAAGGCCGACGCCTATGGATGCGGCACCGCGCAGGTCGCGCAGGCTCTGAACAAGGCCGGCTGCAAGACCTTCTTCGTCGCCACCATCGAGGAGGCCCGCACCGCCCGCGCGGCGGTGCCGGACGCGGTGATCTACGTGCTCGGCGGCTATTTCCAGAACACCGGCGAGCACTACGCCAAGATCAATTGTCGTCCCGTGATCGGCGACCTCAACGAGCTCGCCGAATGGGACGTTTTCTGCCGCCGCACCGGTTGGTCGGGCGGCGCCGCGATCCACATCGACACCGGCATGAACCGGCTCGGCCTGACGCTTGCGGAGGCGCAGGCCATCATCCCCCGCATCAATGCCGGCGATCACGGCATCACGCTGGTGATGAGCCATCTGGTCTCGGCCGAGCAGCTCAATAGCCCCGTCAACGCCAAGCAGCTAGCGGCCTTCCGCGGCATAGCCAGCGAATTCTCCGGAGTCCCGGCGGCGCTCGCGAATTCCTCGGGCATTTTCCTCGGCGCGCCGTTCCAGTTCGATCTGGTGCGGCCGGGTGCAGCGCTCTACGGCGTCAATCCGACACCGGAGGCCGACAATCCGATGCAGCCGGTCGTCGACCTGAAGGCACGCATCGTGCAGACCCGCAAT
>Ga0102590_1003280_pt1 | contig 16533 bp, 15 predicted proteins | sample AraplaMF_Col_mMF_FD_76859 | JGI IMG/M metagenome (GOLD analysis project Ga0102590, IMG submission 76859) | Arabidopsis root microbial communities from the University of North Carolina, USA - plate scrape MF_Col_mMF | ecosystem: Host-associated > Plants > Roots > Endosphere | place: USA...
CCTCGTCTTCGCAGGCCGAAGGCGCCATCCGCGAGTTCCAGGTGGCAACGCTCGAGTTCGTCGGCGAAGACGGTGTGCTGACAGGCGTGAAGTGCTGCGAAGTCGACGAGCGCCGCAAGCCGATCGCCGGCACGGAGTTCATCATCAAGGCCGACCTCGCCTTCATCGCGATCGGTTTCAGCGGTCCGTTCAAGGACAGCGTGCTGAAGGAACTCGACGGCAAGCTCACGCTCAACACCGACCGTCGCGGCTCGACCAACGTCGTTGCCAACGACAAGGACTACAAGACCTCGGTCGACAAGTTCTGGACGGCAGGCGACGTGCGCCGCGGCCAGTCTCTGGTGGTCTGGGCGATCCGCGAAGGCCGTCAGGCAGCCCGCGCCATCGACGAAGCCCTGATGGGCTCGACGGTTCTGCCGCGGTAGGCGACATATTTGATGGTTGATTTCGGGCCGCTTCGAGCGGCCCTTTTCGTTTTATGTGTCCCGGTCGCAGTGATGCGAACGTCGAGGGCACTGGCTCTCTTGCAGGCGCTTCAGCCATTCATGGCCGGGGTGGGATGCGGCAAGAGAGGTTTTTAGCCATAAACGTTCCGAAGCCGGCAGCTTCGGAAGAGCTCTTTCGAAATCGATCTCATCCTTGGCGCGTTGGTATTTCGCCTTGAATAGAAGAACGATGGCCGGCTTCAAATAGGGAAATCCCTCAGCCGTCGTGCCGACCATCTCGACGCGGGGTCGGGAAATGGCTGGATCCCGTCTGTAGATCCAGGTCTCGCGCGTTCCCGGCTCGATCATCATGTCGACACGCCAGCGCCGTACCTCCACGTCCAGACACCATATCTGCGAGATTGTTGCCGGTGGCTCCTGGTTCACCGGCAGGTGCTCAACAACGCCATCTCCCGCGGTGTGGAATTCCATGCCTTTCAAAGCGTCGCGAAAGACACCGAAATCCTGGCGTAGGACCGTAAATTCAAGGTCCTCGTGCTCGCGTGTTTGACGTCCATGCCACAGGTCGAGTGCCCATCCGCCGACGATGCACCACGGTCTTGAGATACCGCTCAGTCGGCTTGCCAGTTCCGCTGGATGCCAAGCGGACCATGCGCCGTGATCAATCGGCGTTTGTGAATGCATAGTGTTCATCTCTGGACGACGGCGTAAGGCCTCGTATTGGGTTGTCAGTTTTGCCGACGTACGGCGCTTAGCCCTACACCTTAAGCATGAGAGCTGCTGCATGCAGGCGGACTATTTAATGGAAACCTGTGCCGTTGGCTTCACCGGCGTCATGCGGTAGTCATCGACGCGGCCGACAGGGGGAGCCGCCATCTCGCCATCCTGAACCAGCAGATCGCGTGGCGACTTGGTGGCGCTGACCGGCAATGCTCTACCGCCAAGGAGTTCCGCGCCGCCATCCAGGTTGGGGTCGGAGAGGCTGATCGGTTCTGTACGACCGGGCATTGCAACAGCGTCGAGCGCTGGCGCGTTGCCAGTATCGAGGCGAACGAGATCAGGGCTTGCCTGTATTCCGAGAATCCGGCGCACAGGCTTCTCGACGTAGAAGGCCAACTTGCGCCGGCCGGCTTCTGTAAAGTTGATGCCGTCGGAGGTGCGAAGGCGAACCTGCTGGCCGTTGATATCCGAGCCGGTGACGATGAAGTCACCGCCTTCGTCGACAAAACCGTCCCAGATGTCGACGAACTCGCCTCCCATGCCTTCCATCTGCTTGCGAAACAGTTGATTGAGCTGCGCGGCATCGGCGGTCATTGCAGGCGAATCGAAGGCTGGTAGGCCGACCCAAAGTAATGGGATCTTGCGGCTGGTGACCTGCTTGCCGAACGCCACGACGCGACGCTGATACTCAGCATACCATCCGTCCGTCCTGAATTTCTCCTTGCCGATATCCGTCACCATCTGCTGGCGGTCATTCGCACCGAGCATGATGATGACCATGGCGGGCTTGGTCTCGTCCATGAACTTGGTCAGCTGTTGTGGCCAGTCATAGTAATCGTCTCGCACCAGGCCGGAGGCAACGTTGCTATGTGTCTCGACGACGATGCCGGGAGAATCCTTGAAGGCGGCGTCCATGCCGACGCCGAGGCCGCCTGCGAGAAAATCGCCGACGACGAGGATTTTCTGGGCGTTGGCAAGTTTTTCGACGGCCTTCTCCTCAGCGATAATCGGGGCAGCCGGACGCGGGGTGGAAGCGGCCTTCGGCGCGACCTTTCTCTTTGGAGCGGGCTGTCGCTGCGGCGCGTTCTGAGACGGTGCCTGTGGCGGATATTCCTGGATGTAGCGACGGCCGAGGAAGAAGTCGAGAATTGACTGGCGATAGTAATACCGCTCCTGCGCATCGGCCACACGCACCGGCAGCGCGCTGGAGACAAGCACCAGCGTCGCGGTGCCGATCGCACCCCAGCGGAGCGTTGTCCGGTGAACTCGTTTACGCATAGTCAGCAGCCTCGCATCTGCCGGCATTCTCGCATGGAGCGGGAAGGCGCGTCCACACCCCAAAGTGCATGTCGACGATTATTCTCCGTTTACTTGCGAAGCGCGTTTAAGAGCGGCAGTGATGGCTCGCCGTCCTGCTGCATGCCCATACGGGCCTGGACAGCCGCAATGGCCGCCTTCGATCCGCTGCCGAAGTTCCCGTCAACCTCGCCGTCATAATAGCCGAGCGTCTTCAGGCGGGTCTGCAGTTCGAATTTCTCCTTCACGTCGAGCGTGCCGTCCGGCCGTGGCCAGCGCTGTTTCACGCCGCCATAGCCCGCAATCTCATCCGCCAACAGCCCAACAGCGATCGCATAGCTGTCCGAGGCGTTGTAGTTCTTTATCGTGAAGAAGTTGCCAGTCATCAGAAAGCCCGGGCCATCGGGGCCAGCCGGCATCTTCAGCACGGCGTTGCTGCCGCCATCACGGAAGCTCTTGCCGTTGGGCCGGGTCAGGCCAAGGGAGGCCCACTGCGCCAATGTGTGGGTCTTTCCGACCTGCTTCTTGGCGTTCGGCGGCACAACAACTTCATAGCCCCAGGTCTTGCCGGCATCCCATCCGTTTTTCATCAGCAGGTTGGCAGAGGTGGCGAGCGCATCGGGCACGGAGTTCCAGATGTCGCGATGGCCGTTGCCGTCGGCGTCGACGGCGTAGAGCAGATAGCTTGTCGGAATGAACTGGGTGTGGCCCATCGCGCCAGCCCAGGAGCCGGTCATGCCATCCGGGGAGATGTCGCCGTTCTGCAGAATCTTTAGCGCGGCAATCAACTGCTTCTTGGCGAATTTGGCGCGGCGTTCGTCGGCATAGGCGAGCGTCGCCAGCGCACGCGGCACATAATGCAAGCGATCGTCCTTGCCGAGAACCGCGCCGTAATTCGATTCCATCGACCAGATGGCAAGGAGAATCGTCTTGTCCACGCCGTACTGGCGCTCGATCGAATTCAGAGTCGAAGCGTATTTGGCGGCCATCTGACGGCCGATCTGGACAGTGTAAGGATTTACACGAGAATCCACATAGTCCCAGATTTTTGTCGTGAATTCAGGCTGATAGGCCGCCTTCTCGAGCACGGTCGGGTCGGGATCGCTTACGCCTGCGAAGGCTTTGCGGTAGGTTGCCTTGCTGATGCCATTTTGAGCGGCAGTTTGATAGAAGTCCGCGATCCACGTCTGGAACCGCTGATCTGCTTTCGCGTTAATGGGGGCCAGACCGGCGGACGCGGTCACGATGAGTGCGATAGCAAGACCACGAAGGGAGTTTCTGTGATTTTGAGTCATCGGCGGTCATCCGTCCTTTCGTTTCAGGCACAGCGGAGCGCGAATATCCGCTCAGGCCTGAGACTACCTGAACGAAGTCAACAAATTCTTTACCATGACACAGGAACGCAGTCACCATTTGCAAAACGGTAGCAAATCTCATCTAGTCCAATCGAAAATGCCTTTTATTTCAAGCGATGTAATCATCGCAGGAGGATTGTGTGGCAGAGCATAAAAAAGTTCGTAAAGCTGTATTTCCGGTTGCAGGTCTCGGGACTCGCTTTCTCCCGGCCACGAAAGCCGTGCCGAAGGAAATGCTGACTGTCGTCGATAAACCCATCATTCAGTATGTGGTCGACGAAGCTTTGGAAGCGGGTATCGAGCATTTCGTTTTCGTCACAGGCCGTAACAAACACATCATCGAAGACTACTTCGATATCCATTTCGAGCTCGAGCAGACGCTGCGCGAGCGCAGCAAGCAGGCGGAAATGACGCTGCTCGCCGGCCAGCTTCCCAAGGCTGGTACCGTCAGCTTCACCCGCCAGCAGGAGCCGCTTGGCCTCGGCCACGCCGTCTGGTGTGCCCGCGAGATCGTCGGCAATGAGCCGTTTGCGCTGCTGCTGCCCGACATGATCATGAAGAGCGAAGGCAAGGGCTGCATGAAGGGCATGATCGATCTCTATGCCCAGAGCGGCGGCAACATTATCGCCGTCGAGGAATGCGCACCCGATCAGGCTCACAAGTACGGTATCGTTGGTGTTGGCGAAGCGATCGGTGATGGTTTCCGCATCACCGGGATGGTCGAGAAGCCGGCCAAGGGGACCGCGCCTTCGAACTACTTCATTAACGGTCGCTACATCCTGCAGCCGGAGGTCTTCAAGATCCTGGAAACCCAGGAACGCGGCGCCGGCAACGAAATCCAGCTGACCGACGGCATGCTGAAGCTGCTCAAGGATCAGACCTTCGCGGGCTATCACTTCCGCGGCACGACCTACGACTGTGGTGCCAAGGACGGCTTCATCCTGGCCAACGTGGCATTCGCATTGGAACGTGCGGATATCCGCCCGACCGTCGAGAATGGTTTCAAGGAACTGCTGAAGGGCCTCTGAAGCGCACCTGCCGACTGGACGAATTCAATCCGCCTCCAAGTCTCCCAGTTGGAGGCGGATTTTTTTCATCGCTTCAGTTTCAGGCCGAGGCCGGCACGCCATTGGTCTGAGTCGCTGCTCGTCTTGCGGGATGTCAGCTCGTAGCCGATCGTACTGGTCAGATCGAGGTAGCGGTTGATATTCCAGGTCAAACCGGCGCTCGTGGTGTAAACGGTCTCGTCGCTCGTCGGGCTATCGGATGGATAGTCGCGGTTGGTGATGCCGCCGAGGACGGTGCCCGTCAGATTGTCACGCAGCTGATGCGTGACGCCCGTCGTCAAGGCATGGGAAACGTAGCCGGATTCTCCTGCAGTCGTTGACGGGTTGATGCTGGTCAGCAGGCCGATGGTGACATCGGTACCCCTGAGCGGGGACCAAAGCAGCTGAGCGTCCACCACGGCTGTGTCGATGTCCGAGAGGCGGTCGTCGTCGAAGGTGGCGGTCTGGTAGCCGATCCCGACCTCGCCGCGGAGCTTTTCACCCATGTCGAGCGCGACGCCGACTTTGGCGCCATAGCTATCCCCAGAGCGGCGGTAGCCCGCCGAATCAACCGCGTCGTCATAGACCGTCTTGCCGACATTGGCCTCGATGAAGGGGATTAGTGCGGGAGACAGCTCGTAACCGATGCGACCGCGGATCGTGCCGCTGGTTTCATTGCGGTCGCTCAGCGAAACGGTTGTCCCGTCGGACAGCGTCGCGTCGGAATAGATCGCACGGCTGATATCGATACCGGTGCTGCCGCGCAGGATACCGAAGTCGCGCTCGATCGAAGCGCCGGCGCTGAATTCCTGAACATCCGATTGCTTGTCCGCGTTCTGCAAGGCATTCGGATCATCGGTGTCTTCACGATAGAAATGATAGCCGCCGATGATGTGCGCGGTCGTATCTTCCGGAAGATCCAGCCGCAAATCGCCGTTGATCTTGAAATCCGGCTGTTCTTCGCCTTCGCCGCTCACGTTTTTTTGCCATGCGCCGTCGGTGGTCACGGAGAGCTGGTGCAACGACCAGTCGGATGTCAAGGTGGCGTGCAGGTCCGTTTCGAGGAACCCACGCGTCTGCTTGATACTGGCGTCTTTCTGCGTCTCGGTGTTGATGCTCTGGGTGACGGTGGGGCGCAGGACAAAGGTGCCGATGCGGATGCCCGGCGTTTCCTCGGTAGCTGGATTCGGTTCCGGCTTGCGGGCCGGCAGCCGCTCGTCGAGTGGGGCCTCCCGCGTGTTGAGGCGCATCATATCCTCGTCGAGGATTGCGCCGGTGGTTTCGTCGCTCGGTTTCTGATCGGACGCTGCCGTTCGGGCGGTGGTGGCTCCTTGCGTGGCATTGTTGGCCGCTGACGTCGTGCCGTCAGGTGTTTCAGGGATATCGCCTCCATCCTCCTCCACCGCGGTAGCTGGTGTGTTGGATGGGGGAATCGCGCTGTTGGAGACCGGCGTCGACTGCGCAAATGCGGCTTGGGGACCAATGAAAGCGCCTGCGGCCAGAACCATGGACACGGCAAAGCCCGCCGCACGGAGCGGCGTGAGACTGCTCGTATCCTTCCAATGGCTCATTTCGATCCTGGCATGCTTCGAAGCGTTACCCGAACGTAAAGGCTTGTGGTTAACCATTCGTTGCGCGGGCACGGGGTGAGGAGCAGCCAATGGACTCGGCCGGTGAAAACCGCTAACCCAGTGCCATGATCAAAAGAGCGGTAAATGTCATCGAGGATGGTGTCCTGGAGTCTGCGAGGCGGACAATCGGCACCGAGAGAGCGGCGCTTGAGGCCTTGGAGCGTGCTTTTGACAACGGCCTTGCCGCGCCCTTCATGCGCGCAGTCGAGACGATTACCGGGATCACCGGTCGCGTCATCGTGACAGGTGTCGGCAAGAGCGGTCATATCGGGGTCAAGATCGCCGCCACACTGGCTTCGACGGGCACACCGGCCTTCTTTGTCCATGCTGCCGAGGCGAACCACGGCGATCTCGGGATGATCGGCACGACCGATGTAGTTCTTGCCCTTTCCAAGGGCGGAGAAAGTGCAGAGCTCCGCAGCATCGTTGCCTATACGCGCCGTTTTTCGATTCCGCTGATTGCCGTCACCTGCTCCGAGAAGTCGTCTCTTGCGACTGCTTCCGATATCATCCTGCTGATGCCGAACGAGGAGGAGGCCTGCCCGCATGGGCTCGCGCCGACGACGTCGACATTGATGCAGCTCGCCATGGGCGACGCACTGGCAATCGCCCTTTTGGACGCGCGCGGCTTCACCGCCCGCGATTTCCATGTTTTCCATCCGGGCGGCAAGCTCGGTGCGAGCCTCAGCCATGTCGCCGATATCATGCATACGGGTGACCGTGTGCCGTTGGTGGCGAAGGGGACGTCGGTGCCGGACGCTATCTCGACACTCTCACGCAAGCATTTCGGTTGCGTCGGGATCGTGGGGGAGGACGGCCGTCTCTGTGGTATCGTTACGGAAGGCGACCTGGCGCGCAACCTGACGCGCAACCTCTCCGAACTGCTGGTTGACGATATCATGACCCGGACACCGAAGACGGTGAAGCCGACGGTGCTGGCGACCGCTGCGCTGGCCATGCTCAACCAACACAGCATCGGAGCCCTGATCGTCATCGACGATGACAGCCGCCCGGTCGGGCTCGTGCATTTCCACGATCTGCTGCGGATCGGCGTGGCCTGATCAGGCCGCTTCCACGGTCAGATCGCGGCCGCTGCTTGCCACCACCTTGACCCTAGTGCCCACTGGCAGATCGGGGCCGCTGACGCGCCATACCGTATCGTCGAGGCGAATTCGGCCACGCCCTTCACGAATGGGCTCGGCCAACGTTGCGGTGCGTCCGACAAGGCTTTCGGCCCGCTGATTGAGGAACGGCTGATCGGTTTCGCCATGCTGCAAAGTCAGCTTGCGGCCCATGAGCGTCGTCGCGACGGCGAGCAGCGCAAACAGGATGGCTTGAACCTGCCAGAACCAGAAGCTGCTATCCCAGAACAGCAACGACAATATGCCGACAATCAAGGCGGCAAGGCCGATCCAGACAAGGAAGAAGCCCGGCGCGATCAATTCAGCTGCCAACAGGATCAGGCCGGCGATCCACCAGCTCCAGGGTCCGAGTTCCGCGACAAGGCTGGCGATCATGGCTCATCGCTCCGTTGGCGGGTTGAAAGGGTTGACGGCCGGAGTGGTACGCGGCGTTGGCTGCGGGCGCGGCGCTGGCGGGGTCGGGTTATCGCCGAAGACCTCTTTGGCGATGGCCCCGATACCGCCAAGCGAGCCGATAAGAGAGGAAGCTTCGACGGGCATCAGCACGACCTTGGAATTGCCGGCGGTGCCGATCGAGGCCAGCGCTTCGGTGTATTTCTGGGCAACGAAATAGTTGATTGCCTGAACGTTGCCCGATGCAATTGCTTCGGACACCATCTTCGTCGCCTTTGCTTCAGCCTCGGCCAAACGTTCTCGAGCCTCGGCGTTGCGGAAGGCTGCTTCGCGCTGGCCCTCGGCCTGCAGAATTGCGGATTGCTTGGAGCCCTCGGCCCGGAGGATCTGGGCGTTACGCGAGCCTTCCGCTTCGAGCACCTGGGCGCGCTTTTCGCGTTCAGCCTTCATCTGCCGCGCCATGGCGTCCACGAGATCGCGCGGCGGCTGGATGTCCTTGATCTCGACGCGGGTTACCTTGATGCCCCAGGGCTGCACGGCATCGTCGACAACACGCAAGAGCCGGTCGTTGATTGCGTCACGGTTCGACAGCAATTCGTCGAGATCCATGGAGCCCATGACCGTGCGGATGTTGGTCATCGTAAGGTTCAGAATGGCATTCTCGAGGTGCGCGACCTGATAGGCTGCCTCGGCGGCGTTGAGGACCTGATAGAAGGCGACGGCGTCGGTCGAGATAGAGGCGTTATCCTTGGTGATGACCTCTTGCGTCGGCACGTTGAGGACCTGCTCCATGACGTTCATCCGTGCACCGACGCGCTCGATGAAGGGAGTGATCACGTTGAGGCCGGGTTCAAGAGTGCGGGTGTAGCGGCCGAAGCGCTCGATGGTGTAGCGGTAGCCCTGCGGCACCGTCTTGATGCCGGCAAACAGGACCAGGATGACGAAGACCACCAGTGCAATGACGACGATGTCGAAGCCACTCAGAACCATAAAACTCCCCCGCGATAGAATCGACTGACGCAACCTTAAACGAGCCGACCTCAAACGCCAGTAGCTTCGGCCGGCGACGCTATTTGCTCATGGATTCGATATGGGGAGCCCGCTGGCTATTCACAACGGCGCCGCTTTGGCCTAGAAGACCCACAGGAAATACCGGTCGCAGCCCACCCGGTCAAAACAAGGGATCCTCATCATGAAGACTATCGTCATCTGCTCCGGCGGATTGGACTCCATTTCGCTCGCCCATCGTGTGGCGGCGGAACATCAGCTGATCAGTCTGCTTTCCTTCGACTATGGACAGCGACACCGCAAGGAGCTGGATTTTGCCACCGCCTGCGCCAAACGGCTGGGCGTGCCGCACCAGATCATCGACATCCGCACCATCGGCCGCCACCTAACAGGATCGGCGTTGACCGACGACGTCGACGTGCCAGACGGCCACTATGCCGAGGAGACGATGAAGGCGACCGTCGTGCCGAACCGCAACGCCATCATGCTAGCCATCGCTTTCGGCCTCGCTGCGGCTCAGAAGGCCGATGCCGTGGCCGTTGCGGTGCATGGCGGGGACCATTTCATCTATCCCGATTGCCGCCCGGGCTTCATCGATGCCTTCCAGGAGATGCAGAACCAGGCACTCGACGGCTATGCCAGCGTTTCGCTGCTGGCTCCTTATGTCAACATCTCGAAAGCCGATATCGTCACCGATGGCGCAAAATACGGGACGCCCTTTGCTGAGACATGGTCCTGCTACAAGGGCGGTACGCGTCATTGCGGACGCTGCGGCACCTGCGTCGAGCGACGCGAGGCTTTTCACCTGGCCGGCATCTCCGATCCTACGGAATACGAGGATCCGGATTTCTGGGAGGCCGCAACGTCTGGCTATTCGGCCAGGGAGGTGAAGTGATGTTTCGCATCACCAAGGAATTCCACTTCTCCGCATCTCACCAGCTCACGCATCTGCCTGCCGATCACCACTGCGCGCGGCTGCACGGGCACAACTATATCGTTGTGGTGGAGCTTGCGGCCGCCGAGCTCGATGAGAACGGCTTCGTTCGCGACTATCACGAGCTTTCGCCGCTGAAGCGCTATATCGACGAGCGCTTTGACCATCGGCACCTGAACGAAGTCTTCGGCCATGACCGCGTAACCTCGGAATATCTTGCCAAGCACTTCTACGACTGGTGCAAGGAGCGGCTGCCGGAGACCTCGGCCGTGCGCGTCAGCGAGACGCCGAAGACGTGGGCGGAATATCGACCATGAGTGGGGCTCGCGAGGCGCAGATCCGCGTCAGCGAGATCTTCGGGCCGACGATCCAGGGGGAAGGCGTGCTGATCGGCCTGCCGACGGTCTTCGTCCGCACCGGTGGCTGCGATTATCGTTGTTCGTGGTGCGACAGCCTGCATGCGGTTGATAGCGAGTATCGCGATCAATGGCTGCCGATGACGCTCGACGGTATCTGGGCGGAGGTAACCCGGCTCTCCGGCGGCAAGCCGCTGATGGTGTCGCTTTCCGGCGGCAACCCGGCGATCCAGCCGCTTGGCGGTCTTATCGCGCATGGACATGACCAAGGCTACACCTTCGCGCTGGAGACGCAGGGCAGCGTCGCCAAGGAATGGTTTGCCGATCTCGATGTGCTGGTGCTGAGCCCGAAGCCGCCATCGAGCGGCATGGCGACGGATTGGGATGCCTTCGAAGACTGTCTCAAGATGGCCGCCGACGGGCCTAACATCGCGTTGAAGATCGTCGTTTTCGACGAGCGCGACTATGCTTATGCCCGCGAGGCGGCGGCCCGTTATCCACATCTGCCCGTCTATCTGCAGCCGGGAAACCACACGCCACCACCGCCCGACGACGACGATGCGCGCGTCGATATCGACGGCATCATGGACAGGATGCTGTGGCTGGTCGACATGGTTACCAAGGACCGGTGGTTCGAGGCACGTGTGCTGCCCCAGCTGCATGTCCTGCTGTGGGGTAACAAACGCGGTGTCTGATCAAACCCAGCCGAGCAGTTCGCGGCGGACGACCTTCTCCAGCACCCGCATGCCGTCTTCGCTGTCGTTGAGGCAGGGGATGTGGGTGAACTTCTCGCCGCCGTTTTCGTGGAAGGAATGGGCGGCCTGCTCGGCGATTTCTTCGAGCGTCTCCAGACAGTCGGAGACGAAACCGGGGTTGAGAACGGCGATCTTCTTGACGCCATCCTGTGCGAGCTTCTCGACGGTCTTGTCGGTATAGGGCTGGAGCCATTCTTCCGGGCCGAACCGGGACTGGAAGGTCACCATGAATTTATCTTTCGGCAGTCCCAGCCGTTCGCGCAGCAACTGGCCGGTTTTCTGGCACTGCCAGTAATAGGGATCGCCTTGCTCGGAATAGGAGAGCGGAATTCCGTGGAAGGAGGCAAGCACCATGTCCGGCTGCCAGTCGAGCGTCGCCAGATGGCTCGTCACCGAATTGGCAAGCGCTTTGATATAAGTCTTGTCGTCGTGATAATCCGGCACGGTGCGCAGCGCCGGTTGCCAACGCATCTTCAGGAGCTTCTGGAACGCCTTGTCATTGACCGTTGCCGTCGTCGCTGCGGCATATTGCGGATATAACGGGAACAGCAAGATACGATCACAGCCCTCATCTTTCAGCGCTTGAATGCGCGAGGGGATCGACGGCGTGCCGTAGCGCATGGCCCAGTCGACACGTACATTCGGCAGGTCGTCCAGACGCTCTGCCATTAGCTTTGCTTGGTTGCGCGTGTAGGTTCGCAGGTAGCTCTCATTCTCGTCCTTGTTCCAGATCGTCTCATAGGCCTTGCCCACCTTTTGCGGGCGGGTGTTGAGAACGATGCCGAACAGGATCGGATACCACTTCCAGGGCGACCATTCGATGACCCGCTTGTCGGTCAGGAATTCCTTTAGGTAACGGCGCATCGAGTTGTAGTCGGTGCCGTCAGGCGTGCCGAGATTGACGAGCAGGACGCCCACCTTGCCGGATTTCATGGGCGGATGGTCCGCCGGACGGTGCGCAGTATCAACAGTCGTCATCTAAACCCCGGTATCTTGTCTGCCCGGCTCACGCGCAGCCGGGCCTTGCTGGTTCACCCTATAGAAACAAAAGCCGGGCCGGGAAACCCCGGACCGGCTTTCAGGATCGAGACAAATCGTCTTACTTCGATGGAATCTGCAGTTCCTTGCCGATCGTCAGATGGTGCGGCGCGGGTTTGCCGTTTGCATCCGAAATTCTCTTCCAGAGTGTGCCGTTGCCATAGAACTGCTCGGCAAGATCCCAGAGCGTATCACCGGCGGCGATCACGTGGTTGGTTGGCGTATTGGGGGCAAGGGCTGCTGCGGGTGCTTCGGCCGTGGGCGCTGCCGCAGCGGGCGTGGATGTGGCCGGCGCAGTCGTTGCGGGGGCTTCCGTCCCCGATGCCGCAACCTCGGTGACGCGCCCATCGGTGTAGGGCTTGTAGGGCGAGTGGGCTGCCAGGTATTCGGCGGTCACGTCGGCAAGATCGGGTCCGAAGTCGTAGGCGTTCTTACCCGCCGTCTCGAAGATCGAGTAGCCGTCTCCACCTGCCCGCATGAAGTTGTTTGTGACAACGCCATAGGTCTTCGCGTCATCGAGCGGTACGAAGGCATCGCCGTCCTTGACCTCGACCGATACGAGGCGGCTGCCTGCGGGCTTGGTCTTGTCGAAGGTGTATTTCAGGCCGGACACCTGCGGGAAGCGGCCGGCGCCTTCCTCGATCTTGCCGAGGCCGTTTTCCAATGCCTTGCGGATATCAGCGCCCGTCAGCTGGAAGGTCGCAAGCGTGTTCTGGAACGGCAGAACGGTAATGACTTCGCCCTGGGTAACGTTGCCGGCATCGATCGATGCGCGCAAGCCGCCGCCGTTCTGGATCGCGATCGTCATGCCCTGGCTTTTGCCGCGGTCGAGCATGGCATCAGCCACGAGATTGCCCATCGAGCATTCCTTGACGCGGCAGACGGTGCGGTCGCCTTCGATCGGGGCTTGGCTGGAGCCGATGACCTTCTTGCGCAGTTCCTCGATCGGCTTGGCGAGCTCGGCGATCCGGGCGGTGAGTGTCGGATCGGGGGTGAAGGAAGAGTCGATCACGATCGGGCCGCCCTTGGCTTCCTTGACGACCCCATTGTCATCGAAGGTCACGAGGAGATCGCCGAGATACTTGCTGTAGGATGCAGCCTGAACCACCGGCACCTTATAGCCGCCGGGATTGTCGACCATCGTCGGATAAGGGCCTTCCGCCTTCGGATCGGTATTGGACAGCAGGCTGTGCGAATGGCCGCCGACGACAACGTCGACATCGGGGATCTTGGCAATTGCGGCGAGGTCGCGCGGATAGCCGACATGTGTCAACGCGATGATCTTGTTGATGCCCTGCTTCTTCAGGTCTTCGACGGCGGCCGTGATGGTCTGCACGTCGTCGGCAATCATCACCTTCGGGCCGGGCGAGGACAGTTCTTCCGTGTCGTTGGTCACCGCGCCGACGATGCCGATCTTCTGGCCGCCGACGTCAAGCACCAGAGAAGGCTTGATACGGTCGCCGAGCTTCGAGCCGTCACCGGCCAGGACGTTTGCCGAAATGACCGGGAATTTCACCTTGTCGAGGAAGGTTGCCAGGCCGTCCTCGCTGTCGTCGAACTCATGGTTGCCCACGGTCATGACGTCGAACTTCATGTCGTTCAGCACTTCAGCTTCGGCGGCACCCTTGTAGGTGGTGTAGAAGAGCGAGCCCTGGAAATTGTCGCCTGCATTGAGCAGCAGCACGTTCTTGCCACCAAGAGCGTCGCGGCGCTGGTCGATCGCGGTCTTCAGGCGGGCGGCGCCGCCGAAGCATTCCTTCTTGCCCTCTTCTTCGGCCGAGCAGGTGGAATCGAACTTGTTGATCGACTCGATGCGCGAATGGAAATCGTTGATGTGAAGGATATTGAGTTCGTAATCGGCAAAGGCGGCGCCGCTCGACAGCGTCAGCATCGACGCGGTCAGCAGACCGAACTGAAAGGATTTCGTCATCCTGCTCTCCTGATTTTGAGCGAAGCTAGCCCCTGCGCTCCGCCGTCCCTACGCGGTGATGTTTCCATTAAGCATTGGTGGCCGCAAGAGAAAAAGCTGTGACAGCGTTGACGCTTTCCGAGAGCGGTAAACAAAAAAAGCTCCCGCGAAGGGAGCTTTTATCGTTTGGTGCTTGGCGACCTTACATGCGTCGGGTCAGGGTGAATTGCGACCCGGCGTCCGAGGTGCAGTTCAGTTGGCTCTGGGTCACCAGCGCGCAGTTGACCTTGGATTGCGTCTTGCGTACCAGCGATGTCATGTTGATCTCGACGAGCGACGGCGAGGTGTTCACATAGGTGCCCGACGCGAGAAGTTGGTTGCTGTCGGTCGTGCGGGTGGTGAAGGTTCCGGCCTGGAAGGTGGAGATGATGCCGTTCGGATCCGCCCATGAGCCTTCGACGCCCGTCGGCACCGGGGTTGCCGCGACCGGTATCGGCCGTTGCGACGTGGTGCAGGCGGCAAGCGCCGCGGACGCGCCGAGGAGGACAAGGAGGGTTCTGATTTTCATGAGCTTCTCCCGGGGATTCGGAACGAAAACTATCCGTGTGGTTGTGAAACACATGGCGCGGGCCGTCCGGGAAGGCAAGTCTTCAAGGTCGCCAGACGGCATTTATACAGCAGGCGTTACAAAAATGCCCGCCTTGCGGCGGGCATCTTCGAATGTGGTTCGAGCCAAGATCAGCGAACGAGGATGTTCTTGAACTGCCACGGATCCTTGGTGTCGATCTCTTCCGGGAAGAGACCCGGGCGACCGTCGAGCGGGGTCCAATCGGTGTAGTGACCTTCGACCGGGCCGAGATACGGCGTCTGGACTTCCAGGCAACGCTTGTAGTCGACCTCATCGGCTTCGACGATGCCGGCGTTCGGGTTCTCGAGCGCCCAGACCATGCCGGCGAGGACGGCGGAGGTCACCTGCAGGCCGGTCGCGTTCTGGTAAGGCGCGATGCGGCGGGTTTCTTCCAGCGACAGGCGCGAGCCGTACCAGTAGGCGTTCTTTTCGTGGCCGTAGAGCAGGACGCCGAGTTCGTCGATGCCGTCCTCCAGTTCATCCTCATCGAGGACGTGATGGACTGGCTGCGACGTGCCGCCATTGCCGAACATTTCATGCAGCGACAGTACCGCGTCGTTGGCCGGATGGTAGGCGTAGTGGCAGGTCGGACGGAAGGTTACTTCGCCGTCCTTGTCGCGAACCGTGAAGTAGTCGGCGATCGAGATCGACTCGTTGTGAGTGACGAGGAAGCCGTACTGCGGGCCGGGCGTCGGGCACCAGGTGCGAACGCGCGTGTTGGCGCCCGGCTGCTCGAGGTAGATCGCCGCCTTGCAGCCCTTCTTGTGCTTCTTGCCGTTCTTCGGCATCCAGTTTTCGTGAGTGCCCCAGCCGAGTTCGGCCGGCTGCAGACCCTCGGAGATGAAGCCTTCGACCGACCAGGTATTCCAGAAGACGTTGAGCGGCTTCGGATGCTTGGTGCGCTGCGTGTCGCGCTCGGCGATGTGGACGCCCTTGACGCCGACCTTCTTCATCAGCTTTGCCCAGCCTTCGCGGTCATGCTGATCCGGCTCTTCGAACTTCAGGCCGATGTCGTTGGCGAGGTTGACGAGCGCCTGCTTGACGAACCACGAGACCATGCCCGGGTTTGCGCCGCAGGTGGAGACGGCCGTCGGACCGCCGGGGTTCTTGGCCTTTTCCTTGCGTAGGGTTTCGCGCAGCGCATAGTTGGTGCGGTCGGCGTTCTTCATGCTCTTGTCGAAATAGAAGCCGAGCCAGGGCTCAACAACGGTGTCGATGTAAAGGGCGCCGAGCTTGCGGCAGAGCTTCATGAGGTCGACGGATCCGGTATCGACGGAAAGATTGACGCAGAAGCCCTGGCCACCGCCTTCGGTCAGAAGCGGCTTCAGCAGCTCCTTGTAGTTGTCCTTCGTGACATGAGCTTTGATGTGCTTCACGCCATGCTTTGCCATGATTTCGGTGTGATCTGCGTCGTCGCGCGGGTCGATGACAACCATCCGGCTTTTGTCGAACTTGAAGTGGCGCTCGATCAGCGGCAGGGTGCCGCGGCCGATGGAGCCAAAGCCGATCATGACGATCGGGCCGGTAATTTCGGCATATACCGGGTGGGTCTGTTTCGTCATTCTTTTCTCCTGTGGAAGGCGACGAAGGCGGTGGGCCTTAAGAATTCATCTGAAATGGCGCAGATAATGCGAAGTGACCGGCTCTAACCACAAAACGGCGTCACAATAAAGAGCGAGAACGCAAATATCAGGCGGGAGACAGGGTGTCTGCGAGCGCCCGAAGCTTCGCGGCGAGCTCCGCCCTTTGCAATGTTAGGCCCTTATAGGCCGCCTGGTGCTCGTCGAGACCATCCAGTTGCGCGGCGAAGCTGACAGCGAGTTTGCTGGCGTTCGGATGGTGAGCGATCGCGGCAATCGGATCGACATAAACGCGG
>Ga0102590_1003281_pt1 | contig 16531 bp, 15 predicted proteins | sample AraplaMF_Col_mMF_FD_76859 | JGI IMG/M metagenome (GOLD analysis project Ga0102590, IMG submission 76859) | Arabidopsis root microbial communities from the University of North Carolina, USA - plate scrape MF_Col_mMF | ecosystem: Host-associated > Plants > Roots > Endosphere | place: USA...
TCGGCCTCGGACGGGTCGACTGGCCGGCCTGGATCCGGCTGCTGCGCGACCGGGCCTATGAAGGCTGGGCGATCCTCGAACTCGATGCCGCGCCGGATCCCGTCCGCGACATCGCCAACGGGCTCACCCTCGTCCGGCAGGGGCTCCTGCCGATCTATCGCTGACAGTCATCCCTAAAACAACGAACGCCCCGCAAAGAGGGCATTTTCAAGAGGTGGAACAATGAAGACCATGATGAAGCTTTTTCTTGCCGGCGTGGTATTCGCCGGCCTGTCTGCCTCGGCCCATGCCGAGGACAAGCCGACGATCGAGATCATGTCGTCCTGGACGTCGGGCGGCGAAGCAGCCGCGCTCAACGTCATCAAGACCGAGTTCGAAAAGCGCGGCGGCGTCTGGAAGGATTCCTCGATCGCCGGCTTCGGTGCGGCCGATGCCGCCTTCCAGAACCGTATCGTCGCGGGTGACGCGCCCGGGGCCAAGCAGGGCGTCATCGGCCTCGCTGCCGCTGATTTCATCAACCAGGGCCTGTTCAATCCGATCGACGACGTCGCCACCGCCGGCAAATGGGCTGACGCCCTGCCGAAATCGATCCACGATCTCATCTCCTATGACGGCAAGGTCTATCTTGCGCCGACCGGCGCCCATGGTGAAAGCTGGCTCTTCTATTCGAAGGAAGCCTTCGAGAAGGCCGGCATTGCGCAGGAGCCCAAGACCTGGGACGAGCTCTTTGCCGATCTCGACAAGCTGAAGGCTGCCGGCCTGGTTCCGGTCGCCTGGGGTGGCCAGCCCTGGCAGCAAACCAAGGTCTTCAACATGATCCTGCTCTCGCAGGTCGGGATCGACGGCTTCCTGAAGATCTATGTCGATAAGGACAAGAGCCCGGCATCCGTCGAAGGCGTGAAGAAGTCCCTTGAAATCCTCGGTAAGCTGCGCGGCTATGTCGATGCCGGTGCAGCCGGGCGCAACTGGAACGACGCGACAGCCATGCTGATCACCGCCAAGGCCGGCGTGCAGTTCATGGGCGACTGGGCCAAGGGCGAATTCACCGTTGCCGGCAAGGAGCCGGGCAAGGATTATGGCTGCATGATCGTGCCGGAGTCGAAGGGCATGGTCTACATCGCCGACTCCCTCTGGTTCCCTAAGACCGGCAAGGCCGAGACTGACAAGGCGCAGATACTTCTCGCCGAAGTCGTCATGGATCCGGCCGTTCAGGTCGAATTTGCCCTGAAGAAGGGCTCGGTGCCGATGCGCGCCGACGTCGATAAGTCGAAGCTGGACGCCTGCGCGCAGAAAGGTGTCGAGCTGATGAGCGCCGGTGCAATCGTGCCGGACCAGGCGATCGTGCTGACGCCCCAGCAGGTCGGCGCGCTCGACGACTTCGTCGACGAATACTGGAGCGGCGGCTCGAACGACGCAGGCGCCGCAGCCGAAAACTTCTTCGCCGTCTTCGAGTAGGATAGTACCCGTGGCGTCGGCCTGATCCGACGCCACGGCTGCCGGCTGCCGCCTCACGCGGCGGCCCGAGCCCTGCTTTCCACTCCGTCAACGAGCTGGCCGATGTCCATCAAACGCAAGCCCAATCTTTCCGCGACCATCGCCCTGCTGCCGACATGGTTCGTCGCGGTCGTGGTCTTCATCGGCACCATGGCTTGGTCGATCCGCCTGTCCTTCACCAATTCGACGCTTTTTCCGTCCTCGACCTATGTCGGCTTGGCGCAGTATTCGAAGCTCTTCTCTTCCGCCAAGTGGCTAGCCTCACTGCAAAACGTGTTGATATTCGGCGTCCTATACGTCGCAGGCTGTTTGCTGCTCGGCTTCTTTCTCGCTGCGGCGCTGGATCGTAAGATCCGCTTCGAAAGCGCCTTCAGGACCATATTCCTCTATCCCTACGCCATGTCCTTCGTGGTGACCGGGCTGATCTGGCAATGGATGCTTAATCCGACGCTCGGCATCCAGGCGAGCGTGCGTTCGCTCGGCTGGGAAAGCTTCGTCCTCGACTGGGTGGTCAATCGCGACATGGCGATCTATGCGCTGGTGCTCGCCGGCGTATGGCAGGGCGCAGGGCTCGTCATGGTCATTGCGCTCGCCGGCATGCGCGGCATCGAGGCCGAGCAATGGAAGGCGGCGCGGATCGACGGCATTCCCATCTGGCGGATCTATGTCTCGATCATCCTGCCGCAGCTCGGGCCGGCGCTGGCCGCGGCCGGCATGCTGCTCGCCATGGGCGTGATCAAGACCTATGACATCGTCGTCGCCATGACCAATGGCGGCCCCGGCAATGCGACGGAGGTGCCGGCGAAATTTATCATGGACAATCTGTTCGGGCGCCAGAATCTCGGCCTCGCCACAGCAGGCGCGACAGTGCTTGTCCTCGGCGTGATCATCGCAGTCGCCCCGTTCCGCTACATCATGCACATGCGCGACAAAGCAAAGGGAGCCGCGTGATGGCCCGTCCTCATCCAAACGGCCCGAAGCCGGCACAGATCACCGTCGGGCGCATCGGCCTCTATGCCTTCCTTGTCATCGCGGCACTTTTCTTCCTTTTGCCGCTCTACACCATGGTCGTCACCTCGCTGAAGTCCATGGACGAAATCCGGCTCGGGCAGATCTTTGCCCTGCCGGCCACGCTCGATTTCTCTGCCTGGGCTACCGCCTGGTCGGGCGCCTGCATGGGAACCGTCTGCGTCGGCATTCGCAGCGGCTTCTGGAATTCGGTGGCGATCACCCTTCCCTCGGTCGCGCTCTCGGTCTTCATCGGCGCCGTCAACGGTTATGCGCTGTCGCTCTGGCGGCCGCGCGGGGCAAACCTGCTTTTTGGCCTACTGATGGCCGGCGGCCTCATCCCCTACCAGATTTTCCTCTATCCGATGGTCCGGGCGATGGCGAATATCGATCTCTACAATTCGCTGGCCGGCATCATTCTCGTGCATGTCATCTTCGGGCTGCCGCTGGTGACGCTACTCTTCCGCAACTATTTCGTCAGCGTGCCAGAGGAGCTTTGCAAGGCGGCACGCGTCGACGGCGCGGGCTTCTGGCGCATCTTTTTCGAGATCATGCTGCCGATTGCCGTGCCGATGGTCGTCGTGGTCTCCATGCTGCAATTCACCGGCATCTGGAACGACTTCTTGCTCGGTCTCGTCTTTGCCGGGCGCGACAACCTGCCGATGACCGTGCAGCTCAACAATATCGTCAACACCACGATGGGCGAGCGAACTTACAACGTGAACATGGCGGCGACGATCCTCACCGCCATCGTTCCGCTCGCCATCTATTTCCTGTCCGGCCGCTGGTTCGTGCGCGGCATCGCGGCCGGCGCAGTCAAGGGGTAACGCTTCCATGCAATCTGCCGTCTCCGTCAAGGACCTGAAGATCGCCTATGGTGACCATACGGTCATCGAGAAGATGTCGATCGACATCGCGCCGCGAGAGTTCCTGGTGCTGCTCGGCCCTTCCGGCTGCGGCAAGTCCACGCTTCTGAACGCCATTGCCGGCCTCCAGGACATTACATCAGGCGAGGTCTGGATCTCGGGCAAGAATGTCAGCTGGGAGGAGCCGAAGGACCGCGGCATCGGCATGGTCTTCCAATCCTACGCGCTCTATCCCCGCATGTCGGTCCGCAAGAACCTCTCCTTTGGACTTCGCGTCGCCCGTCTGCCGAAGGCCGAGATCGAGGCCCGTGTCGCTCGCACCGCCGCCCTTCTCCAGCTCGACAAGCTGCTCGACCGGCGCCCTGCCGAGCTATCGGGCGGCCAGCGCCAGCGCGTCGCCATCGGCCGGGCGCTGGTGCGCGAAGTCGATGTCTTCCTGTTCGACGAACCGCTGTCGAACCTCGATGCCAAACTGCGCAACGAATTGCGCGTCGAGATCAAGAAGCTGCACCAGCGCCTCGGCAATACGATGATCTACGTGACCCACGACCAAGTCGAGGCCCTGACGCTTGCCGACCGCATCGCCATCATGCGCGACGGTGTGATCCAGCAGCTCGCCTCGCCGGCCGAGATCTACCGCCGCCCGGCCAATCTCTTCGTTGCCGGTTTCATTGGCGCTCCGGCCATGAATTTCATCGAGGGCCGGATCGAGCGCGGCGACGGGGCGCCCATCTTTCTGGGCAACGGGCTGACCATCGATCTCTCCGGCTATTCCTTTGGTGCGGCCGCGGCGGAAGGACCTGCTACACTCGGCTTTCGCCCGGAACACCTTGTGCTCGATGGGGCGGCGAGCGGCCTGCCCACCATTCCGGGCCGCGTTGCTGTCGTCGAGCCGATGGGTTCGGACGCCGTTGTCTGGTTCGACTGGGCGGACCAAAGCCTCTCGCTCCGGCTGATGGGCGAAGTGACCCTTGAGCCCGGTGACGCCATGGCTCCCGGGCTCGATATCGCCAAGGCGTCCCTCTTCGGCGCTGACGGATCGCGGCTGTGACGCACCATCCCTTTGTTTTCCCGCAATTCCGGGCGCGTTTCGCGCCGTTTTGAGGATTGCTCCAGGACAGGATTTGAAAAGACATGTCTGAGATCGTCTATGATGCGCTGGTGATCGGCTCCGGCGCGGCGGGTTCATTTGCGGCAAAAGAACTGACGGCACAGGGGCTGTCGGTGCTGTTGCTCGAGGCCGGTCCCGCCGTTGGGCCGAAGGATTTCGATCCCGCGCGCAAGAAGGCGCCGGCAAGCAGCATCAATATCTGGGAGCGCGCGCGGGCCACCTTGAAGGGCCAGCCGATCCAGGCCCGCGCGGCCTTCTTTACCGAGCGTTTCAGCCACTTCTTCGTCAACGACCGCAAGAATCCTTATACGACGCCGAAGGGCGAGCCCTTCCTCTGGATCCGCGGCCGCCAGGGCGGCGGGCGTCTCCACAGTTTCGGCCGGGTGCTGCTGCGCTGGACTGACGATGATTTCAAGATCCGCTCTCGCGCCGGAAAGGGTGTGGACTGGCCGGTCTCCTATGAAGAACTGGTGCCTTTCTACGACGAGGTCGAGGCTTATCTCGGCCTCTACGGCAATAGGGATAACGTGCCGAGCTTGCCGGACGGCATCTATGCGAAGCCGGCAAGCCTGACGCCCGCCGAACAGATCTTCAAGCAGGCGGTCGAAAGCCGCTGGCCGGACAGGCACGTCGTCTCCTGGCGTTACATTGCGCCGGACGCCGACCGCATGCCGCGACCGCTGCGAGAGGCTCAGGCCACCGGTCAGTTGACCGTCCGCTACGACGCCGTCGTTCGCCGCATCACCACGGACGAGAATACCGGCCACGCCACCGGGGCGGAGTTCATCGATCGCAATACAGGCGAGGTATCGACCGCGCGCGCCGCAACTGTGGTGCTTTCGGCCTCGCCGATCGAGAGCGTACGGTTGCTGTTGAATTCGGCGTCGGCGAAACATCCTGATGGGCTCGGCAACAGCTCGGGCGCTCTCGGCCGCTATTTCATGGATCAGCTTCCGTGCCTCGCCTTCGGGTCCTTTTCGAAGGCGAAGGGTTGGGCGGTCGACGAGTCCGCGCCGACCGACCCGTTCTACAATCCGTCGGGCGGGATCTTCATTCCCCGCTTCGGCGAGAGCGACGCCGCCCGCGGCGATTTCGACTACCAGGGAAGCGTCGGCCGCGCGCCGGTCTCCGGGGACACCGATGCACGTCTGGCTTTCTTCGGTTTCGGCCGCATGCTGCCCTACGCAGATAATTGCATCACGCTCGACGTCAGGCGTAGGGATGCCTGGAACATTCCTGTGCCGCATATCCGCTGCGTCATGCGACAGGAGGAACAGGCGCTCCTCAGAAGGCAGGAGGAAACGCTGATCGCGATGATCAAGGAGGTCGGCGGCGACCTCGAATTCATCGGCTCGCCTACCGGCCTGAAGGAGATGGGCAAGGGCGCCTTTCCCGAAGCCGACGCCTTCAGCCGCTTCATGTTCCGCAAATGGTTCCGCAAGACCATGTGCATGGGCGCGGCAATCCATGAGACGGGCGGCGCGCGCATGGGCGAAACCCCGGAGGCTTCGGTGCTCAACCCCTACAATCAGGTCTGGGATGTCCCGAACCTCATCGTCACGGACGCCAGCGCCTTCCCCGGCAGCGGCATCGCCGGCACGACGCTCACCGTCATGGCCTTGACGATCCGCGCCTGCCGGAATCTTGTCGACCAGTACCGGACGGGACAGCTATAGGCGCGCCTCGGCGGCTGAAGCGCATTCGACGCCGCAATCATCGGCTTAAGAGATCGGGACGTTGCTGTTCCGGCTTTGGCTTAGCCGAACCGTCACACAAACTTCGCAGTGACATGCTCCTGTCAAAAAAGCAGGAAGGAAAAGCCCATGTCTCAAACACATCAGGACCAACTCAGCCGTATTAAGGCCGAGATCGCCGACAGCTTCGATGAAGAGCTGGAAATGCAGATGGAGGAAGACCGGCTGGACGATCTGGTCGCCGAAGGAATGTCGGAACCGGCGGAGCAGACGCTCGAGCGAAAGACCTACTTCCGCGAGCTCTTCCGGCTGCAGCACGAACTGGTGCGGCTGCAGGATTGGGTTCAGCATAAGAAGCTGAAGGTGGTGGTGCTGTTCGAAGGCCGGGATTCGGCCGGCAAGGGAGGCGCGATCAAACGCGTGACCCAGCGGCTCAATCCGCGCGTCTGCCGGACGGTCGCGCTGCCCGCCCCCACCGAGCGGGAACGTCATCAATGGTATTTCCAGCGTTATGTCCCGCATCTTCCGACCGCCGGCGAAATGGTGCTCTTCGACCGAAGCTGGTACAATCGCGCCGGTGTCGAGCGCGTCATGGGGTTCTGCACCGATGAAGAGCTCGAGGAGTTCTTCCGCTCGGTGCCTGAATTCGAGCGGATGCTGGTCCGTTCCGGCATCGTGCTGATCAAATACTGGTTTTCGATCACCGACGAGGAGCAGGAATTCCGCTTCAAGATGCGTATCCACGATCCGCTGAAGCAATGGAAGCTCTCACCGATGGATATGGAAAGCCGTGTGCATTGGGAGGAATACACCAAAGCCAAGGAAGAGATGCTGGCGCGGACGCACACGGAGGACGCACCTTGGTGGGTGGTACAGGCCGTGGACAAGAAAAGGGCGCGGTTGAACTGCATCGCCCATCTTCTCGAACAGATCCCTTACGAGGATGTTCCGAAACCGGAGATCCAGTTGCCGGACCGCATCCGTCACGCCGATTACAACAGGGCGCCGGTTCCGCCTGAAATGCTTGTGCCGGAGCGCTATTGAAAGCATCGCCGCGTTGGGCGGCGGGCTACCGCATAATTCTTCAGTTCGGAATCGTTTGAGAGATTGCTCCGCTACGCCGCGCAAGACGTGGCGTAGCGTCGGATCGCCGGCGACCGTCAGGCGGCGATATCAGCCATGCGGTTCAATTTCGAGACGGCGTCATCCGGCAGAACGAGCGCGGCGGCGGCGAGGTTCTCCCTGAGATGGCCGACGGACGAGGTGCCGGGGATCAGCAAGATGTTTTCCGCACGACGCAGCAGCCAGGCGAGCGCTACCTGCATGGGCGTGGCACCAAGGCGTGCGGCGACGTCGGACAGGGTGGACGACTGCAGCGGGGTGAACCCGCCGAGCGGAAAGAACGGCACATAGGCGGTGCCTTCGTGCGCGAGGTCCTCGATCAGCCTGTCGTCGGCCCGATGCGCCAGATTGTACTGGTTCTGCACGCAGACGATCTCGGTGATCCCACGCCCCTCGGTGATCTGCCTCGATGTGACGTTGCTCAGCCCGATGTGACGGACCAGGCCTTGCCGCTGGAGATCGGCCAGCACTGTCAGAGGCGCTTCGATCGACCCTTCGGCTGGGCCGTGCACATCGAACATGATCCTGAGATTGACGACGTCAAGCACATCGAGGCCGAGATTGCGGAGATTGTCGTGCACTGCCGCGGTCAGCTCTTCACGCGAGAAGGCCGGCATCCATGATCCATCCCCGCCGCGCCGTGCGCCGATCTTGGTGACGATGCTGAGATCGTCGCGATAGGGATGCAGCGCTTCACGAATGATCTGGTTGGTGACGTGGGGGCCATAGAAGTCGCTGGTGTCGATGTGGTTTACGCCGCTCGCGACCGCCTCGCGCAGTACTGCCAGGGCCGCGCCATGATCTTTGGGCGGGCCAAACACGCCAGGACCAGCGAGCTGCATGGCGCCATAGCCAAGCCGCTTCACGCTGCGGCCGCCGAGGTTGAACGTGCCGGATTGATCGATAGTGGACATGGTCTAACTCCTTTCAAGAGATGACACCAAGATAGGCGTTGGCGGAACGTGTGAAAATTGGCTATAATCCGCACGGGCTGTGCGGAGTAGCGAACAGTGAAAGCAGATCTCGGTGATCTCAATGCCTTTGTTGCCGTGGCGCGCGCCGGGGGTTTTCGTGAAGGGGCGCGCGTAAACGGCAGCAGCGCCTCTTTCCTCAGCGAAGCGGTGCGTCGCCTGGAGGCCCAACTCGGCGTCAGGCTGCTCAACCGCACGACACGCAGCGTCGTCCCGACCGAAGCGGGCAAGGGCTTGCTGGAGCGGCTCGGTCCTGCTTTGAGCGAGGTAGAGTCTGCCCTCGACGTCGTCAACGGTTTTCGCGACAGGCCGGCGGGTGCATTGCGCCTCAATGTGCCGGTCAGCGCGGCGCGGCTGGTGCTGCCCGCCATCGTCCCAGCGTTCCTCGCCGCCTATCCCGATATTCGGCTGGAAGTGGTAACCGATGAGAGTTTTGTCGACGTGCTCGCGGCCGGCTGCGACGCCGGCATCCGCTATGACGAGCGGTTGGAGCAGGATATGATCGCAATACCGATCGGGCCACGCGTCCAGCGCTTTGCCATCGCCGCCTCCCCCGACTACCTGGATCGCCGCGGCCGGCTGCAACACCCGAGCCAGCTGCTCGGCCATGCCTGCATATTGGGCCGCTTCGATAGCGGTGCGATGACGGCGCCGTGGGAATTCGAGCGTGATGGTGAGATCGTGCGGGTCGATCCAACGGGGCCGCTGATCGTGCGGGTCGGCGGAGCGACCGACCTAGCCGTCGATGCAGCGATATCAGGAACAGGGATCGTCTGCCTCTTCGAGGACTGGCTGCGCCCGCATTTCGACAGCGGTGCGCTCGAGCCCATCCTCGAACCGTGGTGGCAGCGCTTCTCCGGGCCATTCCTCTATTATCCCGGACGGCGTCTGGTGCCTGCGCCGCTCCGGGCGTTCATCGATTTCGTCAAGGCATCAGCCAATCAGGCTTGATGTTTGTCGGCCAGAGACGTGCCTCCGATCTTCGTTGAGTGCTTCTATGCGTTAGAGCTTGACCTCGGCACTGTCGCCCATATCAGGTTTCTGTTCGAGACCGCGGCGGCCGCCATCTTGATATAGCTGATGATCGTGCCTGGGCTGTCCCAACCACGCAGTCGATCAATGGACGCTTGGGGTTTTCATGACCATTGCGAAGTCTTCGGCGACCAGTTCACTGACGGCGATGAGAACTTCTTCCCGGGAAAAACCCGATGTCAGAGCGCGTTGGATCAGATCCTGCAGATCCGGCTCCACGACATCGCGGCAATCCTCGAGGCGTTCTTCGGAAACGGTGAGGCTATTGAGTTCGTCCATTGTCTGTCCTTTCACGGAATGTAGCAGCCGAAGCTCGGGGCTAGTTGGGAATGGCTGCTAACGGGTGGTCGCCACCCGCTTGGATCCGGCGAGCAGGCCTTCACGCTGCATCTTCTTGCGTGCGGCCTTGCGATGCCGACTGATCGCCTGCGCCTTTTGTCTGACACGCCGTTCGGACGGCTTTTCATAGGCGCGCCGTTCCTTCATTTCACGGAACAGTCCTTCGCGCTGCATTTTCTTTTTCAAGACCCTGAGCGCTTGATCGACATTATTGTCTCTGACGAGTACCTGCATTTCAAGTTCTCCTTGTTTGGGTGGTGCGACGATCGCAGGCTCAGCCAAGCTGCTCGGCGATCAGAGCCCGCAATTCGCGGCGGGTGAGAAGGCAGGGAAACGGCTTCCAGCTTCCAGCAATGCGGCGGACAGCCTCGTCATCCTCACGCGGTTTCGCCACCGCAACCGCGGTGGCTGTATTTATGTGGTTCAAAAAGAATTCCTTTGCCGATCTCGGCCGGCGTCATCGATTGTTTGTGGGGTTGCCCGTCACGCAGCCATAACGGCGCGCACGGATGTACAAGCGCTTCAATCATGAGCCAGCAACAGCTTAGATTTCCGCTTGATCGGGTATTCCCGCAACATAGGTATCGGCGGGCACAATTGCAACGGATGGCCCGGATGGCATGGCGCGGGCATCGCCAATCGCCTTCAGATATACTCAGCGCCATTTTATTCAAGTTATCCGGGTATAGTTTTCGCCGAATTTTCTTCAATTTGGCTTGAAAGTGACATTATTCCGCCGGAATGGAAGCAACGCGGAGATTGGCATCGAAATTAACCTTCTGTTAAATAGACCATTGACTTGTAGTATTAATAGGTTGTTAAAGGAGCCGCTCGCTGAGGTCGAAATTGACCCGCCAATAAACAATTTTAGGAGAGAGCTATGGCTTCGCCGATACATGCAACTGATGATAGTGCAACATTTAAAGAAACCGACGTTATTTCTGGAAATCTGCTTTCCAACGATTCATCCGACAACGGCCACCTGTTCCTGCGCGCCTTCGATGGCGCGAGCGTTGGCGCCAAGGCCGGCAACAGCCAGGTCACCGAGATCCAGGGCGACTACGGCACCTTCTTCGTCAAGCCCGATGGCAGCTACACCTATGTCCTGAGCGACGCTGCCAAGATCGGCTTCGCCAACGGTGAATCGTACCAGGAGAAGGTTTCCTACAAGATCTCCGACGGCAGCGGTCATACCGATGTCGGCCTGTTCACCCTGAACATCCAGGGCGTAACCCAGGTAAAGCCGATCGCGGTCGACGACCACTACAGCTTCAACGAAGGCGACGCCATCGGCGGCAACGTTCTGGACAACGACATTGCCGGCGACAACGGCAAGCTCTTCCTGCGTCAGTTCGACGGCACGAACGTCAGCGCCAAGAGCGGCCTCGACGCTGTTACCGACATCGTCGGCGACCATGGCGTCTTCCACGTCAAGCCGAATGGCGAATTCACCTACACGCTGACGGAAGACCTGGCTGCCGGCCAGAACGTCACGGAAACCGTCCAGTACTACAAGATCTCCGATGGCGAAGGCCACACGGATGCTGGCGTTCTGACGCTCAACATCACGGGCACCGACGCTCATCTTGCTTGATCAGCAGCAGTAAATCAGTGAGACACAACGCCCGCCGCGCAATCGGCGGGCGTCTTCATATGTCCGCTTGTTTTGACGCGCGGTGCCGGCGGGGTTCAATCATGTGCGGTTGAAGGTCTGAAAAGCGGGTATAATACTTTTTAGCTAGTTCTTATAAATGCCGGGGTGGCGTAGTCTTCATGTTCGGAGGACACGCCGTTGACCGAACACATCGAACCCAGGCAAATCGAAACAGACGATCTGACGAAAGTCTGGTCCGTGACGGAGTTCTGCGCGCGTCACCGCATAGATACCGAGGAACAATCGCTGCTGCTCAAGCTTTTCGGGCCGTTCGCGACCGCCTCCGAATTGCTTCACAATGCCAAGCGCGCGCCAAGGTTCAGATAAGAGGTCCTTCACCTCGTTGCCTGGACGGATGTGCCGATGAGGCCCCCTCTCGCTCTTCAACGATCTTGCCATAAATGCCCGGCAGGTCCTTCGGTGAACGAGACTGCGCAAGATATCACCCGATCGGGCGACGCTCGCTGTTCTTGCCTCTCCTTAGACATTTATGCAGTAATCGAAATGGTGCGATCGTTGCAATTGGCGGAACCATCATCGTGAAAACGAGCGGCGCTAGTATGGATCATGTCGATATCATTGATGCTGTCTATCAGGCTGCGGTCCGTTCAGAATTATGGCCGGATACCCTATGCTCGATCGTTGACTACGTCGGCGCCATCGCCGGAAATATTGTCTACCAGGCGCCCGATGGTCGCGGCAGCTTTTTGATCCCCGGCCGCATGCGTGAAGATTTGAATGCGCTCTATCTTCAGCATTATACGGGAAACCCCTATGCCCGCGCATTCGAGAAGGTAAAGCCGGGTGAGATTGCAGTCGGCAATACGTTGATCGATGCAGAGGCCGTCCGGCATTCAGCGTTTTATGCCGATATCTGCGCGCTTCAGCACATCTTCAATCAGCTCTTCCTGCCGCATGCCAGCCTGCACGAGCGTGGAGGTATCGGCGGTGTCGCTCTTTTCCTGTCTCGTCAGCAAGACGAACACGCCGTCGAAGCGGCGGCACGGCTGAAGCTGCTGAGCCCGCATATGGCGCGGGCAATCGATCTTTCCTTTCAGGTAAACCAGATCGCCCGTGCACCCGAATTGCCGCAACGGCTGATCGATGCAATGGCTGATGCGGCCGTGCTGATCGATAGTCGCGGTGCAGTCCTTCTGTTGAATGCGGCGGCCGAAGCACTGCTCAAGCAGGCCGACGGCATTTTCCTCAGCCGATCCGAGAGGCCCTCGCTTGCTGCCCATATTCCAGAGACATCCACCCGGCTATTGAACGCCATTCGCCAGGCGTTGCTGATAGCCGATGGCGAGGACACGCCGTTCGGAGGAGCTTTGTCGATCTCTCGGCCATCGGGTTTGCCACCTTATTTGGTGATGATCACGCCGCTTGCACCGACAGCGGTTTCCATATGGGATGCGGTTGACAGCGGAGCGCGCGTCCTCATTCATATCGTCGATCCGGAAGCAAAGACGCGACGGCAAGCGCAACAACTGCAACACATCTTTGGCCTGACCGAAGCCGAAACCCGGGTCGCTGCCCTGATCGGCAGCGGAATGAATTTGCCCGAGATTGCCGAGGTTCTTGGAATTTCGTCCAACACGGCAAAAACACACACTAGCCGATGCTTTGGCAAAACGGGAACTCGATCCCAGGCGGCTCTCGCCAGGTTGATTGCGTCGATCCCGATCGCGGGAAACAGGACGGCGGCGCCGTCCCGTGCGAAGGGGAAGAGCCTTCCGCGGCAATCGTAAATTCCCAAGCCATCTTCGCATTCAACATGCTTTGAAGAGGCCGCTGCGAGACCTTCATAGGTCAGGGCGATTTTCCTGAATTGCTGCTCACTCTCTGCACAGAATCTGCAATCCGGCGCGGCATCCTTCGGCCATGAGCAAGAATGACATCCCGCTCCGCTTCACTCCGCCCGCTTTGCCGGATCGCCTCCGCAATGACGGATGGTGGCTGACGGAGACAGACGGGCCTCAGGCTGCCGAGAAGGTTTCCGTGATCATGCTCGTCGTGATCGAAATGCGCCATTTAGAGGAGCAACTATGGACGCAACCGAGACATTGACGCCACCAATCCCTCTCAGGCGCGGCAGCGGCCGAATTGCCTTGCTGCTTGGGCTCGTGGCTCTGGCGGATTTTCTGATCTTCGGCCAGCAGCCCGGGATAAATCTTTTCCTGTTTGCGCTCGCCGTCTGCGCCGGCATTCTACTCTCGGCCGGGAAGATCCGGGCGCCGTCAATGGCTGCTCTCCTGTTTGGTTTTTCGGTTCTGGCGTCGGCGCCTCTGCTGGAAGCGCCCTCATTAGCCGGCACCAGCCTTTGCTTCAGCGCGCTGATAGCGGTTGCTCTCGTCGGCGCCAGGCTTATGCCTCGCAGTCTCACCGGTCTGCCGCTAGTGTTTCTCCGTTTTGCTCTCGTCATCCCCTTGCGGCTTGCCGACGATATTAGGAAATATCTTAAGACGCCGGCCAAACGTTTCTCCTTCACCGTCGTTCGGCAGGGCGTCGGCCTCTGGATCATGCCGCTCGTTCTCGCCGCAGTCTTCGTGTTCCTCTTTGCGGCTGCGAACCCGCTTATCGAGATCGCGCTACGCAGTATTGATTTTGCCGTTCTGCTGCAGTTTCTCGATCTTTGGCGGATCGGTTTCTGGATGATGATCGCCATCATGGTCTGGGCGCTGATGCGGCCACGCCTGAAGCGTCGCGCTGTGAGGTCGCAAGCCGGCAGGCCCTTCATGATCGTGCCCACCAGAAATGCGCCGCTCGGCCATGCCTCGCTGTTGCGGTCGCTGCTCCTGTTCAACGCGCTCTTTGCCGTGCAGACGCTTCTCGATCTCGTCTATCTCTGGGGCGGCGCAGATCTGCCCGATCACATGAGCCATGCTGAATATGCTCATCGCGGCGCCTATCCGCTGATTGCGACGGCACTTCTGGCCGCCGGTTTCGTCCTCGTTGCCATGCGGCGCGGTGGCCCCGGTGATCATAGTTCGCTCATCCGCGGCCTCGTTCACGCCTGGATCGGCCAGAACATCCTTCTCTGCCTGTCGTCCATGCTGCGGCTCGGGCTTTACGTCGAGGTCTATTCGTTGACGGAATTGCGTGTCGCTGCCGGTCTCTGGATGGGACTCGTCGCTATCGGCCTTGTCTTGATCCTGCTGCGCATTCTGCTCAACCGATCCAACGAGTGGCTGATCGCCGCCAACCTCGCCTCCCTGATTGCGGTGCTCTATATCAGCGCCTTCATCGATTTCCCGGCTGTGATCGCCCGTTTCAATATCGTCCACAGCCAGGAGATCAGCCAGGAAGGCCCACCGCTCGACCTCGATTATCTCTCCTCGCTCGGTCCTTCCGTCATTCCGGCGCTCGATCTCTATCTCCAGATGTTGCCGGGTTACCTGGTCGACAAGCGGAATCAAGCGCTGGCATTTCGGTACTACCTCGTCAGGGATTTCGAACGGCGCCCGCGTGACTGGCGGAACTGGACCTTCCGGGCGGCGCGGCTGGAGACCCATCTTCTATCTCCTGCTGCCATTGCAAGATAGAAAGAGAACGATGACAACAGGTACGAAAAACAACGCAGGACTGGTGGATGGCGCCCCGAATTCTCGTCGTCGATGACGAACCTCACATCCGCGACGTGATTTGTTTCGCGCTTGAGCGCGCCGGCCTGGCATCGATGGCCGCCCGCAACGGCACCGAGGCGATGGCGGCCTTCCGCCGAGGCAACATCGATCTCATCATTCTCGATCTCGGCATGCCAGATATGGATGGCCTGGAGGTCTGCCGCCAGATCCGCAAGACGTCGGGATTGCCGATCCTGTTTCTTTCGGCGCGTGACGAGGAGATCGACAGGGTACTGGGTCTCGAAATTGGCGGAGACGATTATGTCACCAAACCTTTCAGCCCGCGCGAACTCGTGGCTAGGGTCAAGGCTATTTTGAAGCGCAGCAGCAATGGGGCAGAACCTGAGAGACGCCACGCCACACTTGTTGCTGGCGCGCTCAGCCTGGATCGTCGCGGCAGGACAGTCACCTTCTGCGATGGTGAGATCGCAATGACGGCGCTCGAATTCGCAATTCTGGATGCTTTGTTGTCACGCCCCGATACGGTTTTCAGTCGCGAACAATTGATGGAAGCAGCCTATGGCGCCGGTACCTATGTCGCTGACCGGACGATCGACAGCCATATCCGCAACATCCGGGCCAAGTTCCTGGCGGCCGGCGGCCAGGGGGTCATCGCAACCGTTCACGGCATCGGCTTCAAACTCGGCAGTGAAATCGGGAGGAAGGCCTGATGCTGGCGCCCAAGGTCAAGACAAAATGGCGGCCGACGCTGGCGCTGATCGTCTATGTCGTGCTTCTTGCGGTCATGGCGCTGCCGATCCTCATCGTCATCTGGTTTCGCACCGTGGAGACGAGTTCGAACCGGATGGCACCTGCGGAAATCGGCGCCCTCGCCGTCGTCTTCATGCTGACGCTCGGCGTTGCCTATGTGCTGACGCGCACCATCACCGGCCCTATCGACGCCTTGATTGCCCGCGCGGACGAGATCGCCCGTGGCGGCAAGGCGGCGATCCGACCGCTTGAAAGCTACGGAACATGCGAGATCGCTTTGCTGTCGCAAAGCTTCCTCGATCTCGCCGGAAAACTGGTCGATCGCACCGAATATATCAGCTCCTTTGCCGCCCATGTCTCCCACGAACTGAAATCGCCGCTGACGGCCATCCGCGGTGCCGCCGAACTTTTACGCGACGATGATGCGGAAAGGCCGATGACGAAGGCGCAGCGTTTGCACTTTCTCGATAACATCGTCGCCGACGCAGTCCGGCTCGATGCGTTGCTGCAGCGGCTGAGGGAACTTGCGCAGGCGGAAACCCTTGTCGCCGAGGGCAGAAGCAGCGTCACCGACATCATATCCTCACTGCGCGGGCGATTTCCCGCCCTGGATATTTCCGGCTTAGGCGATACGGAAATATCGGTTGCTCTTCCTCAGGAAGCAGCCGCCATCGTCTTTGCCAACCTTGCCGAAAACGCTCTTCAGCACGGCGCCACGCTGTTGGAACTCAGAGTATCGGCCGACGCCCGAACAGCCGTCATTCTTGTTCGTGACGACGGCAGCGGTATTTCCGAGGCAAATCGCCAACGCATCTTTCAGCCGTTCTTCTCCACCCGCCGCGAACAGGGCGGCACCGGCATGGGCCTCGGTATCGTCCGCGCCATGCTGAGCTCGCATGGCGGGAC